>Ga0111539_10002308_pt1 | contig 25370 bp, 18 predicted proteins | sample RhiMethybrSRZTD1_FD_79667 | JGI IMG/M metagenome (GOLD analysis project Ga0111539, IMG submission 79667) | Populus rhizosphere microbial communities from Tennessee, USA - Rhizosphere MetaG P. TD hybrid SRZTD1 (version 2) (version 2) | ecosystem: Host-associated > Plants > Roots > Rhizosphere >...
ACGTTTCGAACGTCCCGAACGTTTCGAACGTTTCGAACGTTTCGAACGTTTCGAACGTTTCGAACGTTTCGAACGTTTCGAACGTTTCGAACGTTTCGAACGTTTCGAACGTTTCGAACGATCTATTTCGTTCGTTTCGCGACGCGTTTCAGCTCGTCGAAGAAGTTGAAGACGACGACGAGCTGATTCAGCGCTCCCTTTGTTTCGGCCTCGACCAGGGCGGCGACGGCGAAGCGCTTGCCGTCGGGATGCAGTGCGAAGTCGCGGCTCGGCGGCCGCGGCCGCGCCAGGAACTGTGCCGGTGACCACGTCGCCGGCTTGTCGGCGCGGAACGAGTTGCCGTCGACGGTGTACGGTGCTGTCATGATGCGCGTGTCGCTCGCCGAGGCAAAGAACACGCGGCGACCGTCCGGCGACCACGTCGGGTCGTCGGCCGAACCGTTCGAGATCTGCCACTTGCCGCCCGGTCCCGGAAACGGCCGGACGTAGAGCTCGTTGCGCCCTGTCTCGTTCGAGATATACAGAATCCAGCGGCCGTCCGGCGAGAACATCGGCGACCCTTCATTCTGCGGCGTCTGCAGGAAGACGTACGGCTTGCCGGGTTTCCAGCCGGTCGCCTCGTCGCCTTCCAGCGGCAGAATCATGATGTCGCGGGCGCCGTTCGCCGACACTTCGTCGAATGCGAGCAGCTTTCCGTTCGGATGAAAGGATGCCGTCATCTGTTGATTCTTGGTGTCGGTCAGGCGCTGCACTTCGCCAGTACCATCCGACCGCTGCCAGTACAAATTGAACGTCGTCTTGTCGCCGCGTCGAGACGCGAACGCGATTCGCTGGCCGTCAGGGCTCCAGATCGGACGCTGATCATCGGTATTCTCGAACGTCAGCCGCGACAGCGTGTCCCGATCCCATTCATAGATCCAGACGTCCGACTGCGAGCCGTCGCTGATGTCAACGGCGATCCGGCGTCCGTCTGGCGAGAATGCGGGGTTGCTCCAGTTTGACGGCATCGGCCGCAGCGGCGCGAACCTGCCCGTTTGATCGACCCAGCTGATGGCGGTGTCGTTGTTGATGGTTTCGCCCGGCAGATACACCGCCGTGCCGTTTGCCGATACGGCGAAGTGTGCTGTTCCGTTGCCCTCGTTCCCGGCGACCGCCTCGACGACGGGAACGCCCTGGCCCGCCAACTGTCCACTGGCCGCGTCGAACGGCACCGCGAACATCGTCCCGTTGGAGATGTAGAGGAGGTGCCCGCTGCGCACGTAGCGACCGTAGTAGCCGCCGGGCACGAGGACACGCGACGTGCCGTCCGGATCCCGGATTTCGAGTGCGGCCGTCTCGACGGAAAAGGTGGCGCCGGCAGCCGCGGTGTAGAGCACCCGCCCGCCGGGCAGTGGCGCTGGCCACCGATGGAGCCGATCGGCCGGCGGTTTCGTCATGGGCGACGTGGCGCCACCCGCCGAGGAGACGCGAAGCAGTCCTCCCGTCGATTGCGGAGCGAAGACAATCGAATCGTCCTCGAGCCAGGTGCCGCCGCGCGGTGTCGGCGCGTCGGCGAGCGTGACCGCGGCTCCGCCGGTGACGGCGATTTTTTTCAGCTTCCCGCCAGCGAAGAAGCCGATCCACTGTCCGTCGGGGGAAAAGAACGGCGTTGTCGCCCCCTCTGCCCCGGGGAGCGCCGTGGCCTGCAGCTGATTCAGCCGTCTGACGAAGAGTTGCTGACGTGTTGACGTCGTGCCGGCGACAAAGGCGATGACCTGACCGTCGGGCGAGAGATCGGCGGCGGCGCCGAGCTGGGTAGCAAGCGACGACGCGTCGGCGCCGAGATCGATGCGCACTCTGGTCACCGGCGCCGACGCCGGCGCGCGCCAGGGTTGCCACAGCGATACGACGATCGCGGCAATCGCCATCGCGGCCGCAGCGAGACCCCATGGAAGCAGACGAAGTGCGCGCGGCGCCGATGGCGTTGACACCGGCGCGGCTGGAGCGGGAGCGCTCGCGTGTGCCGCATCGTCCATCACGTAACGCACGACCGACAGATCAGGGATGCGGGTGCGGCGATCTTTGTTCAGGCATTTCTTCAGCAGCGTGGCGACGGAGGGGGGCAGGTCGGACGGCAGCGCCTCCCACCGCGGCTCGCCGCGCAGCACCGCGGCCATCGTGTCGGAAACGTCTTCGCCGTCGAAAGCTCGTGTGCCCGTCAGCATCTCGAACAGCACACAGCCGAACGCCCAGACGTCACTGCGTTTGTCGGCGGCACGTCCTTTGGCCTGTTCGGGACTCATGTACGCGGCCGTGCCGAGAATCACGCCTGCCTGCGTCGCTGCGAGCGTGAGCGTCGGCGAGTGCGTGACGCCATGTGGTGAGAGTTCGGACAGCCCGGTCGGGTCGGTCGCCTTCGCCAGCCCGAAGTCGAGCACCTTCACGTGGCCGTCAGACGTCAGCGCGATGTTCGACGGCTTCAGGTCGCGGTGGATGATGCCTTTCTCGTGTGCGGCTTCCACGGCGTCGATCACTTCGCGCGCGATGCCGAGCGCCTCATCGACCGAGAGGCGTCCGCGCTCGAGACGTGCGGCGAGCGTTTCACCGTCAACGAGCTCGAGGACGAGGAACTGCACCTCGGCCGCTTCCTCGATGCCGTAGATGGCGCCGATGCGCGGATGATTGAGCGCAGCCAGCAGCTGCGCCTCGCGCTGAAACCGGCCGAGCCGCTCGGGATCGCCCCTGAACGTTGCCGGCAGGATCTTCAGCGCGACGAGTCGTCCGAGCCTGGTGTCCTGGGCTTTATAGACCTCGCCCATTCCACCAGCGCCGAGCGAGCTGACGACTTCGTACGCGCCGAGCCGCGTGCCGGGAGTAACCATCTGCGTTCCTTTGTGTGGGGGTGATTCTATCCTCGAACGATCCGAACGATTCGAACGTTGTATTATCCGCGCCATGACCAGATTCGCCTGCGCGCTCGCCCTCGGGATCGTTGCTGTCTTCTCGATTGGAGTGGCGTCGCAGCAGCAGCCGGCGGCGACGCCGACGGCTCTGCCGTCGCCCGTCCCGCGCGAGCCATCGTGGGCGTTCCAGGTGCAGGCCGGACAGCTGCCCGCCGAGGATCCCGCTCCGAAAAGCATCCCCGGCAGCACGAAGCAGTACACGCCCGCGCAGATCGACGATCTGCGAAATCCTCCGGACTGGTTCCCCGACGAGCATCCACCTGCCGCCACGCGTGTGGTCAAAGGTGACGGCAACCTGATGGCGTGCGGTTCATGCCATCTGATGAACGGTGACGGACATCCCGAATCGGCGACGGTATCGGGATTCACCGCTGATTACATCGTTCAGCAGATGACTGATTTCCGGAACGGCACGCGCAAGGATTTCGCCAGCCGCATGGATCTGATCGCCAAGGCAATGACCGAGCAGGAGATCCGCGACGTCGCACAGTGGTTCGCCTCGCTCAAGCCGAACGGCTTCGAGACCGTCAAGGAAGCGGCGACTGTGCCGAAGACGTTTGTCGGTCAGGGCCGCATGCGCTTCGTCGACCCGAAAGGCGGCATGGAGCCAATCGGCAAGCGCATCATCACGGTTCCCGACGATGCCGAGCGTGCGCGCCGCCGCGATCCGAAGTCAGGTTTTACTTCCTACGTTCCGCCGGGAAGCATCGCGAAAGGCCGGGCACTCGCCCGCGGCGGGTCGAAAACCATCGCCTGTACGACGTGCCATGGCGACACCCTGAACGGCCTCGGCAACGTTCCGCGGATTGCCGGGCTGCATCCGATCTACATCGCGCGACAGCTGATCTACTTCAAGGAAGGCAACCGCAACGGTGCCGACTCGCCGCTGATGAAGAAGACGGTGGCGCAGCTGACGGAGGACGACATCATCAATCTGTCGGCCTATGTCGCCTCGCTGCCGCGACAATAGGAAGGCCTAAGGCCTAAGGGCGAAGGCCTAAGGGCTGGTCAAGGGAACAGGAATCAGGAGTCAGGAATCAGGGTTAAGTCCCCTGGTATTCCAGGACGTTCAACCCCGCGTTCCAATCGGTCACATACAGCAAGCCTTCGGTTGAAACATAGACATCCGCCGATTTTGCGGCGAGTGCAACGTTCGGCCGCGGATCGATCAGCTTCTTCGGCGTCGGCGGGACCCAGTAGGCGATCTCCTTCGGCGCAAATGCATCGCGGATGTCGAACACCCTGACGCCGGCGTTGTTGTAGGTGGCGAAGATCGTCTCCTCGCTGTGGAAGCTGCCCGGCCGGTTCTCGTGCAGATTGTGCGGGCCGAAGGTGCCGTTGGCGCAGTAATCACGATCGCGCGGCGTCGGCAGCGTCGCGACCGTAACCGGCTTCTCCGGCACTCGCATGTCCACCACCCACGTATAGAAGGTTCCCTTCGCGCATTTTTCGGCGTTCGCCTCATCCGCCACCATCAGAAGATTGCGTCCCGGCAGCGGCAGCGCCGTGTGCGTGCCGCCTGGAAACGGCGGCGACCAGTTCGTGTGCGACAGCAGCCGCGGCGCTGTCGGATCGCTGAGGTCGTGAACGGTCAGTCCTCCGTCGCGCCAGGCGCCGTATCCCATCGTTCCCGCTGTGAGCATGTGATGCAGCGCCACACGCCTTCCCGGTCCTTGTGTCGGCGTCTCGCCGGCGGCGCGGTTCATCCCCGCCATCCACCACCGTGAAACGATCTCCGGCTTTGTCAGCTCCTTCAGATCGACGACGCAGAGGATATGGTCGGTGAAGCCGTCGAAGTGCGCTGACACATAGGCGTAGCGCCCGCCCGGCCACCACAGGCGATTGACGCCGAGACCGGGCATCTCGAGAAACGCGATCTCTCGCATCTCGCCGGGACGCGAGATGTCGTGGATGCTGAGGCCGGATCGGAACTTCTTGCGGTTGGTGATGCTGTCGGCCAGAGCGTTTTCGAAATAGCTGCGCAGGTTGTCGTACGACTGCATGGCGACGACGTTGGCGCCATTGGCCAGCAGCAGGAGATCGTCGGCGACCTGCAAGTGGTGCGTGCGTGTCTGGTCGCCGCCGGTGAAGAATCCGACTGGACGCACGCGCCTCGGATCGCTCGCGTCCAGGATCGTGACGCCGTTGCTGAACATGTGGCCGACATACAGATGCCGGCGATTGAGCATCACCTGCACACTGTCGGGGCGCCCGCCGATGTCGCTGTAGGAGACGTGACGAATGCGGTGTCCGATGCCGGGCGGCGGAACCGGCCGTTCCGATCGCTGTTCCCGTCCTGTCTCTGCGGCGAAGGCGGGCGCCGCGGCGAGTCCCAGCAGGGCGGTTAGATGTTCTCGTCGTGTCACGGTAGACTCCCGGAAGATTAGATCGTTTTTGTTCGAACTTCGGAATCCTTCGTGCCATTGGCGGCTCGTGTTTGACGGCTGCGTCGAGTCGAACGAAGATCCTGCCCATGCGAACGTTTCTTACCGCGGCGCTGGGCGCGGCGCTCTGCGCCGCCCTCGGCGCCCAGGCGCCACAAACACCGGCAGCCGCCGCACCGCAGTCACAGGATCCAGCCGGCGGCCGCGGCCGCGGAGGTCGCGGCGCCCAGCCCGGCCTCGAACCGCGCATCGTCTCGTTTGACGCGCGTCCATCGACCATTCGTGCCGGCGAGTCGGTCGTGCTGGCGTGGCATACGGAAAACCCCGCGGGTGGCGTGTCCATCGACCAGGGGGTGGGGGCGGTGATCGCCAGAGGCAGCAGGACCGTGATGCCGACGGCTACGACGACCTACACGCTGACGATGCGCAACGGTCCGTCGCGCATGGTCACGGTGACGGTGCAAGGCGCGCCAGCGACGGCGAAACCAGCGGCCTCGACGGCAGGCGCCGTGGCTGCAATCCCCCGAATGCCCGACGGCAAGCCGGATCTGACCGGCGTCTATGGCAGCGCGGGCCTGCCGGCCGGGACGATGCCCCCGCCATTGAAGGCCGGCGCAGAGAAGTTCCGCATCGTCCGCGGACCGGACGACATTCGCGGCAGAACGACTCTGACCACAGGGAACGACTGCAATCCGCTGGGCATCCCGCAGACCTACATCACGCCGTACCCGTTTCAGATCGTGCAGACTCCAAAGCTGATTCTGATCGTCTACGAGTATCCGAACGCCGTTCGCTTTATCCCTGTCGACGGCCGCAAACATGATGTCGATCCGGATCCGACGTGGATGGGCAGCTCGGTTGGAAGCTGGGATGGCGATACGCTGGTGGTGGACGCCATCGGATTCAACGACAAGACCGAAGTGCACGGCTTCATGCATACCGACGCGCTGCACGTCGTCGAGCGCTTCCGGCTGCTGCCCGATGGCAACCTTCAGTACGAGGTCACGGTCGAAGACCCGAACGTATGGCAGACGCCGTGGGCCATTCCGATGCGGACGTTTCAGCGTCGGCCCGAAGAGAACGTGGCCGAGTTCGTGTGCGAGAGCCGGGTTGATTATCAGAGGCTCTTTAAGAAATAGCAGGAATAGGCGGCTCCGCCTCGCCGGACTGGAACTTCGGCGGGACCCGCCCTGCACACCTCTGCAGGCAGGGTCCCGCGCGCGGAAGCGCCGAGGCGCGGACCCCGCAAAATGAATTTGGAGCAGGAAATTGTCGGAAGCTTTGAGCGTGGCGGGAGCGGCGGCCGCGGATCTGCCCGAGCGTGCGAAGGCAGTAGCGAAGCTGGCGGATCAGTACGCCGACGAAGGCGACAGGCAGGGGCGCTTGTCTCAGCCGGTCGTGGACGCGCTTCACCGTGAACAGCTCCTGGCGATGTGGGTGCCGCAATCGCTCGGCGGGAGCGAGCTCGATCCGGTCTCCTCACTGCGCGTGCTCGAACAGCTGTCGTATGGCGATCCTTCGACCGGCTGGGTCACCATGGCGGCGTCACTGGCCATCGGGACCGGTGCGGCCTATCTGAAGGACGAAGCAGTTGACGAGCTGTTCGGTGGTGGTCGGTTTCCGGTGATCGCCGGCCAGGGCACGCGCCCCGGCAATGCCGTTCCGGCGCCCGGCGGATTCCGGTTGAGCGGTTCGTGGAGCTTCGCGTCAGGGATTCATCACTCTACGCACATTCATACGCTCGGAATCATCGAGAGTACCGGCGAGCCGCGCATCTTCGTCCTGCCCGTCGGCCAGGCGACGCTGATCGACAACTGGGACGTGCTCGGGCTGCGCGCGACCGGAAGCATCGACTATCGCATCGACGATGTGTTCGTGCCGGACGCGTTTACGCATTTCGCCGTCACGGAGGAGCCGAAACGCGGCGGTGACGTGTATCGGCTTGGAATCATCGGCTTCGCCGTCATCGCTCATTCTGGCTGGGCGTGCGGCATCGGTCGCCGGCTGCTCGACGAGCTCGCGAACAAGGTCCGCTCCGGTATCGGCCGCTCAGGCACGCAAGCGGGAAGTGAGTCGTTCCACGAGCAGTACGCGAAGGCGGAGGCGGCCTATCGTTCTGCGCGCGCCTTCGTGTTCGAGTCGTGGGAAGACGTCCAACAGACGATGGGCAGGGGCGAACGTCTGAGCACCCGGCAACAGACGTTGATCCGGCTGGCGATGGCCAACATCACGTGGGCATGCCACGACGTGTCTGAATTCGTATACAAAACCGCCGGGACGATGGCGCTGCGGTCCGGGACGATCCAGCGTCTCTTCCGCGACATGCACGCAGGCACACAGCACGTTACGTCGGCGCCGCCGGTATTCCGCGCCGCCGGGCGTGAGCTGGCTGGTCTGGCTGAAGGAAAGACCTGGCTGTTTCTCGATCTTGTGGATCCACCGAAATGACTGAAGCTGTTCTCGATTCCGCAACAGGGGCCTTTCTCGACGGTATGCGTGCGGCCGGAGGGAAACCGCTCTCCGAGCTCCCCGTTGAAGAAGTGCGTGCGAATATCCTCGCCGCGTCACAGCAGCTCGGTCCGCCACCCGCGGCTGTCGACCGCGTCGAGGATCGCCGCATTCCCGGTGTCGGCGGTGACTTCGTCGTCCGCATCTACACGCCGCGTCCGGTTGACGCCGGCAGCGCCCTGCCGATCCTCGTGTATTTCCACGGCGGTGGATGGGCCGCTGGCGATATCAACAGCCACGATTCGGTCGCACGGTATTACTCCGCACATGCCGATGCGGTCGTCGTCTCCGTCGATTACCGGCGGCCTCCCGAGCACAAGTTCCCGACAGCCGTCGACGACTCGTACGCGGCGGTCGAGTGGGCGGTGGCACATGCCCGTGAGCTCGCTGGTGATCCGCGGCGCGTTGCTGTCAGCGGCGACAGCGCTGGCGGAAACCTCGCCGCTGCCGTCTGTCAGCTGGCAAAGACGAATGGCGGCCCCCCGATCGCGTATCAGGTGCTCGTCTATCCGACGGTGGACCTGCGCGATCCGATGCTGTCGGCGTCGTATCAGTCGCGCGGCCGCTTCGGGGGTGGGGATTATTTCCTGTCGACCGGCGACATGGAATGGTTCCGCTCGCTGTATCTCACCAACGTCGGGGAAGCGGACGATCCGCGCGCCTCGCCGATTGCCGCTGCCGATCTGAGCGGGTTACCACCGGCGCTCGTCGTGACCGCCGGCTGCGACGTGCTGCGCGACGAGGGTAAAGCCTATGCGGATCGCCTGGTGGCGGCGGGCGTGCCGGTCGAATACCGCTGTTTCGAAGGCACCATCCACGCGTTCATGTCGTTCGCCGGGGCCATCCCGATGGGGCTGGACGCGTTATCCTTTGTTGCGTCGCGCCTGCGGGGGGCGCTTTCGGAGTAATTCGCGAAATGCAGCGCGATTCGGTCCCTTTTGCATTTTGAATTTTGCATTTTGCATTTCCACTTCCGGTCTTTAAAGTACCTACAGGAGAAACATCGATGAACCGACGAATGATGGCGCTGCTGGCTGTCTGCGGCTGGCTGATGATGGCGGGTCCTCTTGACGCCCATCACTCGACCGCCATGTACGACTCGCAGAATCCCGTCACGATTTCCGGCACTGTGAAGCGGTTCGAGTGGACCAACCCGCACGCCTTCATCTATCTCGAGGTCAAGGACGAAAAGACCGGCAAGGCGGTCGAGTGGGAAGTCGAGATGATGAGCCTCAATCACCTGCGTGGCTATGGGTGGACGAGCAAGACGGTGAAGCCCGGTGACACGCTCTCCGCTACAGGGGCGCCGGCGAAAAGCGGCGCGCCGTCGATGATCGCCAACCGCATGAAACTCTCTGACGGACGGGAGATTCGGTCTTAAGTCGTTCGGATCGTTCGAGTCGTTCGGATCGTTCGAGTCGTTCGATGGAGGTTGCTGAGGTGAGGCGTATCGTCTCCGTTCTGATCGTCGTCTTGTCGCTCGGCTGTGCGGCGTTGGCGCAGGCGCCGCAAGGGGCCGGTCAGCAGCCCGCGGCGGGAGCACCGGCGGCGCCGGCGCAGGGCGCGCCGCCAGCTGGCCGCGGACGTGGCGGACCGCCCGCACGCATCGTGACGTTCGAGGCGCGGCCGGCCTCGATCAAGCCGGGTGAGTCGGCGGTGCTGGTGTGGCTGGTCGAGAATCCTGGCGCGCCGGCAATCGAGCCGGGCATCGGCCGCGTCGTCCCGCGCGGCACACAGCGCGTCACGCCAACCGCGACCACCACGTACACCCTGACGAACGGGGATTTGAGCAAGTCGGTGACGGTGACCGTTGCAGGAACGAAGCCGGTCGCGGCGCCGGCGGCACCGTCCGCGCCGGTCGCGAAGGGGATCACGAGGACGCCGGACGGCAAGCCGGATTTTTCGGGTGTCTATGCCTTCGGTGGCGGCGGTGGCGCACGTGGCGCCGGAGGCCGCGGCGCTGGTGCCGCGCCAGCAGGTCCGCAGCTGAAGCCAGGGGCCGAGAAGTACCGCGTCACCCGCGGGCCGCTCGATACCGGACGCACGTCCGACTGCATGCCGCTGCCTCCGCCCGACGCGTTCGGCGTTCCGTATCAGTTTCAGATCATTCAGAACAAGGATTATCTCGTGCTCTTCCACGAGTATCCCGGCACGTTCCGCATCGTGCCGCTCGATGGCGAGCCGCATCCGGTCGATCCCGATCCGGCATGGCTCGGCGATTCAGTCGGCCGCTGGGAAGGCGACACGCTCATCATCGACACGGTCGGGTACAACGAGAAGACCGAGATCATGGGGTTTCACCATACCGACGCACTGCACACCGTCGAGCGGCTCAAGCGGAATGAGGACGGCATCGACTATGAGATCACGATCGAGGATCCGAACGTCTTCATGGCGCCGTTCACCGCCAACCGCACGTTCCGGTTCAACGTGCCGCCGATGAAGCGGATCATGGAATTCATCTGCGAGAACAACCGCGATTACCGGCCGCTGTTCGGTCCGCAGCAGGGCACGGCGCCCGCGCGCTGAGGGCAGGCACGGAGCTTACGAAGGGAACGGCCTTTACAAGAGCAACGGAGCAGCGGAGGACGAACGGAGCACTTGTGGCCGTTCGATTCGCCGCCAAAGGCGGCGGCGCTTGTACCTCGATGTCGGCGTGCTTTGCACGCCGACAAATCGAACGGCCGCAGTCGTCAAAACTCCGTTCGTCTCCGTTCCTCCGTTCCTCCTGTAAGACCGTTACCTCCGCGCTCTCCGCTGCCTCTGGCCCGTGGACGCGCTTGACAACCAAACCGCTCAAGCCGATTATCCGCCGGTCACCGATGAGAACACTGGCACGTTCCTTTTTGAGTCTGGCAATTCTGCTGGCGTCTGCAACGGCCCAGGAAGGGCATCCGCTTGTCGGTTCGTGGCATGGCGATCGGGGCACGGGACCGAAGGCTCGAACCGACGTCACGGTCGTCATGGACTGGGACGGGACGCAGATTAGCGGCGTCGTGAATCCCGGATTCGAGAGCATGGCGCTGCAGAATGCGCGGCTCGTCCCCAAGGACTGGTCGGTGCATTTCGAAGTCGAGTCGAAGGATCGTGCGGGCAAGGTCGTGCGCTGTCTCGTTGACGGCAAGCTCGATCGTCTTGGATCGGATCAACGCACGCTCGCCGGCACATGGGTCTGTGGCGGCGTCAAGCAGGATTTCAAACTGACACGGGATCGCGACTACTCGCGGTAGGGGAATTCACCGATGCGGAAAGCATGGTTCGCTGGTGCCGTCGCGGCGGGCGTCCTGTGGCTATCGATGTGGAGCCCGGCTTTCGAGGCACAAACGCCGGCTGCCGGCAGTCCGGCTGCAGGGCGCGGACAGGGCGCCCGCGGTGACGGTGCCGGCCAGCAGGGCGGCAGGGCCGGAGGGGGCAGGCGCGGACGCGGCGCCGCCGCGGCGGGACCGTCGAAGCCGACGCCACGCTGGCCCGATGGCCGCGTCAACCTCAGTCAGGTGCCAGGAGTAAAGGGATTCTGGAACGTGATGACCGGCAATCCGATTGCTCCGGCCGGCCTGTCGAGCAACCTGACGCTGGACCAGGTGCCGTTTCAGGATTGGGCACGGGCGCTCTATGAGTACCGACAGAAGCGCGGCGGCCTTGACGATCCGCATGCGCGCTGCCAGCCAGCCGGCGGCATGCGGTTCTTCACCGTCCCGAACGGCATGGAAATCATCGACCAGCCCGAACTCAATCGGATCTTCATCATCGACGGCGAGAATCGCGACTGGCGGCGGATTGCCATGGAGCCGGGGCGGAAGCATCCGTCCGACGACGAACTCGTCCCCAGCTACTTCGGCGACTCAATCGGCTGGTGGGAGGGCGATACGCTGGTCGTCGATACCGTCGGGTACAACGAGAAGTTCTGGTTCATCCGCGGTGGGCTGCCCCACACCCGCTTCATGCACCTGACGGAACGTTTTACGCGGATCAACTTCGACACGCTGCGCTACCAGATCACGATCGACGACAAGGGCGCGTACACGCGGCCGTGGAGCGGCGGCTGGGACATTCCGTGGCAGTACACGAATTACGACGGCTCGCCCGGTGGCGAAATCCATGAGTACTTCTGCATCGACAACGAGAAAGACTCGGTAGAGTTCGCCGGCAAATAGCTTCGTCCTCCTCGGGCTTCGTCCTTCTCTTAACCCTTGGCCCTTAGGCCTTGGGCCTCGAAGTGATACGCCGACAGTCGCGTTCCGCCGAACGTGCCGTTGTAGGCGAGCGTCGCCCGATCGTTGCCGGCGGCGCCGGTCGCCACCATTAACGGAATCAGATGCTCCTCGCGCGGGTGGGCAATCCTGGCGGCGGGTGCCTTGCTCCAGGCGCTTAAGCCGCGGACGCGCTCGACCGGCTCCTGCGCCATCACGCCGCGCAGCCATTCATCGAACGCTTCGGCGTAGGTGACCGCGTTCGGGTCGCCGAACGCGCGCAGGTTGTGGAACGTCATGCCGCTGCCGATGATGAAAATTCCCTCGTCTCGCAGCGGTTCCAGGGCGCGACCCAAATCGATGTGGCGCGCCGGATCCAACCCGCGTATCAGCGACAACTGGATCGCCGGAACATCGGCGTCGGGGTAGGTCACCTTCAGCGGTACGAATGTGCCGTGGTCGAAGCCGCGCGTCGCGTCGGCGGCGCTGGCAAACCCAGCCTTCTCGAGCAACTGTGCGACCTCGCGGGCGAGCTGCGGAGCCCCAGGTGACGGCCACGTCAGCGTGTACGACTCCGGTGGAAAGCCGTAGTAGTCGTAGAGCATCGGAGGATGCGCCGCTGTCATCACCGTCGGCACCGACTCTTCCCAGTGCGCCGAAATGACGAGCAGCGCCCGCGGCGGAGTCTTCGGCAGCGCTCGAACTGATTGCAGATAGTCCGCCAGCTCCACCACTTCCTGGCGCGGCAACCCCATCTCGACGAACGGCCACGGTCCGCCGCCGTGAGGGATGAACGCGACCGGCATGCGACTGACGGAATCGGGCATTACGCGTCGATTCTACTGCGCGAAAAATGGCAGTTTCCTTGACAACAGTGGACCAGGGGTCTAGGCTCTGCGACCACTGCAGGTGGGATGCCACGATGCATTCTTCCGTCCACGACTCCGCGGGGGAGGAGCCTTCATGAGTGCAAACGTTCGCTGCGTCGCTCTCCTTGGATTGATGCTGCTGGTTCCGGTGCTCGCTCGCGCGCAAGCGACGGTCTCCGGCACCGTTCGCGACAGCTCCGGCGCCGTGCTGCCCGGGGTCACCGTCGAGGCCGCCAGTCCGGTGCTGATTGAGAAGGCCCGCACGGCGGTCACAGACACCAGCGGACAGTATCGCATCGCCGAGCTGCCACCCGGCACCTACACGTTGACCTTTACGCTGAGCGGCTTCACCACGCTGAGGCGCGACGAAGTCAACATCTCCGGTTCCGGCGTCATCCCGGTCTCCGTCGATATGCGGGTCGGTGCGTTGGCAGAAACGATCACTGTGACTGGCGAGTCGCCGCTGGTCGATACGCAGACAACGCGACGTGAAGTGGTGGTCAACGCGGAGACGATCCGGGATCTGCCGATCACGCGCAGTTATGGGGCGGTGCTGTATGCGGTCCCGGGTCTGAACGTCGCGCCCGGGGTCAACGGCAACGATTACTCGCCGAGCATGGCGCTGTTCAGCGCGCACGGGGGCAACAGCACGGAAGGGCGCATGATGGTCAACGGCCTTCCGGTCGCGGGGTCGTTTTCCGGGAACAGCGTGGCGCAGTTCGGATATGACGTCAACAACGCCGAGGAATTGCAGGTGCTCGTGTCGGGCGGCCTCGGCGAATCGGAGACCGGCGGTCCGCTCGCCAATCTCGTCCCGAAGTCCGGCGGCAACAGTTTCAGCGGGACCGGGTTCTATGCCGGCACGAGTTCGAAATTCCAGTCGAACAACATCGATGCCGCGCTGGAAAGCGTCGGCATCACCGAGCCGGCCGCGATTCGGGGCAACTGGGACACCAGCGGCAGCGGTGGCGGTCCGATTCTGCGCGACCGCATCTGGTTCTTTGGCAACGTGCGCAGCTACGGCAACTCGCAGGTGGTCGAAGGCGCACGCCCGAATCAGTACGCCGGCGACGCGACGAAGTGGACATATCTGGCGGATCCCAACGTCGAAGTGCGCCGCATCGACGTGAAGCTGGATCTGTCTGCCCGCATCACGGCGCAGATCACGCCCAGGAACCGCGTATCGTTCTCACATCAGTGGCAGGACCGCTGTTTCGGGTCGTCGTTGACCTTGACCGGCAACGCCTGCCGGACGCGAACAGACCGCTGGATCGGGATGGGCAGCGCGACCCAGGCGCCCGAGGGCGCCGCCTTCTACAGCGACGATCCCTCGTCACTCACCCAGGCCACGTATACGGCGACGCTGACGAACAAACTCCTCCTCGATGCGGTCGTGTCCCGTTTCTCCTATGGCATCGTCGGCAACGGACAGGTACCGGACGATGCGACGATGAAGCTGATCGGCGTGACGGAATCGTCGTCGATCTATGGGCGCGCGAATTACGCGTATCGGGCGCCGTTCACCATGGGCAAGTACGACAATGTGCCGTGGAACTGGCGTGCCTCGGCGTCGTACGTGACCGGCGCGCACAGCCTCAAGGTCGGCTACCAGGGCGCCTACTTCATGTACGACCGGCGCACGCTCGTGAACGAGCCGCAGATGCGCTATACGTTCACCAGTACCGCCGCCAATCCGGCGAACCCCACGAGCGTGGCGTATTTCCTCACTCCCTACTTCGACTTCAGCGACCGCACCGAGACGCACGCGGTGTACGTGCAAGACCAGTGGACGTTGGGCCGCCTGACCGTGCAAGGCGCCCTTCGTTACGATCACGTGACGGCGTGGGCGCCCGGAGACAAGCAGGGATCGACGGCGACGTCGCCGTTCAATCCGCAGCCGATCACGTTCGAGGACACGACCAGCATCAGCGGCTACAACGACATCAACCCGCGCGTCGGCCTGGCGTATGACCTGTTCGGTAGCGGGAAGACAGCAGTCAAACTCAATGTCGGCCGCTATCTGGCGGCGGCGACAACGGACGGCATCTATTCGGCGAATAATCCGGCGATCAAGCTGGTGACCAACGCCACCCGCAGCTGGACGGACAACGACAAGGATTACGTGGTTGATTGCGATCTGCTGAGTTCACGCGCGCAGAGCCCGACGGCCACCGGCTCGATTGACACCTGCGGCGCACTGACGGGCGCGAACCTGAACTTCGGCCTGCTCAACCCCGCGCTCGTGCAGATCGATCCGGAGATTACGCAGGGGTGGGGCGTCCGGCCGTACAACTGGCAGTTTGGCGTATCCGTGCAGCACGAAGTACTGCCGCGTGTCTCCGTTGACGTCGGCTACAACCGCCGGTGGTGGGGCAACTTCTTCGCGACGGTGAACACGCTCGTGAATGCGAGCGATTACGACACCTGGACGCTGCAGATCCCGAGCAATCCGAAACTGCCCGATGACGTCGGGACAACCGCCCAGTACGTCGCCATCACTTCCGCTGCTGCGGCGCGTGGCTCCCAGACCTTGCAGACGAAGGAGACGAATTTCGCGTCGGCTCGCACTGCATACTGGCACGGCGTCGACTACCAGGCGACGGCGCGACTGGCCAACGGGCTGACCGTGCAGGGCGGCGGCAGCACCGGACGTGGGGTGAGGAATACCTGTGACTTGTGGCGGGCGCGTCCAGATCTCATCGGCGCCAACCGGACTGACGCCTGCGACGTGACAGAGCCGTGGCTGTCAACGGTGCGCGGTCTGGCGACGTATCGAATGCCAAAGCTGGACATCCTGACCAGCCTGATCGTGCGGTCGAATCGCACCACTGCCGGCGATGTGGCGAGCAACGGCGGGACCCTGGATGGCAACTATCGGATTCCCAACACGGTGATCCAGACGCCCGCATTCCTCGGCCGACTGCCGGCCGGAGCGCAGGCCAGCGGGACGACGACCGTGAACATGCTGACGCCCAGCATGCTGTATCCGATCGAACGACGCACCCAGTTGGACATGCGCTTTGGCAAGATCCTGAGATTCGGCCGTACGCGGTACGATCTGAGCGTGGACCTGTACAACCTGCTGAACGACAACGCGACCCTGACATACGACGAGACGTATCAGTACTCGGACAATGGCGCGACGTGGCTGACACCGCTGACGATCACGCAGCCGCGGCTGGCACGCTTCAATGTGACGGTGAGTTTCTAATGAAGGTTCGAACGCTCTGCGCCGGAATGGTCTTGCTGGCTGTCATGACGATTCCGCTACGCGCACATCATTCGTTCGCTGCGGAATACGACAGCAACAAGCCGATCAAGCTGACCGGCGCGGTCACCAAGGTGGAATGGACCAATCCGCACGTCTACTTCTACATCGACGTCCGCGACGACAAGACGGGCAAGGTGGCGAATTGGGCGATGGAGATGGGTGCGCCCGCTGTCATCCAGCGCAGCGGGTGGAAGCGCACGTCGATGAAGATAGGCGACCTGGTCATCGTCGAAGGCTTCCAGGCGAAGAGCGGCCGCCCGCACGGTAATGCGCGCACGGTGACCCTGGCGAACACCGGCCAGCGCCTCGGCGCGGGCTCCAGTTTTGGCGCCGCGAGTGGTGAACAGCAACAGTAGCGGGCATGAGTAGGGCGGGTTCCGCCGACCTCTCGAACAGGCGAGGCGGACCCGCCGCAGTGATAAGTATGAACAGTCAAACGTGGAAACCCGCACGTTTCGCGGCGTTGCTGATCACGGTCATGGCGGCCGCGTTCCTCAACGTCCGCACGTCCGCTCAGGGTGGAGGAGGCCGCGCCCCCGACATCGCCGGTGAATGGCGGCTCGATCAGGGTGAGGACCCGGGGCAGCCCGCGCTTGCCGACTACCTTGGCCTCGCGTTCAACGACGCGGGGCGGCTGCGCGCCGATACGACACCGGAGTCGATCTGGGGCACGCCTGAATATCAGTGCCGGCCGCACTCGGCGCCGCATCAATGGCGCGGCGTCGGCGGAACGCGCGTTCTCAAGGAACTCGATCCCATCTCCCGCGACATCGTCGGCTACCGCCTGCAATTCATGCGCTCGCTCGACCGCCCGATCTATCTGGACAACCGCCCGCATCCGCCTGCCTATGCGCCGCACAGCTGGAGCGGGTTCTCGACGGCGGAGTGGGAAGGGCAGACGCTGAAGGTCACGACCACGCACCTCAAGGACGGGTTCCTCAAACGTGGAGGACCGCAGACCAGCGACATGCTGACGATGACGGAGTACATCACCCGTCACGACGACATCATGACGATCGTGCAGGTGGTGGACGACCCGATCTATCTCGATGAGCCATACGTGCTGTCGATCACCTACACCTACGATCCGAATGCCGGCCCGGCAACGGAGAACTGCAGCGGCTCGGCGTTCGCGGAGAACGGCGGCACCGACCGTCATCACGTACCGCACTTCCTGCCCGGCCAGAACAGCGGCATCGGCGAGTTCCTGAAGAACGAGAACTGGATTCCGTTCGAAGCGGCACGCGGCGGCGTGAAGACGATCTATCCGGAATACCGCGCGGTGCTTGCGGGCACCGCCACCGTGGCCAGCATCAACGTCCCGTCGTCTCGTTCGGCGAATGACGTGGCGAAGCAGATCGCAGAGCAGAGTCCGCGGGACGGACAGGTGCACGTGCTGCCGGTGCAGGGCAATATCTACATGCTCGTCGCCGACGGGACGAACATCACCGTTTCCATCGGCAAGGACGGCATTGCCGTCGTCAACACCGGATCGGCGCAGATGTCGGAGAAGGTGCTGACGACCATCAACGAGCTGGCTCGCGCGACGGTATATCCGGCGGCACCGAATACCTGCTTCGGCGCGAATTGCCCGAGCGCGTTCGGATCGCCGGCCTGGTCGAGCCCGTATTTCAATGCCCTGGTCACGGCGCCGCGCACGCCGCCCGGCATGCGCTACGTCATCAACACGAGCGCCGCCTCCGAACATGTCGGCGGCAACGACAAGATCGCCGCCGCCGCGGTGTTCAAGCGCGCCGGCGGCGCCGGCGGCTTCGGCGGCGCGGTTCGCGATCTCGGCACGACGGCGACGATCGTCGCGCACGAGGGCGTGCTCGCCGCCATGAGCAGTCCGCCGGGCAAGACGACGCCGGCACCGTCTGCCGCCTGGCCGAGTGAGACCTTTTTCGACGAGTTCCACAAGCTGTCCGAGTACGTGAACGGCGAGCCGGTCATCCTGTATGCGGCGCCCGCCGCCAACACCGACGGCGACAGCTTCGTGTTCTTCCGCCATTCCGAGGTGATCAGCGCCGGCAACCTGATGTCGACCATCAGCTACCCGCTCGTCGACGTGGACAAGGGCGGCACGATCCAGGGCGTCATCGACGGCCTCAACCACATCCTCGATCTCTCCGTCGCCGAGTACCGCGCGCAGGGCGGCACCTGGATCGTTCCGGGCCGCGGCCGCCTGTCGGACACGGCGGATGTCGCCTCGTACCGCAACATGCTGGTGATGATTCGCGATCGCGTCCGCGATCTGAAGAAAAAGGGAATGACGCTCGATCAGGTGCGCGCCGCACGGCCGACGCTGGACTTTGACGGGCGGTACGGATCGACGACCGGCGCGTGGACGACTGACATGTTCCTCTCGGCGGTGTATCGGACGGTCAAGTAGGCCGGGTGCCGCAACGACTCGAATCCGTGTTGCGGACCCGGTAACAGGAGCAAACATGCGCACCCTCTTCTGTGTCGCCGCCGTCGCCGCGGTTCTCGCGGCGACGGCGGCGTCCGCCCACCACTCGTTCGGCGCGACCTATGAAGTCAGCAAGCAGGTGAAGATCGAGGGCAAGATCGTGCAGTTCGTCTATCGCAATCCGCACTCGTTCGTGCATGTCGAGGCGGCCGATGCGGACGGCGTGAAGCAGCGATGGGCGATCGAATGGGGCGGCACGGCACAACTGACCACACAGGGAGTGACGCGCGACAGCCTCAAGGTCGGGGACGCGGTGGTCATCGTCGGACGGCCGTCGCGCGTGCCCGGCGAATACCGCCTGTTGATGGTGAACCTGACGCGACCGGCGGACGGCTTCTCCTGGGGCCGGACCGCGGCGGAGGTTGTGGATTAGAGCAATGCATCCTGCATTCTGCATTACCACCGCGCTCGTCCTGCTCGTCGTGAGCGCGACACCTGTGCGCGCCCAGCGAGGCCGCGGCGGCGGTGGCGCTGCGCCAGCGGCAAGCCCGCGTCAAGCGGCGCCGATCGACCTGACCGGCTATTGGGTCTCGCCTGTGATCGAAGACTGGAAATACCGGATGGTCGTTCCCAACAAGGGAGTCTTCGACGGCATCCCGTTGAACCCGGAGGGACGCAAGGTCGGGATGGCGTGGGATCCGGCGGCGGACGAACAGGCGGGGGAGCAGTGCCGCGGCTTCGGGGCGGGCGGCATCATGCGGCTTCCCGGCCGGCTGCACATCACCTGGCAGGACGATGCGACGCTGCGGGTCGACACGGATACCGGCACGCAGACTCGTATCTTCGCCTTCCGCGGCGCGGCGGCGCCGGCCGAACCGACCTGGCAGGGGCAGTCGGTCGCGCAGTGGAATGTTCCAGGGCGGAGCTTGAAGGTCGTCACGAGCAACCTCAAGCCTGGCTACGTGCGCCGTAATGGCGCACCGTACAGTAATCGCGCGGTAATTACGGAATATTGGGAGCTGCACACCTTTCCGAACAAGGACGAGTGGCTGACGATCACCACCAAAGTGGACGATCCCGCGTATTTCACCCGGCCGTACCTCACCAGCTCCGACTTCAAAAAGCTGCCCGGGGCGGCGGGCTGGAACCCGACGCCGTGCGCGGCGAAATAACAGGAAAAGCCCCTGCAAACACGCGTTTAACTGAGCCGCCCGATCGACGCGATTTCGGCTCCGATCGCCCGCCAGCGGTGTTACTCTTTGACAACCTCTATCGTGGTCGGGCCACGCGTGGCCGAAGGTGTAGGTGTGATCAAGAAACTCATCGCCGCTGGCTGTGTCGCTTTTGTGTCGGTCGCGTACGTCTCGGGGCAGTCTGCGCCGCCCTCGAGAACCGGCCGCAGTTCATCTCCTGCACCCTCGCGTCCGCAGACGGCCGCGCCGGCGCCGAAAACCACCGCGCCCGCCGAAGTGAAGGCTGTCGCCGCGACCGACCCGGCGGTGCCGCGGAAGGTGATGGACCAGTACTGCGTCACCTGCCACAACGCGAAAACGAAGACGGCGAATCTGCTGCTCGACCAGCTCGATTTGGCTCATCTCGGCCAGCACCCGGAGCTCGGTGAAAAGGTCGTGCGCAAGCTGCGTGCGGGCCTGATGCCGCCGACCGGTATGCCGCGTCCGGACGCGACGACGATGGAGTCGATGATCCGCTGGATGGAGGACGAACTCGATCGCAGCGCCACCACGCATCTGCCGGCGCCCGGCCTGCATCGCCTGAACCGAACCGAATACACGAACGCCGTTCGCGATCTGCTCGCGCTCGAAGTCGATGCGACCAAGTTCCTGCCGGTCGACGACTCGACACGCGGCTTCGACAACCAGGCTGCAGCGCTGACGATCTCGCCGGCGTTGATGGAGGCGTACCTCTCAGCCGCGGGAAAGATTAGCAGGCTGGCGATTGGCGACTTCGAAGCGCCGACGCAGTGGGTGTGGGACGTGGCTGCCGACACGGCGCAGAACCATCACATCGAAGGTCTCCCGTTCGGGACCCGCGGCGGCATTCTCTTCAAGCACCAGTTCCCGGCCGACGGCGACTACACGTTCAACGTCAAAGGCGTCACCGGCTACTTCCAGGCGGTGCTCGGCGGCATCAACGGAGAGCGGCTCGAGATCACGGTGGACGGCGAGCGCGTGCACCTCTTCGACTGGGACAAGGAGATCTCGAACACGACGGGCCGCGGCCGCTGGACGCCGAAGATTCCAATCAAGGCCGGCCTGCATACCGTCGGCGTGACGTTCCTGGCGACGAACGACATTCCCGGCACCGAGTTGAATCGGCCGTTCCAGCGCACGATGAACACGCCTGGTTCGATTCCCGGGTTCCTGTTCTATCCGCACGTCGGCCAGGTGACGATTGAAGGTCCGCACGACTCGAAGGGCGCCACGAATACCGCGAGTCGAGAGAAGATCTTCATCTGCCGCCCCGCCGCCAAAGGCTCCGCCACAACGTCTGGCCTGACGGAGGACGCCTGCGCGCGTCGCATCGTCAGTACGCTGGCGAAGCACGCCTTCCGCCGCCCGATCACCGCCGCCGACATGAAAGAGCTGATGCAGTTCTATCAGTCCGGGCGTGGCGAAGGCGGTTTTGAAGACGGCGTCGAGGCGGCGCTGCAGCGCATCCTCGCCGACCCGCAGTTCATCTATCGCGGGGAGCGGGAGCCGGCCGCCGCTGTCGCCGGCAAGCCATACCGCATTACCGATCTCGACCTGGCGTCGCGGTTGTCGTTCTTCTTCTGGAGCAGCATCCCGGACGACGAGTTGATCGATCTCGCGGCGGCGGGCCGGTTGCGCGAGCCTGCGGTCCTCGAGCAGCAGGTCAAGCGGATGCTCGCCGATCCGAAGTCGAACGCGCTGGTCTCGAACTTCACCGGCCAGTGGCTGAGCGTTCGCGCGCTGAAGACGTTCGAGCCGGTCGTCAATCTGTTCCCGGACTACGACGACAACCTGCGCCAGGCCTACCAGCGCGAGGTCGAGCTGTTCTTCGGCAGCGTCGTTCAGGAGGACCGCAGCGTGCTCGACCTGCTCGACGCGAATTACACGTTCGTCAACGAGCGGCTGGCGAAGCAGTACGGCATCCCGAACATCTATGGGCCGCAGTTCCGTCGCGTCACGCTGCCGCCGCAGCTCGACATGCGCCGCGGTCTGCTCGGCAAGGGCGCGCTGCTGACGGTCACCTCGAATGCCGCGCGCACGTCGCCGGTCACGCGCGGGAAATGGTTCCAGGCGACGTTCCTCGGCGTCGAGCCGCCGGCGCCGCCGCCGGGTGTCGAAGTGAACCTGAAGGCGGCCTCTGACAATCAGGGCAACGCGAAGATTCCGACGATGCGCGAGCAGCTGGAGGTGCACCGGCGGAACCCGACCTGTGCCGCCTGCCATCGCATTTTCGAACCGGTCGGCATTGCCCTCGAGAATTTCGACGCGGTCGGCACGTGGCGAACGCACGAAGAAGCCGGTCCCATCGACGCCAGCGGACAGCTTGCCGACGGCACGAAAATCAGCGGCGTCGTCGATCTGCGCAATTCGCTGATGCGCTATTCCGATCAGTTCACGCGGGTGGTCGCGGAGAAGCTGCTGACCTACGCGCTCGGACGCGGCGTCGAAGAGGCTGACATGCCGCTGGTCCGGTCGATCGTCCGCCAGTCGGCGGCCGGCAAATATCGTTTCTCCTCGCTTGCTCTGGGCATCGTCAAGAGTCCTGCGTTCCAGATGAATATGAAGCCGGCGCCGCGCGCGGAAGAGCAGCGCGCGTCCCGGTAACGGAGATCGAACTCATCATGTTTATTTCGAAGAAACACATTCCACGGCGCACCGTCCTGCGGGGAGCAGGCGCGATGCTCGCGCTGCCATTCCTCGATGCCATGGTCCCGGCACGGACGCTGCTCGCCCAGTCGTCGGCGAAGCCGAGCCCGAGATTCGTCGGCCTGTTCGTTCCGCACGGCGGTGCTCCGGGCTACTGGGTGCCAGAGAAGGTCGGCGCCCTGCCGGAGCAGCTGCCCTTCATCTGGAAGGGCCTCGAGCCGTTCCGCGATCACACCGTGATTTTCAGCGGCTTGCATTCGCGCTCGGCGGAGCCGCCGCCCGGCGTGACGGGTGCGGATCACTGGGTGGCGGCCGCGTTCATGTGCGCGGAGAAGCCGAAGAAGACGGCCGGCGCCGACGTACGCGCGGGCACGACGATCGATCAGCTCATTGCCCAGAAGATCGGTGGCGACAGCCTGATCCCGTCGCTGCAGCTGGCGGTCGAAGACCCTGGCGCCAACTCGAGCAATTGCGGCGAGGGATACAGCTGCGTCTACACCAACACGATTTCCTGGGCGACGCCGACATCGCCGCTGCCGATGGAACTGAACCCGCAGGTCGTGTTCGAGCGGATGTTCGGCGACGGCACGACGACCGAGCAGCGTGCGGCGCGGCGCAAGCGTGACCAGAGCATCCTCGATTCGCTGAACTCCAGCCTGACGAAGCTGCGTGGCGATCTCGGCGCCTCCGATCGCCATCGCCTCGAGCAGTACGCCGAGAACGTCCGTGAAATCGAGCGGCGGCTGCAGATCGCCATCAAGGCATCGGCGGTCGCGCCGGAGAACATCGAAGTGCCCGTCGGCGTGCCGCAGACATTCGACGAGCACATCAAGATCCAGTTCAAGCTGCTCGCGCTCGCGTTCCAGGCCGACATTACGCGTGTCGGATCGCTGCTCTTCGCGCGCGACCTGACCGGCCGCACCTACCCGGCAAGCGACGCGCCGACGTCAGGGTTCCACGGTGTCTCGCATCACGGCGAAGCGCCGGCGCAGATCCTGAACCTGGCGAAGATCAACCAGTACCACGTCAAGATGGTGGGCTTCCTGGCCGAGGAGCTGGCCAAGGTCCAGGAAGGCGATGGCACCCTGCTCGATCACTCGCTGATCCTGTTTGGCAGCAACATGGGCAACTCGAATCAGCACGTGCATTACGACGTGCCGCATGTGCTCGTTGGCGGTGCCAACGGCAAGGTGAAGGGCGGACGGCATCTGGCCTATCCGAGCAAGACGGTGCCGACCGGCAACCTGCTGCTCAGCATTCTCGACCGCTACGACATCCATCAGGACAGCATCGGCGACAGTACGGGACGCTTGGAGGACCTGTGAGAACGACGCTTGGTTTCTTCGCGGCCTTCGCGATCGTCGCGCTCTGCGCGGTTACCTCACGGGCAGCGGCGCCGAGTCCGATTGCCGACGCCGCCATGCGCGGCGACAAGGCGGCGGTGCGGGCGCTCATCCTGAAGAAGACGGATGTCAACGCGCCTCAGAACGATGGCGCGACGGCGCTGCACTGGGCGGCGTTCAGGGGCGACCTCGAGCTGGCCGAAACGCTGCTGCGCGCGGGCGCAAATCCGAACGTGGCGAATCGGGAAGGCTCGACGCCGCTGTGGCTGGCGTGCCTGAACGGCGACGCGCCGATGATTTCGGCGCTGCTCAAGGCGGGCGCCAATGCGAACGAACAGCTGCCGCTTGGCCGGAGCCCGCTGATGATTGCGGCGCGCACCGGCGGTGTGGACGCGCTGCGAGTGCTGCTCGAGGCAGGCGCGGATCCAAACGCGAAGGAAACGCTTCGCGGCACGACGCCGCTGATGTGGGCCGCCGACGAAGGGCATGAAGAGGCGATCAAGGTGCTCGTCGAGCACGGCGCCGACGTGAAGGCGCGCTCCAACCCGGCGCCCCGTGGCCGCGGTCCGGCGCTCGGCAAGGCCAACGATCCGCGCAAGGCCGTTGCCGCGCAGGGTGCGGCGCTGGCGCGAGGCCAGGCCATTTCCAGCCTCGGGACGCTGAACCAGCTGGCCAACGGCGATGCGGCTGCGGGAGCGGCGGCAGCCCCGGCCGGTGGCGGACGCGGCGGTCGAGGCGGGCGCGGTGGCGGCGGCCGCGGTGGCCGTGGCGGCGACGATGTCAACGTCGATCAGGATGACGCGGCAGTGGCGGCAGGCATCGGGCGACGCGGCAACGCGCCGGCGGACGGTGGACAGCTCACGGCGCTGGTCTACGCCGCTCGCGCCAACGATCTCGAGTCGGTCAAGACGCTGCTGGCTGCCGGCGCTGATGTCAACCAGACCACCGGTTACGGCTGGAGCCCGCTGCTCGTCGCCACGCAGAACCGCTACTACAAGCTCGCGGCCTACCTCCTGGATCACGGCGCCAACGTGAACCTGGCGAACACCGGTGGCTGGACGGCGCTGTATCTGGCGACGGACAACCGCAACATCGAGAACGGCGACTATCCGGTCCGTCGGCCGGACATGGATCACCTCGAATTCATCAAGCTGCTGATCGACAAGGGCGCCGACGTCAATCACCGCGTCAAGGACAGCACGGAGACGCGCACGGTGTTCACCAACCAGTGGCTGGACGAAAACGGCGCGACGGCATTCCTGCGCGCGTCGCAGTCGGGCGATGTCGAGCTGATGAAGCTGCTCCTCGATCACGGTGCCGATCCGAAGATCAACACGATTCTCGGGGTCACGCCGCTGCACGTCGCCGCCGGCGTCGGCTGGGTCGAGGGGATTACCTATGAATGGTCGCCGAAGGCGACGTTCGAAGCGGTGAAGATGCTGATCGATCTCGGCCTCGACGTGAACGCCCAGGCCGACACCGGCCGCGTCGCCTTGCATGGCGCCGCGCACAAGGGCGCGACCGAAGTGGTGAAGGTGCTGGTGGCAGCGGGCGCGCGGATGGATGTTCGCGATTTCGGCAACACCGACAACCGTG
>Ga0111539_10002310_pt1 | contig 25366 bp, 11 predicted proteins | sample RhiMethybrSRZTD1_FD_79667 | JGI IMG/M metagenome (GOLD analysis project Ga0111539, IMG submission 79667) | Populus rhizosphere microbial communities from Tennessee, USA - Rhizosphere MetaG P. TD hybrid SRZTD1 (version 2) (version 2) | ecosystem: Host-associated > Plants > Roots > Rhizosphere >...
CGCGGGACGGCCGGGCAACGTGCTGCTCGTGTTTGGCGTAGAGTGAGCACGCCGCACGAGTCGATTGGGAGACGCACGTGAAGCCTGACATGAGCGAGTTCACCCGGCGTCGTCTTCTGCGCGATGCGATGACCATCGTCGGCGCAGTCGCAGCCGGTGTCGTCCCGCATCCGGTGTTTGCGCGTCAGCGCGGCAACGCCGACCCTGGCGGAGCCGCCGTTGACAACACGCTCGCGCTGGCGCGCGCCGTGAACCGCATGCGCTACGAGGATCTTCCCGCGCGGGCGGTCGAGCACGCGAAGATGATCCTCGCCAGCACGTTTTCGAGCGCCGCGCCGGGAGCCTTGATCGACTCCGCTCGCATCCTTCGCGACATCGCGAAGGAACGCGGCGGCCGGCGGGAAGCCACGGTGTGGTTCGATGGCGCCATGCTTCCTGTGACCAGTGCCGCGCGCGTCAACGCCGGTCTGAGCGACGCCGCCGCCTCCGACGACAGCGACATCCGCAATACCGCCCACTTCGGCACCACGCTCACATCTACCGGGCTAGCCATTGGCGAGCGCACGGGTGCGACGGGAAAGGATCTGCTCGGCGCGATGGTGATCGGCTACGAGGCCGCCGGCCGCATCAACGACGCGCGGCGTGGCGGGCGCGGTGGTCTGCACGCCTCGCAACTCGTAGCGTTTGGCGGTGCCGTTGCGGTCGCCCGCTTAATGAAGCTCACCGACCAGCAGATGGCGCACGCACTGGGCATCGTAGCGACGACGATGGGCGGGCTTGCCATCGGAACGAACAGCTGGGCGCGGGAGTACATGGGAGCGAATGCGGCCGGGTGTGGCGTGGACGCCGCCGAAGCAGCGGCTCGCGGCTACACCGTCAACGACGACATGCTCGGCGCGCGCGGCGGGTTTGTCGAGGTGTTCGGCGGCGGCAGGGACGCAGTGCGCCTGCTCTCCGCCGATCTCGGCCAACGCTGGGACATCGTCGAGTTCCTGGCGATCAAGCTCTGGCCGGGAGCTCACCCGTTCTCTGGCACGCTGGAAGCGGCGGTGAACGCGGCGCGGCAGGCGAACGTGCCGGCGGACGGCGTCGCAAAGATTCTCATCGCTGGACCCGACCGCACGAACATCGGCGGCAGCCGACGTCCGCGCGACCTGGTCGAGGCGATCCACAGCCTTCCGTACTTCGTCGCCTCTGCGGTCGCCGACAAGGAGTTCACCTGGGTCCATGCAACAGAGGGGAAGATCTTCGACCCCACTGTCGCCAAGCTGATGGGATTAGTGGATCTCGATCCCGCGCCACCGCAGGTCACTTACAAATGGAGCTGGGGGGGCAGCGTCACGGTGGTGACAACGTCCGGCCAGCGGTTCACGAGCACGGTGGACGCGCCTCGCGGATCCGGTCCGCGCGGCATCGAGTGGAGCGACGTGGACGCCAAGTATCGCGCGCTGATGCCCGACTCGAAGCTTCCGGCGGCGCGGCTCGGACAGATCCTCGACCAGATCCATCAATTCGAGAGCGTGAAGAGCGTTCCGGCGTTCATGCGGTTGTTGACGCCGGAAGGCTGAAGAGGTTGCGAAAGAATGTCGCCTTGCCGGCGGGGCGAATCGCGGCGAGACACGGTACACCGGCACTTGAGGAGGAGCATGAAGGTCATTTCACGATTACTGTCTCTGGCCCTTGTCGTTCTGTGCGGGTTCGGCATCTGGAGCCCGAACGCTTACGCGCAGGGCGCCGTTCAGGCATCGATCGCCGGCGTGGTGCGCGACACCTCTGGCGCCGTTCTGCCTGGTGTCACGATCGAGGCATCGAGCCCGGTGCTCATCGAGAAGAGCCGCACCGCAGTAAGCGACGAAACCGGGCGTTACCGGATCATCGCGTTGAATCCAGGTACCTACACCGTCACCTTTACGCTCTCCGGTTTCAACACGGTCAGGCGCGAAGAGATCGAACTGACCGGCTCGCTGACCGCGACCATCGACATCGAGATGCGGGTGGGGTCGCTGGAAGAGACGCTGACTGTCACCGGCGAAAGCCCGATCGTCGATGTGCAGAGCATCAAGCAGCAACGCGTCATCGATGACGAGGCGATTCACTCCATTCCGGGCCAGCGGTCGTATCACAACCTCGTCGTGCTGGTGCCGGGGCTGTCGGTCGGCAACACCCAGAACGTGGGCGGAATCAATGGCCCCGCCCCGTTGAACGTGGGCGGCCACGGTGGCGCCAACTCGGAAGGGCGGTTCAACGTGGACGGCCTCGGCGTAAACGGATCGAGCGGCGGCGGCACGCTCTACGTAACCGACACGCAGAACGTCTCGGAGGTCTCGATCGACATCACTGGCGGACTTGGCGAGGCCGAAGCCGGCGGCCCGGTGATCAACGTCGTGCCGAAGACTGGCGGCAATACCTTCAGCGGCTCGTTGTTCGTGGACGGAGCGAATGGGTCGCTGCAGGGCAGCAACTTCGACGACGACCTGGTCGCCGCCGGGTTGCGCGAGCCAGGGAAGCTGGACAAGTTGTGGGACCTCAACGGCGCGCTCGGCGGGCCGATCATGAAGGACAAGCTCTGGTTCTACCTGACGGGCCGCTATCAGCGCACCGACCGCTACGTCGCCGGCATGTACTACAACAAGAACGCTGGTAATCCGAACTCGTGGATTTACGACCCTGACTATAGCCGACAGGCGATCTCCGACGGACTGTGGCACGGCACGACCCTGCGCACGACGTGGCAGATGTCGCAGCGGCAGAAGCTCAATCTCTTCTGGGACGAGCAGGGCATGTGCCGCAACTGCACCGGCGGCGGCAGCGCTACGACGTCGCCTGAGGCGCAGGATGGGTCGCAGAACATCAACTTCATCCGCGCCTTCCAGGGTGCCTACACCGCGCCCGTCTCCGACCGGCTCCTCATCGAAGCCGGCTTCGGCGCGGTCGTTCCGGACTACGGCAACCCGAAGGACGGCTTCGACCGCTCGATCGTGCGCGTTGTCGATCAGACCGGCAACTTTCCGAACATGACCGCCCCGATCCCGAACATCGCCTACCGCTCGATGTTCTGGGATCAGGTGCACTCGTTCACGCCGCGGTACCGCGCGTCGATGTCCTACGTGACCGGACCACAGAACATGAAGGTGGGCATCGAGACCTACAACAACATCTCGACGCGCAACTACCAGCGCGGCGACTCGCTGCAGTACCGCCTCAACAACGGCGTGCCCAATCAGATCACGGAGCTGCTGAACGATTTCACCGAGAAGGCGTACGTGAAGAACATCGGCATCTTCGCGCAGGATCGATGGACGCTCGGCCGGTTCACGTTGCAGGGCGGCATCCGCTACGAGAACGCATCGAGCCGCTCGCCCGAACAGCAGATCGGGCCCTCGCGGTTCGTGCCGGTGCCGATCGTGTTCCCCGCGCAGGACATCGTCAAGGGATACAACGACGTCACCTACCGCGGCGGAGTGGCGGTTGATGTGTTCGGCAATGGGAAGACGTCCCTGAAGATCAACGCTGGCACCTACATGGATCCCGCACAGTGGGCGGGCATCTTCATCGAGCCCAATCCGGCGCGCCGGCAGTTCGGCGGTGGTGTGCCGCCGCAGACGACGCGCTCCTGGAACGACCGCAACCTCAACTACATCCCGGACTGCGATCTATTGAACACGGCCGCCAACGGCGAATGCGGGGCGGCCGCCAACCTGAACTTCGGAAAGCTGGTGACGCCGACGTCCACGTACGATCCGAACCTGATGGAAGGCTCGGGCGTGCGACCAGGCAACTGGCAGTTCGGTATCGCGATTCAGCAGGAGGTTTTCCCGCGCGTCTCAGTGGAAGCCGGGTATCACCGCCGGAATTTCGATTCCTTCATCAACACCGACCCGGTGACCTCGACGTCCACACTGACGACCACATTCACCGTGGCCGACAACCGTGCGGTGACGCCGGCCGACTACGATCCGTACAGCGTTCCAGTGCCGGCCGACCCGCGGCTGCCGCAGTCGGGGGGATATGTCATCAACGACCTCTATGACATCAGGCCCGCGCTGTTCGGCGTCACCGACAACTTCATCGCGCGTGCCAGCAATTACGGTTCGCCGACCAACTACTGGCATGGTGTGGACGTCCAGGTGAACGCACGGCTGCGCGGTGGTGTGACGGTTCAAGGAGGCACGAGCACCGGGCGCGTCGTGAACGACACGTGCGATCTCGCCATCGACAACCCGAGCCAGTACGACTGTCACAAGGTGTATCCGTTCCAGACCGATATTCGCGGCATGGCGATCTACACGGTTCCCAAGATCGACGTGCAACTGAGCGGAACGATGCAGAGCCGTCCCGGGCCTGAAATCACTGCGCTGTGGAACGTGCCGGCCAACGTGATTGCGCAGTCGCTCGGCCGTGCGCCGGCTGGCGGCGTGGCGAACATTCAGACCAACATCCTGACCGCCGGCGAGGTCTATGGCGATCGGATCACTCAGGTCGACATGCGCATCGCCAAGCTGCTGAAACTCGGCCGCTCGATGCGCGTCAACGCCGGGCTCGATATCTACAACCTGTTCAACTCCAACGTGCCGCTCACGTACGTGACGACGTACGGGACGACATGGGGGAGGCCGCAGTCGGTGCTCGATGCCCGCTTCGCGAAGTTCAGCGCGCAGATCGATTTCTGATGCACGAAGAACTCTGTCAACTCCCAACTCCCAAGGGTCCAACTCCCAATAGTTGATGGTTCTTCGTTGGGAGTTGGGAGTTGGAGGTTGGGAGTTGCTTGGCTACTCGCGCGTGAACGCGATGAACGACAGCCTGCCGTCGCGCTCCACCTGCAGTACCACGGCATCACCGGGGGCGATTCGTTCGACAGCCGACCGGAGACCGGCGACGCTCGTCACCGCGGCCTTGTTGACCGAGCGTACGATGTCGCCAGGCGCCAACCCCGCGTCGTCGAACGACGGTGTCGCGACACGCGCCGTTACTACCACGGCGTAACCGCCGTGCGTCTCAACCTGGTCGGATGGAATCGCCGACGCGAGTACGCCGAGCGGCTCCACGAATTCGCCAGGCGACGAGTCGAGCGTGGCTTCCCTGGTGCAATCGTGGCGCATCGCAACGGCTGTCAGCCTTGCGTTCATCGCCGCGCCATCTCGATTGAGCGCGACATCGAGCGCCTGACCGTCGCGCAGGCTCATGATCTGCAGATAGAAGTCAGCGAGGGAGAGACTCTCGAGGCGACGGCCGTCGATCGCCGTGATCACATCGCCCACTCGCATGCCGGCAGACTCCGCCGGGCTGTTCGCAACGACGTTTGCGATGATGAGGCCCATATCGCTCTCGAGGCCGAGGCCCGCCTTGAGTTCAGGCGTCACGTTCTGAACGGAGAGCCCGGTGATGGCGCGGTGCAGATGCCCGTAATCCCTGAGCTGCGGGAACGCCAGGGCAACCAGCGCGCCGGGCAGCGCGAAGCCGAGTCCTTCGCTGCCGCCGGATTCGGAGCGGATGAACGTGTTGATGCCCACGAGATCGCCTGCGATGCCGACCAGTGGTCCACCGCTGTTTCCGGGATTGATGGCTGCATCGGTTTGAACGTACGGAATCGGGCTGTCCTCGTCGAGCTGGCGAGAGACGGCGCTCACCATGCCCATCGAGACCGAGTTCCGCAGACCGTCGGGACTGCCGAACGCAAACACGATCTCGCCCTGAACGAGCTGCGTGGAGTCGGGAATGCGCAGCGCGTGGAGGCCCTGAACCGGAATCGAGAGCAGCGCCAGATCGATTTCGTCTGCGCGGCCCATGAGTGTCGCTCGGACGACGCGGGTGGGCGGGTGATTGCTCTCGCCATCGCCGGCCAGCACGACCTCGATTCGCTCAGCCCCGTCGATGACATGGGCGTTGGTCAGGATGTAACCGGCGGGATCGACAATGACGCCGGAACCGATCGAACGCGTGCGTGCCAAAGCCCTGTCGCCGTTCGAGTTTGTGACGGGCCGATAACCTGTGACCGAGATCTGCACCACGCTCGGAGACACACGCTGTACGAGTGCGCCGATCGAGCCGCTGGCCTGCTGTAGCAGGCTTTCGGCCGCCGCGGTCCGATCGCCGGCGGCTGCCGGACGCCCAGCGAGCATGATGCACGCACTGATGATTGTGATGACCTCGACACGGGCTGTTCTCATCGTCTTCCCTCGCATATCCACTCTGACCAATCACCCGTGGCATGGAGGTGTCAGCGCTGTGAAACGCCCAAGGCGAGAAGGGCCGTGAGGGTACCTACTTCAGCTCGGCGTAGATGACTTCGATGTTGTTCTTGACGCTGTCGGGCTGCGGCGCGCGGTAGCCCATGTATTTCTCCGGGAACTTGTAAGCGCTCGCCGCGTCTTCAATTGACTGGCCTGCCTTCTTCGCCGCGCGGACGTACTCGAGGAACGAGCGGTTGAATTCGGAGTACTCCATCAGGTCCGCCGGCGTCATCACGGTGCTGTGCCCGGTGATGATGGAGTCCACGTCCTTGACCTTCGCGGCTCTGGCAAGCGTGTCAGCGATCTCGACGCCGCTGCCGCCATTGTTGCTATCGAGGAGCGGCACGAGCTTGCCCGAGAAGATGTCGCCGGCGTGCATCACGCGCAGCGAGGGAAAGACGACCCACGCATCTCCGTTGGTGTGGCCGCGCCCGAAGTAATACAGATCGATCCGATCCGCACCGTTGCCGATCGTCATCGTGTCCTTGAAGGTGCGATTGGCCATGTTCTTTCCGCCGTTCGCCTTGAACACGTCTGGCGGGACGCGGCTCTCCGCGCCTTTCGGCGGCAGCCCCTTCTCCATGTTGGCGCGCGTGTTCACGTGCGCGACGAACTCGACCGTGGTGGGGAAGTCGACGTTGCCGCCGACGTGGTCGTAATGCGTGTGCGTGTTGATGATGCGCACCACCGGCTTCGGCGTGATCTCTTTGATCTTGGCGATGAGCGGCTGACCCCATCCCGGGATCTTCGTGTCAACAACAGTGACGCCGTCGGCGCCGACGAAGACGGCCGTGTTGCCGCCGCCTCCTCTGAGGAGGAAGAGATTGTCTTTGAGCTTCTCGACCTGAATGACTTGCGCGGCTGCACCTCCGGCGCGTCCCTGCGCGGCAGCGCCCTGGAATGTGGCGACGGTGGCCGTCGCGATCCCACACGCGAGCAGAAGGCTCAGCGTGATGACCCGTCGATTGTGACCTTTCATGTCGACTCTCCTCCGACTTCCTCGCGAGGTCCGGCTGCCATCTTCGCCCCTTGCGCTTGGCCAGGAAAGCCGGACACTACGATCGATCTTCTCGACTCATTCCGGCTTCGTGAACTTCGTGTGTGCGCGAGTGTACAGCACACGTCGATGTCGACAGAGTCCATTACTGGTAATTGACAACCCTCGTCGTGACGGAAAAGACTCCGCGCCCGGGAGCGGGATCGTACGGAGAACCCCCCGCGAACACGGAGGTGCAGATGAAGACGCGCGAACCACGTGGTCTGCGTGTGTCGCAGTGGATGAGGCATCTTGGGGCGATTGTGCTGCTGATAACCGGCGTTGCCGCGCCCTCAGCGGCGCAGCAGGACGCGAGCATCGTCGGTGTGGTGACCGACGAAAGCGGCGCCGCCCTGCCTGGCGTGACCGTGACGGCCACCAGCCCCTCGCTGCAGGTGCCTTCGGTGACGACGGTGACCAACGAGCGGGGCGAGTATCGCCTCACTCCGTTGCCGATCGGCGTCTTCAGCGTCGTGTACGAGTTGTCCGGGTTCCAGTCGGTCCGCCGTGACGGAATCAAGCTGACAACCGGTTTCGTTGCGACGGTCAACGTGCCGATGGGCATCGGCGCGGTGCAGGAGACTCTGACCGTCACCGGCGCATCGCCGGTCGTGGACGTGGTGTCCACCGCACCCGCCACCCGGCTCACCCGCGAGACGCTCGATCTGATTCCGTCCAGCCGTAACGGCACTGTTTCGCTGATGGGGCAAGCGCCGGGTGCGCGTCCCAATCTCGATATCGGCGGCGACAGCGTGACCAGTCCACCGCAGTTCCGCGCGTTCGGGCAGGCGAATCAGCCGTGGCAGCAGATCGAGGGCGTGCTCGTGAGCGCCGCGAAGTCGGGTACGCAGGGCGGCATCTACTGGGATTACACCAATGTCGAAGAGGTCAAGGTCGGCACGTTCGGCAGCCCGGCCGAGATCGGCACGCGCGGCATCGCGCTGAACGGCATTCTCAAGTCGGGCGGCAACACATTTTCGGGGACCGGCTTCTTCGCGTTTCAGAACGACTCCCTGCAGAGTAACAACATCGATGACGAACTGCGCGCGCAGGGAATCACGCGCGGCGATGAGCTCGATTCGCGCACCGACGTGTCGGGCGACGTCGGCGGCCGCATCGTGCGCGACAAGCTCTGGTTCTACGCCGGTGCACGGCGCCGAGCACAGCATCTCGATACGCTGGAGTGCTTTCAGCCGAACGGCGAGGTGTGCTACAGCCTCGACCGCCAGATCTTCAACACCCAGAAGATCTCGTGGCAGATGACGCCATCGCAGCGGATCGTCGCGTTCCATACCTACACCCGCCGCCGCGGCATGGGGAGCGGCAGCCGGCTTGTCGCGTGGGAATCGCGCCTCGGCCAGACGCTGCCGTCGCACGTGGGCAAGGTCGAGTGGCAGGCCATTCGCGGCAACTCGATGGTCATCAATCTCATGGGCGGCGATATGCGCTGGACATCGGCGTTCCGCGGCTACGCCTACGGCAAGGTGTTGAAAACCGACCTCGTGCTCGGCACGACCACCGGTATGTCGGGCACCGACGGCGAAGACCCCGTCGACTACAACCATCAGGCGCGCGGCAGCGTGAGCTGGTACAAGCCCGATCTCTTCTACGGCAGCCATGACATCAAGGTCGGCGGCGAGTACATGCGCCGGCGCTCGGACCGCTTGCGCATCTCGCGGGCGGAGACGTGGAAGGTGGCACAGGAGATCAACTTCGACGACGTGCCAGCCGGCTACGACTCCGGCAACTACCAGCTGCAGTTCCGCAACGGCGTGGCCAACCGCTTCATCGCCTTCAACTATCCGGCGGAGCCGACCGACCTCGAGGACTACACCAGCGCCTACATCCAGGATTCGTGGAAGGTCGGGAACCTGACGCTGAACCTGGGTGCGCGTTTCGCGCACGACAACGGGTACGCGCCGGAGCAGTGCCGGGTCACCGCCGATCCGCCCGGCGACGTCGCCAACCCGGCGCGCTGCTGGGACAAGGTGCAGATGAAGATCTTCAACTCCTTCGTGCCCCGCCTGCACGCCGCGTACGACCTCACGCGTGATGGCAAGACTGTGCTCAAGGGCGGATGGGGGCGCTTCATGCTGATGCGCTACACCGACCAGACGCAGATCGCCAATCACAACCAGGCGAATCTCACCACCTACCTCTGGCACGATAACAACAACAACGGCGAGTACGAGACGGGTGAGGTGAACCTCGATCCGAACGGCCCCGACTATCTGTCGACGGCGCAGGCCGGAATCGGTGGCGGCGGGACGACGTCGCTCGGCATTCCCAACCCGGACGAAAAACAGCCCGGCACCGACGAGTATTCACTCTCCCTGGAGCGCGAGGTGATGGCGAACCTCGCGGTGCGCGTCAGCGGCATCTACTCGAAGACGTTCAATCAGCACCGCCTGCTCAACACCAAGCGGCCCTACGAGGTCTACAACATCCCCATCACCAACGTCGATCCGGGGCCTGACGGCGTGTTACGCACCGGCGACGATCCCGGGCGAACGATCACGTACTACGACTTTCCCGCCGCCTATGCGGGGGCGAATTTCCAGACACCGATGCTCGTCAACGATTCGGCGGCCAATCAGAGCTACAAGAGCGCCGAGTTCGCGGTGACCCGCCGGCTGACCAACCGCTGGTACATGTACGGGTCCTATTCGTTCACCAAGAAGCACATCCCGCTGGTGCCCAACGCGGGCACCCAGACGGGGGTGACCATCTACGTGAACACCGTCGATCCGAATGCCGAGATCAACAACGACGACAACACGACGGAGTGGATCGCCCGCATGCAGGGGTCGTATGCGTTCCCCTGGGACATTACGACATCAATCAACTACGAGCACCGCAGCGGCGAGCCGCAGCGACGCACGGTGATCCTGACCGGCGGGCGACAGATTCCGCAGATCACGCTGCCGGCCGAGAACTTCGGAGAGGAATGGCGGCTGCCGAACATCAACCTCGTCGATCTCAACGTGCAGAAGACCTTCCACGTGCGCCAGGGCCACAGTGCCACCCTGCGCATGAACATCTTCAACCTGCTGAACGCCAACACCGTCAACGCGCGGACGATGCAGTCGGGGCCAGCCTTCGGCACCATCACCGGCATCCTGCTCTCGCGGATCGCCGAGGTGGCGGTTTCGTACAGGTTCTAGTGCATCCCAGCCGCCCATGCCGCTGTCGGGTTTGACGGCGAACGTGGGCGGCAACCCGGTCTATTACTGGTAATTGACAACATTTCGCGGGGCGATAGAGACTCGCCTCCGGCCCATTCCCATCGACATGATGCACCCACAGCGACCTAACGTAGCGCTCCGGTTGGCAGCAGCGATCGCGCTCGTGTGGACCGTCGGCGGCTCGTCCGCTGTTCACGCCCAGGCACTGACGAAGAGCGACACCACCGCTGCGCCGTACCGGGACGGCACCATCAAGGTCGACGGCCGCACCGTCCACTATCTCGACTGGGGTCCCGAGGGGAAGCCGGCATTCATCCTCGTGCATGCGCTTGGTCATTCGGCGCACAACTACGATCACGTCGCGCCGTTGCTCAATCAGCGACACCGCGTCATCGCGATCGACTTGCGCGGGCACGGTGATTCCGACTGGTCGCCAAAGGCTGAGTACAGCGCTGAGGATTACGTCAAGGACCTGCACGCGCTGGTGACGCAACTGAAGCTCGGACCCGTGACGCTGATCGGCTGCTCGATTGGCGGCCGCGTCGTGCAGGTCTACGCCGGGATGTACCCCGATCGCGTCAGCAAGCTGATCGTGCTCGACGTCGGTCCAGCGCGTCCCGAGTCCACTACGCGCACGCTCAGCGACCGCATCGAGCGCGAGCAGCAGGGATGGGCATCCGAAGACGAGCTGTACGCCTCGCTGCGGCGCAACCCGACGCGCGTGCCCGAAGAAGTGCATCGCAACCAGGTTCGTTACGAGAGCAAGCGGCTGCCGAACGGACGCGTCGTGTGGAAGTACGACCCGAAGGTAGTGAGCGGGCTTGGCCCGATCGAGCTCTGGGACTACGTGAAGAAGATCAAGGCGCCGACGCTCTATGTGATCGGCGGCCGCAGCCGCCTGGTCACACCCGAGGAGCAGAGTCAGCTGAAGACGCTGCCGTTCGCTGAGGTGGTCACCATCCCCGAGGCGGGTCATTATCCTCAGGAAGACACGCCGGAGCTGTTCCTCGCCGTCGTGAAGGCGTTTCTCGCAGGGTAAGGATGTCGCACTGGTCACGCAACCGCCGGTGGGCGAGACGCGCCGGCACGTTCGCGATAGGCATCGGCGCCGTTCTGTGGACCGGTGCCGTGGTGGACGGGCAGCGTGATAGCGGGCTGGCCGCCGGAGCTGCGCCGGCATCGACGCCGTTCACATCACCCGGTGCGGCTGCGCAACGTGCGCTCATCGATCGCTATTGCGTGACGTGCCACAACGAGCGGACGAAGGCGCGCAATGCGACGCCGATTGCACTCGACTCGCTCGACGTCACCAACGTGCCTGCGCACGCGGAAGAGTGGGAGAAGGTCATTGCCAAGCTGCGCGCCGGGCTGATGCCGCCCGCGGGCATGCCACGTCCGGACAAGACCGCGATCGACGGTCTGAGCTCCTGGCTCGAGACCGAGATCGATCGCGCCGCAACGGCCAACCCTAACCCCGGCCGGACCGAGGGGCTGCACCGCCTCAATCGCGCCGAATACCAGAACGCAGTTCGCGATCTGCTGAACGTGGACGTGGACGTTGCGGACCTGCTCCCTGCCGACGACGTGAGCTCCGGGTTCGACAACGTGGCCAGCACGCTGACCATGTCGCCGACGCTGATGGACCGCTACCTGTCGGTGGCGCAGAAGATCAGCCGCATGGCGATCGGCCTCCCCGCGCCGGCGGCGAACGTCCAGTTCTTCCGCGTGGCCGACGACCTCGCACAGGACAAGCAGCTTCCCAATCTGCCGTTCGGCACGCGCGGTGGCACGCGCATCCGCTACACATTTCCCGTCGATGGCGAGTACGCCATCAAGGTGAGACTTGCGCGCGACCTCAACGAGCAGATGCCGGTCTATCCCGACGCGCAGCAGCTCGAAGTGAGCGTCGACGGCCGCCGGGTGCAGGTGTTCACGTTGCCGGGTGCGGCGCGTCCTGCTGGGCGCGGCGCGGGACGCGGTGCGGCTCCGGCTGCCGATTCGCAAGCGGGTCGCGGCGGTGCCGAGGCAGCGCCGGCCACTCCTGCCGCTGCACCTGCTGCGCAGACGCGGCGTCCGGGTCCGAGTGCCGGCCAGGCGCCTGAAGGTCAGCGGCTGCAGGGCAACGCACGAGACGAGCGCAACCGCGCGGATCAGAACTGGGACGTGCGTGTGATGGTCACTGCCGGAACCCATGACGTCGTCGCCACGTTTCTGAACCAGACGGTGGCGCTCGACGAGACGCCGCGACAGCCCTTCCTGCGGCCGTTTCCCGCGGGCAACAACGTTCCCGAAACGCGCCTCGGCTCATCGCTGCGGAGCGTCGAGATCAGCGGCCCGTACGGGACCGCCGCGACGGGTGACAGTGCGAGCAGGCGCCGCATCTTCGTGTGCCGTCCCGGCGCGAGCGAAGGCGATGCTGCTCGATGCAGTAATACGATTCTGCGGACGCTCGTCCGCCGTGCCTATCGACGCCCGGTGACTGACGCCGACGTGCAGCCGCTCCTCGCGCTGTACCGTGAAGGACGCGAACAGGGGGGCTTCGAAGGGGGAATCGAGCGGGCGGTTCGCCGTCTCCTCGTCAGCCCGGAGTTCCTGTATCGCGTCGAGGTCGATCCGCCGAACGCGCGTGCCGGTCGCGCGTATCCGGTCAGCGATATCGAGCTCGCATCGCGTCTGTCCTTCTTCCTGTGGAGCAGCATTCCCGACGATGAGCTGCTCGACGCCGCCGAGCGCGGCGAGCTGCGGAAGCCTGCGGTCCTGACGAAGCACGTCACGCGCATGCTGCAGGACCCGCGCTCCGCGGCGCTGATCGACAACTTCGCCGGCCAGTGGCTGTTCCTGCGCAACGTGCCGGGTACCGGTCCCACGGCAAGCCTGTTCCCGGACTTCGACGACAACCTGCGTCAGGCGTTCCGGCGCGAGACGGAGCTGTTCTTCGAGAGCCTGGTTCGCGAGGACCGCAGTGCAATCGACCTGTTGCGCGGCGACTACACGTTTCTCAACGAGCGGCTCGCGCTGCATTACGGCATTCGCACCGTGAAGGGGCCGCAGTTCCGGCGCTACGACTGGCCGCAGAACGACATCCGGCGCGGCATCCTCGGCCAGGGGAGTATCCTGACGCTGACGTCGTATCCGGATCGTACGTCGCCGGTCGTGCGCGGCAAGTGGGTGCTGGAAAACATTCTCGGGACTCCGCCGCCACCACCCTTGCCCGACGTCGGCGATCTGAAGACGACCAACGGGTCCGGCGTGGTGCTGACGATGCGCGAGCGATTGGCAATGCATCGCGCCAGCCCGCAGTGCGCGAGCTGTCACTCGATGCTCGACCCGCTCGGCCTGGCGCTCGAGAGCTTCGATGGTGTCGGCAAGTGGCGCACGCGCGATGAGACCGGGCAACCGATCGACACCGCGGCCGTGTTGCCAGATGGCACGAAGATCGACGGGCCCGTTGCGCTCCGCGCGGCGCTGCTCGCGCGCTCCGATCGGTTTCTCATGACGTTCACCGGTAAGCTGATGACATATGCACTCGGCCGCCGGCTGGAGTACTACGACTCTCCGGTGATTCGCCAGATCCTGCGCGACGCAGCGCCCGGCGACTATCGCATCAGCACCGGCATCGTGCTCGGAATCGTGCGGAGCACGCCTTTCCAGATGAGGAGAACGTCGTCATGATCTCCACCAAGCGCGCGCTGCCGCGGCGCACGTTCCTGCGCGGGATTGGCGCGGCGATCTCGTTGCCCTTGCTCGACGCCATGGTCCCGGCGTTCACCGCCACGGTGAAGACCGCGGCGACACCGGCGCGCCGCCTCGCGTTCGTCTACTGTCCGAACGGCGTGTCGATGAACTTCAGCGGCATCAACTACTGGAAGCCGACCACTGTCGGATCGGGCTTCGAGCTGTCGCCGATTCTCGAGCCGCTGGCGCCCTTCAAAAAGCAGATGGTGGTCGTCGGCGGCCTCGCGCATCGCGCGGCGGACGCGTCGGAAGACGGGGCCAACGGTGATCACGCGCGCGGAACGAGCACGTGGCTGACGGGTGTGCACCCGAAGCACACGGAGGGCGCCGATGTCTACAACGGCATCTCGGCGGATCAGATCGCGGCACCAGTGATTGGCAAGGACACGCCGCTGCCGTCGCTCGAAATGAGCATCGACCTGAATTACCTGGTCGGCAACTGCGGCAACGGCTACAGCTGTGTCTACATGAACACGCTGGCGTGGCGGTCGGCGACGACGGCGCTCCCCACGGAGAACAACCCGCGTGCGATCTTCGAACGCCTTTTCGGCGATGGCGGGACTACGGCGCAGCGCATCGGCCTGGCACGCGAGAACCGCAGCATCCTCGACTCGGTGACCGCGGAGATGGCGCGCCTGAAGCGGCGTCTCGGCGCGAACGACCTCACCAAGGTGGACGACTACGTCGACTCGGTACGGGAGATCGAACGTCGCATTCAGGCGGTCGAGGCGCAGGCGCAGACGACGCTACCCGATCTCGAGAGGCCGGTCGGCATCCCGGAGCGATTCGACCATCACGTCTCGTTGATGTTCGAGCTGCAGCGGCTGGCGTTCCAGGCCGACATCACGCGCGTGACGACTTTCATGCTCGGTCGCGAGCTGAATTTCCGCTCCTATCCGGAGATCGGCATCACCGAAGGGCATCACGGCCTGTCGCATCATGGCGACAACCCGAATCAGATGGCGCGCTACGCCAAGGTGAACACGTATCAGGCGCAGCTCTTTGCATCGTTCCTGCAGTCGCTGCAATCGACGCCCGATGGTGACGGCACGCTTCTCGATCACTCGCTGCTTCTGTTCGGCGCCGGGTTGAGCAACTCGAACCTGCACACGCATTACGACCTGCCGCTGGCGCTCGTCGGCGGCGGCTTCACCGGCGATCGACACCTGGTCTACTCGAACGACACGCCGATGACCAACCTGCTGCTGACCATGCTCGACAAGGCTGGTGTGCCGGCGGACACGCTCGGCGACAGCACGGGCCGGCTCAATCCCGAACCGCTGGCCATCTAAGCGACATGATGAGGCTGCTTACCATCGCTGCCGTTCTCGCGCTCGCCGCGGGCCACGTCCATGCGGCGGGTGGGGATCTGATCGCGGCGGTGAAGAGCCGCGACGTTAGAGCGGTGCAGGCGCTGCTTCACCAGCGCACCGATCCGAACGCCGCCGAAACGGATGGAACGACGGCCCTGCACTGGGCCGTGCAGGGTGACGATCTCAAAACGGCGGAGCTGCTCATCACGTCTGGAGCGAACGCAAAGGCGACCACTCGTTATGGCGTCACCCCGTTGCACCTCGCGGCCACCAACGGCAACGCTTCCATGATCGAGCGCCTGCTGCGCGCGGGCGCCGACGTCAACGCGGCCCTGCCGCAGGGTGAAACGGCGTTGATGTCGGCCGCACGCGCGGGAAGCGTGCCGGCGGTAAAGGTCCTGCTCGCAAACGGCGCGACCGTGGATGCTCGCGAGACGTGGAAAGGGCAATCCGCTCTGATGTGGGCGGCGGCTGAAAACCATGCCGACGTCGTTCGCGCGCTGATTGAGGCCGGCGCCGACCCGAACGCACGCTCCACGGGCGGTGTGTTCACGCCGTTTCTCTTCGCCGTGCGCGCCGGTCAGATCGCGGCGGCGCGCGCGCTGCTCGATGCCGGCGTAGACGTCAACAGCACGCTCGCTGACGGGACCAGTGCGCTTACGCTCGCGGCGATGAACGCGCACTACGAACTGGGCGCGCTGTTGCTGGATCGCGGTGCCGATCCCAAAGCCGATCGCCAGGGATGGACGGCGCTCCATCAGGTGGTATGGACCCGCCGGCCGAACTACGGGTACAACCTTCCCGGTCCGGTCGCCACCGGCGCAATCGACTCGCTCGAGTTCGTGCGCGCGCTCGTGCGCCACGGCGCCGATGTGAACGCGCGGGAGACGAAGGAGCCGCGCGACGGCAACCGGAACATGCTGAATCGCATCGGCGCCACGCCGTTCCTGCTGGCGGCGAAGGCCGTCGATCTGTCGATGATGAACACACTCCTGGAGCTCGGCGCCGACCCGACGATCGCGAATGCTGATGACACCACGCCGTTGATGGTGGCTGCCGGCGTCGGCATCTGGGCGCCGGGGGAGAGTCCGGGTTCGGAGGAGGAAGCGATCGCGGCGGTGCAGCTGCTGCTCGAGCGCAACGCCGGCCGCGTCACCGACGTGGACACGCACGGCAACACGGCGCTGCATGGTGCGGTGCTCCGCGCCGGCTCGATTCCGCTGGTGAAGCTGCTCGTCGCCAAGGGCGCCCCGCTCGACGTCGTCAACGACAAGGGATGGACGCCGCTCACCATTGCCGACGGCGTCGAGTACACTCCAGACATCTTCAAGCGCTATCCCGACACGGCCGCCGTGCTGCGCACGATGATGCGGGAGCGCGGTCTTCCCGTCGGGCAGCCATCATCGCGATAGATGGGGTCGGGAGTCATTTGATCAGGACAGTGACCTCTTTAAATGACTCCCGACCCCATTTCGATGACTGGATCGAGGAGCAATATGAGTAGCAGGAAGGCACGGCCCACGGTACGAGCTCTGATCGTGTGTGCGGGCGTTTGTCTGGCGTCGCTCGCGAGCACGCAGCTCGCCGGCCAGAACGCGCGGCCGGCGCAGGGCGAACCACCCGCGCGTCTCGACCCGGCGCGTGAGCTGGTCATGAAGATCGACGCGCCGTTCACGGTCGCGGCAGTCGGTGACATCTTCGGCGCGATGGCGCCGATTGTGCCGCTCGAAGAGCCGCGGCTGCAGAGCCTGCTGAAGATCATTCGCGACGCCGACCTCGGCTTCGCCAACGCGGAGTCGTCCATCGCAGACCTGCCGCGCTTCGAGGGTCCCGTCGGCGGTCTGCTGGCGCCGAAAGCAGCAGCGGCTGACATGAAGGCGATGGGCATCCGCCTCGCCGGCCGCGCCAACAACCACACCGGCGACAACAAAGACGATGGGATGTTGTCCACCGACGCGCTGCTCGACGAAGCCGGGATCGTGCACGCGGGCAGCGGACGCAACCTGGAAGAGGCGCGCGATGCCGCGTATGTGATGACGCCGAAAGGTCGCGTCGGCTTGGTGGCGCTGATGCCGATCAGCGACAACGCGCCGGGCGGGGACAACCAGGGGCCATCATTCGTCCGAACGGCCGCCACATCGCGCTCCGGCACCATGGGCGGTGCGCCGGGACTGAATCCGCTCCGGCTCACGACGTATCAGATCGTCACCGCGGCCGAGTTCGAGTCGCTGAAGAAGATCCGTGATGCGGCCAACGCGCGTCGCGGGGAAGTCTCGGTGCCGGCACCGGTGGGCGCCGACCGTCCCGACCGACTGCAGTTGTTCGGCAAGAACTACAAGGTCGGCGCCAAGACCGGCGACGTGAGCTATGAGATGAACGCGGAAGATTTGCGCGAGAACCTGCGCAGCATCCGCAACGGAAAGTATTTCGCCGACTTCATGATGGTCTCGGTGCACGCGCACCAGAACAGCTTCACTTTCCAGCGCTACTCGTTCGACAACAACGTGCCCGACTTCCTCGTCGAGTTCGCGCACGCTGCCATCGACAATGGCGCCGACATGTTCGTCGGCCACGGCGTCCACACGCTGCGCGGCATCGAGATCTACAAGGGGAAGCCGATCTTCTATGGGCTGTCGAACTTTGCCTTCTACATGAATTCGCCGATCGGCAACGACAACGCGGACGGGGATCTCACGCGGGCCGAGCGCAACCAGGTGAACGTCGATCGACTCGGACTGTCGCACCAGGACAACATGGAAGCGCTGCTCGTCTCGACGCGGTTCGAGGGCGGCCGGCTCGCCGAAGTGCGCGTGCATCCTGCCGACGTGGGGAAGGGGTACCGGCCACTCTCGAAGATCGGCATTCCGATGGTGCCGGCACCGGCGGTAGCGCAGGAGATTCTGGCGAAAGTGCAGCGGCTCTCGAAGCCATTCGGTACCGCTCTCGCCATTGAAAACGGCGTCGGCGTCATTCGCATCGCGCCGCCGTCGACGGCAGCCCGCTGACACGGCGCGCCGCCGTAGATTGCGCCGGTCCAAAGACAACATGGGGCTGGATCAGATTTCGGCTCATGGCGTCGACGTCCTTACCGGCTCGAGCACCTGGTCGAACTTCAGCCCGCTCGCGCCTTCGCCCTGACCGACCTCGTTTCGGAACGCCGTCCAGAGCCAAGTCGAGCCGTCGGTCCAGCGCGCCAGGCGACGCTGACGGATGATGCGCACACCTTCGCGAGGAACCTCCTCGTCGTAAAGCAGAAGGCTGGGTGTCGAAGACAGCACGTCGCCTCTCGCCGAGTGAACTGTGGTCGTGCCATCGGGCTGCAGCATCGCCCCGCGCTTCAAGCGTGTCAGAACCTGCCCCGGAGTGTTCGGCTGCAACGGGTTCGGAAGCTGTACGGGCACGAGCGGAATCCAGTTCGCAGGCACGTGCGACGACAGCAGGTAGCGCGGCAGACCGAGCGTCTGATCAGCGGTGGGCGGTGGCACCGAATCCCGCTCTTCGTAGCGTCGCACGGGCTGCTCGATTGGATTCTCGATTGTCCGTTCGATCGCCCAGGCGACGTTCGCCATCTCGTCTCGCATGAACAGCACTTCCTCGAGCGGCGCGCTGTCGAGCGTTCGCGGCAGGGTAGGCGGAAGGAAGAAGCGGTTCGGGACCACCTTCAGCGCCGCACTCGACGGCGGGTTCTTCACAGATGGCTGCCACATCGAGAAGAAGGCCGGCGGCAGGGCCGGATCGTTGATCGGTCGAACCAGATTGCGCACGCCAAAGGTGTCGGTCACGACCAGCGAATCGACCCGCGTCACGGACCCGACGGGGAGTGTCAGCGGCACGACGAACCAGTCGTTCCCGTAGCTGCTCGCGTACTCGATCATCATCAGGTGCGCCAGGTCGGTAGGGCCGACCGGGATGAGCCCGTAGGCAAGCCGAGCGTCTTCCATCTCCCAGAAACGCGGCGCCGGCGCACTGGGAAATGTGACCGGGGCGGGGATCACGGCTTCGACCAGGGACGTCGTGACCTGATCCGCGGCGGTCGTGAGCGACGCCTTCCTGTTGAGATCGAACGAGCTCCAGTCCATCGGGCCGTCCACCTCAGACGCGGAAAACGTCGTGTCGTCTTCCGCATTCGCCGACAGGCGGGCGCCGACCGACAGCGCGTATTCCAGCCGCGGCGGATTCCATGCATCGTCGGTTGTCCCTGCCGGTTCGCTGTACATGGCGTCGAACCAGGAGAGCCATGCAGCTGCCGCGGCTTGAACCTTCGGCCGATCGGCCGTGGCGATGTTCAGCGCGGCGTCGGCCACGAGTTGCGCGGCACCAGACGTGCGGAGCGCGGTCGCAATCTGACGGCCGTCCGGTGCGCGCCCCACCATCGACTGCAGGTACCGCGACGTGGCATTGTCGATGAGCGCGATGCTGTCTTCATCCACTGGCTGCAGCGCGAACTTGGTGACGAACACGGATCGATAGCTCTTCGAGACGGTTTGCAGCTCCAGCATCCGCAGGAAGTGCAGCCCTGCATCGACCGCGAACGTCAACATTCGAGGGTCATCAGCGCTGGCGGCTCGCATGCGGCGCCGCTCGACGAGGACTTCGAGCGGCGCGCGCCCCGCATCGTAGGGGAGTGCCGGGATAATCGCTGGACCGGCTCCCGTGGGCTTCGCGACCTCTCCCAAGAACTGTCGCGTGAGCATCGCGCTGGTAGCACGCACTCGAGCCTGAACCGGCGTGCCCGCGTCCTCACCTTGGAATTCGCCCATCTGCCATTGCCGCGTCAGCATCCAGAGTGGATCGAACAGGCGCGCGCTCGAGGTGATACCCATGTCCGCATCGACGCACTGCGGCTCGAGTCGCGTCCAGCTCGTGATCGACGACGTGGTCGGCGCACCGGACAAGGTCGTCTTCGAATCGGGTGGAGCGACGATCGGTGGTTGCTGCTGCACCGCAATCGGCGTCGAAATCTCGCCCGTTGTGCCGAATGTGTCCGTCGCGCGGATCGTGAGCGTGTGATCGTTCCCGGCGGTGGTTGGCGGCAGCGGCAATATGATGCGGAACTGCGACCAGTTCCCGCTGACGTTCACCGCGTTGGCGAACTGACCGCCTTCGACCTTGTACTGCACCACCACGATGGGCGCCTGCGGGCTGGTTGCAAACCCCTCGAACGCAAAGCTGACAGGCATCTCACGCGCGATGATCGGAGACGCGAACGGGCTCAACCCGATGTTCGGGGGAATGGCTGGAAACAGCCGCACCATGTACGTTGTCGACACCCTCAAGGTGGCGGGTGCGCCGGACGTCGCGAACCTCGCTACTGCGGCAATGCTCAGCTGAACCATCGATCCCCACGGAATCGACGAAGGCACGGTCCCGCTGCACTGCCAGTTCAGCGTGGTGCCGACGAAGTTGGCCCCCATGTTCGGGCCCCCGGGTCCGAACTGCACGGTTACGCCTTTGGCGGTCAGCGACCAGTCGTCAGGCGCGAACAGCCACGAGATGTTTCCCGCCATCTGGAACGTGCGATCCACTGGCGGAAGGTTGCCCGCTGGCGACGTGATATTGAGGAAAAGCTGCGGCGGTGGCATGACGTCCCCTTAAATCGTGAGCGGCACGAAATCGGTCGAGACTGCATGGTCCTCGGTGTTGAACGCGAGGTAGAGCCCCGGGAGATGCTGCGCGGCCGCACCAAGCGCCTCGGTGTCCACGGCGCGCAGCTTCGCGAGGTCCAGCGTTTCCATCAGCACGCGCCGCAACGATTCCGTGGTCCAATCCTGCCCGGGCACGGGCGGCACGGCAATCAGCACGCACTGTGGCGCACAGGAATCAGGCACGTCGAATTGGAAGGCGACCGCGGTGGTCTCGCGCGTGTTCGGCACGATCTCCACCCACTCGTCCACCAGCAGGCCCGTCATGACCAGCGTCGGGTTGAGCGGCCCAATCGTGTGAAGCACGAGCGACAACTTGCTCGGTGGCATGGCGGCGGAAGGGGCCGGTGACAGGCCGACCCAGCGCTCGCCGGAGACGAAGGGCAACTGCGCGACGCTCAGGTTGAGCCGTGCGCCAGCACCGAGCACGTCCGCGCGTTGCAGACAAGCCCCCATGTGCGTAACGCCTTCCCGCACTCGCGCGGAGCGCGCGAACCACGTGTTGGCGGCGAGTGCGTCCCCACCCTGGGCGGCCGTGCTGGCCGCAAGCGCACTGGCGAATTCGCTTGCCGTTGTCGCATCGAACGTGAACTTCGGCAGAACGACGAACCCCGACCCGAACACGGCACGCAGCCGGGCCACCAGCTGTTCGCGGCGGCCCCGCTGATCGGCTGCGGCTGGCTCGGCGCGCAGCAGCGCGCCTTGATTCAATCGCGCGTCGCTGACCTTCAGCAGCGCCTGTCCCTGCCTGGCGAGCGCCGCGATCGCCGCCGGGCTCTCGCCCGCCGCGCTGACCGGAATGGCCGGCGCGATGCTGAACGAGCCCAGCTTCAGGAGCGCCGTACGCAACATCTCGGCGGTGGTGGTCGTGCTGACGCGGGCGATCAGATTCGCGAGCGCCTTGTGCGCTGCGTTCAGCGCGTTCTCGGCCTTGACGACGCGCGCGTCGAGATCGACCAGATCGATTGTCCCCTGGGCGATGCGCTCGGGAGGATTGAGATCCTCCGGGTCGGCGCCGCGCGCCGCGCGCAGCAGGCGCCGGATGTCACGCGCCTGCTCGAGCACGTCGAACAGCGTCACCTCGCCAGCGGCGAGATTCGCCGGCCGTGCGTGTTGCAGCCGAAGCGTCGCGAACGGATCGAAACCGCCGGCCTTGTGCTTGGCGTGGTAGAGCACACGCTGCTCGATCTCGCTGAGCGTGATCTCCGATTCCTGTGCTGCGCGAGTGGTGGCTTCGACGTCATACACGACATCGAGCGGCGTGATCTCGAGCTCGCTCAACGGGAAGCTTCGTGTCTCGGCGACCGCACCCGTCGCATCGTCCACCCGCTCGACCGTGCAGCGGATCTTCGTACCGTCGCCGAACAGCTTGAACACCCAGAAGTTCAGCATCTTGTCGGCTGCTCCGCGGACCGCGCCGTCGACGCCGAGCCAGCCCGGCGTGTTGACGTTGGGGCCGCTCATGAGCAAGAGGACGCGATGGGTGATCGACGTGCCGGAGCGCGGGGTGCGCGTCACCTCCAACTCGGGCGGCGGCGCGTCGCCCTGCGCGATCGCGGCAAGCGTGCTCGACGTACGCGAGGTATTGCCGCGCACCATCTGGTACGCCGATTCGGCCGTGAGGGCATCGCCGAGGCCGTCGATCATGTCGTCGAGCGAGCCCATGATCGCCGTGAGCGCCGAGAGGTCGCTGGTGCCCATGCTCGCCGTGTTCAGTTCGGCTAGCACTGCGCTCTGGTCTTCCTGCCATCGGCGGTGGAGTACCAGGCCGTCAACCACGTTGTTTGCGGCGATCCTGTCGACCGCAACGCTGATCGGCGCGCCAGCGCGGGCGACGAGCGGCGCGATACGACGCAGCGGCGCGACGAACCGATCCAGGCTGCGGCCGTTGTCCACGACGGTGTCGTGAAGCAGGCGTTCCACGCGATAGCCGAGCAGGGCGCCGAGCGGCTGACCCTGCCGCACACCTTCGAGCAGCCGTGACGCTTCGCGCACGCGACGGGAGGAGAGATCGATCGCAAAGGGACCGTCGGGCTCCGGCACGCCGGTTGGTCCGAGTTGGGCGTTGCGGAGGGCCGCGGCGGTCGCAGCGTGCGCCACCGACGGTGCATGAATGAACCCGGTGTCGCCCGTGGCCGTCTGAAGCGGACCGGGCTCGCCAGCCGGCAGCGTGGTGACCGGCTTCACCATTGATGGCGGAATCGGCTTGAGGTTTTCGACCCACCCGTATGCGCCGACGTATTGACCTGCCGGGCCGTCTACATGCATCGACGCGAGCCGCTTGGTCGCGATCGCCGTGACCCACGCGTCGAGCCGATGCGACGAGAGGTCCAGCGTTCCCTGCATCAGGTGCGACAGCGCTTCGGTGTCGAGATCCTTCAGATGCTCGAGACTCTCGCGGAAGTCCCCCAGCGCCGCCAGCGCGGGCGCGGAGAAGGTCGTTTGCGATTCGAGGAACTCGCGGATCGTTCTGCCGCCGGTTGCCGCGAGGCGCTGCTCGAGCTGGCGCTTCCAGTGGAACGTGGGCTGTGCCCCGGTCACCAGATCTACGAGTTCTGCGTCACGGAGCAGCGTGGCGAGGTTCGTACCGGTCTCGTCGGCCAGTAGCCTTGCCGCCGCGTACGCGATTTCCCGCAGGAGCGCGTGGCGCAGGAGCGCGTGCAACAAGCTCGTGCTGTAACTCCTGTCGTTCGGGTCCGGCCGCGCAAGAATCAGTTGCGCGATGTTCTGCTCATTCAGCAGCGTCGCGATGTAATTGGGAGCGAGCTTCGCCCAGGGCGAGATCTCTCCGCGCTGCACGAGCGGTGTGACGACCGGGCGGCGCCAGCCCGCATGGCGGACACGCGAGAGCCGTGGGCGCCACGTCACGCCGAGCTGCTGTAGAAGCGCGGTCTGCGCAGGATCGCTGTCGGCAATGCCGGAGCCGACGAACTGATACAGATGCTGCAGGAAATGGGTGCCAAACGAGTTGCGCGTCCGATACGCATGCGACACGGCATCGGTCCGCATCACGTCGTTGAGATCGGCATCGGGATCCGGTGGGTTCTGCCGGTTGCCGATCCGCGCGACCGATGCCGCAGCCGGCCGCCAGATCGTCTCGCGCAACGACTGCAGCATGCCCCTGAGCCAGACATCTTGTGCGCTCGTCCCTTCGGCGGCGCCCGGTTGCCAGAGGTCGAGTGACGTCACCGGCAGGATGCCGTACGGTTGCGCCCCGCAGCGGATGGCGGGGAATGGTCCGAAGGCGCGCACGTGATCGAGGAAGTGCCGGCGGGCCCACTCAAGGTCCGCCGGCGTCAGTCCCGCCTCCGATCCGATCATGTTGCTCAGGAAGTAGCCCCATCCCACCTGCCACAGCGCGGCGTTCATACTGCGCATGTCGCTGTCGTCGCGCTCCAGTCCGCGCTCGACACGACCGAACGTTGCGAGGATGCGATCGAACGGCAGGCCAAGCGCAGTGCCCACGCGTTGCGCGTTGTTGTCGTCCAACGTGACCGGGTTCGTGACCTCGATGGCGAAGCTGCGCTCGTGGCCCGCATCGTCGGAGCGGTACCCGGCGCGCCGATCCTCGGTGTTGTTCGTCGCGGTGCCGGGGCGGATGAAGGCGAGGCCGTCGGTATAGTGATGGGCATCGAGCAGGTCAGCCAACTGCGTTGCCGTCTCCGCAACGGTCAGCGACCTCACCACGCCGAAGACCACGAGACTGTCGATCCCGGCCGTCATGATCGCCGGCGAAAGCGGAATGCGCAGTGCCATGCCGGCGTTTTCCGCGTCGGTGAAATCCGTCATCCACTTCATGCCGGCATCGATCGCCAGCTGGTCACCGCGGGCGATCGCCGCGTCCGTTTCATCATCGGGAGCCGGTGCAAGTGGATTCGGACCGACCGAGAGCGGACGCTGAATGGCCCCGCCGGTTACGGTGATCGCGAGGTGTCCCCCAGAGTGCACCGTCGCCACCCAGCGATCCGGCAACAGTCGCGCCTGAGGGGCGTGACGCCACGTCTCGCTCTGCGTGGCGACGACGATCGGCGGGAAGACTGGCGGTGCTTCAAGGGAAGATCCGGGAAGCGTCTGTGACGTCGGGCGCTGCGACGCATTTGTGGGCGTCAGCACCCGAACGATCCACGCCGCACGCTTCGCGCCGAACCGATCGGCGATCTGCCGCCACGCATCGGCTCGTGCCGACTCATTGCCGCCGGCCATCCAGTCTTGCTGCCAGTAG
>Ga0111539_10002312_pt1 | contig 25355 bp, 26 predicted proteins | sample RhiMethybrSRZTD1_FD_79667 | JGI IMG/M metagenome (GOLD analysis project Ga0111539, IMG submission 79667) | Populus rhizosphere microbial communities from Tennessee, USA - Rhizosphere MetaG P. TD hybrid SRZTD1 (version 2) (version 2) | ecosystem: Host-associated > Plants > Roots > Rhizosphere >...
CAGCGCCGCCGCATGGCCCGGCCGGTACCCCAAGCTCGTTGAGCCGGCGCGTTGCGTCACGGGCCTGATCATCGGTGACCGTCACGCCCGCGTCCAAGCCGTCACGGATTGTGGGCCAGGCGACGAAGGCCGCGGTGACCTCCCCCGAGCCTCAGCGGTCATCTTCTGTCCGGAACGCAAGGGAGGTCGACCGTCCGGCATGCAGGTTCTCGACGTGCTCGGAGTAGTTCAGGTGGTCGAACAATGAGGCGCCGCCCTGGATAGCAGCGCGGATCGCGGCCTCCTGTCGTTGAATGGCTTCCGCCGCCTCCAGGGCCGCGTCGAGCTCCTTATCGCTGAGCACGACGATGCCGTCGTCGTCGCCGATCAGAATCTCGCCGGGGTTAACCTCAACCTCGCCGAGTCGGATCGTTCGTTGGGTGAAAGGAATCTCCTTCGCTCCGACGGCCCGGGGAATGGTGCCCAAGGCGTAGATCGGGATCGGCAGCTGGGCCAGCGTCACGGTGTCTCGGCACAGCCCGTAAACGACGATGCCCGCCATGCCACGCCGTACGGCTTCGGTGGCGAAGAGCTCACCCAGTACGGCGTGCTCAGTAGTGCCAGCATCGACGACGAGGATGTCGCCGGTTTCACACATCTGCAAACCCGCCAGCACGGGCACCAGGTCAGCGGATGCGGCGACCGTGACTGCTCGGCCGACCATGCGGACGCCTTGGCTGTACGGGCGTAGCTCGCGTGGCAAGACCCGCACAGTCTTGTTGGCGTCCGAAACACTGGCAGCGTCGAGTTGCCAAACCTGAGCCGGGATCTCGGACATGGTCACTGGCACGTCTCCCTTCACGCGGGTTCTTGTTCTTGCTTCTTGATCTTGCGCCATCCGCCGGCCCGATTATTGGCGATGATCTGCCGGAACATCTCGCCCAAGGCATGGTTATTGATTGTCTCGTTTTCCCGTATCGCTACAGTGCGTGCGGTGGTGTTGTCATGACCGCCAGTAATGATGCCTTCGGGATCGGGAACGATTGCGCCGTCGTAAAGGAATACGTTCACATGATCTTTTGCGGCCAGCAGCGCGCAGATGTTGCCATCAAGCACAAAGTACGGCTGAACTCGTCTCTTGATCGTTTCGATCACTTCGGTATCGGTGGCATGAACAAGATCACGAACTTGCTGGCAGATCTGCTGTTGCCAGTCCGGCAAGGCGTCGATATATGCATCGACGCGCGAATCCGTCTCATATGTCACCGCTGCGGCCTCCTCTGTCCCGCCGCTGCAACCTACGTGAACGTTGGTTGCTCGCGGTCTGCACACGTTGCAACATATGCGAAGCGTCAGTAAGCCATGCAGAGCATGTACGTGCCCTTAGTTTGTCGCAATGTGCCCTGAGCTTGTCGAAGGGCGTAGCAGAGGAGTTGCCAGTGCCAAAACTTCGCGTTCACAACTTCAGCGTTTCCCTCGATGGTTACGCGGCCGGTCCCGATCAGAGTCTGGACAACCCGCTCGGCGTCGGCGGGGAAGAACTCCACAACTGGTTCGTCGTCACTCGGACCTTCCGCAAGATGTACGGCGAGGAGGACGGCGGGGAGGGCGTCGATGATCGCTTCGCCGCTGCGGGTGAAGAGGGTGTTGGCGCGACGATCATGGGCCGCAACATGTTCGGCCCGATCCGCGGTGACTGGCCCGACGACGACTGGAAGGGCTGGTGGGGCGATGAGCCGCCGTATCACCATCAGACATTTGTGCTGACGCACCATCCGCGTGAATCGATCATGATGCAGGGTGGGACGGTCTTCCACTTTGTGACTGACGGCATCGAGGCGGCACTGGAAAGGGCGTACCAGGCTGCAGATGGTCAGGATGTCCGGCTTGGCGGCGGCGCCTCGGCAATTCGGCAGTATCTGCGGGCCGGACTCGTGGACGAGATGCACCTGGCGTACGCGCCACTCTTACTCGGGAGCGGCGAGCGACTCTTCGATGATCTTGATAACGTGCCGGCGGGTTACGAGATTGCCGAGTTCGTCGGTACGCCGGCAGCGCTGCATGTCCGCGTTGTCCGGAAGGCCTGATCAAGGTCCTTCGGCCGGCATCGGCGCATCAAGAAACGACGTGATCATCGGCAGCAGCAGATCGACGCGGTTCACCACAGTGACGTGAGAGGTGCCCGGCAGTATCGCGAGCTGGGAATTCGGCAAGCCGGCTGGAGTGTCGCCGAAAACGCCGCCGCCCAGCAGTCGGAACATCTCCACTGCGTGTTCCGGACGCACAAGATCGGAATCGCCGATGATGATCAGGGTCGGCGCTTTGATGGCGCTGATTGCCTCTGCCGGCACGTCTTTGGCTTGCCGATCCATCTCGGTCTTCTTCGCGAACAGCTTGGGAAAGTCCTCTGGATGCGGCGCGAGGCGCAGGTATTCGTCATGCCACGGCGAACCGTGCATCATCTCCGGCGTCATCTCGCCCAGTCCTTCCATCAGGCCGGGATGAACACCGGCCATATTGAAGGTGGCCGAGGCAAACACCAGTTTCCGCACCACCTGCGGATGCTGGAGAACGACACGCAAGGCCACGGCTGCGCCATTGCTGTACCCGAAGATGTCGGAGCGCCCAAGGCCCAGTTGATCGATTGCGGCCGCGACGTCATCGGCCAATGCTTCGAGGGTCAGCGGCCTATCAATGTCGGCGGTGCGTCCGTGCCCTTGAAGCTCGAAGGCCACCACCTGCCGGCCCTCGGCAAGGCCAGGCAGCAGCTGTGCGAACGAAGTGCAGATGGCGGAGAACGCGCCGTGCAAAAGCACAAGTGGCTGTCCAGTGCCATGAATCTCGTAATACATCTGAAGGCCGTTCACCGGCACATAGCCGGTCTGTACAGGAATCTCGCTGATAGTCATGAACCCTCCCTGATCTTCGGCACACCGAAATCAGTATTCCCGCCGAAGCTGCAGCACATGACGCACCCCGGTACGTCTCCACCAAACCTGCGAAGGCGAACGGTCCAGGGCTCAGGAACTCGTACGTACGGGCGCGGCGCCGTTACCGAGCGGGGGCGCCCCGACCGCAGGAGCCGCCTGGGCGGAAGCGCTGCCGTGCGTCAAGCTATTCAGGAACGGCCCAACAATGTCCAACGGCAATGGGAAGACCACAGTGGAGTTCTGGTCCGCTCCGAGTTCAAGCAACGTCTGCAGGTAGCGCAACTGCAGTGACGCGGGGTTCAGCGTGAGTGTGACTCAGGGCCCCCGATGCCAGTGCTGAAGTCCCTTGAAGTCAGGCGCAAAGTCCTGCGTACTTCTGCCACAGATGGGTAGCGCGAGCCGTACAGCCAGTCGCTGCGAGATGTGCGTTGTGGACCAAACTGGCGAGGACGTTCGCGCTGTGCCCGGTGTAGGCGGTCGTTTTCAACCAAACCGACGAAGACGTGACGGCAGTAGGCGACGTAGCGCTAAGGACTCTGCTGATTGACTCCGAGTCCAGCGTCCCGCGCCCGCAGGATGGCTTGAGCCCGGTCAGCGACCTGGAGCTTGCTGAAGATCGACGACAAATGGTTGGCGACCGTTTTCGGCGAGAGACCCAGTCGCGTCGCGATCATGGAATTCGGCATCGCGGCGGCGAGCAAGTCGAGAATCTCCCGTTCGCGGGCAGTTAGCTCTGGAAAAGGGTCCGATGCCGGTGCTGGAGTGGCGAAGAAGCGCAGCACCCGCTGGGCGATGCCCGGTCCGAAGATCGCTTCGCCTGAGGCGACGGCGCGAATCGCCCGACCGATCTCCTCCTGTTCAGCGCCCTTGACGACGTAGCCCCGAGCGCCGGCCCGCATTGCGGTGAACACCGAGTCGTCATCGTCAAACATGGTCAAGACCAATACAGCGACTTGGGGTGCGACTCGGCTGATCTCCCGAGTGGCAGCGAAGCCATCCAGGCCAGGCATCTGCAGGTCCAGCACAGCCACATCCGGGCGCTGCAGCACAACCTCGTGTACGGCTTCTCGGCCATCTGCCGCAACCCCCACAACCTGGATGCCCTGCAAGGATCCGAGCAGCGCGGCTAGCCCTGCACGGACCACCGGATGATCATCCGCAAGTACGACTCGAATGTCGCTCATGACAGCGCGCTCATCACAGTGCCGTTCATGAGAGGGGAAATGAGGCCACGACTTCGCCGCCCGTCGGTGTCGGGCCAGCCTGGAACGATCCGCCGAGTTCAGCCGTGCGCTCGCGCATCGCATCGAGCCCGACGCCGGCAGCCCAGGCGCCATTTGGCGGGCCGTTGTCTCTGATCGATAGGTCGAGCCGTTCGCCGTAGCGCAGCCGGACTACCGCTCCGGTAGCGCGGGAGTGACGTACGACGTTGGTCAGGGCCTCGGTCGCGATCCGGTATGTCGCCACCTCGATTGCTGCGGGCAGCGCCGGCACGTGGTCTGGGACGTCGAGCCGGACCTGCATGGACTCTCCGTCGGCACGCCAAGCGAGTTGATCAGCTCGCTGTTGCAGAGCTTGGACCAGTCCGAGCTCATCCAGCGCTGGCGGGCGCAGGTTGTCGACCAGCCGGCGTACGTCCGCGAGGGCGGCCCGGGTGTCGCGCCGCAACGTCGTCAGAAGGCGCTGCGACTCCTGCGGATCGACCTCGACCGTATTGGCGGCAGCGTCGGCGGCAAACGCGATCCCGGTCAGAGTGGGGCCGAGCCCGTCATGCAATTCGCGGCGTAACCGCCGCCGCTCCTCTTCACGTGTTGCAACGATCCGCTCTCGAGATGCCTGCAGTTCGTCAGAAACGATCATGGAATGCACCGCAACGGCGACCGGGTCGGCGATCATGGCAAGGGCGCGGCGATCAGCGGCAGCGAGCTCGCGTTCCCCTGGACGCAGACCGATTGTCAGCTGGCCCTCCGGCAGGCCGCCACGAGTGAGCGGCCAGGGGTGCAGCCGCTCGGGCGGATCACCGTCACTGGCCAGCACCTTGCCATCCCGCTCGATTGCCAGATAAGGCAGTCGTAGGGCTGATCGGATTGTGGTGATCACTCCCTGCAGCCCGGCGTCCGGGGTAGTGAGCTGCTCGCCTAACCGGGACACCACACGGGCCGGATCGCCGCGGTCCCCATAGATCGCGCCATCGACAAGCCTTTGCAGCCGCGGCAGTAAGGGTGTGGCCAGTAGAACGAGCAACACCGTGATCACAGCTGACCACGCGAGCCGAGGTGTGGCGAAGCGATTGAGCAGTGCGACGAGAGCGGTGTAGGCCACCAGGACGGCCAGTAAGAGGATCAGCCAGGCGAGAAGCCGGGAAACCACGAGGCGTATGTCCAAGAGCTGAACGCGCACGATGGCGACCGTTACGGCGATGGGGATCAGCGGGATGGCGAATAGCACTTCCACGGGCGTGCCGGCGACCAGGCCCCAAGGCAGTAGCACGATCAGCGCGACCAGCACAGCCAGCACGAGCCACAGCAGCTGGCGCCTCTCGACGTCAAAGCCGCGTCGATAGCGCACAACCAAGGCGGCGAGGCCAAGGAACATGGCAAGACTCGTACGTATTTCGGTTGCGGTCCACAGCGGCTGCAGGAAGTCGTAGAAGGGAATCGTCAGATAGCCCGTCGGATAGCCCGGCTCCGGCGGCCCAGGGAATGTGCCCATCTCCAAGGCAAAAAGGGGTGCCGTGATGATCACGGCGATTACGACCCACCGCCAGCCGCGAGAAATCGGACGCCCGTCGGGAAAGAGCAGCAGTGCGAGCGGCAGAACGAGTCCAATCGCCCAGGGCCAGGACCAGCTGAAGATCGTGATCAAGAGTCGCTGCACGGCGATCGGTGCGGCTGCCTCGTGCAGTACAGCACCCAACGGTGCTGCAAGCGCGGACGTTGCTTGTGCCACACCGCCGGCCGCGAACAACCAGCCGATCGGGTTGCGTGGGCGATGCCAGGCGAGGACGGCACCACAACCGCCAAAGGCCAGCCCTATTGCCGAGTTGGTCACAACGAAGGCGCCGAGCGCATCCTGCCATGACCAACCGAGGACGAGGCACGAAACCGCTGCACCAATGACCTCGAGCAGTACGAATACACCGACAGCGGCGGCCAGCGCCTGAATCCCCGGGCCGGCAGGGGCCCGCGGGAAACTATCGCCGGCGCGCTCGAGCGGTGCCATAAGCCAAGTTTGCGCCGAATGCCTCCTGATGTCCCAGGAAGACTTTCCCGGTCAAGCCGGGGAATCTCCCGAAGCTGGCGGACATGCGACTCATCCGCCGGCCCTCTTTGAGAACCCACGATGAAACCGACCGGTTAGACCGGCCGGTCCGAGACTCTTGGGAGGTAAGGAAATGTCTGCTCTCTATCGCAGCGGAGTCGTCCTGCTTGGCATTCTCTCCGTGATCGAATTGACAGGCCCGTTGACTACCGATGGACAGCATCCACCGATGATCATCGCGCTTATCGGTGCAGTGCTGGGGTTGATCAGCGTTGTACTCGCCGTGCTGGCTTGGCGAGGGCGTACGGCGGCGGCGGTCGGCCTTTGTGCGCTCCGGGTGCTGTCCGCGCTGACTGCGCTGCCGGCATTCTGGGTAACCGGTGTGCCTGGGCCTGTGGTCGCGGTCGCCGGAACTTCCATCATGCTGACGATCATCGGCGTGGTGCTCACACTGGCTGGCCTGCGGCGGCCAGTTCCGGCGAGTGCAGCATGACCGCTGTCGAGCAGAGCGCCATGCGACCTGAGCCTGTCGAAGGGCGCGATTCGACAGGCTCAGCGGGGATGCCGGGCCGGGTACGCCAGCTGAGCGGCGTACTCGCACTCGCCCTTGCACCCTGGGGCTTCGTGATTGCCAACGCCTGCTATGGCTGGATGATCCGCAATGGCGGCAGTGACGAAACCGGAGCCGAAGCGCTTGCTCTGGCGGCGACCGGGCCGGATCTGCTTCGGCTGGGAATTGTCGCAGGGATGATCGGTTGCTTGCTGATTATCCCGGCTGTGATGACAGCTTTGCGGCTCGCTCGTCGATCCCGTCTGGCATTCGTCGGTGGGTCACTAATGATCGCCGGATATGTCTGCTACTTCGGCGTACTGCTCAGCAACATGATCATTATCGCGATGGCCGAGCGCCGCGGGCCGCTGGCTGAGTATGCGGCGGTGATCGATGCAAGCCAGAGCGATCTGTGGATTGCCTGGGTGTTCCCAATCTTCATTGTGGGCAACCTGCTGGGTACGTTGCTCTTTGGTATCGGCTTGTTGCGCAGTCGTACGGTGCCTATCTGGGCAGCGATCTTGATCATGCTGTGGCCCGTGTTGCACATCAGTGGGCTGATCATCGGCGGTGAAGTACTCGAAATCATTGGTGCCGTGCTGCAGGCAATCGGCTTCGCCGCGGTGGCCGCAGTCGTGCTGCGTCGATCCAGCCAGGAGGCGTCGGTAGCGTAGGGATCATGCAAGGGCGCGTACTCGGTCTGCCTCTTGCGGAGTGGCGACGAGCCGGTCTGCTGTCATCCTGCCTCTCCTGCTGATCCTGAACCTTGGTATGAGGCCCACTGGCAGGGCTGGCCTTGCTACCTGCCAGTGTGCCGCTGATCTTCATCCTGCCCTTGGTCGGCCGTTGCTACGACAAGGCCGGCACCCGCCCGCCGATGCTCACCGGATACCTGCTTCTCCCGGCGTCCGGTGTTGTGCTGGCTTTGGGCGGTTTCACTTTCAACTACTGGTTGGTGATGCCTGGGCTGCTGCTCTACGGGGGGCTCGCGGTCGTCCTTACCGTCAAACTCCCTCGCAGCAGATAGCCCAAGCGACTGACGGCACCAGAGCCCCTTCTGTACTTCGTGCCCGGGGGTGATCCACGCAAGGCAGGCATTCCGTAGGGTAAAGGACATGGAAGAACGCGTACTCGGTCGCACTGAGCGCCCGGTTTCCATTATCGGGTCAGGCACCTGGCAACTCGGTGGAGACTGGGGCGAAGTTGCTGAGACGGCTGCGCTCGACGTGTTGGCCGCCGCCGTCGAATCAGGGGTCACATTCTTCGACACCGCCGATGTCTACGGCGACGGCCGCAGCGAGCGCCTGATTGGCCGCTTCCGTGCGGAGAACTCTGAAGTGCCGATCATGGTCGCAACCAAGATGGGACGCCGAGTTGATCAAGTTCTGGAGAACTACACACTGCAGAACTTCCGCGCCTGGACCGACAGATCGCGTCGCAATCTTGGCATGGACCAGCTTGATCTTGTTCAGTTGCACTGCCCGCCCACTGCGGTCTACTCTCAAGATCAGATCTACGATGCGTTGGATCAGCTCGTCGCCGACGGTGTGATCGCCAACTACGGCGTCAGCGTTGAGACCTGCGATGAGGCGCTGACCGCCATGTCGCGCCGCGGCACCGCAACCGTACAGATCATTCTCAATGCCTTCCGCCACAAGCCGCTTGATGCTGTGGTGCCCTCCGCCATCGAGAACGGCGTAGGGATCATCGCACGGGTTCCATTGGCGAGCGGCCTCTTGAGCGGTGCGTACACCACATCCACGCGCTTTGCCGAAAACGATCACCGAAACTACAACCGGACCGGCCAAGCCTTCGATGTGGGCGAAACCTTTTCCGGTGTGGATTACGAGACCGGCGTGCGGGCGGCAAAGGAGTTCGCTGATCTGGTAGCCAAGCTGCCGTTCGAGGCAACGCCCGCGCAGGCAGCGCTGGCCTGGGTGACGCAACAAGAAGGGGTCACGACGGTGATTCCAGGCGCGCGTACCATCGCCCAGGCGGAGGCGAATGCGGCCGCCGGTGGGCTGCCGCCGCTAGGCGAGGAGTTCATGAAGGCTGTGCGCAATCTCTATGATCGAGAGCTACGCGCACAGGTCCATGATCGTTGGTAATGCCGTTGGGGCTAGCCGGCATCCTTCGCAGATGATCGACCATTCGGGATCGAGTTGCGGCCGTTGGCAGTCCGGCCTGTCGGTCGTTCAGCCTGATCCGGCTCCCGCGCCTCCAATGCAGCCACTTCCGGACCCGAAGAAAGCATCTCGGTAGCCGCTGGCTCTTTGCCGCCCTCGGAGGCTTCAGCGGCCTTCTCCGCGGCTGACTGCGCCGTCGACGTCCGGCTTGTGTTGTTCTCGAGGAACCGCAGAAGCTCGACGGGGAAGGGCAGCACGAGCGTGGAGTTCTTCTCAGAAGACACTTGCACGATGGTCTCCAGCAGCCTCAGCTGCAGCGCACCCGGCGTATCGGCCATGGTGTGAGCGGCCTTGGCCAGCCGGTCAGAGGCTTGCAGCTCGCCTTCGGCGGAAATGACGCGAGCCCGCCGCTCGCGCTCGGCTTCGGCCTGACGAGACATCGACCGCTTCATGGTTTCCGGCAATGCCACATCCTTGATCTCCACTCGATCGATGTGGATGCCCCATTCGACCGCCGGGTTATCGATCATCAGCTCAAGTCCCTGATTGAGCTGCTCGCGGTTCGTCAGCAGATCATCAAGATCACTCTTACCGATGATCGACCGCAACGATGTCTGGGCCACCTGAGAGACGGCGAACGGATAATCCTCGACATTGACGATCGCTCGCACCGGATCGATCACACGGAAGTAGACGACTGCATCCACCTTGACCGTCACATTGTCACGAGTGATGCCCTCCTGTGCAGGGACACCCATGGTGACGATCTGCATGTTGACCTTATGCAGCCGATCTGCAAAGGGCGCGATCATCGCAAGTCCTGGACCGCGCACCCGGTCGCGGACCCGGCCGAACCTGAAGACGAGACCACGCTCGAACTGCTTGACAATCCTGACGCTAGCCGCGGCGCCTATCAGGCCAATCGCACCGAGCGCCGCTAGTACCTCGAACCACATCACAACCTCCAACCCCCAAACACCCGGAGCCGGGTGGGGAAGTCCTCGCACGAAGCCGGTTCCGAGGTTGCTCGCTACCTCCACGGTAGTCGCAATATGTCCAGATCAAGGACCTCCGTAAATCACACTTCCCGGATCCTTGAACGCTTAAACGCTGTGTCCTTTCCGGCATCTCGGATTGACGGGAGGCGCCGAGAAAGTGCGGGCGAGTTGCCGCTCTGAATCGATTCAGAGCTACCACTTGTCCACAGTTTTGCTAGAGCGTTCGGCGCGGCAGATATCAGTCAGGTCTTTGCTGTCACGCGCTCGCGCAGCGCTGGCATGATCGACTCGCCGTAGACGCGCAGCGTCTCTTCTTTGTTGTCGTGTTGCAGGTAGCCGGCGAACTGATCAACACCGATCTCCTTGAGCTGCTTCAGTTTGGTGATGTGATCATCAGCAGTGCCGAGCACGCAGAATCGGTCTACTATCTCGTCGGGCACGAATGTGGTGTGGACGTTCCCGGCCTTGCCGTGTTCGTTGTAGTCGTACTCCTGCCGGCCTTTGATGTAGTCGGTGAACGCCCGCGGGACCTTACCGGTGTCGCCGCCGTATCTGGCGACGATGTCCGCCACATGATTGCCAACCATGCCGCCGAACCAGCGGCATTGGTCTCGCATGTGCGTCCAATCCTCACCGAGATACATCGGGGCAGCGACGCAGAACGTGATCGCGTTCGGATCCCACCCGGCATTCGAGGCTGCGGTGCGAACGGAGTCGATCATCCAGACGGCGATCTCACCATCGGCGAGCTGCAGGATGTAACCATCGCCGACTTCGCCCGCGGCCTGCAGCGCCATTGGCCCGTACGCCGCGACCCACACCTCGAGCGTCGACGTACGCGCCCAGGGGAACTGCAGCGTCGAGCCCTTGTAATCCACCGATCGACAGCAGGCAAGCTCGCGAATCACGTGAGTGGCGTCGCGTAGCTCGCGGATGCTTGTCGGCTTGCCGTTGGTGACGCGTACTACCGAGTCACCCCGGCCAATTCCACAGATCATCCGATTGCCGAACATCTCGTTCAGGGTGCAAACAGCGAAGCCGTCACCGTCCAATCCCGAGTCGCCGGATTGGTCACCATTGGGCCGACCATTACTCAATTGGTACGCGCGAGGATCTGGCCGTAGATCACGTACGGCTCTTGCCACAGCAGTGGGAGTCGAACGTCCACACGTAGTCGAACCCGTGCGCCTCGGAGAGTTCGGCTAGCTGGATCGTACGCCAAGCCGGTGGGTTGGTCTGCAGGACGACACCGAACTCCACGGTTTGCTCACTTCCTTACTGCACATATTGGCTTAGGTCAGGCCTCAGGTACTGGCCGTAACCCTTGTGGCCGACGAAGCTGGAATCGTTGATCAGCACCGCGCCGCGCGACATCACCCAATCCACGTGGCCGTCGATCTCAAATCCTTTCCACGCGGAGTAGTCCATTTCATGTGGTGGGTCTTTTCATAGCCGATCGAAGTGTGACCTGCTGGGTCGTAGATCACCAGATCAGCATCGGCGCCCGGCTGGATAACACCTTTCTTGCCGTAGATTCCGAACATCCGGGCGGGCGTTGTCGAGGTCAGCTCGACCCACCGCGAGAGCGTGATCTGACGGGTCACGACGCCTTGATACATCAGGTCCATGCGGTGCTCGATGCCACCGATACCGTTGGGAATGGCGCGGAAATCGTTCAGGCCAAGCTCCCTCATCTGTCAGGCCCTGGCTCTGGTGGAACCCGTAGTCGATGCAAGCGTTGCCGGCTGCCTTGGCATGCCAGGTGGCCAGTCCATCCTCGACGCGCTCGCCATAGCGCTGTACGGCGAAGTCGATGATCGTTGTCGTGCCACCCCACGCCGCAGCTCGGGTGCCGGTCTCGAAAGTGTCAGAAGCCTGCGTGCCGCCGAAGGGCAGTTCCAAATGGGTATGGGGATCCATGCCGCCGGGGATGAGGTACTTGCCTGCCGCGTCGACGACCGCATCAACGTCTTCTTCAAGATCAAAACCGAGCAGCGGTGATCCAGGATGCAGCACAGCGGCGATGGTCTCACCATCGACCAACACATCGGCGGCCGCGGAGCCAGTGGTATTTGGCGTCTTCGGTGATCCCGACGTACGGCCCGTAGAAGAGTTCCTGGAAGCAGATCACCTGCTTTCCTGAGCCTTGGCATCGCGGGCGAACTGCTCATGCTTGTCGAGCATCGGTGTTTTGTTCCCGGTCCAGGTCGTCTGGGTGATCGCCGCCCGGATCGTTGTCGCGATGTGCCTCCCTCTGGCTGTCATTCATTCTGACTTGTCAGCATCTCAAAGGGCTATAACCCGCTGAGAGACTGACGAGTCCGCGACGACCGATAGCGTGTGCAGAGTGCTTAACGGACTTCGTGCTCAGCTCGATGCGCTCGGTCTCACTCCATTCGACATCCAGCTAACCGGGGAGGACTCAGCGGTAGCGCCGCTGGAAGGAGCGCTTCGGGTACGCGCCGACGATGCCGGCTACGTCCTTGAGACGGTGGACTATGGTCAAGCCTTCCGGCTGCTGAGGGCGGAGTCGGACTCCGAGATCACTGACGCGGTGATCGACTATGTGTCTCGGCCGCTTCCGCCGGTACGCGTTATGCCGAGGCGCGAGCTGGACACCATCGTCGGCAAGATCGCGGTGCACTATTTCGATCTTCGGGATCGTGCTCGGGAGGCTGGCGCGGAGGGGATTGTGATCGACTTGCCGCCCGAGCTCCCGATTGATCGGATCGGAGCGCTCGATGGCGTACATACCTATCCGATTGACACCCCCTTTGAGTTTCGATCCTTGCCACCCACCGCGCTTCGCCCGGAGAACGATGTTCACAAGTTCCTCACTTCCGCCGATGTCAGAGTGCGGGCCGCGATTACACCGCCCTGGTTCGGACGCCCGGGCGGCGGCATTCGTTTTACGTTGCAACAGCCGGAGACGGGGATACGAGATCTCGTAGTTTCCGGCCGGCTGCAGCGCATTCAGGTCATTGAGGCGCCCTGAGTCTGAGGAATCAGGAGCGCGGTTGGTGGCTGAGGTCGAATAGCGGCTCGCCATTGGGATGGCGGTAACTGGCAGCAATGTCGGCGAGCTCTGCCGAGGCGACCCAACTGAAATTGAGAGCGTCTTGGTGACCGGCGTAACCGATCGGAAAGCTCGCCCGACCTCCCGGCCAGGCAACCTCAAAGCCCGCAGGTCCCTTCTCCAGGGTGCAGCCAGGAGCGAGACGGTTGGGCCGAATCCTTAATAGAGATGTCCGAAGCCGGAGGACATGACCGAGTTCGGCGATCATGAACCGTCGCGCGGCCGCGGCGGTGCTGAACGTACACCGTGCCTTGCGATAGTCCGGAAAAACCACTGACTCGTAGACGAATTGGGACTGCCGGTACACGATGGCTCGTCCCACCTGTTCATCGCCCACCAGAAGGACGTCTACTCCGGACTGGGTGCGGCGTACCCAGCCAAGCTCAGCGAGTACGGAGTCAATCGTGGCTTGATCAACTTCTTCGTCATCGGCCGGTGGAATCTCGATCGGGAGCGGATCCATCAGCCGCCCTCGCGGCCGCTGCTGTTTTTCCACGTGGGCTGATACGCCAAGATCAAAGAGTGGTTCACCGTTCGGGTGCCGATAGCTCGCGACGATAGCGGCAGGGTCGGCGTCGATCACCCAGCTAAACGTTACGGCCTCCAATCTGTCATAGAAGGTGGCCTCACCATCAGGCCAATTCAGCAGATAGCCCGTGGGCCCGTCCTCGAGGTCGCTGCCTGGAGCAAGCTGTTTCATGGCGATCGGCGCCATTCGGGTATGGAACCGGTAGGTGTCCTCAGCGAGGTCCATGATCAGGTAGCGCCGAGCGTCTCGCCCCGAGCTGAATACGGCCGCTGTGGAGCGTTTTCCGCGACTCGTGGTCTCGAAAGTGAAGAGGCCGTGCCGAACCGCAAGTGCGATGGTGCTCTCCAGATCGCCCACCTCGAGAATGGTGTCCGCATCGCCAGGCCAGTGGCTCAAGCCCAGGTCAGTGACCAATCCCTCAATCAGCAGCATGTCTGCCGAGAACGCCTCGTCGTGGCCTTGCTGATCAGACATGTGAGCCTTACGCCTTATCCAAACGGGTCCCAATCCGGATGGTACGGAGTGGTGCCACCATCTGGTCGAGGCACGTCCGCTGGCAGTTCCGTATCGTCGATCATGTCGATGATGCCCTGCTTTCTCAGCGCGGCAATGCTTGTCGCCTGACCGTTGGCATCGAGTATTCGAACTTGCAAGCCACCACCACGCTGGCCGAAGGCCGGCGTCACCTCGGAGACCTCGATCTTCCAGCCAGGAGGCAGGTCGCCGGTGAGCCGCATCGTGAGGTATGGCTGCCGGAGACTACCGGGCGGCAGCGCGCGCTCCTCGAAGGTCGTTCCAGGGAATGACATGTACTCGCCACGCTTGCCGCCAAGCCGATCAAGCACATCCCCATACTGCTGCTGAAAATCGCCAGCATCGGTGAAGTCCAGGCGGCGTCCTTCCACAGCTCCGTCGTTGCCTGGATAGCGCAGCCGATTGTTCTCATCGACATACCGTGCTTCCCAGTCCTCACGGCTCAACGGATGGCCTGCTGCATCCCGCCCGAACGGCGCGTCCCGATCGGTGATGAGCTCGCGTACGTCCTGCGGTATGTCGTCGAGATTCGGCGGCAGGTAGGCATCGCCGAGCCTGCCGTGGTTCATCATCGGCTGGCCGTAGTTCGGGTCGATGGGATCGCCACGGATCTCATCAGGGCGGGTAAAGCCTGGACCGTAGTCGGCGTCGGTTAAGACGGGATTACCGTCAGTGGGATCCCACTCCTTGCCGCGTCCCGGGTCTGAACTACCCGTGGAGCCATCGGTCGGGCCGTCGTGCCCGCCGCCACCGCCCGAACCCGGAGTGTCCGATCCGGCATCGCCGGCGCCGTGGGCACCGCCTGAGCCACCGAGGTGTCCGCCGTCGCCGATGTGCACTCCAGTGGCGCCGTCGCCGATGTGGATGACGCTGTCTCCGCCTGCGCCAACCAACGCCGGCTCGCGCACCGGAACCGTCACGGCCGTATCGACCGTGCGAACCGGGACATCGGCAGTGCCGGCGGTGTTCGGCGTATCCAGCGTCATGTCGGTCTTGCTGACCGACGGCACCTCGACCGTCGGCGCGTCGATCTTGGGCATCTCGGGGAGGTCGATCTTGCCGGCGGCATCGAGCTTGCCAAGATCAAGCTTGGAGAGGTCGATGGATTTCACCAGGTCCGCAACTGCGGGCATGGCGATCTTCGCACCAGCGGTGCCAACCTTGATCAATGCCGACGCTGGATCGACGACATCGATGATCTTGGCTGCGGTGCGGATCGCAGCGGCAGCCGTGCTGGCGCTGGTACGCACCGGCGCCGTAGCGGCACCAGCGGGGATGATGATCGAGGCGATGTTGAAGGTAGCTTCACCGGCAGCCGCCGCGGGATCATCCTTCCACCTGTCCCAGGCAACCAAGCCCTTGCCGGCGTTGACCACCGTCATCTGGCAATCGCGGAGGAAGTTACCTGCCGGCCCAGGCATGACAGCGATCAGAGGAGTGGTGATTGGGCCGGTTGCGGCGAGCCCTACCGCGAGCTTCCCAAGATTGCTCCAGGCGGCACCATAGGCGTCACCGCTGAACCACTCCCTGGTTTGCGGGTTGTACCCAAGGGTGAGAGTGCCGAGTCCCTCGACGGTGCCCCAGATACCGCCGACAATCACTCCATCCCAGACAAAGTGACCAACGGCTCCGGCGGCCTTCTCGCCGCATGACTCGCTCCGCTCGACGGTCTTGCCCCAGGGCGTCTCCGCCCCATCGGGGATCTCAGCGACGCCGTAGCCGTTCGGATTGCTGTCGCTGGCGGCTTCAATATGCGGGAAACCGATGATGTCGTAGATCGCGTTCGCGCATTTGCGTTCGGCAGCCCAGAGCAAAACCATTTGAGCGTTGACGCGACGGATCAGATCGTTGTTGGCGTCGACTGAGTCCTGATCCTCATGCCATTCCACGGTGGTCTTGATGGCGCCTGCGCGACTGTAGGTTGTCTTCTCGACCCCGCCAGCTATCGAGGCCACGAAGCTGTACGCCTCAGCTTTGATCTTGGCCAGCTCGGCCTTGATCGGTTCCACCTCGGCGGCGTACGCCTTGAGCGCGCTGCTGACTCGATCAACGTTGCTGCCAAAGGTCTCCGCATTGGTCTTGACCGGATCCATGACGCCGAACAAGGTCGCCGCCTCTGGCGCCTCGTAGTGGTGCGCCAGCCGCTGCCAGGTCGTGACGACGGCGCCACCTTGATCACTGACTTCGTCGCCGATCACCTGGATTTCACCGGCGGCGATCTCCACCATGTCGGGTCGCAGATTGTCACCCGGGATCGCACCAGCGTCGATCGGGTCAGGCATCAGTAACCTCCCAGACGCCGCGGCGCTCCCTGCGGGGGCGGATTCGCCGCAACGACGGCATTCTTCTGATAGGTCTGCACCATCTCGAGGTCACCGTCGATATAGGCCTTGGTCGCCTCATAGGCTCCAGTGATCGCCGCAGTGACCCGGGTGCCGATAGCTTCCAAGCCTTCGGACTGGTTTTCGAAGAAGCTCTGCAATGCCGGAACGATGGCGCCGCTGCCTCCGGTCCCTGTGGCGGCGAACTCCACCCAGCCCTGAAGCGGTTTCAAGATTGTGCCGAACTTCTCGGCGTCGCTCTTGGTGGCATTCAGAACTGTTTCCACGCCCTTAGGGTCGATTCGATAGCCAGTCATCGTCGTCTCCGGAAGGAATCAGCCGATGTTGTCGACCGCTGTCTTGGCGCGCTGCAGTGACTGCGCAGCGGTCTCGTCATTGCTGCCCAACGATCCCCGAAGCACCTGGATGATGCCGCGTACCTCGTCGGCAACGTTGTGCCAGCGCTGCTCCTTGGCGGCGTATTGTTCGGAGGCGCCGTCGGCTTGATAGTCAGACATCGCGAGCTGCACGTCGCGATCACGCTGATTGATCAAGGACTCCAGGTGACCGGCGACGGCATTGAAATGATCTTGGGCAGCCTGCGAGGCAGGTATGTCGAAGTCGCGGCGGTCGGCAGCATTTCCAGCGGGCATGATCTTTCCTCGTCCTCTCTCAGCGGGATCCGGAGAACCGGGCGGACTCGAAGTTGGCGCCGGCCTGGGCAGCATTGGTCTCATCGACCATCTGCTGTTCACCGGTGACAAATGCGGTGTTTTGGCCCTGTATGCCGCCGAGCACAGCGGCTAGTGCCGAGTTGAGCTCGTTGGCGATTTGATCGGTCTGGCCCTTGAACCTATCGAACGCGGCTCGACCGGCCCCGTTGAACTTGCCCTGGATTGGCTCAGCAGCGGCAAAGAGCTGCTTCACCAAACTTCCAAGATCATCGTTGGCCGAAGACGTCTGTTTGGTCAGGACTGTGAGCGTCTCAGCCCCCATCGCGAACTTCATCTCTGCTCCTATCCCCTGGAAGGGCGAGGTAACGGTTGGGTCACAGACGCGACCTAACGTATCGCCGCTGCGGCTCAGTTTTCGGGCAATCGAGCATGTCGGTCCCAGGAATCGAGCCACTTTCTGAGTATTCGACCAAGCGCGCTCAATTCTCAGAACCAGAAATTTTGCATGGTCACGAACAGGTCACGGAGGGATACCTACACTTTTGCCCCCGAGGGGTTACAGATTCGGTGACTGACGACAGCTGCTCGGCTGCGGTAGTTGTCAAAGGTCCTCATCAGCCGGAGGTAGACATGCCTGGAGCGCTTGTGGGTGTCGCGAGCTGCGCACGTTGCGGCAGCCTGCAGACATCCGCCGGCGCGCTGTGCCAGTCATGCGGGACGATACTCACGCCGGCCGCAGAGGGCAGTGTGGTCGGTACCTACACGCCATTGCTGGCCGGCGTCGCGCGCTCAAGCGCAGTACGCGGCTATGTGGCGGTGTCGATCGATGTGCTTCCGCTATTGGTGGCGGCGGCCCTCGCCGTGGTAGCTGGCGCTTCGGGTGCTCTGGGGAGGTTGATCCTGATCGGCCTGCTGACGGTCATTTTCGTCCCGGCTCAGTTGCTGGTATTCATCCGATGGGGCCGCACTCTGGGTCGACTGGCCTTCCAACTGCGCACCGTTGACGATCTGACGGGCAATCCGGTGGGCCTTCGCAAGATCATCGCGGGTTTCACAAGTTCTCATTGGATGCGGCGGACCGTGACCGCCGATCTGCGGCGAGGGCGGGACCCGTTGACTCCGGCATTGCCGCCGCTTTCGGAGTCGGCAATCGCAGAGGCTGCACGCGTGGATTCTGCGGTCTTTGCCATGTCCGGAACGGGCAGCGGAGTGACCCCGATATCGGATGCAGTGGCAATAGTCTTCGACACTCGACGACGACAGGTGATCAACACTTCGCTATTGATCGGCCGCAGTCCGGAGAGCAAAGATCAACAGCCAGTTCTGGCGCTGGCTGATCTTTCCCGAACGCTGTCCAAGACGCATGCTCTGCTGGAATGGTCAGGCTCGGTTCTCTGGGTAACAGATCTGCATTCGGCCAATGGCTCGGTGCTGATCAGTCCAGACGGCGAGCGCCGCCCCCTCGTCCCCGGCATTCGCGGCCCGGCCGCGATCGGCTGGACTGTGGAGTGCGGCAGTCGATCATTCACGGTGCATGCCGTTCCGCAGCGGGCGGCATCATGAGGGAGCTGTCTCTTAACGCCGTACGGCACCCGCTTTTGGATTTCGGCAGCACCTTCGCTGCAGGCGAGAACGGCGAGCCAGTCGCGTACGCCGCAACCGAGAGCCGGTCGTCGGTCATCTTCCTCAACGCGGGCCGGATCAGCCTGCTGGCCCAAGCTCGAGACGAGGGCCGCCGGGTGGTGTTGGTGACCGACGAGCTGTCCTGTCTGACGCCGGCGTTCGCTGAGGTATGGCGGGAGGGCGGCGCCGCATGGGTGGTCCGTAGCCGACATGGCACGCGTGAAGGCTTCACTGGCCGGCGGCTGTCGGAGATCGGCGAGGTCTTTACCGCGCCACGAATCCGCAGCATCGATGATGTTGATCTTGACTTCTTACGGCCAACGCCGGCAACAGCGGTACAGGTCATGGCGGTCATCTCGTTGCGTCACAAGGCGCGTACCACAACGATCTTGGGTGGCGCCATGTCCGAGCTAGCCAAGATCGGCAGCGGAACAGCGCCGCGCGTCTGGGGAGCGCACGAGCCGGCCGGAAACTTGTGGAATCGCGAGGATCTCACCAGTTTCGCTCAGTCGCAGATGCCTGGACCGGTGCTTCTCGTTGGGGTAGGAATAGGTTTCCGGGCGACCTTGATGGTGCAGCGTACGAGCGCTGGGATCGAGGAGATCACCGAGGCGCATCTCAGCCTCGGTGTGCCGACCACGGTGGCGTTCGAAGATCATCGCAATCGGCTGCTGTCATACCTCGGTCAGCTTGCCCAGAACTCCATGCCGCTGGTCGGCTTGATCATGGCTCGGCCGGGTCGTCAGGATCTGCTGCTTCCAGCATTCCTGCAGCATCCGCCGACCCCAATGGCGCTACTGATCGGGCCCCCTGGGGTACGGGCGCTGCAGATTTCTGTTGATCAGATGAAGCGGGAGTTCGGCGCGGTGAGCGTCGGTCGGCCGCGGATCCCTGGGCTGCTGTTCTCACTGGGAAGTCTCGGTGACCCGACCTGGCCGCAGCTCGATGCAATCTTGAGCGCCATGGGCGGTGATCAAGTCAACGAGATCTTGGGACTGCCCGCCCGGCACACCACTCACGAGGATGATCATGTCGATTAATCGCGACACGATCCTGCTCGAGACTGTCAGGACCCACCGGGCACGACTGCTGTCCGCGTTTCTTTATGGCGAATTGGCTGAGCGCCGTCTCGGCCAGGACAATCTCAAGCGACTCCTCGGCTCTGTCGTGCTGGCGGCTGTGATCTGCACCGGCTGCGTGGGCTTCTCGCTCGTCACCTCGCTGATTGCATCGCAGGCCGCTCGACAGACGCAGCAACGCCCGGGTGGTGCCTCCACACCTGGCATTAGCGATCAGCCGTACGCCGCCGATTACTTTGATCGCAACAGCAAGCGTGGCTGGGGTGAAGCGGAGCTTGGTGGGCGCTGGACGACCAGAGGCAGCTCGTCTGAGTACCTGGTGCGCCGCGGCGCCGGGCTCATGACTGTGCCGCCGGCTGAGTCGCGGGCCGCGTTCCTGAGCCGGGCGAATCGAGAGACTGCGGACGTCAGCGCCACCGTGAAGATCAATCAGCTGGGTTCGACGGTGTCATTGGTAGGCCGGAAGGTCTGGGCTGACGACTATCGCGCGGTGATCAAGTTCACCAATCGTGGGGGGCTCGCGGTATCTCTTGCCGGCCGGCAGGCCGGCGAGACGCTGCCGTTGTCCAACACGGTGAGCCTGATCGGCAAGTATCACAAGCGTGAGGAGATCAAGATCAAGTTGCAGGTCTTTGGTGTGAACCCGACGGTCATCCGAGCCAAGGTGTGGCGGGCCACCGAGGTCGAGCCCGCGGCCTGGTCAGTGGCAGCGCAGGACGGGTTTGACCGGCTGCAGCGCAGCGGTGGCGTGGGGCTTATGGCGTCACGTCCTAGCAGTGCAGCTGACCCGCTTCGCTTGTCTGTGTTGGATTTCGTTGCTCGCCCGGTGATCGGTTAGTGATGACGGACTTCACGCGGCTCACCGTAATCGGGTCAGCTCGCAAAGCTGATCTTGTGGTGCCGAACGACGAGGCGGTGAGCGGTCTGATGCCGCGGCTCATGGAGCTGCTTGAGGAGCCGACAGGCTCGGTGGTACGGCCACTGACGCTGGTACGCGCCACCGGCGAGCAGCTGGACGTCGGCCTAACGATCGCCGATCAGCAGGTCTCCGACGGCGAATTGCTGCGCTTGGTGCGGTCCGATGACGCGCCGCCGCCGCCCGAAGTGGCCGACGTCACCGATGTCCTCGGCGAGTCGCTGCGGGATCGTGCCGGATTGTGGTCCACCTCCGCTCGGGAGCTCGCCGGTGCGGTTGCCATTGGAGTACTGAGCTGCGCTGCTGCCGGCCAGCTGCCCATCAGCCCCGTATTGCTCGTCACTGCGGTCTTTGCGCTCTCAATCACCGCCGCGATCTTGGGGCGGGTCGTCACGCGCTGGATGTGCGGGGCGCTGACGTCAGCAGCGCTCGGCGTTGCTGCAGCGGCCGTTTGGCGGCTCGGCACCGGACTTGGGCTTTCATCGTCGTTGCAGGTCTCGGCGGCCATTCTCGGATTCAGCGCGCTTGGCTGGATCTGCCTTGGTCTTGGATATGGCCAGGGTCTAGGTTCTCGTCCCGCCTGGTTCGGCAGTCTGGTGGGCGTTCCACTCTCGGCGCTGGCACTGATCATGGTGACCTTGGGCTCCGCTGCGGAGCAGGCGGCCGCTGTCGGCGCAGCGGTAGCTGTCGCGGTGTGCGGCCTGCTGCCCCGGCTGGCACTCGCCGGCTCAGGACTGACGGGCCTGGATGATCAAGTGGTGGAGGGCCATCCCCGCCGCCGCGATGATGTCTCCCTCACCGTCAACGATGCCTATCGGCTGCTGAGCTGGGTGACCTTCGCGGTCGCCATACCGATCGCAGTGACGAGTGCGCTCTTGCTGGCTTCGGATGATCCCTGGACGGTCGGTGTCGGGCTGGTGGTGATCATTGTGACTGCGCTGCGGACCCGCGCGTTCCCGCTGGCAGTGCAGCAGATGGCGCTGTGGTTCGCGGTCCTCGGCGGCTTGTTGGGCGGACTACTCGGTCAGCCCAAGCTTGATGGATTTTCGGTCGCTGCAATCTTGATCGCCATCTCGGTGCTTGTCGTGATCATGGTCGTGGTCCGGCCTGCGACCCATCAGCGGGCGTTCCTGCGCCGGGTTGGCAATGCCGTTGAGGCGCTGGCAGTCATCGCCCTCATTCCCTTGCTGCTCGGGATGTTTGGCGTCTTCAGTGACTTGCTGGAGGCGTTCTAGATGATGGCCGGACCTGTAGCCATGATCATTTCTGGGCTGCTGGGCAGTGTCAGTGCCATCACGCACGAGCTCACCAGGAGTGACGCGCTGCTGCGCTCGCCACTTGCGCTGTCACGCCGAATCGGGTTCGTCCAGCTCCGCGGTGGTAGTGGCGCCTCGTCGACGGCAGGTTATGTGGCCAGCATGCTGGCGCGCCGGCGTACCGGCATGGTGCTCGGAGTCAATGCGTCATCGGGACAAGCGAACATGCTCTGGCACGCGGGACTGACCCGGCTCCCAGCTATTGGAACTGCTGATCATCAGCGACGAAAACACCCCAGTACCGCAGCGGACGCCCGAGCCGGCTTGCCCACGTCCGGCACCGGCCTGATCGCCCTCGACCTGGGTCGTGATCATCTCGCAGTGAGCGCCGGCACCTGGTTCGAGCATGTGACTCCGATCGCCCGCTTCTACGACCTGGTGATCACCGACTGGGGCGTACGACATCGGCAGGTCGACCTGCGACAGGTCGCCAGGGCGAGTCACGTGGTGTGTCTGGTCGCGCGTGCTGACAGGAATTCAGCCGAGGAAGCGGCCGCGCTGATTCCGGCACTCGCGGAGGTTGAAGACCAACCACGAGTCGTGCTCGCGCTGGTTGACGTCGGCCGGACCGCTGAGCGTACGCCGCAGTTACTGCGCAGCCAACTCTCGGTATCAGTGGTAAGCGTCCCGTATGACCCACGACGTGCGCAGGCCCGGCCGATCGCCAGCCGCCAGTTACCGAGCCGAACCCGGCTTGCCTATACCCGCCTGTGCACGGTGTTGATGGCTGAGGCCGTCTTGCCCGCCTACCGGCGGCTGGTAGCGCCAGGTGTCGACGAGGGCGAGCTGGCGCCTGTTGCAGAAGGTGCGCGGTCATGACCCTCCAGCTGGTCCATCGGCCCAGCCGCATCACGCGCCCGATCAAACCAGAGGCGCCGGAGCTTATCGCACCTCCGCCGACGATCACCGACGGTCATGTGAGCGGCATGCCGATCCAGAGCTTCTTGCCGGTAATCGGTGCGCTGTCATCAGTGGTCATGATCGTCGTGCTGCGTAACAACAATCCGATGTTCCTCGTGGTCGGCGGTGTGTTGCTGGTCGTGGCATTGATCGGCGGTCTGGCGATGGCGTTGAGTCATCGCGGCTCGGCAACCCGCACCCGGCGTACCCAGCGCGAGCACTATCTGGACTTCCTGGAGAAGCTGCGAGCCCGGATGCGGGCCAAGGGCCGCGAGGTACGCGCCGCTGCGGCACAACTGGATCCCGAGCCAGCCGCCCTCCTCGAGCTGATCCGCGACCCTGCACGGCTCTGGGAACGGCGTCGCCACCATGCCGATTTCTGCCGGGTGCGCATTGGCATCGGTGACCGCGCAATGTTCTCGCTTACGGTGCCCGACGAACAGAATCCGGTGCAGCCCTACGACCCGATCATGATCAACGAGGTGAACTCGGTGGTCGCTCACTATCGGGTGGTTCGTGGCATGCCCATCACAGTGAACCTTGACGGCGCTGGGCAGGTCGCCGTCATCGGGGATCGAGAAAGCGTACTCAGCGCTGCCCGCGCGATGATCGTGCAGCTCGCTGGGCTGCATGCACCGGACGACGTACGGATTGCGGCGGCTTTCCCTCGCGAGGCTGCGGCTGACTGGGCCGGCTTCGACCTGCTGCCGCATGTCGTTGACCCCGAACTGTACGACGGGCCGGTGCCGGCGCGCCGTATTGCCGCATCGGCGGCTGGCCTGATCAAGGTGCTGGGTCAGGATCTCGCCGATCGAGCGCAATTGATGGCCAGCGCCAGGCGCAGCGGATCCCAGCTGCCTGGCGTGGACCAACCGCGGCTAGTGATCTTTCTCGATGACTACGGCCATGTGGCCTCGACGCTTCCCATGCCTGACGCGGAGCTCACGTTGCGCGACCTGTCGGTGACTACCGTGCATCTGCTCAGTGATCGGTTGCATGAGCCCTCCGATGTCACGGTGCGGATCATGATCAACGAATCGGAAGCGCGGGTCAGCGACGCTCGGCTGGAAGAAGATGATCATGCCGAAGCGACCCAGACGGCAGCTGTTGATCAGACGCCAGGCACGGTCTTTGAATCCATCGCGCGAACACTTAGCCCACTGCGGTTGAGTGTGTCCCGTGAGGATGAGGCTAGTTCTGTTCGGGACATCGGAATCACCGAACTACTTGGCATCTCCGACCTCGCCATGATCAATCCAGAGACTGCGTGGCAGCCGCGTTCGCCGCGCGACTTCCTTCGAGTGCCCATTGGGTTGGACGACTTCGGTGCACCGATTTTGCTTGATTTGAAGGAATCTGCGCAGCTGGGCATGGGCCCACACGGCATCTGCATCGGCGCGACTGGTTCCGGCAAGAGCGAGATGCTGCGAACCTTGATCACCGCTCTGGCTCTGTCCCATCCGCCCGAGGACTTGAGCATGGTGCTGGTCGATTACAAGGGCGGTGCCGCGTTCGCCCCGTTCGCCGGACTGCCGCATGTTGCAGGGATCATTGACAATCTCGCCGACGATCCGCAGCTCACTGAACGCGCCCGGACCAGCATCAATGGTGAGGTGGTACGCCGGCAGGAGGTGCTCCGTGACGCAGGTTCGATTCCCTCGATCAGTCACTACCGCGAGTTGCGGGGCCAGGGGCCGGAGCTGCCAGAATTGCCACACCTGTTTGTCGTGATCGATGAGTTCGGCGAATTGCTGACGGCCGAGCCGGACTTCGTTGATCTATTGATCACCATAGGCAGAATCGGCCGCTCCATTGGCGTCCATCTGCTGCTGTCGAGCCAGCGCATCGAGTCGGGCAAACTGCGAGGCCTGGACAGCTACCTGTCCTATCGGATCGGGCTGCGGACATTTTCCGAATCGGAAAGCTCGGTCATATTGGACACTCCCGACGCCTTTCACCTGCCGGCCATTCCGGGCTATGGATATCTCAAGGTGGATACCTCGGTCTACCGGCGGTTCCGCTCCGGCTACGTATCCGGACCCGTCACAGGCGTCGCGGCACCGGTGCTGGAGTCCGACGCTCGGCCGCAACCGCTGCTGTTGCCGACGTTCAATGGTCTAGCCAAGCCTGACCAGACCGATGATGTCGAAGAGGAGCTGACTCGGCCGGAGATTGGCCGGCCGTTGGTTGCCGAGTGCGTTGACCGCCTCCGGGTGACCGGTCGGCAGGTGCAACCTGTCTGGCTGCCGCCGCTGCCCTCACGGCTGACGCTGTCGCGCGTACTCAGTGATGAGGAATTGGCGCGTGGGCTAGATGGCGCGTTGCTGGTTCCCATGGGATTGCTGGACAATCCGGCAAAACAGCGACAGCAGCTATGGCTGCTTGATCTGAACAAAGGTGGCGGCCACATTGCGGTGCTTGGGGCGCCGCAGTCCGGCCGCAGCACCTTTCTGCGCACCCTCGCTGGGTCAATATCACTGACCCATACCCCACGTCAGCTCAGCATGTACGGCATGGATCTGAGCGGCGGCGGCCTGCAACGG
>Ga0111539_10002313_pt1 | contig 25348 bp, 29 predicted proteins | sample RhiMethybrSRZTD1_FD_79667 | JGI IMG/M metagenome (GOLD analysis project Ga0111539, IMG submission 79667) | Populus rhizosphere microbial communities from Tennessee, USA - Rhizosphere MetaG P. TD hybrid SRZTD1 (version 2) (version 2) | ecosystem: Host-associated > Plants > Roots > Rhizosphere >...
AGTCGGCGCGATCGGCGATGACGAACTTCACCTCGTCATGGGCGGCCAGTCGATCGAGATTGTCCCAGTGGTTCTTCCCGGCCTCGCCACTACCCGGGCATTTCACGTCCACGATCTTGACCACACCGATTGGGACACGGGCGATCGAACGGTGCCCGCCAGTCTCGAGCATCACGGTGTCGCCTCGCGCCATCAACGCGTCCATCAACGCATACACATCGTCCTGCAGCAGTGGCTCGCCGCCCGTGATCTCGACGAGCGAGCAGCCGTACTGCTCGATGGTCTCGACCACCTCATCGACCGACCGGCTGGTTCCTTCATGAAAGGCGTACGGAGTATCGCACCAGGAACACCGCAGATCGCAGGCCGTGAGCCGGACGAACACGCACGGCCGTCCCGCCCAAGTCGACTCGCCTTGAATCGAGTAGAAGATCTCGTTGATCGTCAGCATTCAATCAGTCTTCGGCTTTCAGCTTTCAGCAATCCGGCAATCCGGCAATTCGGCAATCCGGCAATCCGGCAATCCGGCAATCCTGCAATCCTGCAATCCTGCAATTTCTATTATCCTACCTGCATGGGCAACGTCCGCGTGGGCACCTCCGGATGGAACTACCCCTCTGGTCCCGGCAGTTGGAATGGTGTCTTCTACCCTCCCACGCGAGGCCGGCAGAAAGACTTCGACGAACTCACGTTTTACGCGGAACACTTCGACACGGTCGAGGTGAATTCGACGTTCTATGGCCAGCCTCGAGCCGCGGTCTCCAAGAGCTGGGCCGCCCGGACACCTCCGGGATTCGAGTTTTCGGTCAAGATTTACCAGAAGTTCACGCACCCCGGCATGTACAAGAAGCGCCTGGCGCAAGCGCTGCCTGGCGGGGAGGACGCCGCGGCCATTGAGGCCCTGGCGCTCCCGAATCAGGCCGACCTGGACGAGTTCCGGCGCGGCATCGATCCGCTCGCGGCTGCCGGAAAACTCGGCGCCCTGCTCGCGCAGTTTCCTGCCAGCTTCAAGTACGGGGAGGCAGAGCACGAGTATCTGGGCGAGCTCTTGCACGCCTTCAACGACTACAGCGTGGCGGTTGAACTCCGCCACCGCAGCTGGAGTGATCGCATGGATCAGACGCTGGCCACGCTCAACCGCTTCAGCGCGGCCTGGGTGCAAATCGACGAACCGAAATTCAGATTCTCGATCCAACAGAACTACCTGCCCAACGTTGAGGGGTTCTACTACATGCGCCTCCATGGAAGAAATGCGGCGAAGTGGTGGCGTCATGAAAAGGCAGACGAACGATACGACTATCTCTATTCGTCAGAGGAGCTGCGGGAGTTCACAGACACAATCGACGCGGCGCGCCGGATCGTCAAGAAGGCCTATCTCTACACGAACAATCACTTTTCAACCAAGTCGATCGTCAACGCCGCGATGATCAAACATGAGTTGGGCGAGCCGGTTGAAGGGACATACCGGTCTGAAATGATCGATCTGTATCCGGCTCTGAACGGGATCGTGGCACCGGCGGGAACCACGCCGCGCACGGCGAAAGCCCCCAGCCGTCTCCGGCCTAAGGCTTCACGTACACTCTGGTAATCTCGTCGCCGACTTCCAGCGTCGCTGGCACATTCGCGCCGGCGACGATCTCGCCAAACACCGCGTACTGTCCGTCCAGATCCGGCCGAGGCGCGAGCGTGACGTAGATTTGACTGTCGGCTTTCGCGGGCTCACCCTGGTGCGCAATCCCGACCGCACCCTTCTTGTGGCTCCGCTTGGTTGTGATCTCGGCAACGCCGACAGGCTTGCCGCTCGCCGCGGCGTCACCTCTCCCCCACAGCGCAATCTTCGAGCGATCGCGGGTCTGCGGATCGCCAAACTGCACCAGAAACCCCGGGAGTGCGCGATGGATGCGCTCACCATCGTAGAACCCGCGCTTGACGAGGTCCACAATGTGGGCGACAGTCACCGGCGCTTCGTCGGGATAGGTCTGAAACGAAAACGACCCCTTCGAGGTCTCGACGACAATGATTGGGGCAATCTCCTGCGCCCGAATAACGGGCCATACGCTGAGGATCAGCCCAAGAGAAACCACACCACGGAGGGCACGGACGGAGGGCACGGTTTTCATATGTGGCTTCCACGCTCCTCGTGAGACACAGCGGCCGCCGTGATCGGACTCTTCCTCGACACACGCGTGACCCCAACGCGTGGACACATTGGGCTCAAGACGCACTCACCGCAGCGGGGATACACAGGCCGGCACACATTCTGTCCCCAGGTGACCAGGTACAGATTGAGAATCGGCCACCAGCGCGCTTCAGTCCCCGCGTACAGCGCCTGTTCGGTCTCGTCTGGCGTTCGGGTCTGGATCCACCCCAGGCGGTTCGCGATCCGATGCACGTGGGTATCGACGCAGATGTTGCGACGACTTCTGAAGGCCAGGATGAGCACCAGGTTCGCCGTTTTCCGCCCGACGCCCGGGAGGGTGAGCAGTTCCTCCATGCTGGCCGGCACATTCCCGCCGAAACTGTCGACCAGTCGCTGACAGGTCGCCTTCACATGCCGCGCTTTGTGGCGGTAGAAACTGACCGGATAGATCAGCCGCTCGAGCTGCTTCACACTCAGCCGCCCCATTGTCCGCGGCGTCCGGGCGACCTTGAACAACCGTGTCGATGCCGCCAGGGTTGTCGCGTCCTGCGTGCGGGCAGACAGCAGGGTCGCGATCAGCACTTGGAACGGGTCGTCTTCCTGACTTTCGGAGATCTTCTCCAAGGCAGGCAGCTCGAGACCATCGATGGCCTTGGCGAGCCCCCGCATGACGGACTCAACGACGTTCGGCCGAACGCGTGAGCCCGGACCGGAGTCCCGGCTTGACTGCCGCGGCCGAGCCTGCGACGGCTGAATTGGGCCTCTCACGATGTCACCGGCGTAATCGGCGGACGGCCCCCGAGGACCGCGATGACGTTTTCAGCCGCCAGGTCAGCCATGGCGGTCCTGGTTTCGGTGGTACCGCTGCCTAGATGTGGCACCAGCAGGACGTTCTCGAGCGTCAGCAAATCGGGATCGACCGATGGCTCATTCTCGTAGACGTCCAGCGCAGCCCCTGCCAGCAGATGCTGCCGAAGCGCCCAGGCCAATGCCGACTCGTCGACGACTGGCCCGCGGGAGGTGTTCACCAAGTACGCGGAGCGTTTCATTCTCGTCAAAGCGCGGCGATCAATCAGATGTCGCGTTTCTGCCGTCAGCGGCACATGAAGAGATACGATGTCCGACGTGTTGAGAAGCCGGTCGAGCGAGAGGCCCTCCGCGCCCGGGAAGTCCGTGCCCGGGCGCGCGCTATAGGCTACCTTCATGCCAAACGCAGGCGCCTTCCTGGCGACCGCGCGGCCGATCCGGCCGAGCCCGACAAGTCCGAGCTGTTTCCCCCTGAGCTCGGCACCGAGCATGAAGTCGAACGCCCAGCCCTTCCATTCACCGCGGCGAAGGAGTCGCTCGCCTTCAGACAGGCGCCGCGTCACGGCGAGGATCAGAGCCCACGTGAAATCGGCGAGTGACTCAGTCAACACATCAGGCGTGTTGGTCACGATAATCCCGCGCGACCGGGCGAGCGGGACGTCGATGTTGTTGTAGCCGACGGCCACGTTGGCGATCAGCTTCAGTTGCGCACCAGCCTCGAGGATCTCTTTGTCGATGCGCTCGGTGAGCATGCTGACAAGAGCGTCCTTGTGCGCGATTCTCGCGCGGAGTTCAGCAGGCGAAATCGCGCCTTCTCCGTCGTACACCTCAACTGTGCCGGCGGATTCGAGCCTTGCGATTACCGAGGAGGGCAGTTTACGCGTGACAAATATCGAAGGCATGGAACCAGAACGCTCGATTCACTAACGGCTGATCACGACGATCACCGCAGAGACCGCTGAGCTCGCGGATAACATGTTTCGGCAAGTCCTCTGCGAGTTCTGCGCCCTCCGCGGTAGGCGCACGTCGTCCGCTTAGTGTCCGTATGACTGGCAGTAACCGCAATGGTTGCAGCGGACGGCGGGCTCGATGAGACACGCTTCTCCAGTTCCTGCGCCCTGCACGAGCGAGAGCAGACCGTGACTGGGATGCGCCCGGCACGCACCATCGCGATCGTCGCTTGTCCATTCCCGGCCGAGCTGCCGCGCGACGAGTTGGCGGACTAGGGCGCCAAGTTCGGGGTTAGAGCTCTCCATCGATCACCACCTCGTCGACAATCCCCACGATGGCCGCGTCAACCGGCGCGCCCTTCTGCCCTATCGCTTCGCCTGCAGCGCGCCCTTCGAGCACGATGAGCACTTTCTCATCAACTCCGGCGCCGACGCCATCGACGGCCAGCAGCGCCATACCCCGTGGTGTGTCGTCTGGGTTCAACGGTTGCACCAACAGCAGCTTCGCGCCTTCGAACTTTCGGTGCTTCCTGGTCGAGACGAGAGTGCCGACCACGCGTGCAATCTGCATTTACCCGAGATCCCAATGATCGACGATCCCGACGATCCCGGCGTCGACCGGTGTCTCTACCGGATAGAACGGGAAACTGGCCTCTTTGCCGCGCACGAAGAACACTTCCTCACCAACGCCCGCGCCGACAGAATCCGCGGCCACGATCGTGCGGCCCGCGGGCTGACGGTTGGGAGTCAATGGCTGAACCAGGAGCAGCGTCACGCCGAGAAGGTTGGCGTCCTTCCTCGTCACAACGACGTTGCCGATGACCCGGCCGATATTCATTCGTTGACTTCTATCTCATCCACGATGCCAACGACTACCGCATCGACAGGACAGTCCTTCATGCCCGACGCCATTCGCGCAGAGCTGCCACTGACGATAAGGACGGTCTCGCCCACACCGGCTTCGACGGTGTCGACAGCGACGAGGTAGCTGCCTTCAGCTTTGCCGCGTGGATCGATCGGTCGGGCGACCAGGAGCTTGCTGCTGACGAGCCGCGGATCCTTGCGGGTCGCAACAACAGTCCCGACGATTTTTGCCAGGAGCATGATGTGGATTGAGCAGCCTTCAGCGCGAAGGCGGCGGGTGTTGAATCAGCCTACGCCTTGGCGCTGGTGGCCTTGCCAATCGGCAGCGCATCTTCGAGGTTGGCGTGCGGCCTGGGAATGACGTGGACCGAGACGAGCTCCCCCACGCGCCGCGCGGCCGCCGCGCCGGCGTCGGTGGCGGCCTTGACCGCGGCGACGTCGCCGCGCACGATCGCTGTCACGTAGCCGGCGCCGATCTTCTCCCAGCCGACCAGCGTGACCTTGGCCGCCTTCACCATCGCGTCGGCCGCCTCGATCATCGCGACCAGGCCCTTCGTTTCGATCATTCCCAGCGCCTCGCCCATTGAGTGCTCCTTAACTGACAACTTCACTTCACGCCCGAGCTGAAAGCTCGGGCCTACGAGGTTCCGCGGCCGTAGGCCCGACCTTCAGGTCGGGCGCAACAACCGCGCTATTTCAGACTCCGGACGGCTTCCTCGATGAGTGCAGAGAGTTCGCGGTATGTTAACCGAATTTCCGCCTCGTCATCGCCCGAAGGTTTGGGCATCCGCGCCGAAAACTCCGGCGAATCGGGCACCAGACGAAGACCGGCGCCCTCTGGTGCTTTGATGTCCTGGCAGGCTTCATCAACTCCCGGGGCCTCTGAGTCGGTACTGCAAATGGGGGCGGGGGCCTTGATTCCGTAGGTATCACGCAGTTCCTGCAGCCGCAGCAGCTCCTCGCGCGCGATCAGATTCTCCCGCCCAAGCAGCCGCGCGACGAGGCTGATCTTCGCGAAGTGCTCGATCGTCTCCATCTTGTAGTAGGCGGCGAACAGATCGCTCCCAACGGTCAACGCGCCATGATTGGCGAGCAGCATGCCGTCATGCGCCCGGATGTACTTCCGAACGGCATCCGGAAGCTCCTGCGTGGACGGGGTCGCGTACTCGGCAATCGGAATGCTGCCGAGCGTGGTGACGACTTCTGCGAGCACCGCCTTGTCGAGCGGAATGCCGGCCACAGCAAACCCGGTCGCGGTCGGCGGGTGCGCGTGTACCACCGCCTGCACGTCCGGACGCTGCCGGTATACCTCGAGATGCATCAGCATCTCGGAAGAAGGGTCTCGAGCGCCTTCAAGCTTTCGGCCCTGCAGATCAGTGATGCACATCATGTCGGGCGACATGAACCCCTTGCAGACGCTCTTGGGCGTCATCAGCAGCCGATCCGCGTCGAGCCGCACGCTGATGTTCCCGTCATTCGAGGCGGTATACCCGCGCGCGTACATGCGCCGCCCGACCTCGACGATATCGGCGCGCAGCGAGGATTCGGTGTTCATGCTGGATGGGCGCGTTGCGCCTGGTACTTGTCGCGACAGCCCGCCGAGCAGAAGTACTGCTGATCACGCCCGCTGGTGAGCGCGATCGCGCGCTCCGGCACCACGAACGTGCCGCAGACCGGATCGCGAACCATGTGCACACTGCGCTGAGGCGTCCGGGCTTCTGTCCGGCGTCCCGTGGCTCCCTCGACAACGCCATCGACAAGGCGCCAGAATGCGCGACCCAGGATGATGACAAGGATGAGCAGGAGAAAGAAGCGCGGCATTAGGAGCCCGGCGGGGAAGTCGACCCTGTGCTGGGGTGCGCCGATCGAATGGCTTCAAGCATGCGGCCAGCCTGTTGCGCCTCAGGACTTCCGGGGGCGAGGCGGACCACCTCTTCCCACGCCTTCTGCGCGCCCGCGAGATCCTGTTTCCCACGCGCCCGCACAACGCCCAGGTTCAGAAATGTCTTGACGTGCTTCGGATCGACCTTGAGCGAATGATCGAACTGCTCGAGCGCCTTGTCGAACTGATTGGTGTAGTAGTAGGCCACGCCAAGATCCGTGCTGACATCCGGATCCTTCGGAGCGAGCTTCAAACCCTCGCTGTACCACTTGATGGCGTCGTCGAACCGTTGCGCGTCGAAATAGAGATTGCCGAGCTGAACGCGTGGTGCGGGATTGGACGGCTCGCGCTCGGCGACCGACTTGTACGCCGTTACCTGGGTTTCATCGAGGAGAGCCGGGGTGCTGCCGTCACCGGCCGGGTTGGCCGGCTGCGCGGCCGCCTGAGGCGTGGCGACCTGGGGGCCAAGCTTCGCCTGCTGGCTGCCGATCACCCAGCCCGCTATCAACCCGAAAAGGATGCCGGAGATCCCGACGGCGATGGAGTCTGATTTCATGAGAGAAAAAGAGCGATCGGCTATCACCTACCAGCTGGCAGCCATCAGCTTTCGGCTGATCATAGCACCGGCCCGAGGACGTCGAGGTACTCGCGGACGACTTCCGCCAGGCCCATGAACAGCGCGCGGGAAATGATCGCATGACCGATGGAGACCTCCGCCAGATGCGGCAGATCGCGGAACACAAGCAGGTTGTCGAGGTCAAGGTCGTGACCCGCGTTGACGCCCATCCCCAGGGCGTGGGCACGCCGTGCGGCGCTGGCAAAGGTGTGAAAAGAGCGGGTGGCGTCGAGGCCGCCGCGTTCGTGTGCTCGGGCAAACGGTTCAGTATAGAGTTCGACCCGATCGGCCCCGACGGCTGCCGCCAGATCGACACTTTCCGGCGTCGTATCCACGAACAGGCTGACGCGCACCCCGGCGGCCTTCAACTCGCGGATCACTGTTGGGAGCCGATCAGCCTCAGCACCGGCGCGCCATCCCGCTTGACTGGTAATTTCGCCAGGGACCACCGGAACCAGCGTGCACTGATCCGGGCGAACCTCGTGCACGAGCGCCAGAAGATCGGGTCTCGCGTCGCCTTCGATGTTGTATTCGATCGCAGGTCGTCGATCGGCCAGCGCCTGGCCAATATCGCGGACATCGTTGGGCGTGATGTGACGCCGATCGGCGCGCGGGTGAACCGTGATGCCGTGGACGCCTGCAACGACGCACGTGGCCACTGCGTCGAGCACCCGCGGGACGCTGCCACCGCGGGAGTTCCGCAGCGTCGCAACCTTGTTCACGTTGACGGACAAGCGGATCATGATCCACCGACCCAATGATTCAATGATCCAATTCACGATCCCACATGGCGCGTGACCGCGTCGATGATCTCCTGGGCCCAGGCACGAATCTCGCTTTCGTCCTTGCCTTCCAGCATGACGCGGAGCAGCCGTTCGGTTCCCGAATAGCGGACCAACAGGCGGCCCTGCCCGGCGACGCGCGACTCCACACTCGCGATGACAGCCGCCACCTCCGGCACGGTTTTCAGGTCGACCCGTTCGCGGACACGTACGTTCAACAGGACCTGCGGGTAGCTGACCAGATCAGAGGCGAGATCGGCCAGTGATCGGCCGCTCAACACGACCGTGCGGAGCACGTTCAGCGCCGTGCACAAGCCGTCTCCAGTGAAGAGATAGTCCGAGAAGATGATATGCCCCGACTGTTCGCCGCCGAGCGACAGATCGCGAGCCAGCATTTCCTCCGTGACGTACTTGTCGCCAACCGCGCAACGCACGAGGCCGATGCCACGGTCCTTCAATGCGAGCTCCAGGCCGATATTGCTCATGACCGTGGCCACCAGGGCATGGCCTTTCAAGCGGCCTTCACGCTGCAACTGTACGGCGCACATCAGCAGAACCGCGTCGCCGTTCACGATCCGCCCGTGCTCATCCACGAAAATCGCGCGATCGCCGTCGCCGTCGAACGCGACGCCGAGGCGACAACCCGCCCTCAAGACAGTCTCCGCCAGTTGTTCCGGATGAGTTGATCCGCAGTGCAGGTTGATGTTCCGTCCGTCGGGAACGTTGCCGATGACAACGGGGTCGAAACCCAGACTCCGGAACAGCGTTTCGGCGACTGGCGTGGTGGCGCCATTCGCGCAATCGATGGCGAGCTTGAATCCTTGCAGCTGCGCGGCTCCCGGCAGGATGACGCGGAGGTGGTCAAGATACGCGCCCACGAGATCCGCGGTCGGAGGCGATGCGGCAGAACCGTCGTTCGCCGTCCAGGATCTCTCGGCGACAATCAGCTCCACTTCACGTTCGACCCGCTCCGTGAACTTTTCGCCGCGCCCGGAGAACACCTTGATGCCATTGTCCTCGAACGGGTTGTGCGACGCCGAGATCACAACGCCCGCGTCGAAGCCCTCGACGCGGGTCAGATACGCAACCGCCGGTGTCGGCACCACACCGGCACTGGTGACCTTGGCGCCTTCACCGGATGCGCCGCGGGCCAGTTCGGCCTCAATCCAGCCGCCCGATTCCCGCGTGTCGCGGCCAATCAAGAACCTGAGCGGATCACTCCCAGTTGGCAGCGCACGCACGAGCGCGGCGCCCAGTCGGCGGACTGTGAGCGGATCGAGCGGATATTCGCCGGCAATACCACGCACGCCGTCGGTTCCGAAGAGACGCGGAGAGGATTCAGTCTTTTGCACCAATGACCTGGACCTGGACGCTGACGGTTGCCGGGCGCGGACTCGTCACGCGCAGCGCGGGATCGATGAATCCCACAGTGACAGTTTCGGTGACGCTCTGACGCAGACCGGCAACGGAAACCGGCTCGGTGACCGCCTCGGTGACCCGATCGACCGAGCTCTCAGGTCCGGTGACTTCAACCGTTCTCGGGACGGCCGTGACCTTGCCGACAACATAGCCGCGATCGGGTGTGCCTTCCCAGGCCGGACTGACGGGCACCATCCGCGTCTTCGAGTTCTCGAAGGTCAGCGCCACACTCGAGGGCGTCACCTGCACAACCTCGACACCGAATGGCGTCCTCACCTGTTCGGGCGTCATTTGAAACAACCGCGCGCCGGGGCGCGCCGTCCGCAGATCGATCGCGGCGATCAGGTCGCCCGATGACATCCGGCTGAGCGTGCCCGACGAGCCGCGGACTCGAACATCGACAAACGTCGGGGAATCTCCCTTCAGTTCGAGCCCAGCGGGGAACTGCTGCAGCTCGAGCGGAACTCGCAGCCCGCGCTCGACCGTCTCTTCTCCAGCCACGATGAGCCAGAGCAGGACTGCCAGGCCGACCGAGAGGACCTTCAAGCCGGGATGCTGCAGCAGCTTGATCGGCTTCACGAGTACTGCACTCTCTGCCGCGATGCCAGGCGACGCTGGACCATCAGCGACTGCAGGCGTCTCCGCAGTGCCTCCGCGTCGAGCCCGCGCTCAATCTGGCCGTCGGCGACGATCGAAATCGTCCCGGTCTCCTCGGAAACGACAATCGCGACTGAATCGTTCTCCTCGGTGAGCCCGATCGCCGCCCGATGGCGCGATCCCAGCTCCTTCCCGAGCTTCGGGTTGACCGTGAGGGGAAGGAAGCAGGCGGCAGCTGCGATGCGATTCTCGCGAATGATGACGGCGCCGTCGTGCAGCGGCGACGACAATTGAAAGATGCTGACGATCAGATCGTACGTCAACGCCGCATCGAGCGGAATGCCACCCTCGATGTAGTTGCGCAGACCGATGAAACGCTCGATGGCCACGATGGCTCCGACGCGTTGGCTCGACAGCATGCCGGCAGCCACGACCAGCTCCTCGATTGATTCCTCCGCGGACTTGTCCGGGGCGAAAAACCTGAAGAAGGGCGTGCGGCCCATGTGCGCCAGCCCGCGACGGATGTCTGACTGGAAAAGCACGATCAGCGCGATGACAAGGTAGCTGGCCAGGTTTCGAACGAGCCAGCTGACCGTCTCGAGGTGGGCCCATTGCGACCCATAGAACACCGCGATGAGCATCGCGCCACCAAGCGCCATTTGCACCGCGCGGGTGCCGCGGATGAACTTGAGGACCTGATAGATGAAGAAGGACACCACGAGGATGTCCACGAGATCCCACCAGCTGACGTGCGGGCGCGGCGGCAGATATGTGAACCAACTCATGTGAGGGATCCGTCCAACCAGCCGTCAATGAGCCGCCGGCGATCCGTGGCGCCTGACCTCCTCGGCCACGCGAACTACCTGCACCATCTCAGACACCGCGTGCACCCGCACGATATGAGCGCCGCCGAGAATTGATGCCGTAACCGCCGCCGCAGTACCCCAGTCACGCTCGAGCGGCGGCCGGTCCTGCAACGCCGCCCGCATGAACGACTTGCGGGACGGGCCAGAGAGCAGCGGCCGGTCCAGTGCCTCGGAGACCTCCGCCAGACGAGCCAGAACACCATAGCTGTGGGCTGCGTGTTTGGCAAACCCTATCCCAGGGTCAACGATCAGCCGGTCGATCGGAACGCCAGCCAACTGCGCGGCCGCAAGGCTTTCGCCGAGTTCGCGGGTCACCTCGCCAATCACGTCCTCGTACTCGGCTGCTTGGTACATCCGGCTCGAGCGTCCCCGCATGTGCATCAGAATCAGGCCGGCGCCGGCGCTGGCAACGACGCCGGCAAGCGCGGGGTCGTAGCGGAGCCCACTCACATCATTGACCAGCATCGCTCCTTCGCTTAGAGCGGCCCGGGCCACCTCCGCCTTGTACGTGTCGATTGAAATGGGAATTCGAAGCCGGCCAGCCAGTGCGCGCAACACCGGAAGCACTCGTTCGAGCTCTTCGGACGCCGGCACCGGGACCGCTCCCGGCCGTGTGGACTCGCCACCAATATCAATCAGGTCGGCGCCCTGCGCCTCGATCTGCAGCGCGCGCTCAACGGCTTCCGCCGGCTCGCCCAGCGCCGACCGCTCTGCGAAGGAATCTGGCGTGACGTTGAGAATCCCCATGACGAGCGGACGCTCGCCAAGCGACAGGGCGCTTCCGGATGGCAGTCGGATGGAATACGAACGTCGCAGAGGGAAAATCGCGACGCCCTACTCGGCCGGGAGCGGCTTGTTCAACGAGGGGACCATTGGGGAGCGTTCCTTTTGTCGTGGACGCGCCTCGGTCTCGTCCTCATCGCCGACCGTCACTCGCGCGGCCGCGGCGTGCGGCTCGTCGAGGGTCAGACCTGCGGCCAGCCGGCGAACCTGATCGGCATCAAGGACCTCGTGGGACAGCAGCGCTTCAGCCATCTTCTCGAGGACGGCCTTCTGCCCTTCGAGCAGATTCCTGGCCCGGTCGTAGTTACCCGTGATGAAGCGTTTGACCTCGTGGTCGATTTTGAGGGCAGTGTCTTCGCTGTAGTCCTGGTGCTGCGCAATTTCACGGCCCAGGAAAATCTGCTCTTCCTTCTTGCCAAAGGTGAGCGGACCCATGGCGTCACTCATGCCCCACTCGCAGACCATCCGCCGTGCCAGCTCGGTTGCCCGCTCGAGATCGTTCCCCGCACCGGTCGTGAGACTCTCCATCGTGATCTCTTCAGCGATACGGCCGCCGAGGAGAATTGCGATCTGATCGTTCAGGTAGTCCCGCGAATAGTTATGCTTCTCATCCGCTGGCAGCTGCTGCGTGAGACCGAGCGCCATGCCGCGCGGGATGATCGTCACCTTGTGGATCGGATCGGCGTGCGGTAGCAGCACCGTCAACAGGGCATGCCCGGCTTCGTGAATCGCGGTCACGCGCTTCTCGGCGTCGCTGATGATCATCGAGCGCCGCTCGGATCCCATCAGCACCTTGTCTTTTGCGTACTCGAAGTCGCGCATCCGCACGACCTTCTGATTCACACGGGCGGCGCTCAATGCCGCCTCGTTCACCAGGTTTGCCAGATCCGCCCCGGAGAAGCCAGCGGATCCCCGAGCCAGCACCGGGATTTCCACATCATCGGACATCGGAATCTTGCGGGTGTGAACGGCAAGGATCCCTTCGCGGCCCTTCACGTCGGGACGGTTCACGACAATCCGGCGATCGAAGCGGCCGGGGCGCAGCAGCGCCGGATCGAGCACGTCGGGCCGGTTGGTCGCGGCCACCAGAATGACGCCCTCGTTCGACTCGAAGCCGTCCATCTCGACGAGCAACTGATTGAGCGTCTGCTCGCGTTCGTCGTGGCCGCCGCCGAGGCCGGCGCCGCGATGACGACCAACGGCGTCGATTTCGTCGATAAAGACGATGCAGGGTGCGTTCTTCTTGCCCTGTTCGAACAGATCACGCACGCGAGATGCACCGACGCCTACGAACATTTCCACGAAGTCGGAGCCGCTGATTGAGAAGAACGGAACATTCGCCTCGCCCGCGACCGCCCGCGCCAGCAGCGTCTTGCCGGTTCCGGGAGGGCCCATGAGCAGGACCCCCTTCGGAATTCGCCCGCCGAGCTTCTGAAACTTCTGCGGTTCCTTGAGGAACTCGATGATTTCCTGAAGCTCCTCTTTCGCCTCGTCAACGCCGGCGACGTCCTTGAAGGTGACCTTCTTCTGCGTGCTGGACGAGAGCTTCGCCTTGCTCTTGCCAAACGAGAGCGCCTTGTTGCCGCCGCTCTGCATCTGCCGCATGAACACGAACCAGAACCCGACGATCAGCAGAGTCGGCGCCCAGGAAAAGATCAGGGTCGCCCAGGGGCTGCCGGTGGCTTCCTTCGCCTCAATTTTCACCCCGCTGTCGGAGAGCAGGTTACCCAGCCCCTCGAACTGAATCGGCGCGGTGGTGCGAAACTGCACTTCCTGGGAGTCCTTGTAGACGATCTCCTGGCCAGTGATGACGACTTGGGAGACCTTCTGGTCCTTGACCTGGGTCAGGAACTCGCTGAAGGGAACGATCGGCGCGGCCGTGTTCACGTATTGCGTAAAATTCCAGATCACGAACGCCACAACGACGAGCGCCACCCAGAAAACCAGATTCTTCATCGTCGAGTTCACGCGAGGCCTCCCAGCACCTTAAGTCTCAAGATTACCACGGCTTCCGCGGGGCCCGTTACCCGAAAGTCCTCGTCGATGGCATGGCCCGCCACCCAGACGATCCGGCCGTGCTCATCCACGACCAGGGGGACCAGATCCCGTTCCTGCCTCGCCACTTTCCGGTCCACGAAGAAGTCCTGCAGCTTCTTGTGGCCGTCGAGCCCAAGTGGCCGAAACCGATCCCCAGGGCGTCTATTACGCACTGAAAGGGTTGTTGAGCAGCGATCACGCCTGACGAGGGCCACCGGGCCGGTTCCCAGAATTGCACCGCCCGCGACGGCACCCTCTGCCGAACCCGCCTCCTCCGCCGAAACCAGGCAGCCGGCCTCGGCAAGCGCCACCTCACCAGGAATAGACAACGGATACGAGAAAAGGTTCACGGGGTTCACTAGGTTCACGGGGTTCGCTGAGCTCTTGGTCCAACGGCCCGTGATACCAGCTGGTCTACTCCTTAAGACGATATCGGCGCGATCACGTTCCAGCCGTTGGCCTGGCGCGTCGATAGAACCGGAGGTGGCGCGGCTCAGCTGAAGTGCGGCCTCCACGTGCGCGAACGAGACGGTTCGCCCTCGCGCGGCGAGCGTCATCGCGTCATGGAGAACCAGCCGTGCGAGCGCAAGAGGGGCACTCCGCAGCGCCTCGGCATCGAGACGCCAGACGGTCTCGGACTCCCGGCGACATACCTGGTCCGAGAGTGCCGCAGCCGCCGAGTCCATCCATTGCCACGCCTCGCGAGTGAGTTCCGCCTCGTCGGCAAGCACGTCCACAATCGACGGGTTGAAACGCTCGAGAAACGGCAGCAGTTCGGCGCGCACGCGATTGCGAGGAATAGCCAGGTCGTCGTTGCTATCGTCGTGCACATACGCCATACCTGCGGCCGCCAGATACGTGCGCAGGTCCGCACGTCGGGAGGTGAGAAGGGGTCGGATGATTGCGCCACGTCGTGGATGCATCGAAGCCAGGCCGCGCAGCCCGGCACCGCGCATGAGCCGCAGCAGGAACGTTTCCGCCTGATCGTCCTTCGTGTGGCCAAGGGCTACGACATCGGCCTGGAAATGGACGCGTGCGCGCTCAAAGAACGCGTGACGCGCGGTTCGCGCGGCGTCTTCGAGCGAACGCTGCTCACGTCGAGCGCGGTCGGACACCGCCTCGCGCTCGACGAGAACGGGGCGACCAAGGGAAGCCGCCAGGTCACGGCAGAACTGCTCTTCGCGCTCGGCGGCGGGGCGCAGTTGATGGTTGAAATGGGCGATGCCGACGACGCACAGGTCACCGGCTGCGTTGAGCCGCTCGAGCAGATGCGTCAGCGCGACGGAGTCCGAACCACCCGACAGGGCCACGACCACCCGCGTGCCGGGATGCGCGAGGCCGTGACGACGAATCGTCCGCCGGACGCAATCGAGGACTTCCATGATGAACAAGGCAGGTCAAGCAGGTGGGCCGGGCCGGCCTGATGGGCAAGAGCGCGCCCCTTTCTGCCCTACCTGACGCACCCGCCCGACCTGCCTTAGGAATGGTGCCGGAGGACAGATTCGAACTGTCGACCCCGCGCTTATGAGACGCGTGCTCTCACCAACTGAGCTACTCCGGCCAGAACTAGTGATTTTATCACGGCGATCAGCGGCGTTTGTTCAGGAGGATCGTGCGTCAGCATTCAGGATTGCCGCAGCCAGCAGCGGAATCATGATCTCGTGGTGGCCAACGAGCGAATAGCCGCGACCGGTTTCGGCCGTCGGACGCCGCACCACGTTGGTCTGCGGCCGATAGGCGCGAATGAAATCAAGATCAACGGTCGTGAGGCCCGCGAGTGCAAAGCCTCGATTGCGCGCCAGTGCCACCGCCTTGAGGAACACCTCCGGCAGTACCACAGCTGACCCGCAGTTGATATAGACGCCTTCCTCGAGACGGGCCACACTCCCGACCAGATAGCGGAAGTCGCGAAGACTACCTTCACCAATCGCCCGGCCCGAGGCGGCAGGGTGCATATGGATGATGTCGGTCCCGATCGCAATGTGCGCCGTAATCGGAACACCAAGCCGCGCGGCTGCGGCGAGCACGCTCGTTCGCGCGAACTGTGGCTGGCGATCCGCAAGAAACTGCCCGACCGCCTGTCCAATCCCCAGACCTCGTTCCACGCCTTCGCTGATAGCCTGGTTCAGCAGCCTCCCGGTTTCTTCCGCCATGCCGAATGTCCCGGGGCCCAGTGTCTGATCGACGTCCTCTGATGTCGCGCCAACGAGCGCCACTTCGAAATCGTGAATGATGGCGGCCCCGTTGGTCGCAATCGCCGAGACGAAGCCGCGCTCCATCAAGTCGATCAACACCGGGCCAAGGCCCGTCTTGATGACGTGGGCGCCAATACCCCAGACCACGCCGCTCGCCTTCCTGGCCTTCACGACGGCTCGCGCGATCGCCTTGATGTCGTCCGCAGCCAGAATGGCAGGCAGCGAGTCGAGAAACTCGTGGACCGTCGCATGGGGCGCACAAGGACGCGCGAAGTCCTCGGCTCGCGCTTTGCTCGGTCGCGACTTGAGGGGGTAGGTCTGAATTCGGGAGAGATCGAACTCTTCGTACGGAAAAGCCATTGTCTGTTTACGATATCAGCATCGCATCGCCGTAACTATAGAACCGGTATTTCTGGTCGATCGCTTCTGCGTAGGCGTTCAACACGCGATCGCGGCCCGCGAACGCGGACACCAGCATCAGCAGCGACGAACGTGGCAAGTGGAAATTGGTGATGAGTCCCTGAATCACACGAAACCGGAATCCCGGGTAGATGAAGAGATCGGTGGTGCCGACGCCGGCAGTCAATCGGCCTTCGTGAGCTATGGCAACCGCTTCGAGCGTCCGGGTTGTCGTCGTGCCGACACCGATCACCCGACGATGCTCGCTCAATGCCCGATTGATCGTGTCCGCTGCCGATTCGCCAATCTCGAAGCGCTCGGTTTCAAGGCGATGGTCTTCCACCCGCTCGACGCGAACCGGCTGAAAGGTCCCGTATCCCACGTGCAGCGTGATGGCTGCGATCTCGACGCCGCGATCGCGCAGAGTCGCCAGCACCGCTTCGGTGAAATGCAAACCCGCGGTGGGCGCCGCAACCGATCCCCGCTGTCGGGCAAAAACCGTCTGATAGCGCGCGCGATCTTCCGGCCGATCACCGCGTTTGATGTACGGCGGCAACGGCACATGGCCGATCGCGTCAACCGCCGCGTCGATCGCCGCGACCGTAGAGTCGAGGTCGGTCCAAAGACGAATCACACGCCGGCCGAACGATCCTCGCGCCACCACCTCACCGTGAAGGCTGGCGCCCGCCCCTTCGAAAATGACGCGCGACCCGACTTTCAGTTTCTGGCCCGGATGCATCAAGGCTTCCCAGCGGTGGCCATTTCCCTCGTCCTCGGCGTCAATCGGTCCGGCTATCAGCAGACACTCAACCGCCCCGCCGCTCGCCACCCGACGCCCGAGCAGCCGAGCCGGGAATACCTGCGTGTCGTTGACGACCAGAACATCGCCACGCCGCAGGTGTTCGGGAAGATCTGAGACAAGTGCGTGAGAGATCTTCCCGCTGTCTCGCGCCAGGTGCAAAAGGCGCGAACTGGCACGATCCGCCGCTGGTTCCTGCGCGATCAGACCTGCAGGGAGGTCAAAGTCAAAGTCAGCGACATCCACGACCTTGCGATGTTACCCAAGCTCAGCGGCAAACCATAGCCGGTCAGTATCTTGCAGATGGAAGGAGGCCATGCCCGAGAAAGCATCCGAGACGTTCGACGTGATCGTCGTCGGCGGTGGACCCGCCGGCTTGAGCGCCGCGTTGATGCTGGGCCGTTGTCGACGACGGGTTCTGGTCTGCGATCTCGGTCAGCCGCGTAATCGACGCGCGCGCGCGCTGCATGGGTATCTGACGCGCGACGGTGTTGCGCCACGAATGCTCAACCGGCTCGGACGGGCCGAGCTCACACGCTATGGCGTCGTGTTCAAGCGAATCGGCGTCCGTTCGGTTCGCCGGGCGAGGCGCGGATTTCTTGCAACCCTCGACAATGGCCGGGCTGAATCGAGCCAGTTTGTTCTAATCGCGACAGGAGTTGAGGATGAACTGCCTTCGGTTCGCGGCCTTGACGCGTGCTACGGCCGGTCGGTTTTTCATTGTCCGTACTGCGACGGCTGGGAATGGCGCGACCGGCGCCTTGCAGTGCTCGGCAGCGGCGCCCATGGTGTTGGACTATCCCTTTCGATCAAGACATGGAGCAGCGACATCCTCTATTGCACAAACGGCAGCCGCATCGCGACCAAAGACCGGGAGCGCCTGGCGCGTAACCTCATTGCGGTGCGTACGGAGCCGATCGCGCAGCTGAAACACACCGCCGGCCGGCTCACGGCGATCGACTTCCGCGCCGGCGCGGCCGTGGTCCGGGATGCTTTGTTTTTCAGCGGCGGTCAACACCAACGCTGCGATCTCGCGGTGAGGCTGGGCTGTTCATTCACGCCAAGGGGCACGGTCCGCACCGGCACCTTGAGCAACACCAACGTCCCGGGCGTCTTTGTTGCCGGCGACGCGTCACGGGATGCACAGTTTGTGGTGGTGGCTGCGGGTGAAGGCGTGAAGGCGGCGGTGGCCATCAATCAGGCGCTGCAACGTCAGGAGCTCGCCGCATGACTTCTCAGCTGGCTGAAACCCCCGAGTCGGCCCCCCCGGCCAACGGCGCACGCGACGCGGACCAGCCCTCGGTCCGCGTGCCGACGGACGTCCGCAGCGTCGCCCTCAGCATTCTGACGTTCGTGGTTGTCATCTTTGCGCTGCAGTATGCGCAGGGGGTGCTGATCCCGATCGTGCTCGCAGTGCTCGTCAGCTACGCGCTCGAGCCGCTGGTGTGCGCCCTGGAACGCATCCGTATTCCGCGCGTGCTCGCGGCCGCCATCGTGCTCGTCTCGGTGGTCAGCGGGGGCGCAACCCTGCTGCTCGAACTGAGCTCCCAGGCCCAGCAGCTCACGCAGCAGATGCCCGCGGCCGCGCGACGCTTTCGGCAGACGCTCGAACGCACCCAGGCCTCCGGTACCCAGTCGACGATTCAGCAGGTGCAGCAGGCGGCCACTGAGCTTGAGAAGGCCGCTGATGCCACCTCGCAACAACCAGTGGCGCCTAAGGGCGTTCAGCGCGTGCAGATCGAGACCGCCCCGATCGACATTGGCGATTACCTTTGGTGGGGCTCGTTCGGCCTCTTGGGAATAGCGGCCCAGCTTGTCCTGATTCTCTTTTTGACGTTTTTCCTCCTCGCCTCAGGCGATCTCTTCAGGCGGAAGCTGGTAAAAATCGCCGGCCCGTCACTGAGCAGCAAGAAAGTGACGCTGAAGATTCTGGAGGACATCAGCAACCGCATCGAACGATTTCTCCTCATTCAGGCGTTCACGAGCCTCATTGTGGGGGTCGTGTCGTGGCTGGCTTTCAGGTGGGTCGGCCTCGAACAGGCTGCCGTCTGGGGGCTGTTGGCGGGGATCTTCAACTCCATTCCGTACTTTGGCCCGGTGATTGTCACCGGCTCCATCGCGATCGTGTCGTTCATGCAGTTCGGGACGCTGGGACAGACGGCTTTAGCAGCAGGCCTGGCACTCACGATCACCTCGCTCGAAGGCATGCTGCTGACGCCGTGGCTCACGAGCCGAGCGAGTCAGATGAACGCCGTGGCGATCTTCGTCGGCCTGCTGTTCTGGGGATGGGTGTGGAACATCTGGGGAGTCTTGCTGGCGGTGCCGATCCTCATGGCGATCAAGGCCATCTGCGATCAGATCGACGACTTCAAGGAGATCGGCGAGCTACTCGGGGAGTAGTGGCGGAACGCGCGAGCGGCGGCAGCTTGGGAGGGCGCGCGCCGTGCAGGATCGCACCCCCGATTGGCGCGTACTCCAGCTCCGTACCATCCGCCGCCGACCGCAGCAACAATCCGCCTCGGCTCATGTCGCCGCGACCCACGAACGCTACCGGGAAGCGCAAGCGCCCGCCAAAAATCTCGAGCAGGATGCTGACGTATTTCGGCGATGCGATGCTGCCGAGCAGAATCACCTCACAATCACTGCCGACGTCGCGGTCCAGCGTGCGGGCGCTCTGTTCGAGCGGCCTGCGGTAGGCGGCGTTGTCGGGATGCACGTCGGCACCCGCATACCCCTCAAGTGCGATTTGGGTGATCGGCGTGTCGGGCGTCCGGAGTCCACTGTTGGGCGTGATGATGTGTACACCCGGACACTCCGGATCCGGAGGGGCTGCGAATCTGCGCGCGTAAGTCAACTTGCCCCGGAAGTACAGACCGCTCACGAACGCAAAGACGTCGCCGAGTGGAGCGCCCTCACGTGAACGAAGCCGTTCGGCGAGGTCGAAGCTCGAACGCGGGGAAAGAACCTGTTTGGCACGCCTCCCGCTGCAGTTTGCAGGTGAAAGGAGGAACACTCGGGGCATGGAGTTGGCTTCAAAAACCCCAGCGGACCAACACGGATCCGACGGTAAAGCCAGCACCGACCGAGGCCAGCAGCACAAGATCGCCCTTCTTGAGCCGACCCGAGCAGACGGCATCGTTCAAGGCAAGTGGAATGGTCGCGGCGGTAGTGTTGCCGAAGCGCTCGATATTGATGATGACCTTGGCCGGATCGATGCCGAGCTTTTCGGTCGCGGACTGAATGATCCGCCGATTGGCCTGATGCGACACGAAGAGATCGATGTCATCGGGTGTCAGCCCGTTCCGGTCCATGATCCGCCGGGCAATCTCCTCGGTCTTGCGGACGGCAAACTTGAATACCGTCTGACCGTCCTGTTTGACGTAGTGCAGTCGCTGGTTGATCGTGTCCTGTGACGGCGGATGCAGGCTGCCGCCTGCCGGCATGCACAGCGCCGGGCCGCCGCTGCCGTCAATCTCGTGCTCGAAGTCGAGAATCGCGCCCGCGCCATCCGCCGCTGCCGACACCACGCACGCTCCCGCTCCATCACCAAAGATCACGCACGTCGCTCGATCTTGGTAGTCGATGATGCTCGTCATCACGTCGGCGCCGACGACGAGGGCGTGGTCATGGGCGCCGCCGGCCACAATCTGGCTGGCGGTCGAGAGCGCGTATGTGAACGCGGAGCAGGCGGCGCTCAGATCGAATCCCCACGCCCGGTGCGCCCCGATCTTGTGCTGCAGCAGGCAGGCGGTGCTCGGAAACATCATGTCGGGCGTCACCGTGCCAACGATGATGAACCCGATATCGTCGGGCGTCAGGCCTGCCCGCTCAATGGCTTTCAGTGCCGCCTCTTTGGCCAGATCTGACGTGGCCACACCAGGATCCACGACATGCCGCTCGCGGATGCCAGTCCGTTGAAGAATCCACTCGTCGGTGGTCTCGACGAGTTTCTCCAGGTCGGCATTGGTCAGCACACGCGGCGGAACATAGGTCGCCAGCGAGGCGATCGACGTCGGGCGGCCGCCGAATCGCGGGCTTCGCGTCATCTGCGCTTGTCGTGCGGATCGTTCCCTCGGCTGATTGGTGCCGTCGGCACTCACCACAGCTTTGCATCCCTTCCGGGCGCCTGGAGCCCGAAGTAGCCATATGCTCGCGGCGTGGCGACGCGCCCGCGAGGTGTGCGATCCAGAAAGCCAATCTGAATCAGAAAGGGCTCATAAATGTCTTCGATGGCGTCCCGCTCTTCGCTGATCGCCGCTGCAATGGTGCCCAGCCCGACCGGGCCGCCGCCGAATTTCTCGATGATCGTCCTGAGCAGCTTGCGGTCGACTTCGTCGAATCCGTGTTCATCGACCTCGAGCAGTTCCAAACCTGCCAGGGCGACCGCCAGGGTGATCGTCCCGGTGGCTCGCACCTGCGCGTAGTCTCGAACCCGGCGCAGGAGCCGGTTGGCGATGCGTGGAGTCCCGCGCGCCCGTCGGGCCAGTTCACCGGCCGCCGCATCTTCGATCGGCACGTCGAGAATTCTCGCCGATCGGCGGACGATCTCTTCCAGATCAGCCGGAGCGTAGAACTCGAGCCGGTGGGTGATCCCGAACCGCGAGCGCAACGGAGAGGTCAGCAGGCCCGTCCGAGTCGTCGCGCCAATCAGCGTGAACGGCTCCAACCGCATTTTGACCGTCCGCGCGCCCGGCCCTTGGCCGATGATGATGTCGACCTCGTAGTCCTCCAGGGCCGGGTACAGAATCTCCTCCACCGCCGGCGACATCCGATGAATCTCGTCGATGAACAGCACTTCGCCCGGCACGAGATTCGTCACGATGCCCACCAGATCGCCCGGCTTCTCGATCGCGGGTCCTGACGTGGCGCGAATCGACACGCCCAGCTCATTGGCAATGACGTACGCCAGCGTGGTCTTCCCCAATCCGGGCGGACCGTGCAGCAGGACATGATCGAGCGGTTCCTTGCGTTTCTTCGCGGCGGCAATCGCGACATGCAGATTCTCGCGCACCCGATCCTGCCCGATGTACTCGTCGAGCATCCGTGGACGCAAACCCGCTTCGTACTGCGCGTCTTCATCGACCCGTGCCGCGGTCACGATCCGATCGTTCATGTCTGCCCCGAGCTTCAGCTCGAGCATCTCACAGTCAGCGCGACAGCTCGCGCAACGCCAGCTTCAGCGTGTGTTCGAAACCACCGTCCGGAGCGGCCTTCACGACGGCCGCCACGGCTTTTTCGGCAAGCGGCCGATGATACCCCAGGTTCACGAGCGCGGAGAGCACGTCGTCTTTGAGCGCGCTGGTCTCGACGACTTCGACCGCCGTCGTTTCGCCTCGCACGCGCGGCAATCGATCCTTCAGCTCGAGCACGATCCGTTCACCAGTCTTTTTCCCGACGCCCGGAATTGCGGTCAGGCGCGGGAGGTCGCCTCTCTCAATTGCGCGAATGAGCTCGGCGGGCTCGATCCCGGACAGAACCGCCAGCGCCAGCTTCGGACCGATCCCGCTCACGCCGATGAGACGCTCGAACAGATCCTGCTCGAGCCTCGTCGCAAACCCGTACAACGCGAGTGCGTCTTCCCGCACATGCGTATGAATCCGAAGCGCGATGTCGCTGCCCGCATCGCCGAGGCCGTAGAACGTCGACAGCGGCACCGCGACGTCGTAGCCAATTCCGTTGACATCGACGACCAGACGATTGGGCTGTTTGTCGAGAATGCGGCCGCGGAGGTGAGCGATCACAGTCGTCCTTGGTCCTTCGGCCTTCGTGCTTGGTCCGGGACCAAGCACGGACAAGGGACCACGCACGGACAGAGTACGAAGAACCAAGGACCAAGGACCATTTACCGTGACGGCCGGAAATGGCGCCAGCTGGTCGCGCCCTTGGTGCGCGCCCCGGCCAGCACTGCAGCGGCGCGAGCCGGAGGCATTGAGTGACAGTGGCAGATGGCAACGGCGAGTGCGTCGGCGGCGTCGTAGGGTGAGGGAACCTTCGCCAGTTTGAGCAGCAGCTTCACCATCTGCTGTACCTGGTGCTTCTCCGCCCGACCGTTCCCGACGACGGCGCGTTTGATTTCAGCCGGCGTGTATTCGAAGACCGGTAGTCCCGCCTCGACGGCGGCGAGCATGGCCACACCGCGAGCGTGTCCGAGTTTCAATGCGCTGCGCGCATTGACTCCATGAAAGACGTTTTCAATCGCCACACAGTCGGGCCGGCACTCCTCGAGGAGGAGAACCAGTCCCACGTGAATCTTGAGCAGTTTTTCCGGAAACGTCGCGAGTGAGTCCGCAGCAATAGCGCCGGAGAGCACTAGGCGATGGCGCGAGCCGTCGGTCTCGACGCAGCCGTAGCCGGTGCGATCGGATCCGGGGTCGATGCCGAAAATCGTCACGCCAGCGAGGCCTCGATCTCCTTCTCCTCGATGTCGAAGTTCGACCAGACGTGTCGCACATCGTCGTGATCGTCGAGCACTTCCATCAGCTTGACCATCTGCTGCGCCTGTTTGCCTTCGAGCTTCAGGTAGTTCTGGGGAAGCATCGAGATCTCTGCCGCCTCGGGTTCGATACCCAGCTTCTTCACCGCGTCGAGTACCTTGTGAAAAGTGTCTGGCGACGACAGCACTTCCCAGTTGTCACCATCGTCGCGCAGGTCGTCGCCACCCGCATCGAGGACGACAGCCATCAGATCGTCCTCTTTCGCTTTTTGCTTCGAGACGACGATGTAGCCGCGTTTCGTGAACATCCAGGCGACAGCGTTGGTCTCGGCCAGGTTGCCGCCATGTTTGGTCAGCGTGTGTCGCAGCTCGCCAACCGTGCGGTTCTTGTTGTCGGTCAGCACATCGATGATGACGGCTGCACCGCCCGGTCCATAGGCTTCGTACTGCGCTTCTTCGTACGAGACGCCCGGCTCTTCCCCGGTGCCCTTGCGAATCGCCCGTTTGATGTTGTCGGCGGGCATATTGGCTGCCTTCGCGTCCGCGATAACCTGTCGCAGACGGGGGTTCATGTCGGGGTCGCCGCCGCCGGCCCGCGCAGCAACGGTCAACTCCTTGATCAGGCGTGTGAAGATCTTGCCGCGCTTGGCGTCGAGGGCGCCCTTCTTGTGCTTGATCGAAGCCCACTTTGAATGGCCTGACATGTCAAAACTCCATGGAAATCAACGAGATCGGACGGAAAATCTTATCACACGGCAGCTTCCGTGGCCGGGGTCCCGCGCGACTGGCTCAGTCGATGCGTGCCCGACCTGTCGGCTTCCTTCGGAAGGCCGAGGCCGACGCTCCGGACGGGCATCGGGAGCCTCTCGACGCACGTCGCCATTCAGCGGTCCGACCCGTTTTGCGAGATGATTTGAGCCGTTCGCTGGTGTCGCGATTGGGCCGGGGCTGAATTCAGCGGGAAGGATACATCGATGGCATCCATTCGTCGCGAAGTAGTGATTGAGGCGGCACTCGAGATGGTCTGGGATGCGATTCGCGACGTGGGTGCTCTTCACACACGCCTGGTGTCGGGCTTCGTGGTGGACTGTCGCCTCGAGGGAGACGCCAGAATCGTGACGTTTGCCAATGGAATGGTGGCCCGCGAACTGATCGTCACGATCGACAATGAGAGCCGTCGGCTGGTTTGGTCCGCTGTCGGTGGAAGCTTCACACACCACAACGCCTCAGTGCAGGTGTTCGCTCAGGGCGACAGGCAGAGTCGGGTCGTCTGGATTGCCGATCTCCTTCCCAATGAACTGGCTGGCCCCATTGGGGCCATGATCGATCAAGGAATTCTGGCGATGAAGCAAACGCTTGAACGGCGCGCGTAAGGCCCCAGTCTTGTCAACACCTTTAGTCTCGCCAGTCTTTCCGAGGGCGAATATCATCCCGCTGTGAAGACGAGCATGATTGCGGCGGCAGCTGTCGTTGCGGCGATTGGAGCCACAATCGGCCTTGGGGGCTCACGCGCGCTATCGGCCACTTCTCGGTCGGCCATCGAAACTGCGAGTCAGGTGTCCTCGCCGGCCGGCGCCATCGATGTGCTTCGGGATGAGTGGGGCATTCCGCACGTGTTCTCCTCCACGGACGCCGGCGCTTTCTACGGCCTTGGCTACGCGACGGCCGAGGACCGCGCATTTCAGATGACCTACATGCTGCGCATCATCCAGGGACGGCTTGCTGAAATCGTCGGCGACGTGCGCCACATGTCGCGCGACGAGACCTCAATCGACAACG
>Ga0111539_10002314_pt1 | contig 25345 bp, 20 predicted proteins | sample RhiMethybrSRZTD1_FD_79667 | JGI IMG/M metagenome (GOLD analysis project Ga0111539, IMG submission 79667) | Populus rhizosphere microbial communities from Tennessee, USA - Rhizosphere MetaG P. TD hybrid SRZTD1 (version 2) (version 2) | ecosystem: Host-associated > Plants > Roots > Rhizosphere >...
GGGCTGATCACCACGTCGAAGGTGATGGTCGCGACGTTGGCCGGCGGTGCGGCCGCGTCGGCCGGCATCGCGCCCGGCGTCGGGTTCGACGGCGGGTGGATGAGCATCCCGTTGACGAGCGGAGTCGTCCCCGCCACGTCCGCGACCGGCGCGCCGTTCAGCGTCGTGCTGCCAACGACGTAGGTGGTGTTCACCGGGATCGCGTCGCGCAGCGTTGCGTTGACGGCGTCCTCGGTGCCGATGTTGACGACCGTGATGGTGTAGCGCAGCGTCTCGCCGGCGAGCAGGACGCCGCCGTTGAGATCGGTCGAAATCTTGTGGATGCGGAAGGCCGGGGCCGAGACGATCGTCACCCGCGTCGGGTCTTCGTCCCCGGCGACGAACGGATCGGCGATGCCGTTGGGGACCGGGTCGTCGCTGATGGCGATCGTCGTGCCGTTGGAGGCGAAGGCCGTCCCCTGGTTGGTGACGACCGTGCCGTTGGCGATCGCCGGCCGCAGCGTGATGTCGAAGACGATGCTGAGCTGGCTGCCGATCGCCAGGCTCAGGTTGCTCACGTCGAGGATGCCGGTGCCGCTCGGACCGCCGTTGGGGTTGCTGTTGTTCACCGCGCCCGGCGGGATGCTGACGACCGCCAGCGAGCCGGCCGCAAACGCCGGCGTGGCGTTCATCGCGTCCATCACGTCGTTGATGCGGAAGTTGGCGAGCGCCTGGTCGGTCGCCTGGAAGCGGAACGTGTAGCGCAGCGTGTCGCCGGGGGACGCCGTCGTGGCGGGGTTCTGCCCGCTCGTCAGGTCCTGGACCGTCTTCTCGAAGAAGTAGCCGAAGAGGTCCACGTTCACCGTGTGGGCGTCCTCGTTGTCGACCATGCCGACGGTGCCGTTGGTCAGGGGGTCGATGGTGACGACGCGCTGCGGGTTACTGCTGGCGCCGTTGAACCACTGGATGGCGCCGGCGACGTTGGTGAGCGCGGCGCCGTCATTGGTGGTGGCGTCGAGCTGGGTGCGGTACTGGACGATCAACCGCTCGGTCGGGCCGATGCGCGCCTGGGCCGTCAGCATCGTCAGGTCGAGACGGCACTGCGGCGGGCCGGTCCAGTTGAAGGTGTAGTCGGTCCCCTGGACGAGCGGGCCCTTGCCCGCCACAGGGGTGACCCCGTCGGCCGCGAACACCCGGGCGCTCAGGATCTGCGGCGCGATGTCGCACATCCCGTTCTGCCCGACGCGCGGCAGCAGGTCCTGGATGGTGACGTCCCAGGCGTCGATGTTCCCGTTGTTCTGGAGGTCGAGGGCGAAGTTCCCCCACTGGCCGAGGTTCATGGTCGCCGGGCCGGTCTTGTCCATGACCAGGGCCGGCGAGGAGATGGTCAGCGGCGGCGAGACGCCGTTCTCGCCCGGCAGCGGCACGTACGGCACGCCGTCGATGAGCCGCCCGAAGCTCCAGGTCGCGGTGTTGATGAACTGCTTGTTGGGCGTGTTCACCAGCGGGTTGTTGTTCAGGACGACCGTGATCGCGAGGTCGATCTGCCGGCCGGCGTCGACGATCGGGAAGCCGTCGAAGGTCAGGTTGTCGCCGACCTGGGTGAGGTTGACCGGCGACACCGGGGTGCCGTCATCCACCCAGGTGGCGGTGTAGCTCAGGAACGTGAGGTCCACGCCGGTGGCGGCGATGGAGAGATCGTCGCGGACGACGACGGTGTGGATGTCGTTGACCGACCCCTGGTTGTTGATGACGGTGCCGGTGCCCGGGTCCCACAGGACCGGGATTCGGAGCGTCCAGGTGAAGGGGACGCCGATGGTGACGAACGGCGGGCCCGGCGGGTTCTGCTTGTCGATCTTCTCGACCGGGATCAGGATGCTCAGGCAGTTGCTCTGGACCGTCGTCGAGGCGCTGTTGACGAACCAGATGAAGTTGCCCTGGGACTGGAGGTTGCACGCCATGTTGCCGGTGTGCACGACGTTGTCGAAGATGAGCAGCGTGGCCGGGGGGAGGCTTCCGAACCAGCTGATGTTCGAGGTGAGCGGGTTGCTGGCGGTGTAGTTCCGGATGGTGCAGGGGCCGTCGATCTGGATCTGCGGGGGCGCGACCGGGTAGTTGACGAAGCCGTCGATGATGCCGCCGGCGTCGGCGACGCAGTCGATCGCCAGCGCCTCGGAGGACGCGCCCACCGACGCGACGACGAGCGCCAGCAGGAGGAAGGCCGCCTTCCCGCCGCGCGCCCCCTCGCCGATCAACTCCCTGACCTTCATGGACGCCCTCTCTCCACTCGCCGTTCGGGGACCGGGTCGTCCACGCTGGACGTGATTCCGGCAGTCCCGCCGTCGTGAGGCCCTCCCCAGGGCCCGTTAGACCGGTGACTTTGCGTCGCCGCCTTTCGGCGGTTTTGCCCTTTTCAAAATCCCGTCTGAGTCAGTCGCTCAGGTGCTGCGCATCCTCCACCTCAATATGACTCTCGACCGCCGCCGGATCACGTGGCCGGCAGGAAGTCGATCGGATACGAGATCGTCAAGGCCTGGACCCCTTCCTTCGCGCCGAAGTTGATCGTCAGGACGATCGCCACGACCTGATCGGCGAGCGCCGGTGCGTTCATGTCCGACGACTGCAGCTTGCACATCGACACGCTGCCGTCCGGCTCGATCGTCAGCTTCAGCACCATCTGCCCCTTGAGCGTCGGGTCCTTGCGCAGCTCGCGGTTGTAGAGCCGGTAGAACTGCGCCTTGTAGCGGTCGAAGACGATCTGGATCTCCTCGTCGGTGCGCGCGGGCCCCCCTCCACCGCGCGCCAGGGGGCGATCGCCTCCCGGCGCGATGGGGCTGGTCGCGCGGCCCGGCTCGAGGCCGACGCCGTGGCCACCCGGTCCGCCTCCGCCCACGCCGGGGAAGGAACCGCCCCCGCCGCCCCCGACGCTCCGCCGCAGTGAAGAGGCGTCGATGCCGCCGCTCGACCCCGGCGCGTTCGTCGTCAGGGTGGAGGAAGACGAGTTCTGGCCCCGGTCCACGGCGTCGCTGTAGCGGGCGTCCTTGCCGAGACGCGGACCGGGCGTCTCCTTGGCGAGGGTCGCGAGCTTGTCGCGGAAGGCCAGGATGCCGGCGTTTCCGATCGAAGGCTTCGCCGGCTCCTGCGGGCCGGGCGGCAGCTCCGGCTGCCCCGGCGCTTGCGGCGCGGGCGCCGGCTTCTCGGCAGCGGCCGCAGGCGCGTGGCTCGGGGCCCGGTCCGGTCCCTTCGGCACCGCCGGAAGAGGCGTGGGGATCGGGACCGGCGGCGGGGGACGATGGAAGACGACGTCGACGGGCGCCGGCGCGCTGCGGCTGATGGCCTTCACCGGGATCAGCATCAGCAGGAGCGCCGCGGCGAGATGGAGCGCGACGCTCGTCGCCAGCCCGCGGGGGGATGGGGCGGCCCCCGAGGCTCGGAACACGGTCCTGCGTTCCACGTTGGTCTTCACGGCGCTCACCTCAATCGGTCGTGAGGAATTCGATCCGCAGATCGTCGACGCCCGACCTCGCGAGGTCGACGATGCGCAGGACCGCCTCGTAGTTCATGCGGTCGTCCGCGGCCAGGAACAGGATGTGCTGGTCCGCGGGCCGGCCGGACAGGCTTTCCGCCACGCGCCCGGGCAGCTCGGTGACGGGAATGTCACCGCCGGCCAGCGTCACGCGACAGTTGGACGGGAGCCCCTCGCCGGCCGGCGGATCGATGACCGGGCAGGTCTCGGGGACGATGGCCAGGATCAGCTGCGACTCCTCGACGGGGGGCGGGCCGCCGACGGCCGACGTTTTCGGCATGCCGACGTCGTAGCCCTCCAGGAGAAGCGGAACGACGACCATGAAGATGATCAGCAGCACGAGCACGACGTCGACGAGCGGCGTGACGTTGATCTCGGACTGCAGCGATGCGCCACTGTTGAGCTGCATGGTGTCAGTCTCCCTGCGCCTCGGGCTTCGCGCGCTTGGCGATCAGCCCCACTCCACGGAAGCCGGCCTGCTCGACCGCCTGCATGGCCTGCCGGACCTCCTGGAAATGAAGCCGTGAATCGCCGCGGATGACGACCTTCGGGTCCTGCGCGTCGCCCACCGCGGCGCGCAGGGCGTCGGTGAACTGCTCGGGCGTGACCGGCTGTTCCTCGATCCACAGTCCGCCCTCCCCGTCGACCGAGACGAGGATCCGGCCTCGCTCGTCCCCCTGCTCGTGCGGCTTCACCGTCTCCGGCAGGGCGACATCCGGTCCCTTCCGCATCATCTGCGGCGCGATGACCATGAAGATGATCAGCAGCACCAGCACCACGTCGACGAGCGGCGTGATGTTGATGGCGGCCTGCATCTTTCCCGGTTCGCCGAGCTGCATTTAGGCGGCCCTTGCCGACTTGACCGACGACATCTTCGCGTCGCGGACCTTGAGATCCGGCGCCGTGAACAGGCGGTTCGTGAGCTGCGACGAAACCCGGTTGATCTCAACGTGGAACGTCTCGAGCCGGCCGGTGAAGCTGTTGAAGGCGACGACGGCCGGGATGGCGACGAAGATCCCGAGCGCGGTCGCGACCAGCGCCTCGGAGATGCCGCCGGAGACCGCCGCCATGCCGCCCGACCCGGTCGCCGCGATGCTCTGGAAGGCGTTGATGATCCCGACGACGGTGCCGAAGAGGCCGATGAACGGCGCCGTCGAGCCGATGGTGGCCAGGAACCCCAGGCCCCGCTTCATCAGGATCAGCGTCTCGGCCTTGGAGTCCTCGAGCGCGCTCGTGACCAGCTCGAGCGAGGCCACCGCATCGCCGCCGGCCTGGCGCACGTTGTCGTACTCGAGGGCGCCCGCCGCGACGACCCGCGCCGTGTGGGAGTCCTTGTGCTTCGGCATGGCGTCGAGCAGCTCCTGCACCTCACCGCCGTGCAGGAACTTCCCGAACACCGGCCGGAACGCCTCTGACTGGCGCATGGCCGTGCGGAAGCGACGATGCTTGTCCACGATCATCCCCACCGAGAAGATCGACAGCAGGGCGAGACAGCACATCACCGCGCCTCCGAAGACGCCGACGTTCCCCAACAGCTCCGAGAGACTCATGGCTTCCTCCTGTGCGTCGTCGTTGTTGTCAGTTCGTAATAACTCAGCACCCGCATGAAGACTTCCTTGTCGATCGGCTGCCGGGAATCGTCGAGCAACGTCGAGATGCCGAGTCCCTGGCCGATCTCCGAGCTCTTCCAGGGGACGATGACCAGCGACTTGGGCGCCTCCTGGTTCCCGAGAATCGACATCCCCAGGTCCGCGTCATGCTTGGTCTTGTCGTCCGCCACCGGCTTCGCAGCCTCCTCCGCCTCGTTCTTCGCGGGCTCCGCGTCCTTCTTCGCGGGCTCGGGCGTGGCGGCGCCGTCCGGCTTCTTCGCGGGCTCGGCCTTGGCGGCGCCGGCCGGTTTCTTCGCAGGAGCGGCGGGGGGTGCCTTCTTCGCCGGCGGGTCATCGGCCAGGGCGACGCCGGTCGTCAGCAGCAGGAGCAGAAGCCAGGTCCGGTTCATGATTTCCCCTTGCGGTTGGAGCGGTTGCGCACGTCGGCGATCCACTTGACGACGTCGGCATCGTCGGGGACGAGCCGCTGATAGGCCTCGTAGTGCTGCAGCGCGCACCCGTTGTCGTCGAGGTACAGGTCGCAGAGGATCGCCAGGTTGCGGTGCGCGTAATGGAAGTCGGGGAACTGCGCCAGGGCGGCCTCGTAGCTCTCGCGCGCCTTCGCGAGCTCACCCTTGCGCCGCTGCACCAGGCCGAGCTCGTTGAAGGCCGCAGGGTGCCGTGGGTTCAGCTCCAGGGCCTTCCTCAGACTGGCTTCGGCCTTCTCCAGGTCGCCGGTGCGGGCGTAGGCGATGCCGAGATCGATGTGCGCCGCCGTCAGCGCGGGCACCCGCTCGGTGACCTTGACCAGCAGCGGGATGGCGTCGGCATTCCGCGACTGCTCCAGGAGCCGCACCGCCTGCTCGTAGTCGTTCCGGTCCGCGCCGGCGACCGGCACGCTCTGGGTGATGCTGAACCCGCCGGCGTCCCGCGCGAACGTGGCGTCCGGCACGCGCGCCGCCTCCGGCGCCGGCTCGGTCTGCGCCGGCGGGCGCGGCGACGAGGCGCAGCCGAGCGCCAGCGCCGGCACGAGCAGCATCGGCAGGAGCAGGCGTCGCATCAGCGTCCCCCCTTCGAGGGCGGCTCGGCCGCGGGAGGCTTCTGGCCCGTCGCGCCCGGGGCCGGCATCTGGTCCGGTTCCGCGTGCGGCGACGCCGGCGGCGGGGGCAGCTGCGACAGCGGCGTGCGGTAGACGTAACCGTCGAGCGTCTTGAGGAGGCCGCTCGAGACCTCCTGCTTGGCGTAGCGGCCCGGCACCATCTCGGCGAGGCGGCCGAGGCTCTTCTCCGTCCACGCGTTGACCTTGCCCGTCCGCATCATCTCCAGGTTCTTCTCGTGGAAGGCGATGGACTTCTCCTCGAAGGGGAACGCCTCCTCGTCGAGGGCCGCCTCGTACTCCGACAGCTGCGCGGCGGGCAGGTCGGCCGGCCGCTCCGACTCCACCAGCGACCGGCTGAAATCGGAGTAGGTCTCGGCGATGTAGTAGGTGGCGGCGGCCGTCACGTCGGCGATCTCGTAGGCCACGAGCCCGTCCATGGCGTCGATCACGGCGTCCATCCGCTGCTTCTTCTCCTGCAGGCTCTTCTCGAACGGCTGCTTGAGCTTCACCGCCGTGAACGCGGGGAAGGTCCCCTCGGCGAGGACCAGGGCGGACCGTCCGGCGAGGGTCCGGGTCCGGCCGGTCCGGGCCGACCCGGCCTCTCCGTCGAGGTGGACGATCTCCTGGAGCTGCTTGCGATACAACCCGTCGTCGTGCGCCGCCTTGTGGATCTCGGCGATCTTGGAGCGGGTCTCGAGGGCGGTCTCGAGCGGCTTCGGGAAGTCCTTCACATAGCGCCCGTACACCTCGAGGGCGCGGTCCCGGGTCTGGGACTGCGCATAGAGGTCGCCGGCCAGGAGCAGCGACTCGCCGCGGACCGCGGCATCCTCGGACTGCGACGCGAGCCGCTCGTATTCGCCGGCGGCGCGCGGCAGCTGGCCGCTCTCTTTGTAGGCGAAGGCGATCTGACGGGTGGCGTCGTTGCGCAGCTTGTGATCGGGGAAGTCGGTCCGGAACGCCTCGAGCGCCTGCGCGGCGGCCGGCCAGTCCTTGAGGGACATCAGCGCGGCGCCCGCGTCGTACTCGGCTGCGGGGCGGATGGCGGAGGTCGGAGCCGCCGCCCGGATCCTCATGAAGTGATCGGCCGCGGCGCGGAAGTCCTGCGCCTCTTTCGCCTGCTCCCCCTGCCGGTAGATGGAGGCGGCGAGGTTGTCCACGAGCGCGGCGCGCGACTCGTCCCCTTCGGGCGTGGCCGCCAGCACCTGCGTGTACGCCTGCTCGGCCTCCGGGTACCTCGCGAGCTCGAACGAGCCGTGCGCCACGACTGTCCAGGCCGTGCGCCGGATGGCCGCCTCCGCGCCCGGGTACTTCTGGAGCACGAGGCCGGCGGTCGTGACGGCCGTCGGGTAGTCCTTCATTTCGTAGAGATCGTCGGCGGCCGCGCCCAGGATCGCCGCGGCGTGCTCGTGATCCGGGAAGGAGTCGGCGAACTTCACCGAGCTCGCGACAGTCTCGCGCCGGAGGACGTCGCGGTTCGTGTCGTCCGCCGTCTTGAGCTGCTCGCGATGCGCGTAGATCGCGGCGTAGCCGGCGGCAGCCGACTGCGCGTGCGACGGGTATTCGTACGCCGTCCGCTCGTACTGCTTCGCCGATTCGCCGAAGTCCTTGTTCTCCAGCATCAGGTCCGCGAGGCGGTAGTTGATCGCGGGCGCCTCGGCGTCGGTCGGGAACGACGCGAGGTAGTCGCCGTACCAGCGCCGGGCCTCCTGGTAGTGGCCCTGCTTCTCGTCCGCCTTCTTCGATCCCTGGTACTGGGCGTGGTAGTGCGTGGCGAGGTCCTTGAGGTTCCCCTTGAGGTACGCCAGCACCTCCGGCGCCTCCTCCGGAGTGTTGTGCTTCCAGTAGTCCGCCTTCAGCCCGTAACGGGAGGCGAAGTCCCGCTTCGACTCGAGCACGAGCTTCGGGAACCCGCCCTTGGTGAACGTCTCGACGACGCGCATGCTGAACTGCGGCGCGGCGCGGTGGAACGGGTGCAGCGCGACGAACGCGTTGAACGTCTTGGCCGCGTCGTCGTAGCGCAGCTTCTCGAGGTAGTGGTCCCCGAGGTTCGAGTACACCCGGTTCTCGTAGGGGCGCTCGCCGGCGGTCGAGAAGTACTTCTGCACCGCGTCCGGGCCGCCGAGGTTGCTGAAGCTCAGGCTGACGACGCGGAAGGTGTCGGTGACGCGGCGCTCGTCCTCCTCCTCGTGCTGCTGATCGAAGTCGTAGCCGACCGACACCTTGTAGTCGATCAGCGCCATGTACTGCTGCAGCGCCTCGTCGTAGAGATCCTGCTTGTAGAAGGTCCACCCGAGCTTGTAGAGCGACAGCTCGTAGAAGGAGGACGAGGGCCCCTCGGCGGCGATCGTCGCGTAGGCGTTCTCGGCGTCGCGGAACTTCCGGCGCGTGAAATAGAACTCGCCCCGCCGGAACTGCACCTCGTCGTGGTGGATGGACTGCGGATTCGCGCGGATCAGGCGATCCATGATCTCCATGGCCTTCTCGGTGCGCCCGATCTCGTCGTACGCCCGCGCCATCTGGTAGAGGACCTGATCGCTGTTCTGGTAGCTCGGGTATTCCTGGAGCAGCTTCTCGTACAGGGCGATGGCCTCGAGCGGCCCCTGGGGGTCCGCCCCTTCGAGGCCGGGCACCGGGGCGGCGGCCTCGCCGGCGGCGGGGAGGGCGGCGCTTTCCGAGGACGCGCGCCGCTCGAAATCCTGCTGGCTCTCCCGCCGGGCGTCCGCGGACTCCGGCCGGGGCGCGCCGGTCGCCGCGGCGGCGGGCGTCTCGGCGGTGAGCGGCGCGGCGAGGGGCTTCGGCATCCCGTCCCCGGCGCGGATGCCGAACTGCTTCTCCACCTGGAGATCGGCCAGGCGCCGCATGGCCTCCGGCGTCAGCGCCGTGACCGGCGTCTCCTCGAGGTACTTCCGGTAGGCCAGCACCGCCTGCTCGAGACCCTGATCGACCTTGGCGTCCTGCAGGTCCGGGTCCACGTGGCGCAGCGTCGCGATCGTGCCCGCGGGCTTGTGCGCGGCGCAGCCGAGCGCAAGGGCCGGGGCGATCACGAAGGGCGCGAGGCGGCGCATCAGGGCTTCTCCGCCACAGGCGGCTCCGCCCCGGACTGGGCGCGCGCGGCCCGGTCGTAGCTGTCGGCGACCGCGAAGCGCGCCTGCGCCTGCTGGTCGACGAGGTGCGTGCGGCGCGCCTCGAGCTGGTTGATGGCGACCGTCTCGATCATGCGGCCCTGCTGCGCCTTCAGGGTCTCGACGCGCTCGAGACCCTGGGCGACGCGCTCGCGCAGCCGCCCGATCCGCTCGCCGTAGCCGACGTAGCTGTGCGTCGCCGCCTGCCGCGTCCGCACGAAGGCGTCGTACTCCCGGGTGAGGGCCTCGACGTGCGTGTTCAGCTCCTTGAGATGCTCGTGGGCCACGGTCAGCCGCTCGTGGTACTCGGTGACGAGCCGCCAGGTGAGCGCGCCGCGCAGCCTTTCGGAGCGCTGCCGCAACTCCCGGGCCTCGGTCCCCTTGGAGGCGCCGATCTGCTTGTCGATGCGCGCCAGGGTCTCGAAGGCGACGCGCTCCTCGGCGGTCATCAGCGACTCCGGGCGCGGCGCGGTCAGGATCGCCTGCAGGCGGTCGGCGAGGCTCCGGCGCTGCTCGAGTCGCAGGCGCATGCGCGAGTCCACCACCCGGAACTTGGCGTCCACCTCCGGCAGGAGCGGCTCGTAGTTCTGCCCGCGCAGCCGGAGGAGATCGTCGAACGCGTCGAGGCTCGTCTGCCAGGACAGCAGCTTCGCCCGGAGATCCTCGAGGTCGAGGTAGTTGTGGAGCGCGGTCTGGAACTCGTGCGAGGCCATCAGCTCGGTCAGGTAGAAGGTCTCCGGCGCGCCGGGCAGGCTGCGCAGGCGGACGACCCAGGTGTCGTCCTGCCGGCTCTCCTCGCGGACGAGCGCGTCGAGGAACCGCCCCTCCCGGATGCTGCCGATCGAGGCGTCCACCTTTTCGATCTGACCGCTGAACAGCTCGAGCGCGCGGCCGTACATGACCGCGGCGCGCCCGTGCAGGTTCAGGTTGGCGTACGCCGACGGCACGGCCAGGATCGCCTCCTGCACCGCCGCGTCGGTCGGCTCGCGATCGGCCAGGATGTTCCAGGGGACGAGGGCGCGGTCGTACTGCTTGGAGGTCGCCTGGGACCAGCCGGCCCGCAGCAGCGCCTGGTTCGAGAAGGGGCCCTCGAGGCGGACCCGGTCCAGGGACTGCTTCGCCCGATCGAAGTCGGCCGCCTCGAACAGGATGACGCCCAGCACCAGGTTCGCCTTGTCGCGGATCGCGAGGTCGGCGGGCTGGGAGGACGCGAGCGTCCCGGCCCGGTCGAGCTGCTCGATCGCCTCCTTCTGCCGGCCGTCCTGCAGGAGCGCGATCCCGAGGTTGTAGGCGGCGAACGCGCCCAGGCTCTCGTCGCCGTGGATCTGCTTGAGCACCTTGACCGCCTCGGCCGGCCTGCCGGTCGCCATGTCGATGTTGGCGCGCAGGAACTCGACCTCGTCGCGGACCTGCTCGGGCACCGTCCCGTGGATGCGCGCCAGCGCGGTCGCGGCGTCGTCGAGCTGCCCCTTCTGGAAGTGGATGCGGGCGAGCCGGAAGGCCGCCTCGTTGCGCACCGACTCGTCGACCGCGCCTTCGAGCACCGCCTTGATGGCGCGGCCGGCGCGGTGGTGCATGCGGTAGTCGAGCTCGAAGTCGCCGACCGAGAACTCGGCGTCGTTGATGTGGTAGTGGAGCGTGTCGAGGCGGGGCTCGTCGAGGCCCTGGTACTGGGCGATCTCGGTGTCGAGGCGCTGGAGCGCCTCGAAGTACTGTCCCTGGTACGCGTGGTAGAGCGCCTCGCCGAAGTACAGGTCCTTCAGGGGCGGCGGACCGCCCGCGGCGCGGTCGACGCCGGTGGACGGACGAATCGCGAGGCCGAGCGCCAGGCCGAGTCCGAGAAGCCGGAGGGGCGCTCGACGCATCAGATCACCAGTCCCCGAGAGTGATGGGCGGGTTGCCTGCACCGGTCCCGCCCAGCGTCAGCCCCACCAGCTTCGGTTTCACGTCCTTGCGGACGGTGAAGCGCTCCGTGCGGCTGAAGTCAGCGCCCCCGTCGCGCTTCCCCTCGACGACCACCTCGAGCTGGTGATCTCCGGTCGCGACGTTACCGACGTAGAGGCGCTGCACGCCCCCCTTGCGCAGGGCCTCGAGCTCCTTGGCGCTGTAGATGTAGTGGGCGGCCGGCTTGCCATCGACTTGCAGCTTCACGGCGTCGAGCCGCATCGCGTCGCCCCGGGCCACGGAGACGAACACGGCGAATTGCGTCCCGGAGGGGTACAGGAGCTTCTCCTCGAGCTGGCTCAGCTCCGCCGCCATCCGGAGGACGTCCGACTTGATCTCCTGGATCTGCTCGTCCAGGCCGCGCATCTGCTGCTTGTCGTTCTGCCTGGCGTCGTTCGGCTTCGCGGCCGGCTCCGCCGCGTGGGCCGCGCTCAGGCCGAGCAGCAGGGCGGCGGCGCAGGCGCGCGCGGCGGCGGGAACGGGCCCGAAGGCGAGTGTGTCCGTGATCCGGTGGCGTCGCGCCATGTCTTCCCCCCCAGCGACTCTCGATCGACCAGACAGAACAGTCTCGCCACGGCCGGCGGCTCATTTCGCCGGCAGCGGCGCTCCCGGCTCCGAGCAATCGCCCTGCCAATTGCGATCTCGCTGAAGTGGCCTACTGGCGCGGTACAGGGGCGAACGAAGGGGGTCCGCGTGACGATCTGGTCATCGTTGTCCTTCGCTTCTGTAATCGGGGGGTCGTGGCGCCGCCGCGGCGCGTCGGTCGCCGGACGCTGCCGTCAAGGATCTTCCGGGCGTGGAGGAAATCGCGACAGGGAATGACGAAAGGGGGCGAGGCCTAGGTGCCCACGTCAACGTTTCCGCGGACGGCGGCGCGCGCGCGGTGTCCGGTGGGAGAGGGCGCGGAAGCGGGCGGGGGAGTGGCCGGCCCAGCGCGTGAACGCCTTGGAGAACGCCGAGGCCTCGGAGAACCCGACGGAGCGCCCCACCGCTCCCACCTTGAGGGACGCGTTCGACAGCAGGGCGCGGGAGGTCGCCTCGCGCACGCGGTCGCGCACCGCCTTGAAGGACGTCCCCTCCTCCTCGAGCTGGCGCTGCAGCGTCCGCTCGCTGGTGTTCAGCCGCCGCGCGACGATGCGGCGGTCGGGGCGGTGCCCTTCGACGAGGAGCCGGCGGACGGCGGCCGCGACCCGGTCGCGGCAGGTGCGCGATGGGTGCCGGTCGAGCAGCGATTCGGTGTACCGCTCGATCTGATGGGCGATGGCGGAATTGGCGGCGACGGGGACGCTGCGGAGGGCCGCGTCCGCGAAGCGCAGCACGTTGCGCCGCGCCTTGAAGCGGACCGGGCAGCCGAACGTCTTTTCCGCTTCCGCCTCGGCGCCGGGGGCGGTGTGGACGAGATCGATGCCGAGCGGCCGGAACTTCGGAACGGCGCGGCGCAGGCTGCCTAGCACCGCCCCCATGATGTAGTCGCAGGCGTGGCGGCTCTGCGCGATCGGTGCATCACCCGGGTCCACCGTGAGGCTCACCACCCCGCCGTCGCGGCTGACGTTCAGCTCCGAGGTGTCGAGCGTCACGTGGGCGAACCGGTTGAACTGGCGCAGCCCCTCCCCGAGGCTGGCGCTCGACAGCAGGAGGTAGAAGAGGGGGCCGCGGGTGTGCGCCCGCGCCCCGGCGTGCAGGCCGACCAGGGGGTCGCGCAGCTCCTCCGAGGCGCTGTCCAGGATCTCCAGGAGGTGCTTCGACGGGATCCGCGCCTCGGGATCCCGGAGATCCCGCTCGCGGAGTCCGGTGGCGGCGCGCAGGGCCTTCACGTCGGCCCCCAGCGATCCCAGTGCGTCCAGGAGGACGGTGGCCTGGATGCTGGCAATGGTCGAACCGGCCGCCATCAGCTGCCCCTTCCGCGTGTGTGGCCGCAGTAGACATCAGGTTGGCCCGAACGGACAAGCCCGCGGCCCCGACCGGGCGGTAGGCTCCCTCATCACCGCACGGGAGGCTTGGGTCTGGGGAACCGTCTCGATCGCCGTCGCTGGTACTCCCGGAAAATCGACGAGTACCCGATCCTGAACCGGGAGGACGAGGCCGCACTGGTGCAGTGCGTCCGCAACGCCCCCCCGGGGGATCCGAGCGCCCACCGTCTGGTCCTGTCCAACCTGGGGTTCGTGGTCAAGATCGCCAACGAGTACAGGAACCTGGGGATCCCCTTCGACGACCTGCTCAACGAAGGCAACATCGGGGTCCTCGAGGCGGCGCGTCATTTCGATCCGTCGCGCGGCACCCGCTTCCTCACCTACGCCGTCTGGTGGATCCGCAAGGCGATGCTGCGGGCGCTGGCGCGCCAGGTGTCCCTGGTGCAGGTCCCCGCCTACCAGTTGAGGAAGCTGCGCTCCGTGACCGATGTCGAGTCGCGGCTCTCGAAGGAGCTGGGCCGCGGGGCCGACCGCGAGGAAGTCTCGAGGGAGATGCAGGTCACCCTGTCCACGATCGACGCCGTCCTGGGGCTCAAGTCGCGCGACCTGTCCCTCGACGAGCCGGTCGGCCAGGATCGGAACCAGCCGCTCTCGGCCGGCCTGGCCGACGATCGCTCCGTCAACCCCGAGGAGGCGCTGATCCGGAACGAGAACCAGGATCTCGTCCGCTGGGCGCTGGGGCGGCTCACCGAAGAGGAGCGCATCATCATCGTCGCCCGCTACGATCTCGAGGGGGACGGGGTGTTCACGCTCCAGGAACTCGGGGCCCGGCTCGGGGTGAGCCGCGAGCGGATCCGGCAGATCGAGGTCCGGGCCAAGCGACGGCTCCGGAAGGCGATCGCGCTGCAGCGCCAGCCCTACGCGGCCTCGCGCGCGACCGGTGGCACGTCCCGACCCGCCACCGTGTCCGCCTGATGCGTCGCGAAGGGCTCGTCCGGATGGGCGTGTTCGGTCTCGGGATCCTCTGCTGGCTGGCGGTCTTCTACGCCCTCTGGCTCATGGCCTGCTGAAGTCCTCCCCGCGAAGAAAACTGGTTGACGGACCGGCGGGGTCCTCGTACCCCTTGGAGCGCACCTCCGTTCCCCCACGCCGGAGATCGCTCGCATGCGCCCTCGGAGGCAAGGTTTCCTCGCGTTCGCGGTGTTCGCCGCCGCCGCGTGTCTCGGCCACGCTCCCGTGGTCGGGGACGACCGGCCGGGAAGGGACGTCGTGCTCATCACACCGGCATTGGCGCAGGGAGGGGCGGACGCGGTCCCCGGCGGACCGGTCCGGCGCCGCCGGGCGGTTCATCTTGATCTGAAGCTGCTGCGAAGAGCGGCGCGACATCCCGGGGGGAGGATCCGCCTCGATCTGTTCGCGGATGTTCCCGCGCGCGGCGTCATCGAGCAGGTCGAGTGGCGCGCCGGCGGCGGCTTCTCGGTGTCCGGCCGCCTCGACGGCGAAGGCGGCTCGTTCGCGCTGGCCGTCGAGGGGGCCCGGCTCTCCGGAGGCGTGCGGCTCGCGGGCGGGGCGCTCTTCTCGATCGGCTCGGATCCCGACGGCACGCCGGTCGTCGATGAGGTCGATCCCGATCGGCTGCCCGAATGCGCCGGTGCGGTCGCCCCGGCGGCGGGCGCACCCTCTCCCGAGGACCACCTTTCCGAGGCCGACCCGCGAGACGTCATCGACGTGCTCGTCGTCTACACGGAGCGGACCGAGAACGCCGTCGGCGGACCGGCGGCGGCGAACGCCCTGGCGCAGCGCGCGGTGGACGAGGCGAACCAGGCCTATGCCCTGAGCGGCATCACGACGCGGCTGCGGCTGGTGGGGCGCGGGCGCGTCGACTACGACGAGACGGACGGCACCCAGCAGGACCACCTGCTCCGTCTCCGGCTGGAGGGGGACGGGTTCCTGGACGAGGTGCACGCGCTCCGGAACGCGACCGGGGCGGACGTCGTGAGCCTGCTCGTGGACGATGACGAGGGGGCGGGGGTGGGCTACCTGATGCAGCACCCCTCGGTCACCTTCGAGGGACTCGCCTTCAGCGTCGTCTACTGGTTCGCCGCCTCCAACAACCTGTCGCTGGCGCACGAGATCGGCCACAACCAGGGGTGCGAGCACGATCGCGACAACGCCACGATGACGCCGGCGTTCAACTACGCCTACGGCCGGCGCTTCACCGGCAACGACGGGCGCGTGTACCGCACCGTCATGGGGTACCTGCCCGGCTTCCGCATCGCGCGCTTCTCGAATCCGAACGTCCTCTACGAGGGGCAGCCCACCGGCCGGGACAACAAAGAAGACAACGCCCGCGCCATCAACAACACCGCCGTCACGGTGGCCAACTTCCGATCGCACCGGCATCACCCGGGGTCGGTCCGGGACTTCGACGGCAACGGGTTCGACGACCTGGCGATCTTCGACGCGGTGAGCGGCGATTTCTGGGTGGGTCAGTCGCGCGGCGCCGCCTTCGACACGCGTCGCTGGGGAACGCTCGCGCCGCCCGCGGGATGGGGCACGCGACTCGAGGGGGATTTCGACGGCGACGGCTGGAAGGACGTGGCCGCCTTCCTCGGAGCCCCGGCGGAGTGGTGGGTCGGGATCTCGCGCGGCGACCGGTTCGATCCCCTGCGCTGGGGGACGCTGTCGCCGGCGGCCGGATGGGGGAGACAACTCGCCGGGGATTTCAACGGCGACGGCCGGGACGACATCCTGAACCTGCGCGAACCGGGCGGGTCGCTGTGGGTGAGCCTGTCGAGCGGCGCCGCCTTCGCGACGACACAATGGGGGCAGCTCCCCGCCGCCTCGGGCTGGGGCGCCGTGCTGACCGGGGACTTCGACGGCGACGGCCGGGCCGACGTGGCCGGCGAGCTTCCGTCCAGCGGCGACTGGTGGATGGCGCTGTCGACCGGCGCCGGGTTCACGGTGAGCCTGTGGGGGCATCCCGCGTCGCCGTCCTCGTGGACCGGGGCGGTCGCGGGGGATTTCGACGGCGACGGCCGCGACGACATCGCCGGGTTCGACGAGACCGACGGGATGCTCCGGGTCGGTCTCTCGACCGGGGCGGCGTTCGCGGCGAGCCCGTGGGGGAGCCTGGTCGCCGGTGCGGGCTGGGGCCCGTTCCTCGCCGGCGACTTCGACGGCGACGCGGTGGACGACCTCGCCGCCTTCCATGCCGCCGACGCGCAGTGGTGGGTCGCGGTTTCGGACGGGAGCGCGCTGTCGGCGTCCCCGTGGTCGTCCTTGCCGTATCCGTCCGGCTGGACCGAGCATCACATCGGCGACTTCGACGGCGACGGCAGGATGGACATCGCGTCGTACAACGGGACGAAAGGGGAATGGTGGGTCGGCGCCTCGGACGGGACGCAGCTCGATACGACCCGCTGGGCCCGCTTCGTCCTGCCGCATGCCGGTGCCGACACCGACGGCGACGGCACCTCGGATGCCGAGGACTGCGACCCGACCGACGGGGCCGCGTGGGCGCTCCCGGGAGAGGTCACCGGCCTGATCCTCGATCCGCCCGACGGCGCCGGCGCCCCGGCGCGGTTGCGCTGGCCCGAGCCGTCGTCGCCCGGAGGACTCTCGGTCCATTACGACGTGCTGCGCTCCACCTCTCCCTGGTACTTCCAGTGGAACGACGGCATCTGCCTCGAGACCAACGGCGCCGACCGCGAGGCGCTCGACGCCTCGGCGCCGGCCCCGATCTTCTATTACCTCGTGCGAGCCGGGAACGGCTGCGGTGAAGGGGCGATCGGCGCCGGGGTCCAGGCGGGGCCGCGGCTCGCCGTGTCCTGCCCCTGATCCTGGCGTTTCAGTGATGGAAGAGCTTCTGTCGGTTGCGCAGCAGGTACCAGACGATCCCGACGTTCACCAGCAGGATCAGAAGGATGCCGCGCGAGAAGCGGTGCATCAGCTCGAACACCTCGATCGGGATGAAGAACGCCGTCTCGCCGATCGCCAGCCACGCCGCCCAGAACGCGCGGCGCCAGAGCCCGAGGCTCTCGACCACCAGGAGCGCCCCGTACAGGAAGGTGCCGGAGGCGACGAAGCGCACGTTGGCCGGGGTGATCCGCTGCAGCCGCTCCCCCAGGGCGACGAAGAAGGTGTGCTCGGGATCGAGGCGCACCCAGCGCACGAAATGATCGAGCTCCGCAGGCAGGTCATTGTCGATGAGGCTGTAGATGCCGAGCGCGATCCCAAGCAGGAGCAGGCTCTTGCCGACCTTGAGGGCGATGATGGTGTAGAGGCCGGCGGCTTTCTTTTTTCCCGCCGGCGCGGAACCGGGTGGCATGCGCTTCTCCGAGGTCGAGCCGGAGACTCTAGCGCAACTCGTGCGATGATCACGTCTTCCAAGGAGGATGCATGGTGCACTTCCCCTCGCCGTTCGACATCGCCCCGCGGGCGCCGGTCCGCTTCGCCTGTCTCGTGCTCGCGCTGACGCTTGCCGCACCCACCGGCGCGGTCCGCGCCGAGGACGCTGCCGGTGCCGCCGTGTCGCCCGCGCGCAAGGTCCTCGTGGTCGCCAAGGTCAGGGAGGAGGCGAAGCGAAGACAGCTCGAGGAGGAGGGGCGCATCGAGCTGCAGAAGCGGGGGGTCGAGACGCTCCTCGGCTCGGACGTCATGGAGGATTCCGATTTCGCCTCGGAGGAGACCATCCGGAAGAAGGTCGAGAGCCTGGGCGTGGACGGCGTGCTCGCGTTCGTCCCCCTGGCGGTGGACGAGACCGTCAAGACCTCCTCCGTCTCGATCGGAGTGGGGATCGGCGTCGGCGGCGGCGGGTCTTCCGGAGGTCTCGGGGTCATGGTCGGAGGGAGCGTGCCGCTGGGGAGCAGCTCGAAGATCGTCCGCAAGGTCCGCGTCCGGGCCCGCTACTTCGCGCGCCCCTTTGCGGGACCCGCCTGGGAGAAGGTGTACTACGAGTCCCTGACCGACGACACGACGCGCCTGAGCCAGCATCTCGCCTACGACTCGGTCAAGGCCCTCAAGAAGAAAAAGCTCATTCCCGCGAAATAACGGGCGAAACAGGAGCCGCCATGACATCCCGATCGCGTCGCTCTTTCGTTCCGGTCCTCCTGCTTGCCGCATCGCTGTGCGCGCCGGTCTGGAGCGGCGAGGTGCCCGTGCCGCTGCCTGGAAAGGCGCTCGTGTATTTCGTGCGGCAGGGACGGTTCGGCGGCTCGGCCGGTTCGATCTACGTGTTTGCCGACCAGACCTTCGCCACGACGCTGCCCAACGGATCGTACGGTTATGCGCAACTCGACCCCGGACACCGGCTGTTCTGGACCACCTGGACCAAGGCGACGCGCGAGATCGATCTCGTTCCCGGAGAGACCTATTACCTGGACATCTGGCGGGAGGTCACGCTCGTCGATTCCGTCCAGGGGGCCGCTCTCGTCGAGAAGGTCCATGACCTGGCGGTCCCCGACGAAGGAGAGCGCGCCAAGGCTGCGAACTACATCGCCAAGAAGTACGACAAGGCGGTCGCGAAAGAGGGAAAGCGCGAGCTGGCGCCCGTGGCCGGCGCACCGGTCGAGGCCGCCGCTCCGGGGGACACGGAGGGAATGGTCCACATCCCCGCCTACACGCACGGGGTCCTGGAGTTCCTCGAAACCGTGACCACCGAGTTCTCGCCGGCCGGTTCCCCGGTCCATTTCCGGCTCGTCGAGGATGTCGTCGTCGACGGAGAGATCATCGCGCACGCCGGGAGAATCGTCACCGGCGTCATCCGCGAGTCTTCAGCGGCCGGCGGTGGCGGCAAGGCCGGTCTCATGGACGTCGTGGTCCCCACGCTGACGACCGAAGCGGGCGTGGTCGTTCCGCTGATCGCGCAGGCGGTCGGGACGGGAAAGGACAACGAGAGCGGAGCCGCCGCCGGGGGCGTTCTCGGCGGCATCATGGGCGCGATGATGGTGCGCGGCCGGGAGGCGTTTCACCTGGCCGGGGAACGCCTCAAGGTCTGGACGCGGGAAGATGCCTGGATCCGCCCGCGGCCGCCCGCCCCCGAGACACCGCCGGATGCGACCGCCACAGGGCCGGCGCGGGAGATCGCAGCGCGCGTCCCCGGAGCTCTGCATTTCAAGCCGTCGAAGGGTTACAAGCCGGACGACGTCGTGGTGGTACTCGAGACCAGGAGCGAAGAGGCGCCGGTGGAAGCGTCGATCGTCGCCGTGGACGACTTCACGCTCCCGCAGGCGGTCGTCGCCAAGAGCCTCAGGCGCCGCGACGACGCCTGGAACGGCTCCTTCGATGGGTGGAGCGTCATCCGTTACCTGAAAGCGGACCGGGAGGAGGTTCAGAACGTCTGCCTGACCGGCCGTCTCGCGGACGGCAGTGCCTTCACGGCGATGGCCGCGGTGCGGTACCAGGTCGAACGCTGAAAGCCGTTTTCAGGCGTCGAACGACGCCAGCGTCGCGGCTTCGTCGTCGAAGACCTGGAAGATGCGCGTCAGGGAGAGCATCACCAGCATATCGCGCACCTTGCCGGTCGGCCGGAGCAGCCGGATATCGCCGCCGCTCTGCACGGTTTTCTTCTTGCAGGCGATGAGCTCGCCGAGGCCGGCGCTGTCGAGGAAGCTCACTCCTCCGAGATCGAGGACGATCTTGCGCGCCCCCTGGTCGAGCAGGCGATGGAGTGTCTGCCCCAGGTCCGACAGCGGGTGGCCGCGCAGGTCGAGCGGCTGCGCGAGTCCGCCACCGCCGAGCGTGAACTCGCCGGCCAGCACGATGATGCTGACATCCCCCCGTCTCTGGACCGAGATCGACATACGCTCTTTTTCGCTCACCGCGGAAACGAGCAGAGTCTATCCCAGTTGGATAGACTCCCCGCCCGGACATGGCCTTTCTCAGATCGGGCGCGGGGGTCCTGCTGGCGCTCGCGATCGCCGCGCTCCTGTGGCGGCCGATCCCGCTCGGGCTGTCGCTGCCCGCCGTCGTCGCGCTCGGTGCGGGGTGGCGGATCCTCAGGGCCCGCGTCCCTCCGAAGCGGCGCATCGGGGTGGCCGACGTCGGGCTTCTGGCGGCCTCGGTCCTGTTGACGCTCGGCGCGGTCGAGATCGCCGCGCGTGTCCTGTATGACTTCCGGCCGTATGCCGACACGCCGTACGTGCGCCACCCGAAGTACTTCTTCGTGCCGCGGCCTGGCGGCTCCGGCACCTTCGACGTCAACCTGGGATCCGGGCGGTTCCTGCACGTCCCGTTCGCGTTCTCTTCGCAGGGACTGCGCGAGCGCGAGCTCGCGAAGAAGGGGGCCGACGAGTACCGGGTCCTCCTCCTCGGGGATTCCTTCGTCATGGGCTGGGGACTTCCGCCCGAACAGACCATCGGTGCGCAGCTCGGGCCGATGCTCGCCGGCCGTGCCGGATCGAAACGGATCAGGGTGATCAACGGAGGTGTCTCCGGGTATGGCCCGTTCCAGGAGGAGGGGGTGCTCGAGGACACGGGGCTCGCCCTCGATCCCGATCTCGTCCTGCTGCAGCTCTTCCCCGCGAACGACATCGAGAACTCGCTGGCGCAGGTCGACAAGCGCATGCGGGCCTACGATTCCGGCTGGCAGAAGCACCTGCTCGAGTTCAGGAATCAGAACCGCTGGGCGGTCCGCGTCGAGCGCCTCATGTCCAACCACTCGCGCGCCGTCAACGCCTGGATCAACGCCACCCGCCGCCACGGTGCCGTCGCCTCGTTCCTCGACGGCCTCCGGTTCCTGCCGGCCTCCGGTCTCGCGGTCCCGGGGCCGAGCGCGCCGCGGCCGTGGTGGATCGAGGTCACCCTGCGCGACTGGTACCCCGAGCTCCAGGAAGGGTTCGACCTCATGCAGCGGGACGTTCTGGCGATCCGGCGGACCTGCGAGGCACACCACCTGCCGTTCTTCGCCTTCACCCTCGCGGGAGGCCAGGACTTCATCGACGAGTCCTGGGCGGACGCGCTGCGGCAGGCGCCTCCCGGCACGGTGTACGAGCGGGGGAAGGAGGTCCGCATCATGCGGGAGTTCTACGCGCGGAGCGGCATCCGGGAGATCGACGTCATGGGCGCATTGCGACACGATCCGAACCCGGAGGAGCTGTACTACCGGTACGATGGGCACCTCAGACCGCACGGGGCGGAGGTGGTGGCGCGGGCGATCGCCGACCAACTCTCCGCCTCGCTGCCGGAGGAGTGACGGACATGGCGCGCACGCTCCAGCCGGACGACCGGATCTCCCATTACCGCATCGTCGGGCCGCTCGGCGCCGGCGGGATGGGGGAGGTGTACATCGCCCGCGACGAGACGCTCGAGCGCAGCGTCGCGCTGAAGATCCTGCCGCCGCATCTCGTCCGCAACGACGAGCGGGTGCGGCGCTTCGTCACCGAGGCCAAGTCGGCCTCCTCCCTGAACCACCCGAACATCGTCACGATCTACGAGATCGGCCACGACCGGGTGACCCAAGCGCGCCCCGGGGAGGGGACCGAGCCGGGCCAGCCGGTCCACTTCATGGCGATGGAGCTGGTCGCCGGGGACACCCTCGACCGGAAGATCCACGACGAGAAGACGGACCTGCGCACGCTCCTCGGCTGGATGGCCCAGGCGGCGGAGGGGATCGCCAAGGCGCACGCCGCCGGCATCGTGCACCGCGACCTCAAGCCCGGAAACATCATGGTCTCGAAGGACGGCTTCGCGAAGGTGCTCGACTTCGGCCTGGCGAAGCTGACCGAGCGGGCCGGCGTCAGCGACGCCGAGCGCACCAGCGCCCCGACGCAGGTGGCGGCGACCGGCGCCGGCGTCGTCATGGGGACGGTCGGCTACATGTCCCCCGAGCAGGTGCAGGCGCGCAGTGTCGACCACCGCTCCGACATCTTCTCGCTCGGATGCATCCTCTATGAAGCGGCGACCCGCCGGCGGCCGTTCGTCGCCGACTCCGACATCGAGGTGATGCACCTCATCCTCAAGGAGAAGCCGCCGCCCGTGGAGGAGGTCAATCCCGGGGTTCCGGGGGAGGTGCGCCGGCTCATCCGCCGCTGCCTCGCCAAATCTCCCGAGCAGCGCTTCCAGTCGATGAAGGACCTGGCCATCGACCTGCGCGAGCTGGTGGAGGAATGGGAGACGCTCTCCACCTCGACGCCGTCGGGCACGACCGCTCCCCCGGAGTCGGGCCCCGCGGCGGGCGCCCGGAGCCGCGCCCCGGGGCCGGTCGCGATCGCGGCCCTCGCCATCGGCGTCGCCGGGGCGGGATTCGGCCTGTACACCTGGCTGCACCGCGGGGCGCCCGCCGGCGGCGCCGTGGCCACTGCGCTCCAAAACCTGCGCATGTCGGTCCTCCTGAGCCGCGACGACATCCTCGAGAGCGCCCTGTCGGCCGACGGCCGCTACCTCGCCTACGTCACGATCCGGGACCGGACGACCTCGCTCAAGGTCCGTCAGGTGCGCACCGGCAGCGATGTCGTCATCGTTCCCGAAATCGCGGAGCTGATCAACGGCATCGCCTTCTCGCGCGACGGGGACTACCTCTATTACCTGAACCGCGACCCGGACTCCCCCAACTACCAGGCCCTCTTCCAGGTTCCGTCGCTCGGCGGGACGCCGCGCCGGCTGGCGTTCGACGTCGATTCCGCCCCGACCTTCTCTCCCGACGGGAAGCGGGCCTGTTTCCGGCGCGGGCTCATCAACGAAGGGGCCGACTCCCTCATCGTCGTCGATCTCGACACGATGAAGGAGCGGGTGCTCCTGCGCATCGAAGGGGATGAGTTCGCCGCTCCTCCCGCCTGGTCGCCGGACGGCCGGACCATCGCCGTGGCCATGCACGGGGCGGCCGGGGGGGTGAAGGCGTGGCTCGTGGTCCTCGATGCCGACTCCGGGGAACGCGCCACCATCGGTCAGGGCTCCTGGGTGACGATCGGCAGCCTCGGCTGGATGCCGGACGGAAGCGCCATCCTGGCGAGCGCCCTGGACCCATCGAACGGGGGCGCGCACCAGGTGTACCGCGTCTCCTACCCGGGCGGCGAGACCCTGCGGCTGACCAACGATCTCGACGGCTACACCAACCTGTCGATGGCGGCGGACGGTTCGGCGACCGCCATCCGTCGCGTGACGGTGGACAACCTCTGGGTCGCCCGTCCCGGGACGAAAGCGGAGCCGCAGGCGATCACCTTCGCCTCCGGCAGCGCCAGCTCCATCCTCCAGGTGCAGCCGCTCCCCGAAGGCGCGGTCGCCTTCGCCGCACCGCGCGACAAGCGCACGTTCCTCTGGCGTGTCGATGCCGACGGCTCGAACCGGAAGCAGCTCACGACGCAGGGGGTCTACGTCATCAATGTCGAGTACGCGCAGGGGGCCGGCCTCGTCTTCACGCAGGTGGACGAGGGGGAGCCGCTGCTCGCGCATATCTGGCGCATCGACCCGGACGGCGGCGGGCTCCGCCGCATCACCGAAGGCCACGGCGAGCTACTCCTGGCGCTGTCCCCGACGGGGGATTGGTTCGCCTACCAGGCGTGGGACGACCCGCGTCGCGGGATCCTGCTCCGGCGCATGGCCGGCGGCGAGCCGCGGAAGCTCGAGGTGAATGGGGGAGAGCGGCCCGACTTCTCTTACGACGGCCACCGCCTCCTCTCCACGACGCTCGAGGAGGTGAAGGGGCGCTTCTACCCGCGCCGTCGCATCGTGACGGTCGAGGACGGCAAGGAGCAGGCCGTCTTCCTGCTGCCTCCCGGGACCCAGGACGTGAAGTGGGCCCCTGACGGGCGATCGCTCACCTACGTGGACCGGGAGCGGGGCTGGAATCTGATGCGCAAGCCGCTGCCGGATGGCGAACCGATGGCGCTGACCGTCTTCACCGACGGGCAGGTGGTCGATCACACCTGGAGCCCGGACGGCTCCCGCGTGGTCCTGCACCGCCGTGTCGGCTCCCGGGACAGCCTCTGGCTCCTCGAGCCGGGCGGGACGCAGCCGGCCCCCGTCGTCGAGTTCAAGACCGGGCGTCTGACGCGGCACCTCTGGGCTCCGGACGCGCCGATCCTCTACTTCACCTACGGCAACTCCACCCAGGACGTGGTGATGATCAGCGGGGTGAAATAGAGCCCGTCAACGTCCGGGCGCAGGCGTATCCTGATCAGGCGATGAGACTCCACGTCACCGTCGGCATCCTGATCCTGGCGCTCCACGGCCTGTTCGCGGCCCCGGCGGCGCCCCCCGAAGAGCTGAGCCTGCCGGCGTACCTCCGGGCCGAGATGACCATCGTCAACGCCGAGGTGGACCCGCGCACCGGTGCCACCCGGACGGCGGTCGGCGACATGCTCGGAGTGACCAAGCCGAAGACGCCGACCACACCCTGGGTCCAGTTCCCGACCGGGTCCGCCATGGTGTCGATCACCATCCGTCGCTGGACCCTCGAGGACGAGCAGGAGGCGCTCCGGGCGGCGAACGAATCGGGGGGTCTCGCGGCGATGATCAAGGCGATGAAGAAGCTGCCGACCCTGGGGGACGTGCACATCAACGCCGGGCGCGTGCCGATCCGCGCCGCCGCGACCTGGATGACGGAGCACACGCAGCGCATCCGTCTCATTGTCAGCAGCCGGCTCGTCACGACGAATCCGGACCCGTTCGCCCAGTCCGGCCGGGCGCTCGACATCCTGGATCTCTCGCTGCCGCACGGCCAGCGCTACGGGACCGGCTCGCTCGTCACCGCGACGAAGGTCGAGTTCGAGGAGGCCGGCCTGTTCTCCCCGGTGGTCTACGCCGTCGACAGCGCCACGCAGCCGTTGACCCAGGTCGAGCGGCTGCCGGCCGAATCCCGCTGACGGCAGCGTCGAAGGAGGTTGTGATGAGGCGTTCTCCACTGCTCGCGGTCGCCGCCGCCGTCGCCGGACTCGCCGCGCCGGCGGCCGGCGCTCCGGCCGGGTTCGACGAACTGAGTCTTCCCGCGCGGCTTCGCTCCACCCTGATGATCGTCAACGCCCTTCCGCCGGGAACGGTGCAGGCCTCCGGCGGCGGCACCCCGATCGGGAGCCTCCTCCCGGTGCAGCCGACGACGGGAGCGAACGCCGGACGCATCGCCGATCGCGCGGCCTTCCTGTCGTTCACCATCCGCCGCTGGAGCACGGACGAGGAGCATGCCGCGCTCGAGGAGGCGTGCAGCAACGGCGGGACCTACGCGCTGGCCGCCGCGCTCGACA
>Ga0111539_10002316_pt1 | contig 25341 bp, 21 predicted proteins | sample RhiMethybrSRZTD1_FD_79667 | JGI IMG/M metagenome (GOLD analysis project Ga0111539, IMG submission 79667) | Populus rhizosphere microbial communities from Tennessee, USA - Rhizosphere MetaG P. TD hybrid SRZTD1 (version 2) (version 2) | ecosystem: Host-associated > Plants > Roots > Rhizosphere >...
AACTTGTTTTTCACCCTGGCCTTCATTTCATCTACTGTTATATCCGGCGAAGTAAACCTGCCACCTTCATAACAATTTGAACAATACATTGCATTCGTCGTTCCGTCGTCGTTTGTACCTCCCCCCTTCGGATCTTTGCTGAGGGGCATACCACAGGATTGGCAGTTGCGATATACTTTTTCCATACTCATTCTTTGGTTATAACTTCATCCAGGTTTAGTAGAGCATTAGCAACAATCGTCATCGCCGCCCATTCGGGCGTAGCATTGTTGTCAGCCGTTAATTTTGAAGCCGCCAGTTTATTCTTATTGTAATCCTTTAAGGCGTCGTCATACAGTCCTTTCAATACATCAAGTTTTTGATCAGTAATGTCGTGTATTAAAATGCTCTTGTAGCCCGCTCTTATCTGCTCCCTAGGTTCAATTTTTTGTTTTGTCATTGCTTTTGCGAGCGATCTCGAAGCAACGACAAACGATGAGTCATTCAATGTCACCAAAGCCTGCAGCGGAGTATTGGTACGAATCCGTCGACTTATGCAAACTTCGCGGCTGGATCCATCGAACATCATCATCGATGGATATGGACTTGTTCTCTTAGCATAAGTGTATACTGACCGTCGGAACTTGTCTTCACCTTCGCTTAGTTTCCAATACTCGTCGCTATACACAGAATTCCAAATCCCCGCAGGTTGGTAAGGCATGACACTTTTGCCAAACATCTTCTTGCTCAGTAATCCACTCACTGCCAATGCCTGATCGCGAACCTGTTCGAAAGTAAGCCTTACGCGCGGACCTCGGGCTAGAAGTTTATTGGACGGATCGCGGTCGAGCAACTCCTGGGATATGTGCGAGTCCTGTCGATAAGCCGCCGACATAACCATATCTTTGATGAGCTTTTTCGTACTCCAATGATTTTCATTGATGAAACGCAACGCAAGCCAATCCAACAAATCTTTGTGCGTCGGCGCAGCCCCTTGCGTGCCAAAATCTTCGAGAGATTCCACTATGCCAATACCGAAGATCTGCTCCCAGTAACGGTTTACGATAGCCCGCGCTGTAAGTGGATTTTCTTTACTTAACAGCCATGAAGTAAAACCGAGGCGGTTATGTGGTTTATCCTTTGGAAATGGATTCAAGGATTTCGGAACACCCGGGGTCACTGAATCACCCTTAGCCAGCCAGTTGCCTCTGACAAAGATCCTTGTCGTTCTGTGTTGTTCCGCTGTGTTTTCAACCAGTATAGGAGTTTCATCAGCAGTAGCATTGATAAGATCGATGAATGATTTATTAATGGATTCATAATCCTTCGATCCTCTACCGGGGAGATCCTCACGGAAAGCAAACCACTCCACGTTACAGACCGAGCGGTCAGGCTTTATCTGATTGTTCTTAAAACTTATATAGAGGTCGTGCCTTCCCTGACTTGGTTTCACCGGAACAGAGATCGCTTTTCCTCCTTTTGACAATTTGCCGCTCGCTATAACGTCACCGTCTAACGCATCCCTTCGTATTTCAAAAGATCCGCCCTCAGTATCTGTCCAATAATTCATGATTAGGTTTGCCTTGCCCTCGAGGTAGATTTGTTTAACACGCGCACTACCTCCCGAACGGATACCCAGAAATTTGTTGTCGACCAACTCACCGTTGACAAATTGATCGAAATCATGGGGATGAAATTTCGGTTCGAGCGTTTTCAAGAAGTGAGTCACCTCTGCTTCTTTTTCGAGACCGCCATTCGATCGTATCCACGTCCTGATCTTGTCCAGCTGCTGATTGTCCTCTTCGCTGTAGATTCTTAGGTTGGGAAATTCACCCGGTGTGTCTTCGTCCCGCGTGTTATTAAAGAATGCGGCAGCTTTATAGTATTCCTCATGGACGAAGGGATCGTAAGGATGAGTGTGACATTGAACGCACGCCATTGTTGTGCTTTGCCAGATCTCCCAGGTTGTACTTACTCTATCAATGAGCGCGGCTACGCGAAACTCTTCGTCAGTCGTCCCGCCCTCATCATTATTCATGGTGTTACGGTGAAACGCAGTCGCAATAAGCTGATCGTCGGTAGCGTTCGGTAATAAGTCGCCCGCTAGCTGTTCCGTTGTAAAACGGTCGAATGGCATGTCTGCATTGAAGGCGCGTATAACCCAATCGCGGTATCGCCATATCGTGCGACCGCCATCTTTTTCATATCCTTTTGTATCCGAATACCTGGCCATGTCCAACCACCAGCTAGCCCACTTTTCTCCAAAATGTGGTGACGCCAATAACCCGTCGACCACACGCTCGTAGGCATCTGCGCGTTCATCTTTGATAAATTTTTCCGCCTGTTCTGGAGTTGGAGGCAGTCCGGTGATATCCATGTAGACTCTCCGGATAAGGGTGGCTTTATCAGCCTCTGCGGATGGTTTTAGTTGCTCTTCCTCAAGTTTCTTCAGAATGAAATAATCAATTTCGTTTTTCGCCCAATCCTCCGCGTCAACCGAAAAGCCTGACAGCTTTGCCGACGTCGGGACATCCACCGGTTTAGGCGGAATGTAAGCCCAATGGTCCCCCCATTGCGCGCCTTCTTTGATCCACTGGCGTAGTATGATGATTTGCTCGCTGCTCAAGGGTTCTTCCTTGTATGGCATTCTGACCTCAGGATCAGTTGACGAGATCCGGCGGATCATTTCGCTGTGTTCGGGTTCGCCGGGAATGATCACATGTTTTCCCGATTCAGCAGTATCCAGGGCCTCATGACGAAAAAGGAGGCTGAATTTGGCGTTTCGTCTTACGCCTCCGTGGCAGGCGATGCAGTGTTTGTTAATAATCGGCTTGACTTGTGAGCTAAAATCTATCTTTTTGTCCCTGCAGCTCGTAATAACCAACCCTCCGAAAACCAGGCAAACCAAAAATCTTATGGCGCAAACGTTTGACATAGACCATAAAATTAGTCCAAAAAGGTCATGAAAACGAAAGATTTTACCATCGGCGGCTTACGTGGGCCTGAGGAGGCAGAACTTCAATCCGAACCGATCGAACAAGGCAAATTTTATCCGAAAGTTTTTAAATCAGGCTGATTTTTATACTTTTGCAGGCTCAAAACTAAAAAACAATGAACAATTACGAGACGGTATTCATTTTAAATCCCGTTTTGTCTGAGGATCAGGCAAAGGATACTGTCGAAAAATTCGTGAAAGTGTTGAAAAAAGCCAATGCCGAAATACTCAACAATGAGCAATGGGGCTTAAAGAAATTGGCTTATCCGATCAACAAGAAGTCAACCGGCTTTTACAATCTCATCGAATTTGCGGCAGAATCTCCAGTCATTGACACACTTGAGACAGAATACAGAAGGGATGAATCGGTGATGCGCTTTATGACTACAGCACTTGACAAGCATGCTATAGTTTACAATGAGCGTAGACGCAAAGGCGAATTCAGGAACAAAGAAAACAGGAAACCTGTAAAAAAAGCTGAGGAGGGCTCTGGCAGATGACATTAATGAATGAACCCATCAAGCGCGCAGAAATTAAACCTAAATACTGCCGCTTCAAGAAGAATGGTATCAAGTATATCGATTACAAGGATCCTGACTTCCTGTTGAAGTTTATCAACGAGCAGGGAAAGATCCTTCCTCGCAGGCTTACGGGTACGAGCTTAAAGTTCCAGAAGAAGGTTGCTCAAGCTGTTAAGCGTGCGCGTCATTTGGCCCTGCTTCCGTATGTAGGTGACTCATTGAAGTAATCGTCGAACTCTAAAAGCACACGAACATGGAAGTAATATTAAAACAAGATGTAACGGGTCTTGGATATAAGAACGACACGGTAAAGGTAAGAGCGGGATACGGTAACAATTTCCTCATTCCTAACGGCCTTGCGTTGATTGCCAATGATTCCAACAAGAGATTGATTGCGGAGAACGTCCGCCAGGCGTCACATAAGGCAGCAAAGGTAAAGCAGGATGCTGAGGCTCTTGCAGCCAAGATCGGCGAGCTCACGGTGGAAGTCGGAACAAAGGCCGGCGAAAGCGGCAAGATCTTCGGAGCCGTAACAGCGCTTCAGATCTCTGATGCGCTAAAAGCAAAAGGATTTGAAGTTGACCGCAAGAAAGTGCATCTCAAGGAAACACCAAAACAGGTCGGTACGTACAGTGCGACGCTGGATCTTCACAAGGAAGTGAAGCACGAAATCCAGATCAAGGTGGTTGCGGAATAAAGAACAGTATTTGAAATGTACAGGGCCAGCTTAATAAAGCTGGCCCTTTTTATTTGATAACAGCGCATAACACTCGTTTGCAAAAATATTTTTAAACAGCCGTCCATTAATCTCTAGCCTAGATGGTATTTTAGTTCAGATCTAACAAAAACCCCGGCTATGAAGGCCACAGAACTTTTTCAGAAATATCCCCTTGCAGGCAATACCTGGGACGAGATGTATGATAAAGAGAATGTACGCCTTCACTATCAGAACGTCTACGAATCATTGTCACGCATTCCTCCCGACGAGCTTGGAAAGAAAGAAGAGCTGGCTAAAAGCCTCTTCATGAGTCAGGGTATCACATTTACTGTGTATTCCAGCGGAGAGGGTATTGAAAAAATTTTTCCCTTTGATATTATTCCCCGCATTATCACAGCATCGGAATGGGATTTTATTGACAGAGGAATAAAGCAGCGGCTTCATGCACTGAACCTTTTCCTCAAAGATGTTTATCATCAACAATTTATTCTGAAAGATGGGATCGTCCCACTCGATCTCATTTACTCATGTCCACATTACCTGCGGGAAATGCAGGGTGTAAACGTTCCTCACGATATCTATGTTCACATCGCCGGTATAGACCTTATCCGTGATCACGATGGCACGTTCTATGTGTTGGAAGACAATCTCAGAACACCGTCAGGAGTTTCGTATATGATCGAGAACCGTGAGATCACTAAACGTATCTTCCCTGATCTGATCCCTCAAAACAATGTTAGACCTGTTACCCAATATCCAAATATTCTTTATAAGAATCTGGTAGCACTTTCCCCCGGTCAGGTATCGGCGCCAAACGTAGTGCTGCTTACACCAGGCATATACAACTCAGCTTATTTTGAACATACCACGTTGGCGCGACTGATGGGGATCGAGCTTGTTGAAGGACGGGATCTTGTGGTCGAGAATCAAAAGGTCTTCATGAAAACAACGGCCGGCCTACAACAAGTAGACGTGATTTACAGGCGGGTCGATGATGAATATTTGGATCCACTCGTTTTCAATCCTGAAAGCGTGCTTGGAGTCTCCGGTATCCTCTCTGCATATCGCAAGGGCAATGTTGCCATTGTAAACGCAATTGGGAACGGAGTAGCTGACGACAAAGCCACTTATGTATATGTTCCTGATATGATCCGGTATTACCTCAACGAGGAACCATTACTCAAGAATGTGCCGACTTACCAGCTTTCGAGAGCCGATGAGCGCGATCACGTGTTGAAAAATATCACAAACATGGTCGTTAAGAAGACAAATGGGTCTGGTGGTTATGGAATGCTGATGGGACATTCAGCATCTGACAAAGAAATCAATGAATACCAGCTGGAGATATTGAAGGATCCGAGGCAATTTATTGCACAGCCGGTAATAAGCCTGTCGAATGCACCGTGTTATGTCAACGGAAAGGCACAACCACGCAGGATCGATCTTCGTCCGTTTGCATTATGCGGTCCGAATGGAATTGAGATTGTTCCAGGTGGATTGACAAGAGTAGCACTAAAAGAAGGATCACTGGTGGTGAATTCTTCGCAAGGGGGGGGTAGTAAGGACACATGGGTTCTTGCACAATAGGAATCTATCTAACAAAAGGAAAGAATGTTAAGCCGAGTTGCCGATTCTCTGTACTGGATGTCGCGATATATGGAACGCACCGATAGCATGATGAGGATGCTGAAGATCAACTATGCGTCGTCGCAAGACAACCCTTCTGAATTTTCATGGCGCCCGGTCTTGAAGATATTTTTCAATCTTGACGAGGAAGAAATCTCCAAGCTTGATGATAACAGCCGGAAAGTTCTTCAGTACATGGTACTAGATCGTGAAAATCCAAACTCAGTGTATAATATGGTGACACTCGCACGCGAAAATGCGCGCGGTGTTCAGGACAACATAACGGTTGAGCTATGGAAATGCTTGAACGAGTTTTATCACATTGTGCGGGGCGACCGTTTAACTTATGCATTGCAGCATGGTGACCCTATCACTGTGCTTGACACGCTCATCAAAGAATGCACTTTATATTTTGGGGTGACCGATGTGACCATGTTCAGGGGTGAAGGTCTCTGTTTCATGAGAGTTGGGAAATACATGGAACGTGCGATTCAGTCGGCCGAAATCCTCGATGTCAAACTAAGCGACCAGTCTTACGACCTTGACCGCCCCACGGACGCCACCTATTGGAAATACTTGTTGATGTCCATTTCGGGTTATTCACTCTACCTGAAACGCTATCAATCGGGATTTGAAGCGCGGAATATCATAGACCAGGTATTGTTCAATGTCGATTTTCCCAGATCAGTTTTGTATTCACTCAATCAACTTCACCGATACTTTGAACGCCTTCGAAGCGACAGGAATATAGAGGGCTTTTCAAAAGTGCAATTCAATATTGGCAAGCTTCGAAGCAAGGTGCAGTACTCCGATGTGCAAACTGTCTCAAATATCGGTTTGCATCATTACCTGAATGAGATCACACGCGACATCGACGACATCGGAAGTACCCTCAATCAATATTACTTCGCATACAGCTAATCCATTAACATGTCTATATTCAAGATCCGGCATATCACAAAATATACGTATGAAACCACGGTACGGGACAGCGCTAACCAGATCATGCTCTATCCGATAAAAGATTCACTTCAAACGATCCTTCACCATTCAGTTACAATAACGGGCAATCCCGTAGTCGACCTATACCTGGACTCCTTCGGAAACCAGGTCGGCACATTCACTCATGCCCGTCCTCACCAGGAGCTGGTGATCGACTCAAAGTTGATGATTGAGACGTTTCCGCGTCGCGCTCCAGATGATACAACACCGCAGGAACTACAATGGCTCGAGCTTTCGACATTAAAGAATCAACTCGAGTTTATCGACTTTCTACGCCAGGAGCGTTTCGATGCTTTAGGTGATGTTCAAAACATTATCGAAGCTGAGCGTTGCAAGCACTGCACACCTTTTGAAACCGCCAAACACTTCTGTGACTATATCTATACGCAATTCGAGTATAAAAAAGGTATAACTACAGTTGAAACTACGCTTGATGAAGTATGGAAGCTACGATCAGGAGTCTGCCAGGATTTTGCGCATATCCTTCTTGTGATGCTTCGCCTAAGTAACATTCCAGCGCGATATGTAAGCGGTTATATTTGTCCGAAAAAAAATGGCATGCGTGGTGAAGGCGCCACTCACGCCTGGGTCGAAGCCTATATTCCATTTTACGGATGGCTGGGATTGGATCCTACGAATAACTCAATAGCAAACGAGGCGCACGTCCGGCTTGCCGTAGGAAAGAACTTTTCGGATTGTTCACCTGTGAAAGGAACGTATCGGGGCACTTCAACGCATACGCTGGACGTATTGGTTTCTGTCGGTTATGAAGATGGAATAACAACTGACGGTGAACACGAGATTACTAAACCCGAAGTGAAGACTTCATCAACGAAAAATTCATTCAGGAGGCATCAGGAGATGCAAATGCAGCAGTGAGTTAGGAGGTATAGGGTATAAGGTATAGGGGGAATACCCTCCGACTTAATCCTTATACCTTATACCGTATACCTTTCCTCCCTAAAATTTATAACGCACGAACGCTTCCATAGCTTCGTATTCTGCCAACCCCAGGGCGTTATAGGCTTGAGCCGTTGCATGGTTTCTATCCTCCGCGCGCATCCAGAATTCACGCTTGTCACTACCTGGGAACATCGCGCTATCTTTTTGTGACTGGTGCTTGAAAACTGCACGTCGCTTGCGCATCAATTCTTCCGGACTTAAAGGTACCGCCATTTCAATTTGGTCGATATCCCATTCTTGCCATGCACCTCTGTATAGCCATACCCAACAATCCTTAGCCCAAGGTTTCTTCTTTAATCTCCGAAGCGCTTCAAAAATTGCCGCAAGACAAACCCGGTGTGTGCCATGGGGATCCGAAAGATCTCCTGCCGCGTACACCTGATGGGGTTTTATCCGCTCCAGGATCTCCATGATAAGTTGAATATCATCTTCGCCTAACGGTTTCTTTTTAACGGCGCCCGTCTCATAGAATGGCATATCAAGGAAGTGCATTTGCTCGTCGGGAATGCCAACGTAACGGCCACCCGCTTTTGCCTCTCCCCTCCTGATCAATCCCTTGATCTTCAATACCTCGGCGCTATCCAATTGTCCAGGACCCTTCTTCTTGAGTGATTGTACAACCTTTTTATAAAACTTTGCGCCGTCCGATTTGCTTAATCCAAATTGGTCGTTAAAGTCCCGTACGAAGTCTGCGAAGCGTATTGCATCGTCGTCAAACACTGCAATATTGCCCGATGTCTGATAAGCTACGTGTACTTCATGTCCCTGGTCGACGAGTCTGATAAACGTACCACCCATTGAAATCACATCATCGTCAGGGTGCGGCGAAAAGATAATCGCTCTCTTCGGAAAAGGTTTTGCCCGTTCAGGACGGTGAGAATCATCTGCATTCGGTTTGCCGCCTGGCCACCCCGTTATAGTATGTTGGAGGTAATTAAACACCTTGATGTTTACCTGGTATGCTGAACCATATTCTGTAATAATGTCACTCATACCATGCTCCATGTAATCATGGTTGGTAAGCTTGAGCACTGACTTGTTTAATTTCTGGCACAACCAAACCACAGCCTTTCGTATCAGCTTGTCGTTCCAATCGACGCTGTCCAAAATCCAAGGCGTCTTCATGCGTGTCAGTGCTGATGCAGCTGCGCCGTCGACGACCACAGTACAATCGCGATGCTTCTGCAAGAACGATGACGGGATCTGGTCGGTGATTGGTCCTTCTACCGCTTTATGAATTACTGCCGACTTGCCTTCTCCCCAAGCCATCATGTAAACCTTCGCGGCCTTCATGATTGACCCTACTCCCATCGTGATAGCTTTTCGAGGGACATTTTCGTCGCCAAAAAAATCACTTGACGCGTCAATACGTGTCACCTGGTCTAACGACACCAGCCTGGTCAGTGACTTTTCTGACGAACCGGGTTCGTTGAATCCGATGTGACCCGTACGACCGATACCGAGGATTTGAATATCAAGGCCGCCAAGATTGTCTATTTTTTCTTCGTAGGCACGGCAGAATTCATTTATGTCTTCTTTGCCGACGGTCCCGTCCGGAATATGAACGTTCTTTTTGGGAATATCGATATGATCAAACAGGTGCTCCCGCATGAAGCGCACATAACTTTGAAGCGCCTCGGGGTCCATAGGGTAATATTCATCCAGGTTAAAAGTATAGACGTTTCTGAAACTTAATCCTTGCTGCTGGTGCATTTTTACCAGCTCTGCGTACATACGTGTGGGTGATGAGCCGGTCGCGAGACCTAATACGCACGGCTTGTTTTCCTTTTGTCTCGCTTTGATAAGTGCGGCAATTTCCTTGGCTATAAAAACGGACCCTTCTTCGGAAGATTGAAAGATTTTTACCGGAATCTTTTCAAAGGCGGTAAGATCGTTATTCATAATTTTGATTTGGGTTTGATCGTATTTGAATCAAAGTCTAAAGTATCTGAAAAAGTGCCAAATTTTCAAGTGTTTGCGGAAACATTATTTTTATGAGCAACTTTCGAACAGTCGTTAGTCCTGGGGCATCATCCCAAAAAGTGCGGATTTCAGATAGAATCCTCACTATTGGGTCTTGCTTTGCCGGCGCAATAGGGAATAGGATGTATACAAACCGTCTTAGAGTCTTAGCCAATCCATTCGGGAATCTTTACAATCCGATCTCAATTCACAAAGCGATCAGATACGCTTTATTTAATGAGCTTCCCCCCGATCACACATTTCTCGAACGCGAAGGTATCTGGCTGAACTACGACTTCCATTCCGAAGTATCGGATCTGAATAAGCATAGCCTCTCTGCTAAGTTGAAAGACATTGCGGGAACTTCACATTACCAATTAGCCAGCGCCGAATGGCTTGTAATTACTTATGGCACGGCCTGGGTATACGAAAGAAAGGAAACCGGCGAAATCGTCGCTAACTGTCACAAAATGCCAAATATCCTTTTTGTAAAGTCTCTTGTATCACAACAGGAGATTACAGATTCGTTTGGGGCGCTCTATAATGAGTTGAAGAAGTTCAATCAAACAATTAAGATCATCCTAACTCTGAGCCCGGTGCGCCATGTCAAAGACACGCTTGAACTGAACAGCGTAAGTAAGTCTGTGGTCCGCACAGCTTGTCATGCTATTTCCGAGTCGTTTGCGGACGTAAGTTATTTCCCTGCGTATGAAATAATGGTGGACGACCTTCGCGATTATCGTTTCTACAAAGCCGACATGATCCATCCTACCGACGTTGCCGAAGACTATATATGGGAGAAATTCAGTGAAAAATATTTTTCGCCGGAACTCAAAGCGTTCTTATCGCAATGGAAGGAAATACAGCAGGCAATTAACCATCGACCTTTTCACCCTACGTCTGTTGCGCATCAGTCATTTCTCAAGGAAACATTAAAGCGGCTTGAATCCCTTAAGGAAATGGTTGACGTTGAGGATGAACTTGCTTTAATAAAATCCAGGATCGAAAAAAATGATTAAGCCGAAGATGAGTAGCACAAAACCAAATCGCCTGATCCACTCTGCATCGCCTTATCTTTTACAGCACGCGTATAATCCCGTCGATTGGTTTGAATGGGGAACCGAAGCATTGGAGAAAGCAGTGAAGGAAGATAAGCCTATCCTTGTAAGCATTGGTTATTCATCTTGCCATTGGTGTCATGTGATGGAAAGAGAGTCGTTTGAGATTGAAGCAATAGCGCAGCTTATGAATGAAACGTGTGTTTGCATAAAAGTGGATCGCGAGGAACGGCCAGATATTGATCAGATCTATATGGATGCTGTTCAGGCATTGGGCGTCAATGGTGGGTGGCCACTCAACGTTTTTCTCACGCCGCAGCAAAAACCTTTTTTTGGAGGCACGTACTTTTCGCCACAGACATGGATTCAGATCTTGCGAAACATTGGCAAAGCATTTCTGATGAACCGCCAACATCTTGAAGAAACAGCGACCGAGTTAGAGTCGCATTTGTCGCGGTCGGATGTGGAGCGTTTTATGCAAAAGAGCAGCTCACCGTGGGAAAAAGATCTTGAGGCTATGTTCAATAAGCTGGCTTCCAGGTTTGATAAGACCTGGGGCGGAATGGACAAAGCTCCCAAGTTTATAATGCCTTCTGTTTGGCGTTTCCTCCTTCAGTATTATTATCTCAACAAGGAATCACAAGCGTTGAATCAAGTCACACTTACACTTGACAAGACTGCAGCAGGAGGTATTTATGATCATGTTGGCGGTGGCTTTGCAAGGTATTCAGTAGATGCCCATTGGTTTGCTCCACACTTTGAAAAAATGTTGTACGACAATGCTCAGCTTTTCACTCTCTATTCGGAAGCTTATTCGGTAACTCACAACGAAACCTATAGGACGATAGTATACGAGACGTTCGACTGGCTCATGCGAGAAATGACTCATCCGAATGGAGGATTCTATTCCGCATTGGATGCCGACAGCGAAGGCATCGAAGGACAGTATTACGTCTGGAAACGGTCGGAAATCGATGCGATCTTGGGACCAGACGCTGAATTGATCTCAGAATACTACGGCATCACTACTGGAGGAAACTGGGAACACGGAAACAACATTTTAATCAGAGATACGTCGAATAAAATTTCAAATCCCTCCTTTGATATAATTCTCGCTGATGCCAAACAAAAGCTGCTCAATGTCCGGGAAAAAAGAGTCAAACCTGGACTCGACGATAAGATCATTACATCCTGGAATGCGATGATGATCTCTGGTCTTACGGATGCGTATGGCGTTTTTGGAGATGAAAGGTTCCTTGCAGCGGCCATAAAGAACATGAAATTCATCGAGAGCCATCTAACATCAGATAACACCTTGTTTCGATCGTACAAAGGCAAAAGATCGGCAACCACCGGATTCCTTGACGATTATGCTCACGTCATACAAGCGCAGTTAAAATTGTACCATGCAACTTTTGATGAGTCGTGGGTACACAAGGCCGCAAAACTTGTTGCGCATACTATAGAAAACTTTTTCGACCCCAATGATGGTTTTTTCTTCTATACTTCCGGCCGGTCAGAGAAACTGATAACCCGTAAAAAGGAAATCTTTGACAACGTAATACCATCCTCCAATGCAACAATGGCACAAAACCTTTTTGTCGCCGGGAGTTTACTTGATAAGGACGAATGGAAACAGTCCGCTTTTACAATGACAGAGTCACTCGGACATATAATTACATCAGAACCGAACTATATGTCGCAGTGGGCAATAGTTTACACACAAATTCGGCGCGGTCTAAACGAAGTTTTGCTCACAGGTAAAAACATTCATTCGTTGAGATCGGACCTTCAAAAGAAGTATCTTCCTTTTGTTCTGGTCCAGGGATCGGCGGGAACGAGTGAGCTTCCGCTGTTTGAAGGTAAGACAACGGTTGGGGCAAAGGATACGATTTACGTCTGTTATCAAAAAACTTGCGGCCTTCCTGTTCATACGCTCGAAGAAGCGCTGAAGCAAATAAAGTAATCAGGAAAAAACGGCGTGGATAAATTTCAAAACTGATCGATCGGGAAATTGCTGGAACCCTATTTTGTGTATATTCACGGAAGGTTATATGCTCTCTCGGCAATTCGTTATTATACTTCTCCTTCTGCTTCCTCTCGCCTGCTCAGAACGGCGCGAGGTACGAGCCCCATCCGCTATAGGGCCGACTCCCACCGAAGACCAGCTGGCGTGGCATGAGATGGAGACCAACGCGTTCATACATTTTACCACCAATACGTTTACAGATAAGGAATGGGGTTATGGTGATGAGAGTCCGGAGATATTTAATCCAACCGCGTTCGACGCAATTCAGTGGGTCACTGTGTTAAAAGAGGCAGGTTTCAGGGGCGTGATTCTTACCTGCAAACATCATGACGGTTTTTGTCTTTGGCCCAGCAAGTTCACTGACCATTCAGTAAAGAGCAGCCCATTCCTTAACGGTCAGGGCGACATAGTTAAAGCTGTTTCAGACGCATGTAAACGTGAAGGGTTGAGATTTGGAATTTATTTATCGCCGTGGGACAGGAATCGCGCTGACTATGGCACGCCCTCATACGTTGAATATTATAGAAATCAGCTTAAAGAACTTTTCACGAGTTATGGGCCCGTTTTTGAAATGTGGTTCGATGGAGCTAACGGCGGAGATGGATATTATGGTGGAGCTCGTGAAGCGAGAAAGATAAATGGCGCTACTTATTATGATTGGCCCGAGACCCTTGATATCGTTCGTGAGATGGCACCACACGTGTTGTTTTTCAGCGACGCAGGCCCTGGCGTAAGGTGGGTCGGGAATGAACGCGGCATCGCGGGTGAAACGAACTGGAATACAATAACTCCCGATACGCTTTTCGCTGGAAAACCTGGAATCGAAAAGTTGCTTAATGAAGGAGATGAAAACGGAACCGCCTGGATCCCCGCTGAGGTTGATGTTTCGATCAGACCCGGGTGGTTTTACCACAACAAGGAAGATAGCCTTGTCAAAAGCGGAGAAAAGCTATTTGAAATTTATCTCACGTCAGTTGGACGCGGATCAACTCTTTTATTAAATGTGCCTCCGGATCGACGAGGTCTTATACATGAAAATGACCTCAGGGCGTTAAAGGATTGGAAAGAACTCCGCGACAAAGAGCTCGGTAAGAATTATGCGTTCAAAGCGAAAACAAGGACAAGTAATTACCGCGGAAAGCATGACATTTTTGCGCCCGACAATGCAACTGACGGAAACAAGGAGACTTATTGGGCAACCGATGACGACATCACTAATGCTTCGATAGAAGTGCAATTGGATGAATCCCGGACAGTAAAATATGTTGTTTTGCAAGAATACATCAAGCTAGGACAGCGTATTCAGTCATTCACAGTCGATGCATGGATTAACAACAATTGGACTCAACTCGCAAATGGCACAACTATTGGTTATAAGCGTATATTGAGAATGGGACCTGTCGAAACTAACAAGGTTAGGATAAACATCACCCGTGCAAAAGCATGTCCGTTAATATCAAACGTTGAGGTTTACTGAAAACATCGTGAGCAGAATTCTGGTTATACTCCTTTTCTTCTTTGCATCCTTCCAGGAAGAAGAATCGTCGGGCATTTATATCGTTCTTAAACCTTTGAAAAAGACGACGTGTGAGAATGAATTAAAAATGGTGATAGACCAGGCGAAGCTCTGCATATCAAAGAAGCCGATCATTACGGTCGACCAAATCGACTTCATCACTCCGATAAGGTATGATCCAGTATTCGAATGGTATTACATCGACGTAGGTTTTTCCCCTACAGCAATGGTAACATTGAACAAAACTTATACATCGTTGCCTAACACAAAATTTGCCTTAGTAGTTGATAATGACATCATTTGTGTCTTTGCTGTTCAGGAAGACTTTGCCGTAAAGTCTGTGCGCATCGGACAAGACGCCCCGCTCAAACATCTTCAAATCATCCGTGAGCGATTAAGCAAGATCAAGCCCTGATCTTCTTCAACAAAATATTCCTTATTATCTTCATTCGTTGGAGCGACGCCGCAAAAAATAACTTAGTTTTACCAGAGTTAATACAGGTGAGTAATGAGCATGGAGATCAAGTCTGAAAGCAGCGCAAGAGATACTCTTTTTGTTGAGCTCCTCCTGCCTGTACCTGTCCCCAGGCTATTTACCTATCGGGTGCCCTATGCTTTGAACGAAAAGATTTTAATCGGACAAAGGGCAATCGTTCAGTTCGGAGACAGAAAAATCCTCACTGGCGTAATTGCCAACATAAGTGACAAACCTCCCGAAGATTATGAAGCGAAGTATCTCCTCGAAATCCTCGATGACTTTCCGTCCGTGACTGAACAGCAATTCAAGCTGATTCGTTGGATAGCGGATTATTATCTGTGTACAATGGGTGAAGTAATTAACGCTGCGTTACCTGGAGGGCTAAAACTTTCGAGCGAATCGCGTGTTCAAATCCATCCGGCATTCAACCTCGATGAGAGTGAACATGCGTTTTCTGAAAAGGAAATCATCCTAATTAAAAGACTGGCGCAAGAATCACTTGACTATTCGCAGATAGTTTCACTTCTGGGCGTCAAACATCTTTACAGCATATTAAAATCGCTCGTTGGCAAAGAAGCTGTGATCCTTTATGAAGAAGTAAAGGAAAAATTCAAACCGAAGACAGAGAAAAAGATAAGGTTGACCGAACCATACAATAGTTCCTCAGCGCTGGAATCCGTTTTTCAAGTCTTGGAATCGAAACCAAAGCAAGAGGCTGTGCTGCTTAAATTTCTTCAGGAAGTACCATTACTCGGACATCCTGAGAAAAATAAGGCTGGTATCTCGAAAAAAAAGCTACTCGAAGGTGACGTTTCCGAATCCTCATTGAATACGTTGATAAAGAACGGCATTCTTGAAGAATTTGACGTGATCGTTTCAAGGTTTGAAGAAAATCCTTCAGAATTCTCCGCAACTATACAGCTAAGCGCGGAGCAGCAGCAAACATTGTACGAGATATTAGCAACTTTTAAAAATCATGAGATCAGCCTACTTCATGGCATCACAGGCAGCGGAAAAACCGAGATCTATATAAACCTGATAAAACAGGCACTGGAAAGTGGTTCGCAAGTGCTCTACTTGCTTCCTGAAATCGCGTTGACAACACAAATTGTGCAGCGAATGAAAAAGATCTTCGGTACAACGATGGGAGTCTATCATTCGCGGTTCTCGGACAATGAACGCGTTGAAGTATGGAACGGTATCTTAAGCGGCAGATTCAAGTTTGTCGTCGGCGTTCGATCCTCTATATTCCTGCCATTTGATAATCTTGGACTTATTATAGTCGACGAAGAACATGACGCTTCATACAAACAACAAGAACCCGCACCGCGCTATCATGCACGCGACGTCGCGATGGTAATGGGCCAGCATCATCATGCGAAAGTGTTGTTGGGATCGGCAACGCCATCCGTTGAGACATATTACCACGCAATTCGCGGCAAGTACGGTCTTATAAAACTCGACAAACGTTTCGGCGATGCACAATTACCAAAAGTGATACTCGCCGACATGGGTAAAGAACGAAAACAAAGGACCGTTAAAGGAGAATTTTCCAGTCTGCTTTTGAAACAAGTTGATGAAACCCTTTCGCGAAAAGAACAGGCCATAATCTTTCAAAACCGACGCGGATATTCCCCAATGGTGAATTGTGAAGACTGCGGTTGGGTGCCGAAGTGTGTTAACTGCGCGGTAAGTCTCACTTATCATCAGTTTCGCCATGCCCTAGTTTGTCACTACTGCGGCTATAAAGAACCCCTGCCGCAAAATTGTCCAACCTGTTCCTCGGCGCGAATTAAGACGGTCGGTTACGGAACAGAAAAGCTCGAAGAAGAACTCAACCTTTATTTTCCGGAAGCTACTGTGCAACGAATGGACCTTGATACGACGCGATCGAAGACCGGTTATGAAACGATCATCGAGCAGTTCGAACGTGGTGAAACCAATATTCTTGTAGGAACGCAAATGGTTACTAAAGGCCTGGACTTTGACAACGTGAGCCTTGTTGGCATTTTCAACGCGGACCGCATGATTCATTTCCCTGACTTTCGTTCTTATGAAAGAGCGTTTCAATTGATCACACAAGTAAGCGGACGTGCCGGGAGAAGGGACAAACCGGGGCAAGTAGTGATCCAGACAAGCAGTCCCGACCATCCGCTCCTTTTAACAATCCTGAACAGAGGCTTCGAAGAATTTTATCATTCACAGTTGGCTGATCGTGAACTCCACAACTATCCTCCATTTTATCGGTTGATTGAAATTACAATCAAACACACCGACAAAAAAACCTGCAAGGTCGTCGCACAAGCAGTATTCGACTCGTTCAAGATTTCCCTCACCGGTATAAGGGTATTCGGTCCCGGAGAACCGATGGTCTCAAAGATCAGAAATCAATATCTTATGAGTGTGCTTGTAAAGATCCCAAGGAACAATCCGGAACTGGCAGCCCTGAAAAACAAACTTGTTCAATCAGTTCAAAACATTCTAAAGGAAAAATCCTTCCGTAGCGCACGAATCATTATTGACGTAGATCCAGTATAGACCGTTAGCGGAAGATTTGAAGGAAATAAGCTAGCCATTACTATCTTCGTTTCCGCCCAGTCTAACGACGTGGCTAATCCAAACCATTCACTGCTATGAAAGCGAGTTTTGTTTTCCTTCTGTTCAGTACTCTTGTATACAGTGTCACTGTAGCTCAGAATTTTCGTAAGCCAGACAAGAGTCCGATGGACATGGCATACTTTCCTGATCATTTTGCCCATGACCGCAAGGAAGGAGAAAAAGCAATAATCCGTGTTACATACAGTCGTCCGCTAAAAAACGGTCGCGAGGTCTTCGGCAAGCTTGTCCCTTACGGTGAAGTTTGGCGAACGGGTGCAAATGAGGCAACTGAGATAAAATTCTACCAGGATGTCGACTTTGGCGGCAAGAAAGTAAAGGCGGGATCGTATTCTCTATTTACTATCCCCGGCGAAAAAGAATGGACGGTGATTCTGAACAGCGACGTTGATTATTGGGGAGCATACAAATACAATCAAAAGAATGATGTCGTGCGTGTACCGGCAACGGTTGGTTCATTGTCTGAACCCCTAGAAAATTTCAGTATCCAGTTTGACAAAAAAGGCGACAAGCAGGGTGTGTTGCGCTTAGCGTGGGATACAACTGTGGCCGAAGTACCCTTCAGCTTCCAATAAGCCAACAGCATTACTTTTCATTCGTGGCCCACTTGATGCCGCCTAATAGGTGCTTCAGGAATTTTTCGTCTTTGTAGTACTCAGACTTATGGCCTAAGGACGTATAAAACTGGCGTCCTCCTTCAAATTCATGAAACCATGCAAGAGGAAAATAATTGCCAAAGGTCTCACCGGGGTACTCAGCCTTTTTATCATCCTTAATGGTCGAGAGATCGACGGCAAGTAGGACATGAATATCAGGGTTGAGCTGATTGGTGTAATAACATTCGTCTTCCCACTTCCACGTGTCTTCCAGGAAGCTGGTTGATGGATGTGTTTTGTCTATCACTTTAATAGTAAACTTCTGAAGCGGAGGATGTCTTACGAATCTACCACCTAACATGGCGGCGAACCATGGCCACTGTCGTTCCGATCCAGATGCCGAATGAATTCCGACAAAGCCACCACCCTCGTGTATAAAATTAACGAAGGCCTTTTTCTGGTCTTCCGTATCAAAAGCTTCGTTGTTGGTGCTGGCAAAAATAAGACAGTCAAATTTTTTCATGTTTGCCTCCGTAAAAAATGTTGGATCATCCGTTGATTCGGCCTTATATCCATTTTCAGCGCACAACTTCTTTAAGGCTTCAACGGCAGCGGGAATATTATCATGTACATAACCTTTTCCGTTGGGTCCCTTACCGTTATGGGTATAGATGAGGATATTCTTTTGCGCCTTCGTTCCAACAGCAAAGAGAGAACAAACGAAGATCAATAGCAGAATTCTTTTCATAGTTAGTTAATATAGGAAGTCTAAAAGTTAGTTTGTTCCTATCCTTTTACCAAATAGAATTTTGCTGAGTGTGATTTGGCGGAGGGGCGCGGTCTAAATGGATACTACACTACGATTCAAGATGGCTACTGCTATGCCTCTCACACTAAAAAGTTTCTGAAGCAGCCAGATAAAAACCCGATGATTTGTCTCCAAAGCCAAAATCAATTGCAAGGTTGGTGCGCGTTTTTTTATCAACCATAACACGCAGTCCCAACCCGTAACCGGGTTTTACTGAATCAAAAAGGCTGAGCGACTTTAATGGACTGCTGGCTGTCGTGGCATTTAAGAATAAGACGCCGCCCCAAATACCTCCACACTGTGAGAGCGGAAACCTGTATTCGGCCTCACCATATATGAAGTTGTTGCCTCGATATCGTCCCTGCGTATAGCCGCGGGCACTCCGGCTTCTTTGATCATAGGCCGTCGCAGGTAGTATCATATACGGAAACTCGCCCTCCGGGGCAAAGTTGGCCATTAACCAAAATGACATAAGGTGGCGGGGATTTCGCGAAGATAAGGGATGAAAGCTGCGCCATTCGACAGCGAACGAATTAGCGTTGTTCTTATTCCCAAGCAGTTTCATCGAACCGCGCCAGCTGACCATCAAAAAATACCCCTTGTAAGGGTTGATCATATTGTCCCTAGTGTCATAAATCACGTTTATATTCAAAGCAGACGAATAATAGCTGTCCGTGTCGAATCCATAATATTTATTGTAAGCATAATGACTTGTGAGTAGAGTGTCCCCGGGATTCAACCGAAGTTTTTGATCGACTATTTTAAAGTAGGAGTCAAGATAGTATCCTACGCCAACATAAAATGACGGCTTCAATTCGAAAGACACGGTCTGGTGGAATCGAAGAAAATTAAAGTCTATGGGTTGTGTCAAAGAGTCGTCGCTTGTTTCAATTCCCCCAAGGTTAAATTGATAGTCGAGGATTCCACCTTCTGGAGAGTTGGTCCCAAGGCCGTAGGTAGGTTGTGAAAAGATGAGGAAACGCCAGTCACCGGTAAAGAAAATCCTGTTGTTCTTAGTGTAAATATTATTTTTTAGCAAAAAGAGTTTTTGGTTTTTTGAGGTAAACTGAAGGCTACCTGATATCAAAGAGTAACGCGTGTCCGCGCCGCCCGGGAGTTTGAAACCATACTGCCCTCCAACGCCCAGCATAAAACCGGTTGCCGGGTTTGATCCAATTATCGGCAACAAAAGGATTGAGCCTGCGGCCGTCGTGTCTACCTTCGGAGGTTTATTAAAGGCTTTACGAAGTACATCGCTAACATCTTGCTGAACACATGACGTATCGGTTGCCATGCTCGCCGCTTCTTGAGCATCCACGTTTGAATAAGCCAACATGGAGAACAGAAACAAACAAAATAACTTGAAGCACCTTTTTGAATAATTCAACCTCATCACTTTAAACTCTTTAATGTAAGGTGCATACATTTAGTGGATGAAATGCAATGATCCGGCTTTTTTTTGAAACACAAGTTCTAAGCTAACTGTGTCGAAAACACCAACATGCAGAGCTAGAGGTGTTACTACAATAAAATATCCCAGTCCTCATTCAATGAAGGGATCGCACTATGTGCCGTTAGATCGAACTGACACGGAACAACCGATACATAGTTATTAGCTATCGCCCATTCATCGTTGTCCTCCCCCTTGTCGAAATTCACAAAGTTTCCCACCATCCAAAAATAACGTCGGCCATTAGGATCCACACGTTGGTCAAAATCCTCTACCCATTTTGCATTTGCCTGCCGGCAGATACGAATCCCCTTCAACGGTTCGTTTCGTTTAGGCGGAAAATTCACATTCAATGCGACACCTTTGGGTAATCCTCTTTCCAGTACCTGTAGCGTTATTTTGCGGATGTATTCTTCCGTATGGGAAAAATCCGCGTCGTGGCCAAAATCAGCAAGTGAAAAGCCTATCGCAGGAGTACCTTCGATCGCGCCCTCGATCGCAGCTGACATAGTACCTGAATACAAGACGCTGATCGAAGTATTACTTCCATGATTGACCCCACTCACCACGACATCCGGTTGCCTTCCATTCTTCAATACAAAATGACGGGCAATCTTCACGCAGTCAGCCGGTGTACCAGAACATTCAAATGCTCTGACGCCGTCAAATATAAAATTCTCTTCAAGCCGTAGCGTTTCTCCTACCGTAATAGCATGACCCATCCCGGATTGCGGGCCGTCCGGGGCGACAACAATGACCTCCCCAATGGTCTTCATTACGTTTATTAAAGTGCGGATCCCTTTAGATGTGATTCCATCATCGTTGGATACAAGTATAAGTGGCTTCATGGATCAGTTTAACAGCGAGGGAATGAATGAGAAACGACGAGTGGAAAGGTTTTCAGTCATATCGAATTGTAATAGGCTACAATCCTTGCAAAATCGTATTTGTCATCATACTTAAGCTTGTTGGCTTTGATGTATTTTTCAACATCATCGGATTTTTTACCCATCAAATTAAGCAAATCACTTTTATTACCTGTAAACTCTGTGATATTTCCCTTTTGGTCCAGGAAAAAATATTTGTTAACCAGTACCTGCCGCGTAAACGAACCGAGATAATAAGGTGATGTATTACTCCTGTATTCCAAAATCTCGCGCGACAACAACGTCATTTTACCTTCCTCCAGAAGTTCAAAAAAGACAGGAGCTCGATAACCGGTAGAATTGGTGTATGGTAAGGCAAAGATTTGGCGGTACTTCCTTACGGTATTATCAAATATCTCAAAGTACAGCACCTTGCGTGCACTAAAAGCTTCCGTTTTTTTGTCATCAAAATTGTATTGGACAAGGTCTTGCTGAAAATCGTATTTAACCAGGCCGCGTAGAGTATCTCCGCTTTCGAGAACGATCTTGCCTTCATGCCACAATTCAAATGGCCACTGCTGCGCGTGAAGGTTAGCCTGAACTAAAGTGAAAAAAAATGTTAAGGCAATCAGCCTTCCTCCACAAAATTCTACCAATTCAAAAACTCTAATTTTCACAGTTCCTTCCAATGTTATTTATGCGATAATATCGTGTGGCCCAGCTTATCCCTTTTTGTTGTCAGGTATTTTTCATTGTGCTGGTTAGGTGCGATTTCAATTGGAATATTATCCACTATTTCCAGCCCGTAGCCCATAAGTCCGACGCGCTTCTTTGGATTATTCGTAATCAGCCTGATCTTGGTTATACCTAAGTTACGAATAATTTGTGCTCCGATTCCATAGTCCCTTTCGTCCATATCAAAGCCAAGTTGAATGTTAGCTTCGACGGTATCGAGTCCTTCCTCCTGCAGCTTATACGCTTTAAGCTTGTTCAACAAACCTATACCTCTGCCCTCCTGTTTCATATATAAAACAACGCCTTTACCTTCCCGGTCCACCATTTCCATGGCTTTATGCAATTGGGAACCGCAATCACATCTGCAAGACCCAAAGATGTCGCCTGTTACACAAGAGGAGTGAACTCTAACAAGTACGGGCTCATCTCTTTCCCATGTGCCCTTTACTAACGCCAGATGAACCTCGTTCGTATTGGTTTGGTCAAAAGCGACAAGTCTAAAATGACCGTGTTCGGTAGGCATGTCCACCTCAATCTCACGCTTAATCAGCGTCTCTTTTTTGAAACGGTATTCGATGAGATCTTTAATCGAAACAAGTTTGAGGTTAAAGCGTTTCGCCACCTTCACCAGATCAGGCAGTCGCGCCATAGATCCATCTTCATTCATGATTTCAACCAATACGCCGCCCGGCTTAAAACCAGCAAGGCGGGCAAAGTCGATCGCAGCTTCTGTATGCCCTGTCCTTCGAAGCACTCCTCCGCGCTTTGCTTTCAACGGAAATATATGTCCCGGCTTACCCAACTCCTCCGGCTTAGTGTCCGGATCAATCAGGGCTCGAATTGTCTTAAATCTGTCATGTGCTGAGATGCCGGTAGTACATCCATGACCGCGGACGTCAACGGATACTGTGAACGGCGTTTCAAAAGCCGCAGTGTTTTCTCCCACCATCAATTCAAGCCGTAGCTCTTCACAACGATCTTCGATGAGAGGCGCGCAGATCAATCCCCTGCCATGAGTGGCCATAAAATTGACGATCTCAGGCGTAACGCATTCTGCCGCACAAATAAAATCACCCTCATTTTCGCGGTCCTCATCATCCACAACAATAATCACTTTGCCATTCTTGATGTCTTCAATGGCTTCCTCAATCGAATCAAGCTTGATTGGACTCATAATACTCTGGTTTCTTTCTTCCAACAATGTCCTTGCCATTCAACAAAAATTCACTCGCGTGTGTTCCTGATTTAAGTGCGTGTTCAATCAACTTTATAATCATTTTGGGACCACAATACCGAGAAGGTTGGCAAGATCCTTTTCGGCACCTTTCAATTGTTCGTGTATAGTAAAATATTTTTCAAGGTCTTCATCGTTGGTAGCCTGCTTCATCTGTGCAAGGTTGTCTTCCGTCAGCTTCTGAATGAGTCTGAATTTCAATCTCAACACATTGCTATAGGCGAGGTCGTGTATCACTTCCCGTTCGTGAGGGAAGAAGATATGATACTTGTCGCTCCAATGCTTGCTTGTTTCATACCGCGCAGTGGTGAGGTCTGCAACAGTTTGCTTGACTTCATCGGAGCCATGCTCCATAAAATACAATGTATCCAACACTTCACCGCGTGCAGCACCCATTTTAAATGCCTCGTAAATTTCTTTATAAATAGGATCAGCGAACTCCACATCTTCCAGTTCCGTCAGCATAAAATCCAACAGTCTCTGGTCGTCATAATGGCTTTCTGCATAGTTCAACAACAAGCGCATTGATTCCTTTTCCTGTAGTCGAACTATTGTATTGATATCTGTTTTTGTGCTCTGACTTATTTCGTCGACCAGGGGTGCCTCTTCATTTCTTCGCCCATCGCGGGATTGGTCCTCAACTTTCTTTCGTCTATCGCTGATTACAATCTTATTCAATTCGCTGAGTAAAACAGATTCCTGAATCTTGAGCAGTTGGCTTGTCTCCTGGATGTACACCGATCTCTTTATGGGATCCGGGATCAGAGAAATGCTTGTTACAATATCCCTTATCGCTTCAGCTTTTTTGATTGGATCGGCTGAAGAATCTTTTGCATAAAGATCGATCTTGAATGATATAAAATCCTTTGTGTGATCGACGAGAAATTTCTTAAACTCTGAGCTTCCCATCTTTCGTGAGAAGCTATCCGGATCTTCTTGGTCTGGCAATAAAACGATGCGTACGTTCAGCCCACCCTTCAGAACCAAGTCAATACCTCTGATAGCAGCTTTGATCCCGGCGGCATCACCATCAAACAATACGGTCACGTTTTCAGTAAAGCGTCTGATCAGCTTGATCTGTTCCTCCGTCAATGCAGTGCCTGAGGAAGCCACAACGTTATCAACATCCGCAAGATGCATTGAGATCACGTCGGTGTAGCCTTCAACGAGATAACAGAAGTCTTCCCTTCGTATCGCATTCTTCGCCTGGAACATTCCATACAAGACATTGCTCTTGTGATAGATCTCTGTTTCAGGCGAATTAATGTATTTAGGCTGATCCTTTTCCTTCGTAAGTATACGTGCCCCGAATGCAATGACCTTTCCTCCAATTCCGTGAACGGGAAAGATCACACGTCCACGGAACCTGTCGTATACCCTGAAATTATCAGGCTTTTCCTTTTCCTTCTTGATAACGAGTCCAGCTTTCTCCAACATTTCCAGACTGTAGCCGTCCTGCAGCGCTCTTTTGCTAAAATGATCCCACTCATTTATTGTGTATCCAAGCTCGAACTTTTCGATGATGCGGTCATTGAAGCCGCGTTCACGAAAATAACTTAGGCCTACACTACGTCCTTCATCGGTGTCAAACAACGACGATTTATAATAGTCTTTCGCGTAGTTCATCAGGATGTATAGGCTGTCACGATCACTTTGTTGAAGCGCCTGGTCGGACGTCTGCTCTTCCCGGATAGCGATCCCGTATTTTTTTGCGAGATAACGAATGGCTTCTACGTAGCTCATCCCCTCGTGCTCCATCACAAATGTTATTCCATCACCACCTTTTCCGCTACTGAAATCTTTGAAGATGCCTTTAGAGGGAACAACGTAGAATGATGCCGTTTTTTCGTTCGTGAACGGGCTCAGGGCCTTGTAATTCTGACCGGAACGTTTGAGGGTGACGAAATCCCCCACCACATCGAGGATATCGAGGCGGCCCTTTACTTCATCTATTGTTTCGCGGGAAATCACCGGGTAATTGGGAGATCGAATTCGACGTTATGAACCTAGCCTCAAAGATACTGGTTCAAATAAGAAAACGAGCAGCAAATCTATTTTACCGATTAACACTTTAGGGCTAAATTGCCCACAAATTGTGCATAATAATGAGTTTTACGGCCTCTGACATATTAAAAGCGCTGTCCCGGGTGGAGGACCCTGACTTGAAGCGTGACCTGGTCAGCCTCAAC
>Ga0111539_10002317_pt1 | contig 25338 bp, 27 predicted proteins | sample RhiMethybrSRZTD1_FD_79667 | JGI IMG/M metagenome (GOLD analysis project Ga0111539, IMG submission 79667) | Populus rhizosphere microbial communities from Tennessee, USA - Rhizosphere MetaG P. TD hybrid SRZTD1 (version 2) (version 2) | ecosystem: Host-associated > Plants > Roots > Rhizosphere >...
TGGCGCCGACCGCTTCTACACGCTGGTCAAGCGCCGCTTCTATGACCAGGCTCGATTCTTCAGGGTGTTGAACGGCTTCATGGCCCAGTTCGGGCTACACGCGGATCCGAAGGTTCAGTCCGAATATGCGGCTGCGAATCTGATCGACGAACCAGCGAAGCAAAGCAACCTTCGCGGCTTCGTGACGTTCGCGAAAGAGTCGAGCCCCAACACTCGCTACACGATGGTCTTCATCAACTACAAAGACAACAGCTACCTCGATGCGGACGGATTCGCACCGTTCGGTCAGGTCGTGGTCGGCATGGACGTCGTCGACAGGCTCTACAGCGGCTACGGACGCCAGAATGTTCCCGATCAGCGCCGCATCAAAAGCGAGGGGAATGCGTATCTGATTGCGGAGTACCCGAAGCTCGACGTCATTACGTCGGCGAGGATCGAAGGCGCGAAGTAGGGCGACACGCGTCGCGGTTAGGCGCCGTCGTTCGCGTCGTCCGACGATGCTCCGACGACGGTGCGTACGAATAGATCCTCGGGAAGCGCGCCGAGAATCTCGATCGATCCGTTGACGATCGTCTTGGGAACGCCGGTCACGCGAAACTTCCGGGACAGATCCATGAACTCGCTGGCTTCGACGCACGATGCCGTGATCAGGGGACTTTCGACGGCGAGCCGGTGTGCCAGCGTGACGGCGCGCGGACAGTGCGGACACGTCGGGGTCACAAACACCTTGATCTCGAGCGGAGCGGTCACGTGTTCGGCGACCAGCGCGCGACTGTCCGGCGTCAAGCCCGAGTCGTTCGTGCCAGCCAGAATCACGGCTTCAATCAGCGACATGAATTCGTAGCCGGCCGGCGCGCCGAGGAATCGGATGCGCGTGTCCTGGTCGCCTTTGAGAAGCACAATCGTCGGAATCTGCTCGACGCCGTATTGTCGGGCGCGGTCCTGCTCGAGGACGAAATTCACTTCTTCCAGCGTCAGGAGATCGCAGAGGCTCACGATCTCGTCGAGGACCTGTTTGGCGATCACCACCGTGTCTGGCGCGCCGAAGGTTTGCGTGAAGAGCAGGAGCCGGACCGGCTCCTCAATGACCGCCAGGTGTCCGCGGACGGTCTGGCGGTCCTGATCAGAAAGCAACGCCATGGGGCTGGGGCCTAGAACTTGAACAGATCGTCAAACGCCTTGCGCGCATCGTCGGAACGCGGCGCGGTGGTTTCGCGTTCGACAGTGGTCCGAGCAGAGTAGAACGTGCACGAGTTCTTCGCGTTTTTCGGCGTCACGCGCGCCGGAATCTGCTGCATGCACTCGAAGCGGCTGCCCGGATCGAAGGACGTGCACTGCGAGCAGGCATGCAGATCGACGCCGCAGCGCGTGCAGCGGCTCTCGAGACCGACCTCGCTCGAGACCACGGTGCCGCATTGGGCGCAGCGGACGACCTCGCGATAACCCGGCATGTTGATGTTGCGAGGGCCATCTTGCGAGATTCGGCGCGCTCCGGCGGGGGCGCCTGGTTCAGGCGGGGGCCGCTGAGGTTTGGGCGCTGCCGGTCGATCCCGGTCGTCGTCCTGATAGCCGCGTTGACGGTACTTCCTGTCGCTCATCAGGTTGCGGTAGCGAGCGCGATTGTATACCGGCCACGGGCTGCAGACCCACCCCCCGGAACCGTGGCGGCGCCACCGCCGAGTCCCGTGGATGCGCCGGCAGGTTTGCCTATAAAATCTCGCGGTTGCGCGGTGATTCACAGCCGGGGATCGGCTGCTTGATCCTTTTTTCACAACATGGTACAAGTCGGGACGGGGGCTTTGGATCCGACCCGGCCTGCCAAATCCAGTAGCCGCCGATGCCGCAGATTTTCCATCGTAGTACCAACACTCTTTCCAAGGTCAGTCTCGCCGGCGTAGTCATCCTCGTAGGAGGCCTGATTGGCCTGGCCATGCTGCTCGGACGTTCGTCCTATGTCACTCGCGCGAACGAGTACGTGGTGCAGCCCGTGCAGTTCAGTCACCTCCATCACGTGCTCGACGATGGCATCGACTGTCGCTATTGCCACACGTCTGTAGAGACGTCGTCGTTTGCCGGCATCCCGCCGACGAAGACGTGCATGAACTGCCATTCGCAAATCTGGCAGTCAGCGGCGATCCTCGAACCGGTTCGCGCCAGCTTCCGCGGCGATCGCCCGATGGAATGGACGCGGGTCCACGACCTTCCCGATTTCGTGTACTTCAATCACAGCATCCATGTGAAGAAGGGCATGGGATGCGAAACCTGTCACGGGCGCGTCGATCAGATGCCGCTCATGAGACAAGTGCAATCCCTCCAGATGGAGTGGTGTATCAACTGCCATCGCAACCCAGAGAACTACGTCCGCCCGCGCAGCGAGGTTTTCACAATGGGGTACCGCCCGACGAGGCCCCAGTCGGAGCTCGGTCCGGAACTGATCGCCGAGTACAAGATCAAGCCCAGCACCGACTGCTCGACCTGTCATCGGTGACCCGCACATGAGTACCGATATCCAGGCGCTCCGCGCCAAACTGCAGCGTACGCGCGGTCGTGAATACTGGCGCAGTCTCGAGGCAGTCGCCGAAACGCCCGAGTTCAAGGAATTCCTGCACCGCGAGTTTCCGCAGAACGCCTCGGAGTGGCTCGATCCCGTCGGCCGTCGCGGATTCCTGAAGTTGATGGGCGCGTCTCTCGCGCTGGCGGGCGTCAGCGCCTGCACGCGCCAGCCTGACGAAGCCATCGTCCCCTACGTGCGTCAGCCCGAAGAGCTCGTACCTGGCAAGCCGCTGTTCTACGCGACGGCCATGCCGTTTGTGGGATCCGGAGTGGGCCTGCTTGTCGAGAGCCACGAGGGCCGGCCGACGAAGATCGAAGGCAACCCGGATCATCCGTCGAGTCTTGGCGCGACCGATCTCTTCGCGCAGGCGGCGATCCTTGGTCTCTACGATCCCGATCGCTCGCAGACGATCACGCACCTCGGAGAGATTCGCTCCTTCGACGCGTTCGTCGCGGCAATGCAGCAGGTCCTTTCCGCGCAGCAGGCCAGCAAGGGCGCCGGCATCAGGATTCTGACCGAGACCGTTGCCTCACCGACGCTCGGCGCCCAGCTGCAGGATTTTCTGACCCGCTTCCCACAGGCGAAGTGGGTGCAGTGGGAGCCGTTCGGGCGCCACAATGTTCGTGAAGGCAGCCGCCTCGCATTCAACGACGACGTTGACGCGCAGTACTCGATCGAAAAGGCCGACGTCATCCTGTCGCTCGACGCCGACTTCCTGTGTGCCGGCAACGGTGGGCTGACGCACGCACGTGCGTTCGCGTCGCGACGCCGCATCGAGGGCGATCGCGCGCAGCTCAATCGTCTGTACGCGGTGGAAAGCTCACCGACCAACTCGGGGACCAAGGCCGATCATCGACTGCCGCTCCGCCCGTCGCAGATCGAGTCCTTCGCACGAGCGGTCGCGGCCGCGATCGGTGTGGCCGATGCCGGCGGCGGTCCTGTGCCGGAGGAGGCGCAGCGGTGGATGGGACCGCTCGTGAAGGATCTCCAGGCCGCGAAGGGTCGCAGTCTCGTGATTGCCGGCGAGGGCCAGTCGCCTGCAGTCCATGCGCTGGCGCATGCGATGAACGCCGCGCTCGGCAACGTCGGGGCCACGGTCGTCTACACGCAGACGGCAGAAGTCCGACCGATCAATCAGCGCGCCGCCCTGCAGGAGCTGGTCGGCGAGATGAACGCGGGTAAGGTCAACCTGCTGATCGTTCTCGGGGCGAATCCGATCTACACCGCGCCCGCAGATTTGAACGTCACGACGGCGATGCAGAAGGTCGCGCTGCGCGCGCATCTCGGTCTCTATCACGATGAAACCGCGGCGCAATGTCAGTGGCACATTCCCGAGACGCATTTCCTCGAGGCGTGGAGCGACGTCCGCGGACACGATGGTACGGTTTCGATCATCCAGCCGCTGATCGCTCCGCTCTACGGCGGCCGCTCGGCGCACGAAGTCATGTCGGCGTTGAGCGAAGGCGGTGCCCGTTCGAGCTACGACGTCGTGCGTTCGTTCTGGGGATCGAGCAATGCCCCGGTGCCCGGCGGCGGTGCTGTTCAGGACGAGGGGGCGCTGCCCTTCGAGCAGCGGTGGCGTAAATGGCTCCACGACGGCGTCATTCCGGGCACGGCCTTCCCGACGAAGACGGTGACGTTGCAGGCGAGTATTCCTGCGGGTGCGGCCGCGTCGAGCAGTGCCGGCACATTCGAAGTGGTGTTTCGTCCAGACCCCAGCGTCTATGACGGCCGCTTCGCCAACAACGCGTGGCTCCAGGAGCTGCCGAATTCGCTGACGAAGCTGACCTGGGACAACGCCGCGCTGATCGCCCCCGCGACCGCGGAGCGGCTGGGACTGATCAGGATGGGCAAGGGCGACGATGTGTCCGGGACCGTTCCGGTCCTCGAGCTGCGGCACGGCGGCCACATCATCCAGACGCCGGTCTGGCTCGCGCCGGGGCATCCACTTGACACGCTGACTCTGCACGTCGGTTACGGCCGCTCGCGGGCCGGCCAGATCGCCAACGGGATCGGTGTGAACGTGAACCGTCTTCGTGCGTTGGCGACGCAGGATTTCGCGATCGGTGTGCAGTACGTCGACACCGGCGATACGGTCCGGCTCGCATCCACGCAGGACCACTGGTCGATCGAAGGCCGCAACATCATCCGCGAGACGACGCTCGAGAAGTTCGAGAAGGCCCCGACGTTCGCCAAGGAGATGGAGCATCAGAAAGTCACTCCGCTGACGACGATGTACCCCAATCGCGATTACAGCCAGGGGTATCAGTGGGGCATGACGATCGATCAGAACGTCTGCACCGGCTGCAACTCCTGCGTGGTGGCCTGCCAGGCCGAGAACAACGTGCCGGTCGTCGGCAAGTCGCAGGTGATGGTCGGCCGCGAGATGCACTGGCTGCGCGTGGACCGGTACTACACCGGTGAGCTCGACAACCCGGGCACGTACCACCAGCCGATGCCGTGTCAGCAGTGCGAGACGGCGCCCTGCGAGGTGGTGTGTCCCGTCGCCGCGACCGTGCACAGCGCCGAAGGCCTGAACGACATGGTCTACAACCGGTGCGTGGGCACTCGCTACTGCTCGAACAACTGTCCGTACAAGGTGCGGCGCTTCAACTTCATGCTCTATGCGGACTTCAACACGCCGAGCCTGAAGTTGATGCGCAATCCGGACGTCACCGTGCGCAGCCGCGGCGTGATGGAGAAGTGCACCTACTGCATCCAGCGCATCAACCAGGCGCGCGTGGCCGCCAAGCTCGAGGATCGCGAGATTCGCGACGGCGACGTCGTCACCGCCTGCCAGGCTGCGTGTCCGACCGACGCCATCATCTTCGGCAACATCAACGACCCGAACAGCCGGGTCTCGAAGCGCAAGGCGAGCCCGTTGAACTATCCACTGCTCGCCGAGCTCAACACCCGTCCACGGACGACGTATCTCGCGGTCGTGCGAAACCCGAACCCCGAACTGCCCGACGAGTTTGGCGCCGGCGTCGAGGAAGGACACTAGGGATGGACCCTCAGGCTCATCACACGAGCCCGTCGCCTGAGACGGCAGCGCTGCTGGCCCGCACGCCTCCGGTCATCACGCCGGGGCACACCTTCGACTCCGTCACGGACACGATCACTCACGTCGTCCTGACCAAGCGGACACCGCTGGGGTGGTTCCTCGGATTCTTCGTCGCGTTCGTCCTGCTGATGGTCCTGAACATGACCATCGGCAACCTGCTGCTGACGGGAATCGGCATCTGGGGCAACAACGTACCCGTCGGCTGGGCGTTCGACATCATCAATTTCGTCTGGTGGATCGGCATCGGCCACGCCGGCACGCTCATCTCCGCCATCCTCCTGCTCTTCCGGCAGCAGTGGCGCACGTCGATCAACCGCTTTGCGGAGGCGATGACGCTCTTCGCAGTGGCGTGCGCAGCCATGTTCCCGCTGCTTCACACGGGCCGGCCGTGGCTCGCGGCCTATTGGCTGTTCCCGTATCCCAACGTGATGGGGCTGTGGCCGCAGTTCCGCAGCCCGCTGATCTGGGACGTCTTCGCGGTGTCGACCTATGGCACCGTGTCGGCGCTCTTCTGGTTCGCGGGTCTGGTGCCCGACCTGGCGACGCTGCGGGATCGCGCGAAGTCGCGGCTCGCGCAACGCCTTTACGGAATGCTCGCGCTCGGCTGGCGCGGCTCGGCCAAGCATTGGCAGCGGTACGAGACGATGTATCTCCTGCTCGCGGGCATTTCCACGCCGCTGGTGCTGTCCGTGCACTCCGTCGTGAGCTTTGACTTCGCGGTCTCGGTGCTGCCCGGGTGGCACGCGACCATCTTTCCGCCGTACTTCGTCGCGGGGGCCATCTACTCTGGCTTTGCGATGGTGATGACGCTGGCGATACCGCTGCGGACGTTCTACGGCCTCGAAGACTTCATCACGATGCGGCACATCCACAACATGACGAAGGTCATGCTGGTCACCGGGATGATCGTCGCGTATGGGTACGCGAACGAGGCATTCTTCGCCTGGTACAGCAGCAGCCCGTACGAAGAGTTCATGATGTACAACCGCATGACCGGCCCGTATGCGGTGTTCTATTGGTCGCTCATCGCGATCAACGCGCTGATGATCCAGCTGTTCTGGTTCCGCAGCGTCCGCGACAACATCCCGCTGCTCTTCATCCTCTCGCTCCTGGTGAACGTCGGCATGTGGCTCGAGCGCTTCATCATCATCGTGACGAGCCTGCACCGCGACTTCCTGCCCTCATCGTGGGACATGTATGCCCCCACGCGGTGGGACTTCGGCATGTTCGTCGGCACGATTGGCCTGTTCCTGGCGCTCTTCTTCCTATTCATCCGCTTCCTGCCGGCGATCGCGATCTTCGAGATGCGCACGATCGTTCCGGAAGCCAAGGTGAAGGCCGAACAGCACGGGTGATCTGATGGCTCACGCACAACCACCCTCCGTTTACGGCCTCATGGCCGAATTCGAGACCCCGGCGGCCCTCGTCGAGGCCGCGACGAAGGCGCGTCTGGCGGGGTATCGAAAGATGGATGCGTACTCGCCAATTCCCATCGAGGAACTGGACGAGGCGCTCGACCTCCGTCGCACGCGGCTGCCGCTTCTGGTGCTGCTGGGCGGTATCGCCGGCGGCATCGGCGGATTTATGCTGCAAGTCTGGGCCTCTGCGGTCGCATACCCCATGAATGTGGGCGGCCGGCCTCTCATCAGCTGGCCCCAGTTCGTCCCCGTCACCTTCGAGACCACGGTGCTCGGCGCAGCGCTGACGGCATTCTTCGGGATGTGGGCGCTGAACAAGCTGCCCCAGCCCTATCACCCGGTGTTCAACGTCGACGCGTTCACGCGTGCGTCCACCGATCGCTTCTTTTTGGTGATCGAGACCGCTGATCCGCGCTTCGAGCGCTCGGCCACGCGGAAGTTCCTCGAGACGATGCATCCGGTGGGAGTGTCCGACGTTGAGCCGTAGCCTTTTCTTCCGCCGCACGCTGGCACTCGTGCTGACCTTCGTGGCGATCGCTGGCTGCCGTCAGGACATGCACGACGCACCGAGCTACGACCCGTTGCAGCAGAGCCAGTTTTTCCCCGACGGCGCGGCCTCGCGCCCGCTCGTCGCCAACACCGTGGCGCGCGGGCAACTTCGAGAAGACGAGCATCTCTACACCGGCAAGGTCAACGGCCAGACCGCCACGGAATTCCCGATGCCGGTGACGGCCGAGGTCATGGCGCGCGGACGGGAGCGCTTCAACGTCTACTGCTCGCCGTGTCACGGACGAACGGGAGAAGGCAACGGCATGGTCGTCCAGCGCGGATTCCGGGCGCCGCCGTCGTACCACGAGGAGCGGCTGCGGAACGCACCCGTCGGCTACTTCTTCGACGTCATGACCAACGGCTTCGGCGCCATGCAGGACTACGCCGCTCAAGTGAGCGTGACCGATCGCTGGGCGATCGCCGCGTATATTCGCGCCCTGCAACTCAGTCGGCACGCGACGGTCGCGGACGTTCCGCCCGATCGCCGCGGCGATCTCGATCGCCCCGTGGACGCGGCCGCACCGAACGAAGCGCGACCCGCACAGGAGAACCGGTAATCGTGGACACGACCTACGCGCCACCTGCTGCCGACATCGACGTACCGCGCAATCGGGCGCTCGTCGTTGCTGCAATCGGCCTGCTGGGATGCGCCATTGGATTCTTCGTCGATCGCCCACAGGTTTTCCGCTCGTGGCTGATTGCCTACATGCTGTTTCTCGGCATCGCGCTGGGATCGATGGCGCTGATCATGGTCCAGCATCTGTCGGGCGGCGGGTGGGGCATCTTCCGGCGGATCTTCGAAGCATCGAGCCGGACGTTGCCGTTGCTCATGGTTCTTTTCCTGCCGATCCTGTTGCCCGTCATCTTTGGAGTCAGTTCGCTCTACCCGTGGACGAACGAAGATCTCGTGCGCACCGACGGGGTCCTGAGGCACAAAGCTGGCTATCTGAACGGCTGGTTTTTCTTCGCGCGTGCCGTCGTCTATTTCGCCGGCTGGTGGGGCATTCAGCACCTGCTCAACAAGTGGTCCCGCCAGCAGGATACGGGCGACGTCGCCGTCAACCTGCGCCTTCAGCGGCTGAGTGGCGCCGGTCTGGTGTTCTACGCGCTGGCGGTGACCGCGGCCGGCATCGACTGGATCATGTCGCTCAACCCCCACTGGTACTCGACGATGTTCGGGTTCCTGATGATGGGAGGCCAGGCGCTCGCCGCGCTGGCATTCACCATCGTCGTTGCGACGTTCTTGTTCCAGCGCGAGCCGATGTCTCGACTACTGAAGCCGCATCACTTCCACGATCTCGGGAAGCTGATGTTCGCCTTCATCATGTTCTACGCGTACTTCAACTTCTCGCAGTACATGCTGACGTTCGCGGCGAACCTGGTCGAAGAAGTCCCGTACATGACGACGCGGATACAGAACAACTGGCAGTACCTCGCGTTGTTCCTGACGATGTTCCACTTCGCGGTGCCGTGGCTGCTGCTGTTGTCGCGCAATCTGAAGCGCAACCCGCAGAAGCTCGTCGTCATCGCCCTGTGGATCATCCTGATGCGGTTCGCCGATATCTTCATGCTCGTCTCGCCCGAATTCGCATCGGACGGTGCCAACCTCCACATGCTCGAGGGCGAGCACGTCAGCCACCTGTTCGTACACTGGACCGATCTCGCCGCGCCATTGGCGATTGGCGGGTTGTGGGTGTGGATGTTCCTGACCGAGCTCCGGCAGCGGCCGCTGCTCGCCGCCGGTGATCCGTATTTGCGCCAGGCCCTCGAGAGCGGGGGAGGCCACTGATGGCACAGCATCACGACGTCGTGCACGCGTCGCCCGACGACGAATACGTCAACCCGGCGACCGGATCCGGGCACGAGCACACCGACACCGATGTGTGGATGATCGTCCAGTTCGCGATCTGGCTCTTCGCGTCCGCCGTCGTGGTCCACCTCTTGATGTGGGGGATGTTCGACTGGTTCGTGAGCTCGCGGGAAAAGACCGCTCCGGCGCTCGAGTTCCCCCTGACCGCCGGTCAGGGGCCGCGGTTGCCTGCGGGGCCACGGCTGCAGCGTTTTCCAGCAAACGAGATCTACGACTTTCGGCAGCGCGAGGACGCCGAGCTGAATAGCTACGGATACATCGATCGCAACGCGGGTACGGTGCACATCCCGATCGCCGAGGCGATGCGGCTCGCCGTCGAACGCGGCCTTCCGTCACGAGCGCAGACAGCGCCGGCCGCAGGCTCCGCGCCGACCGAGGCGCCGGGCATGATGCCGGCCGATTCGAGTTCCGGCCGAACGTTAGAAAGAAGACGGTAAGACCATGGCGCGACGACTCTGCCTGCTTGTGTGTGCAATGGGCCTCGCGCATTGGGCATTGGGCGTTGAAGCCGTGATCGCCCAACAGCAACCCGGCTTGCCTGGCTCGATGGGATTCACCGGTGGCATCGTGGCGTCGAACGTGCCGCCGCAGTTCAAGGCCGTGACCTTCGCGCAACGACTCGGTCAGCGCCTGCCGCTTGACGCGCGGTTCGTCGACGAGTCCGGCCGCAGTGTCCCCTTGGCTGAGTACTTCGGTAGGAAGCCGGTGATCGTCGCGTTCGTGTACTACCAGTGCCCGATGCTGTGCTCCCAAGTCATGAACGGCCTCTCGTCGGCCATCACTGTGCTGCCATTTACACCAGGTCGCGACTTTGATGTCGTCCTGATCAGTTTTGATCCGCGCGACACGCCCGAGGCGGCCAACGCGAAGAAGCGTGCCCACCTCGATCATTGGTCTGCGCGCGACACGTCGGACGCGTGGCATTTTCTCACCGGAGACGAAGCGGCGATCCGCCGTGTGACGTCGGCGGCGGGTTTCAGCTACCAGTGGGACGCGCAGACACAGCAGTTTGCGCACGTCAGCGGAGTGCTCGTCGCCAACGCAGACGGCACGCTCTCTCGGTACTTTTACGGCGTGGAGTTCTCTCCGCGGGACCTCCGCCTCGCACTCGTCGATTCCAGCAACGGGAAGATCGGATCGGTTGTCGACGAGCTGCTGCTCTACTGCTTTCAGTACGATCCGTCACATGGGCAGTACGGCGCGGCGTTCATGAACATCCTCCGACTGGGTGGCGTGCTCACCGTCGGTCTCATCGTAGGTTTCATTGTGCTGACGCGATGGCGCGAGTCACGCCACGCCGCGGAAAGGCGCGCCTGAGCCATGTTCCCCGGGATTTCGCTGTTTCCTGAACGAGCGTCGGCGCTCGCCGCCGACGTCGACCACCTGTACTACTTCATCACGGCCGTCGCGGCGTTCTTCGCCCTCGTGGTAACGATCTTCGTGATCTTCTTCGCCGCGAAGTATCGGACGAAGGATCCGATGGCAGTTGGCGCGCGCATCCACGGGTCGATCCCCCTCGAGCTGGCGTGGTCGATTATTCCGTTCCTCATCTCCATCGTCATCTTCGTCTGGAGCGCCAGCGTCTTCTTCGACCTCTACCGCCCGCCGGACCAGACGCTCGAGATCTATGCCACAGGCAAACGCTGGATGTGGAAGTTCCAGCACCTGGGTGGCCAGAACGAGATCAACGAGCTTCACGTGCCCCTGGGCCGCCCGGTCAAGATCACCTTTACCTCCGAGGACGTGCTCCACTCGATGTTCTTCCCGGCATTTCGAGTCAAGGCGGATGCGATTCCCGGCCGCTACAGCAGCATCTGGTTCGAGGCGAACAAGCTGGGGCAGTTCCACCTGTTCTGTGCGGAGTACTGCGGCACCAAGCATTCCGGCATGGTGGGCAGCGTGTTCGTGATGGAACCGGCGGCATATCAGCAATGGCTGGGCGGCAACGCGGGAGGCGCCACGCTGACCTCGCGAGGCGAGCGACTCTTCGGCGATCTCGCCTGCAACACCTGCCATGTGAGCGACGGACGCGGGCGGGGGCCATCGCTGGCCAACAAATTCGGGTCGTTCGAGGAGCTCGCTGACGGCGGGCGGGTGACCGTCGATGAGGCCTACGTTCGCGAGTCGATCCTCACGCCCCAGAACAAGGTCGTGGCCGGCTATCAGCCGCTGATGCCGACTTTCCAGGGGCTGCTCAGCGAAGAGAACGTCATGGCGCTCGTCGAGTACGTGAAGTCACTGCGAGCGTCAAGTGAAGCGAGAGCAGAAGCCGCTGCCACGAGAGACGCCACACCGCAGGAGCACAAGTAAGACCATGGCGATGTCGATCACGCAACCGCGCGTGGACTACCTCAACCACGAGCACACGCTTGCCTCGTGGCTGCTGACGAAGGACCACAAGCGCATCGGGATTCTCTATCTGCTCGTAGTCACCGCCGCGTTCTTCGTCGGAGGCTTGTTTGCCACGCTGCTTCGCCTCGAGCTGGCGACGCCGGCAGGCGACTATGTTGCGGCTGACACCTACAACAAGCTGTTCACGATGCACGGCGTGACGATGGTGTTCTTCGTCCTCATTCCCGCCGTCCCGACCATTCTGGGCAACTTTGTTCTTCCGCTCATGCTCGGCGCGAAGGACGTGGCGTTCCCGAAGATCAACCTCCTGAGCTGGTACATCTTCACCACCGGGTTCCTGTTCACCGTCTACGCCATGGTGTCCGGCGGCGTCGACACGGGGTGGACGTTCTACACGCCGTACAGCAGCCGAGCCTCGAACACCAACGTCATGGCGACCGGATTGGGGGTGTTCATCACCGGCTTCTCCTCGATCCTCACCGGGCTGAACTTCATGGTGACGATCCACCGGATGCGGGCCCCGGGGCTGACGTGGTTCCGGCTGCCGCTGTTCGTCTGGGCGATCTATGCGACGAGCCTCGTCCAGATCCTTGGAACACCGGTGATCGCGATCACCGTGTTGGCGCTGGCCATCGAGCGTTTCCTGCATTTCGGAATCTTCGACGCGGCGCTCGGCGGCGATCCGGTGCTCTTCCAGCACATGTTCTGGTTCTATTCCCACCCGGCCGTCTACATCATGATTCTGCCGCCGATGGGCGCGATCAGCGAGGTCATCGCGACGTTCTCGCGAAAGACCATCTTCGGCTACTCGTTTGTCGCCTTCTCCAGTCTGGCGATTGCGATCTTCGGATTCCTGGTGTGGGCGCACCACATGTTCGTGTCCGGGATCTCGGTGTACTCGGCACTGGTGTTCTCGTTCCTGACCTACGCCGTGGCGATTCCCTCGGCGATCAAGGTGTTCAACTGGACGGCGACGTTGTACCGCGGCGCCATCTGGCTGCAAGCGCCAATGATGTGGGCGCTGGCGTTCATCGGCCTGTTCCTGATCGGTGGACTGACGGGGATTTTCACCGCCTCACTCGGCATCGACGTGCACCTCCACGACACCTACTTCGTCGTGGCGCACTTCCACTTCATCATGGTCGGCGGCGCGATCATGGGGTACTTCGCCGGGCTTCATTACTGGTGGCCGAAGATCACCGGGAGGATGTACTCGGACATCTGGGCCAAGGTGGCCGCGATCATCGTGTTTTGCGGATTCAACCTGACGTTCGGGCCCCAGTTCATCCTGGGTTATCTCGGCATGCCACGGCGCTACTGGGCCTACCCGCCGGAGTTCCAGACGCTGAATGTGCTCTCATCGGCGGGCGCCTCCATCCTCGCCGTGGGCTACATCCTGGTCGGCATCTACCTGGTGGCCTCGCTCTTCTGGGGGAAGGTTGCGGGCGACAATCCATGGCATGCCACAGGGCTCGAGTGGACCACGCAATCGCCCCCCTTGCCCCACAACTTCGAGACGCAGCCCATCGTGACTGAAGACGCCTACGAGTACGCCGTACGGGAGGTCAAAGTTGGCTGAGGCACTGACAGCCCACGGCGATCATGGTGGGCCGCACGCTCACCATCCCGATCTCCAGCACCACTTCGACACGCTGGAGCAGCAGCATGAGGCGGCCACGCTGGGAATGTGGCTCTTCCTCATCACCGAAGTGTTGTTCTTCGGCGGGCTCTTCCTTGCCTACATGCTGTACCGGGTCTGGTATCCAGTCGCCTGGGCCGAAGCAAGTCGTGAGCTGGACATCACGCTCGGAGCGTTCAATACGGCAGTGCTCATCGGCAGCAGCCTGACGATGGCAATGGGCGTCCGGGCTGCGCAGACGGGTAAACAGCGAGCCACCGTCGTCTGGATTCTCCTGACGATGGCTCTCGGGCTGGTCTTCCTGATCGTCAAGTACTTCGAGTACAAGGAGAAGTTCGAGCACCATCACGTCCCCGGTGTCAACTTCATGTTCGAGGGTCCGCAAGCCGGCCCGGCGCAGATCTACTTCTCGCTCTACTTCCTGATGACGGGTCTGCACGCGACCCACATGATCATTGGCTTCTTCATCATGGCCGTCATCGCGTGGATGGCCCACAAGAAGCGATTCACACCGGAGTGGTACACGCCGGTCGAGATCAGCGGCCTGTACTGGCACTTCGTCGACATCGTCTGGATCTTCCTGTTTCCGCTGCTCTACCTCGTGGACCGGGCAGGACACTTCGCGTAGGCCATGGCTGGACATATCTCGCCGAAAAGTACCTACTACGCCATCTTCGCGGCGCTGATGGTGTTGACCGCCATCACGGTCGGCGTGGCCTTCGTCAACCTCGGGTCCTTCAACTTCCCGGTGGCGCTCGGCATCGCGATCACGAAGGCCACGCTGGTGATCTTGTTTTTTATGCACGCGAGGTACAGCAGCAAGCTGACGAAGCTGTTCGTGGGGACCGCCTTTTTCTTCCTTGCGATTCTGCTGACGCTGACGATGACCGACTATTTGTCACGAGGGATGAAAACCTACCCTGGTGGCGCTGCCGGCTCCGGGTATGGCGTGCGCACGCCGTGACCCCATCGATTCAGAGACAACGGAGAGTCCTGCCATGGAGCACCCTCCCGAGACCACGAGCGCGCCGCCTCGCCGCGGCCCCTCCGTTGACCTCGACCCCACCGGGATCGTCACGGGGAAGAGCGCGGACAGACAACGCCGACAGTTCCTGAACTATTCGTTCTACCGGCTCGACCCGGTGTTCCGGCGGCTCCCCGCCGGCGAGCAGCGAGCGGCGGCGGCGGCGTTCATCGAGCTGGTGCGGAAGTGGGAGTCTGTGGACGACCTGATCCTCCGCACGTACTCACTCGTGGGTTTGCGTGCGGACGTGGACTTCATGCTCTGGCGGATCGCGTTCGACCCGCTGTGCTTCCAATCGATGGAAGCGGCAATCAGGCGGTCGCAGCTGGGCGCCTATCTGTCGCAGTCCTACAGCTTCCTCTCGCTGCAGCGCCGGTCGCCGTACGTCAACAAGATGAAGGGCGCCGGGGAAGGCGTCGAGCTTCTGCCCGGCGAAGGCAAATACCTGTTCGTGTACCCCTTCACAAAAACGCGGTCGTGGTATCGCCTTTCGCCGCACGCGCGGCAGGGGATGATGGACGAGCACATTGCTGCGTCCGGCCCGTTCAAAGGCGTCCGCCTGAACACGAGCAACAGCTACGGCATTGACGATCAGGACTTCGTGGTCGCGTTCGACTCGGACTACCCGCAGGAGTTCGTCGATCTGGTGGGGCGGCTGCGTTACACGGAGGCGAGCCTGTATACGCAGCGGGACACGCCGATGTTCATGTGCGCGAAGGCACCGATTGACGCGATCCTCGCGCACCTGGCGGACATGGACTAGCATCGGCACAAGGGCGGTACGAATTTGCCGACGGACACTCAACAGCGCTTCGTCGAGCGCGCGCTTCGGCGCAAGAAGCTGTTTCTCGCCCTCTCGATCGTGGGGATCGTGATCGCGGTCGCGCTGGCTGCGTACTCCGGTTTCCGCCGGCTCAACGATCCGACGTTTCCCATCGGACCGCGCGCCGTCATCGTCGTCTTGATCCTCCTCAACTCGCGCCAAAACCTCCGTCAATACCGCTTCGCTTCGTTCATCGAAGAATTGCAAAAAAAGGCGTGAAGTTTTTCGGAAGAGCGTGAAGGATTCCCGATCGGGACGCGGACCCTTCGACGGAATTCCGCTCGCTCACGCCTTTTCTCGGCGCGGCTGCTCGGGAGCCGATCTTGCAGCCTTGCGCAGTGCGGGTGAGGAGGAAGGGCGATGTTCAGTCACACCGATCCCGAGGTACTCGTCGTCGGTGCCGGTCCGGTCGGTCTCGCCGCGGCGCTGTTCCTGCAACAGTACGGAGTCCGTGTGGAGATTGTCGACGAGCACCAGCGGACGACTCAGCACAGCTACGCCCTCGCGCTCCATCCGCTCACGCTCCGAATTCTCGAGGAGGCAGGCCTCTCCGACTCGCTGATCGCCCAGGGGCGGAAGCTGACGAAGGTCGCCTACTACGAAGGGCCGGAGAGACGCGCCGAGATCGACTATTCCTCTCTCGCTTCCCGACATCCGTATCTCCTCGTCATCCGCCAAAGCCTGCTGGAAAGAGCCGTCGAGGAGGCGCTCCGTCGGAAGTCCCTCAAGGTTCTCTGGGGACACCGGCTCCAGGCTCTCGCGGCAGACGGCCTGACCCTTCGGGCAGAGGTCGCGAAGCTCGACGAGGTCGCAATGGGCTACCCGGTCGCGCGAGGCGAGTGGGTCGTTGTGCGAAGCGAGACGATCCGACCAGCGTATGTGATTGGGGCCGACGGGTACGACTCGGCCGTGCGCCGGATGTCCGGCATCGAGGTGGAGGATCACGGGGCCGGTCAGATCTTCTCCATCTATGAGGTCGAGGCGTCGGGGGAGCTTCCCGCGGAAGCGCGGGTGATTCTCGATCCGGATCTGACGAGTGTGTATTGGCCCCTCGAGAACGGACGATGCCGCTGGGGCTTTCAGATCCGAGAGGCCGTGGAACACACGACATCGATGGAGCGGCTCAGGCAGCTGATCGCAGCGCGGGCTCCCTGGTGCACGGCGCGACCGACCGTGATTTACTGGTCGACGCTCGGTCTGTTCGAGCGGCGCCTCGCGCGGAGTCTCAGCAAAGGAAGCGTCTGGCTCGCCGGGGACGCGGCGCACCAGGCGGCTCCCGTCGGCGTGCACAGCATGAACTCGGGGCTGGTCGAAGCGCGCGAGTTGGCGGCGCGCATCGCGCAGATCCAACGTGCTGGTGGGGCGCCGTCGCTTCTCCAGGAGCTCGGGAGTGAGACTCACGACGCGTGGCGATGGCTTCTCGGGGCCGGCCGGGCCGTGCGCGCGCTTCCTGAGGCAGACCCGTGGGTCCGTGAGAACGCCGCGAGGATCCTGGCCTGTATTCCTGCCTCGGGAGGGGACCTCGAACCGCTACTCAAACAGATCGGCCTCACGGCAGTACAGTCAGGCCACGACGCCGTCCGCGGCGGAGACGGGGCACGCGCGTAGGCAGAGGCGGACGCTTGACTCGCGCGAATCGCGATGGTAGGTACAGGCCACTCTTCACCTACACACGGCCACTCTTCACATTTAAATCGGGGGAATAGGCTTGGCTCAGACTGAAGCAGAACTGCTCGACAACCCTGTCGAAGGCAGTCCGACGCTCATCCTGCGCTCGCCGGATTTCCACGCGATTACGGAGGTCGTCGCAGAGGCTGTCGAGCGGCGAACACCGACCGGCTGGTGGTTCTTTTTCCTCCCTGCCCTCGCGCTCCTCGGCCTTCTTGGCGTGGCGGTCTCGTGGCTCTTCTGGGAGGGGATCGGCATCTGGGGTCTCAACGTCCCCGTCGGCTGGGCCTGGGACATCACGAACTTCGTGTTCTGGGTCGGGATCGGCCACGCCGGAACGCTCATCTCGGCGATCCTCTTCCTCTTCCGCCAGAAATGGCGCACCTCGATCAACCGCTCTGCGGAGGCCATGACCATCTTCGCGGTCATGTGCGCCCTGCTGTTCCCGGGTATCCACGTGGGGCGTGTCTGGGTCGCCTACTGGATGTTCCCGCTCCCGAACCAGATGAGCCTGTGGCCCAACTTCAGGAGCCCGCTTCTCTGGGACGTCTTTGCGGTCAGCGTGTACGGAACCGTCTCGGTCCTGTTCTGGTACGTCGGCCTGATCCCGGACCTGGCGACGATGCGCGATCGGGCGAAAACCAGCATGCGGAAGTACGTCTACGGTTTCCTGGCGCTCGGATGGCGGGGCTCCGTGCGGCAATGGAACCACTACGAAACCGCCTATCTCGTGCTCGCCGCCCTGGCGACGCCACTGGTCCTCTCAGTTCACTCGGTCGTCTCGATGGATTTCGCGGTCTCCGTGCTTCCGGGGTGGCATACGACAATCTTCCCGCCCTACTTCGTCGCGGGGGCGATCTTCTCGGGGTTCGCCATGGTGGTGACCCTCATGGTGATCTGCCGCACGGCGTTCCGCCTCGAGCACATCATCACCCTCCGGCACTTCGACTACATGGCGAAGATCATGCTCGTGACCGGGTCGATGGTCGGCTACGCGTATGCCACGGAGTTCTTCACCTCCTGGTACAGCGGGAACCCCTACGAAATGTTCACGTTCATGAACCGCGCGCTGGGGCCGTACGCCTGGGCCTACTGGATCATGGTCAGCTGCAACGTAATCAGCCCGCAGATCTTCTGGTTCAAGAAGGCGCGCACGAGCATCCCGATCCTGTTCGCGCTGTCAATCGTCATCAACATCGGCATGTGGTTCGAGCGGTTCGTGATCATCGTCACGTCGCTGCACCGTGATTTCCTGCCGTCCTCCTGGGGCTACTTCACTCCCACGATGTGGGACGTGGCGTGCCTGATCGGAAGCTTCGGGCTCTTCTTCACGATGTTCTGCCTGTTCGTGCGCTTTCTTCCGATGGTGGCCACTTCCGAGGTCAAGACTGTCCTGCCGCAGGCCAATCCTCACGACGGACATGCCCCCCAACGTGAGACCAAGAACCGAGCTGCGCGGCCGGGCCTTGGGACGCCCACTCCCGAAGGAGCCTCCTGATGCCGCTTCTCGTCCCTCAGCTCCCGAAGGGGCCCCACTACGGAATCCTCGCCGAATTCGGTACGCCGACGGATCTGTATCACGCGTGCGAGCGGGTGCGTGACGCGGGCTTCACGCGGTGGGATGCCCACAGTCCGTTCCCCGTCCACGGCCTCGAGCGAGCGATGGGAATCCGGCGTTCCCCTCTTCCCTGGATCGTCCTCATCGCGGGATTGACCGGCGCCGCGTTCGGGTTTGGCCTGCAGTGGTTGGTCCACGCCAGCGCGCAGCCGCTCGTGATCAGCGGCAAACCGTACTTCTCATGGCCCGCCTTCATTCCGATCACGTTCGAGCTGGGCGTTCTTTTTGCCGCGTTCGGTGCCGTCCTCGGGATGCTCGCTCTGAACCGGCTCCCCATGCACTACCATCCGCTTTTCAGATCAAAGGTCTTCGAGCGGGTGACCGACGATGCCTTCTTCATCTCGATCGAATCGTGGGATCCACGGTTCGATTCGGCGGCTACCAGAAAGCTGCTGGAGTCGCTGGGCGCACGAAGTGTCGAGCTCCTGGAGTCCTGAATGACCTCCGAACGCGACTACGTGGGACTGCGGCCCGAACAGGCCACGATCCCGCCGGGGCACTCGTGGAATCGCATTCCGGTCATCGGCGCCGCGTGCGCGGTGCTCGGCGCGGTAGGCTGCGCGATTCTTGGGGCGGCAAATCCGAAGCAGTTCTTCTTCTCGTGGCTCGTGTCGTTCCTGTTCTTTCTGAGCCTGGCCCTCGGCGCGCTCTTCTTCGTGCTGATCCAGTGGGCGACCCAGGGAGGATGGGGGATCGTGGTGCGCCGGATCGGCGAAACCGTTTTCGTAACCATCCCGGTGATGGCGGCCCTCTTCGTCCCGCTGCTCTTCGGCCTGCAGGATGTGTACTCGTGGACCGTCCCGGGCGCGGCCGAACACGATGCGCTGCTGCAGTGGAAGGCGCCGTACCTCAACGTGCCGTTCTTCCTGATTCGGGCGGCGATCTTTTTCGGATGCTGGTCCTTCATCGCGGTGCTCTATTACCGCCTCTCGCGCGGTCAGGACGCGACGGGGGATCCCAAGGTCTCCGCGCGCCTGCGGGCCCTCGCCGGTCCCGCCATCATTGTCCTTGCCATCACCCAAACGTTCGCCTCGATCGACTGGATCGTGTCGCTCACGCCGCACTGGTACTCAACCATGTTCGGCGTCTATTTCTTCGCGGGCTCCTTCGTCGGGTTCATCGCCCTGCTCTCAGTCATTGCGGCGGCGATGCGCGGGGCGGGTTTGCTCGAGACGGTGATCAGCGCCGAGCACCTGCACGATATCGGCAAGTTCCTCTTCGCGTTCACGGCGTTCTGGGCCTACATCGGTTTCTCCCAGTTCTTCCTTATTTGGTACGCCAACCTCCCCGAGGAGTCGATTTGGTTCAAGGCGCGCCTCGAGGGGTCCTGGGAGTTCGTCTCGCTTCTCCTGATGGCGGGACACTTCGGGGCTCCGTTCTTCTACCTCATGGGCCGCGCCGTCAAGCGCAAAGGATGGACCCTCGCGGTGGGCGGAACATGGGTCCTCGCGATGCACTTCGTGGACCTCTACTGGCAGGTCATGCCGACGCTGCACCCCGAAGGTGTCCGTCCGTCGGCTCTGGACGTGGCCGCGCTCCTGGCCGTCGGCGGGTGCTTCGTCGCGGTGACGGGCTGGCTGATGCGACGGCAGGCGCTCGTACCGCTCCGCGACCCGAGGCTGGCCGAATCGCTCGCGTTCGAGAACGCCTGACGTGTCCGCCGGAGCCTTGGGCGGAGGCGGTGGTCGGACCAGAGTCCCGCGTTGACGAATAACGGGTCCGTCCGATGTAGAATTCGCGGAAAGTGCATTCCTGCGCCGACTGAGCGCTTCGATGATGCAGGAAGGCAGCCCCCTTGTGACGACGAAGGAGAGAGGTGTGACGATGACCAAGGAGCCGAGCATGGGCGCAACAGAGAATAAGCTGTGGCTGGCGGCTGTGATGGTCGTCATGTCTTTCATATCTTTCTGGCCGAGCGTTGCCATTGCCGCCTCGTCCATCACTGGAACGGTCGTCTTCGACGGGAAAGCCCCCGCGCTCAAGCCGCTCGACATGGCTGCCGAGGCCGTCTGCCACAAGAAGCACGGAGCGAAACCAGCGCCGAACGAAGCCCTGGTCCTCGGCAGTGGCAACACGATGGGGAACATCATCGTCTGGGTCTCGAAGGGTCTGCCGGCGGGAAAGACGTATCCAGCCCCCAAGACTCCCATAACCCTCGATCAGGACGGCTGTCAGTACAAGCCGCACGTCATGGGAATCATGGTTGGCCAGCCCTACAGGATCCTCAACAGCGACGGAATCCTCCACAACATCCACACGCTTCCCAAGATCAATCCGTCATTCAACAGGGGGCAGCCCGCGACGGTCAAAGAAATGTCCACGAACTTCCCGAAGCCGGAAGGGATGTTCCAGGTCAAGTGCGACGTCCATCCCTGGATGAGCGCCTACGTCGGTGTCTTCACGCATCCTTTCTACTCGGTGACGAGCGCGGACGGGAAGTTCACGATTTCGGGCCTCGACGCGGGGACCTACGAGATCACCGCCTGGCACGAGAGGCTGGGGACGCAGACGGCCTCGGTCACGGTTGGCGGCACCGACACGAAGACGCAGAATTTCAAGTTCGCCCTCCCCGGCGCGAAGTAGAGAACCCTCATGACTGACAAGGTCGTCGTCGCACCCAAGCCGCACGCCGAGCACGCCATTCATCACGAGGAGCTCGGCTTTTGGCGCAAGTACGTCTTCTCAACCGATCACAAGGTCATCGGCATCCAGTACGCCGTCACCGGCCTCCTGTTCCTCCTCTTCGGCTTTTGCCTGATGATGCTCATGCGCTGGCAGCTCGCCTACCCCGGCGCCCCGCTGCCGCTCATCGGTTCGCTCTTCGGCGAGGCGCGCATGCCGGGTGGAACGATGCTCCCTGAGTTCTACAACGAGCTCGGCGCGATGCACGGCACCATCATGGTCTTCCTCGGAGTGGTCCCTCTCGCCGTCGGAGGGTTCGGGAACTTCGTGCTGCCGCTCCAGATCGGAGCGCCAGACATGGCCTTCCCGAAGATCAACATGGTGAGCTACTGGTGCCTCTTCCTTGGCGGCATCACGATGCTCGGCAGCTTTTTCGTCCCCGGCGGGGCCGCGCAGTCAGGGTGGACTTCCTACACGCCCCTCGCCGTCATCGCAGGGACAGGTCAGACGTGGTGGCTCATCGGGATGATCTTCTTGATCACCTCGTCGCTGCTCGGAGCGGTCAACTTCATCACGACCACGATCCAGCTCCGTGCCAAAGGGCTCACCTTCATGCGGTTCCCCTTCTTCTGTTGGGCGCAGTTCGTCACCGCCTTCCTCCTGCTGCTGGCCTTCCCGCCGCTCGAAGCCGCCGGAGTAATGCAGCTGATGGACCGTATCGCGGGAACGAGCTTCTTCCTTCCGAGCGGCCTCGTCGTCAGCGGCCAGGCCCTCACCAACGCCGGCGGCGGCAACCCGCTCCTCTGGCAGCACCTGTTCTGGTTCCTGGCGCACCCGGAAGTCTACGTCCTGATTCTTCCTGGGATGGGAATCGTCGCCGAGATCATCGCGAACAACACCCGGAAGCCGCTGTGGGGCTATCGTTCGATGGTCTATTCACTCGTCTTCCTCGGCTTCATGTCGTTCATCGTCTGGGCGCACCACATGTTCATGACCGGCATGGGGACGGCGATGGCGGCGTTTTTCCAGACGACCACCATGATCATTTCGATCCCCTCGGTCGTGATCCTCACGGCCTTGATCATCTCACTCTGGGGCGGATCGATACGCTACAACACGCCCATGCTCTTCGCGGTCGCCTTCCTCCCGATGTTCGGCATCGGCGGGCTCACGGGGCTGCCGCTCGGCTTGAACATCTCGGACATCCCGCTGCACGACACCTACTACGTCATTGCCCACTTCCACTATGTCGTCGCTCCGGGAACGATCTTCGCCCTCATGGCAGGGATCTACTACTGGTATCCGAAGGCAACCGGGCGCAAGATGAACGAGACGCTCGGCAAGATCCACTTCGTCGGCTCGTTCATCTGCATGAACGTCATCTTCATGCCGATGTTCATCATCGGGATGGCCGGCGTCTCGCGGCGCCTGTTCGACGCCGGAACGGCCTACGCGTTTGCGCAGCCGACCATGCACTGGAACGCCGTCTCGTCGTGGGGCGCGTGGACGCTCGCGGTCTTCCAGATTCCCTTTATCTTCAATTTCTTCTGGAGCCTCTGGAAGGGTGAGACGGTCGGTGAGAATCCGTGGCAGGCCACGACCATCGAGTGGTCGGCTCCTTCGCCGCCCCCACACGGCAACTTCGTCGGCGCGCCGGAAGCGTACCGGGGGCCCTACGAGTACAGCGTTCCCGGAGCGGCCAGGGACTTCGTGCCGCAGTACGAGGCCTGATTCGCAATGGACATCCCCTACACCGTAGCGGTTCGTCGCGATACCGGTCTGACCAACGGCAAGATCGGCATCTGGCTCTTCCTGGCTTCCGAGGTCATGCTGTTTGGAGCCCTCTTCGCGAGCTACATCCTGATGAGGGTTGGGGCGACGAGCTGGCCGCGCGGAGACATGTTTCTGGACGTCCCGCTCGCCACACTCAATACGATCGTCCTGATTGCCTCCTCCGTCACGATGGTCATGGCCTGGGCGTCGCTGATGCGCCGCCGCTTCGGCACCTTCCGGATCTACATGGGGGCGACGATCCTGTTCGGGCTCGTCTTCCTCGTGGTCAAGTATTTCGAATACAGCCACCACATCCACCTTGGCGAACTCCCCAGCACCAACAACTTCCTGGCCATCTATTTCACCCTGACTGGACTGCACGGGCTCCACGTGATCGGGGGGATGGTGGTGAACGCGTATTTCTGGGGTCCTGGCGCGAAACTCTGGAAGACGAATCCGACGTGGTTCACCAACCGCGTCGAGCACTCGGGGCTCTTCTGGCATTTCGTGGATCTGGTCTGGATCTTCCTCTTTCCGACGCTGTATCTTCTGTAGGCGGCATTCATGAGCGATCACGCAGCCGACATGACGAGCGACCACGAAGTCGATATCGATAAACACGTCAGGATCTACATCACCGTCTTCGTCGCACTGATGGTGCTGACGATCATCACGGTCGCAATCGCTCGCTTCCACCTTCCCGTGCCGATTGCCGTGACCGTCGCGCTGCTCGTCGCGACCGTCAAGGGATCGCTGGTGGCGTGCTACTTCATGCACCTGATCTCAGAGAAGAAGCTGATCTACGCGGTCCTCGCGGTCACTGGCGCGTTTTTCATCGCGCTAATCGCGCTTCCGCTCTTCACCCACAGCGACGGGTTCTGGATTCACTGATGAACCTCAGGTGGGTCCACGCGTTTCTGATCCTGCTCTCCGCGGCGCTCGCGGTGCTGTTCGGTTTCTGGTGCCTGGCCCGATATGGACGGCAGAACGAGCTCGGCAGCCTACTCGCCGGCATAGTGTCTTTCGCAGTGTCGTTCGGTTTGGTCTTCTACGACTCGTGGTTCCTCCGCAAGACGAGGATGCTTCGATGAAAACGCGGCGAACATACCTCGCGATCGGACGGGTCTTCGCAACGGCGGCTGCCATAGTGCTCGGCAGCAGCTCGAGCGTCCTTGCCTGCCCGGTGTGCTTCGGGGCAGAGGAAACCTCACTGGTCGACGGGACGAAGCTGGGCATTCTGGTGCTGCTGACGATCACCCTTTCGGTACAGGGTGCGTTCCTGGGCTTTTTCCTCTATCTCCGTCAGCGCGCGAAGCGCATCGCTGACATCGACCTCGACACTGAATGGTCGGAACTCCAAGGGGGAGCGTCGAGAACATGACTGAGTGGCTTGGAATGCCGCCGCTCGCCGCGAATCACGGCGGGCAGATCGACAATCTGATCGGCTGGATTCACATCTTCATGCTCATTCTGTTCGTGGGCTGGGGAGGGTTTATCCTCTACGTCGTTGTTCGGTTCCGGAAATCGCGGAATCCGGTCGCCGACTACAAAGGGGTCACCTCGCACAGGTCGACCTATCTCGAGGTCGCCGTGGCGGTTGTCGAAGCGGTTCTGTTGGTCGGATTCGCAATCCCGCTCTGGGCCACGAGAGTCGAAGGCCTTCCGCCGCAGAACCAGGCACTACTGGTTCACGTGACCGGCGAGCAGTTCGCCTGGAATATCCACTATGCCGGTGCCGACCAGGTATTCGGCCGCACCGATATCAAGCTGATCGACCTCCAGACGAACCCCCTGGGACTCGATCGCTCCGATCCTGCCGCGAAGGACGACGTCACGACGGTCAATCAGCTCTATCTGCCCGTGAACAAGCCGATCATCGTCAATCTCCGGAGCAAGGATGTCATCCACAGCTTCGGCGTGCCTGAATTTCGAGTGAAGCAGGACGCGGTGCCCGGCTTCACGATTCCCATCTGGTTCGTCCCTAACACCACGACAGCGGAAATGCGGACCCGGACGGGGAATCCCGAATTCCAGTACGAGATCGCCTGCGCGCAGCTCTGTGGCTTGGGCCACGCCCGGATGCGTGGCATTGTCACCGTCCAGAGCGCCGAGGAATTCCAGAAGTGGATGGAAGACGCGGTGGCGGAGCAGGCCGGCGCGGCCGCCGACCCCTTCCGATAGGACCAGCCCGTCTTCGAATCGTCGCAGAGCGAATTAATAAAAGCTCTAGGCCGGCCGCAGTTTCATCCGCGCGAGACACTCGTTGAACCGCGGATCCAGACGCATGCTGTCCCACTGAGGCGCCACAGCGAGATGGACCAACGCAGGCTCGCGTACGTCGAGGGCGCGTTGGAGAAGCTCGAA
>Ga0111539_10002319_pt1 | contig 25333 bp, 14 predicted proteins | sample RhiMethybrSRZTD1_FD_79667 | JGI IMG/M metagenome (GOLD analysis project Ga0111539, IMG submission 79667) | Populus rhizosphere microbial communities from Tennessee, USA - Rhizosphere MetaG P. TD hybrid SRZTD1 (version 2) (version 2) | ecosystem: Host-associated > Plants > Roots > Rhizosphere >...
ACCGCGATTGGTGTACTTCTTCGCGATGGAGACGACGAGTCTGAGGTTGGCTTCGACCAGTTCTTTCTTCGCCTGCTCGGCCTGCAGCTCGCCGCGCTGGATGACTTCGATCGTGCGGCGGAGACGCTCCGGCGTCTCCTCGAGATCGTCGATCATCTGCTTGACGTGGACGCGAATGTCCTTGAGCTTCTTCTGAAGGTTCTTCTTCTCTTCCTCCTTCAGCTTCGGCGTCTTGGCCTTGATCTTCGGGTTCAGGAAGCGATCGAGCTGATCGGCCTCGCGCTGCACCTTCACGACAGAATCGACGGCGTCCTTCACTTCATCGACGAGTCGACGCTTGATGCTCTCCGTGAACTCGATGTCGCGGATGCGGCGTGAGACTTCCACCCACGCGCGCAGCGTCTTGATGCGGGCTTTCCGATACTTGCGTTTGTCCTTCTTCGGGACGAGATCGAGCTTCTCGATGAACTTCTGATAATTGACGCGCGCCTTGCGCACGGCCTCGATCTCGCCGAGCACTTCGACGGCGCGCTCCTGGATCACTTCGTCGGTGATCTCCTCGTCGCTGAAGATCACCAGCTCGCGAATGGTGCGCTCGCCGGCGCGCAGCTGATCGCCCATGATCAGAATGCGCTTGGCGATGGTGGGTGTGCGAGAAATCGACTTGATGACCGCCAGCTTGCCGCGCTCGATGCGCTTGGCGATGGCCACCTCACCCTCGCGCGTGAGCAGCGGGACGGTGCCCATCTCGCGGAGGTACATACGCACTGGATCGTTGGTCTTATCCAGCGCCCCAGGGGTCAGGTCGAGCTCCGGCTCGTCACCGGAGCCTTCACGATCGAAGTCTTTATCGCCGCGATAGGCTTTGTCCGAATCGACGACCTCGATGCCGGCGGCACCGAAGGCGTTGAATAGATCGTCGAGCTCTTCCGACGAGGTGATTTCCGAGGGCAGGATTTCGTTGACCTCGTCGTAGAGCAGGTAGCCCTTCTCTTTGCCGACGTTGATTAGCTGGCGTACTTCGTCGTATTTCTCTTCAATGGACAAGCTCGTCCTCCGCAATGCGACTACCGACTACTAAATAAGCCCTTCAAGGCGACGCAAAAGTTCGTGTTTCTGTGCCCACAACGCATCGATTCGGCTGCTATGTTCCGACGCGCCGAGTTCCTGCAAGTGATCGATTTCCCGTTGAATCGCTGCGTGTTCGCGTTCGCACCGGATTCGTCTGATGATTTGCGCGCAGCTCTCAGCGTCTTTCACGTGGGGTTCCTTCTCGCTCGCAATCCCGGTCACGAGCTGTGCCTCTACCATGCTTAGACGCTCGAACAGCACAGAAGGAGAGAATCCTCTATTTTCGTTCAGTTTCCGTGCGAGATCCAGCACCGATCGGGAGGCCAGCCCTTCGAAATCACCTACGTGGAGACTGTCCAGAGCGGCCAGCGCCGGGGCGGGGTCGTGGATGAGCCACCAAATAAGGCCTTTTTCCGCCTTGGTCACATTCCCAAAGCTTGGCAGGGCCCCGACCTGGACCGCCGTCTGCTTCTGGACGGCAGCTTTGCGAATCTGTGCACGAACAACTTCGTCAGTGACCCGGGCCTTGAAGGCGAGTCGGTCGCCAAACCGGTCGCGCATCGCGGCGTCCGGAATCCGGCCGGCCACTGGCAGCATCTCGGCGAGGAATTTCACCCGGCCCTCATCGCTGTTCAGGTTGTGACCGGCCGCCGTCCGGTCCAACAGATACTCTAGATACGGCCGCGACTGCTTCAGTTTTTCACCGTACGCCGCGCCCCCGTTTTTCTGAATGAATGTGTCTGGGTCCTCGCCCGGGGGCAGGGTCGCGACGTTCACATCGAACCCCTCGGCCACCAGGAGCTCGCTCGACCGCGCCGCCGCGCCCTGGCCGGCCGCATCGGGGTCGTAGCTCAAGACGACTTTCCCGACGAATCGCCGTATTTGCTGCGCCTGTTGCGGCGTCAGCGCGGTCCCGCACGAGGCCACGACCGGAAACCCCGCCTGGTAGACCTGTCCGAAATCGAAGTAGCCCTCAACCAGGACGACGAACCCACTCTGACGGATTGCGGTCTTGGACAGATGGAGTCCGTAAAGGGTTCGGCTCTTTGAGTAAATCGGCGTCTCAGGCGAGTTCAAGTACTTCGGCTGCTGATCCTTCTCGAGCGCCCTGCCGCCGAAGGCGATGATCGACCCGGTGTCGCGGCCGATCGGGATCATCAGCCGGTTGCGGAACCGATCGACGGTCTGACCGTCCTCGCGCTGCACGAGCAGGCCGGCCTTCACGAGCGTCGCCTGTGTAAACCCTTGGTTGAGAAGCGCCTGCTTGAGGCCCTCGCGGCCCGGCGGCGCGTATCCGAGGCCTTGCGCATCGGAGGTCACTTCATTGATTCCACGATCGGCGATGTATTTCCTGAAGCGCGTGCCGGCCGATGAGAGCAGCTGTTCGCGGAACCATTTGGCTGCCGCTTCGTGAACCTTGAGCAGCGTCTCGCGTTCCGCGGCGCCGGCGCGCTGCTCGTCATTCGCCTCGAGCTCGGGCAGCGACACGCCGAAGCGCTGCGCCAACTGTTTGACCGCATCGACGAACCCGATCTTCTCGTGCAACTCGAGAAACTTGATGACGTCGCCGCCGGCGGCGCAGCCGTAGCAGTGGAAGAAGCCCTTGTCACGATTGACCGTGAACGACGGCGTCTTCTCGGAGTGGAACGGACACAGCCCTTTGTAGTTCGCGCCGCTCTTCTTGAGCGACACGTAGTCCTGAATCACGACGACGATGTCGGCGTGCTGCTTCAGGTCTTCGATGAACTGTGCCGGATAAAGAGCCATGTCCGAGTTACATCAATCCTTTAACTCCACCACCGTCACCCCGCCGCCGCCCTGATCCATCTTTGCCGTCTCGAACCGCGCTACGAGCGGGTGTTCTTTCAGAAATTCCGCGACGGCACGCCGCAGCTGGCCCGTACCGTGACCGTGAATGATACGCAAGACCTGCTGATCCGTGACGGTCGATTCATCGAGAAACTTTTCGAGCCGCGTCAGCGCCTCGTCAACGGTGCAGCCGATCACGTTCAGCTCCGACAGCGATCCCACGCGCGGCTGCAGATCGATATTCACCTTGACCTTCGCCGACGAGGACGCGCCGCCGATCACGCGCAAATCGCGCAGCGCGGCGCGCAGCCGCTTGCCGTTCATGTCGATCTCGGCGTGCGGGCCGTGCACGTCGAGCACCGTGCCCTCGAGGCCCAGCGCGCCGACCGTCACGCGCACGCCCGGCTCGATCGGCGCTTCTGGCGTGCGCGCCGGCGTCTGCGCCGCCGATCCCGCACCTTTCTTCAGCCGGCCGACCACCTGCTCGATGGCCGAGCGTGCATCGGCGCGAGCGGCGCCGGTGTCGCCGGTACTAATCGACGCGGCCGCGCGACGTGCCGCCTGATCGGATAACGCGCTCGTGCGCGCTTTCAAACCTTCGATGATCGCGTCGATCTCCTTGCGTCCTTCGCGCAGTTGCTCGTCCAGCTTGGCATCGAGCCTCCGGCGATAGGTGTCTTCGCGTTCGCGTACAGAGTCCTCACGCGATCGCAGCTTGCGCTCGCCGTCCGCGAGCGCGGCCCGTTCGCGGGCGACCTCGCGGCGATCCTGCTCGAGACGCCTGACGTCCTCGTCCACGCGAGCGAGATGCTCGGCCAGCTGCTTTTCACGGTCGCTCAGGTTCTCACGGGCCTGCGCTACCACCGAGGCCGGCATCCCTAGTCGCGCCGCGATCTCGATGGCCAAGCTTCGCCCGGGCGATCCGTACTGCAGACGATACGTCGGAGCAAACGTCTCCGGATTGAATCCGAACGCCGCACTCTCAACCCCGTCCGTCGTCGAGGCGTACGACTTCAGCGAGTCGTAGTGGGTCGTCGCAACCAGGTGCGCTCCTCGCGTACGGAAGTGGTCGATGACGGCGATGCCGAGCGCGCCGCCTTCGACCGGATCGGTGCCGGCGCCAACCTCATCCAGTAGGACGAGCGCCGGCAGCGACAGGTCCCGGTTCATGCCGACGATGTTGGCGATGTGCGCCGAGAACGTGCTGAGGCTGGCCGAGATCGACTGCTCGTCGCCGATGTCGGCAAAAAGCGACTTGAAGACCGGCAGCCGCGATCCGGGTAGCGCTGGTACGTGCAGCCCCGCCTGCGCCATAGCCGCGAACAGGCCAGCCGTCTTCAGCGCCACAGTCTTTCCGCCAGTGTTCGGTCCCGTGATGATCAGAATACGCGTCGGCGGCCGCATGTGGATATCAACCGGAACCGGCTCCTCCACGGTGCCACCGATCTTCGCCATCAGCAGCGGATGACGCGCGGCCATGAGGTCGAACGTGCCGTCGGCGGCAATCACCGGCTCGACGCCGCCAACCAGAATCGAGAAGCGCGCCCGCGCCTGAATCACATCGAGCTCCGTGGCGACCTCGATCGTGCGCTCCAGTTCCTCGGGCCGGCGCCGGAACGCGTCGGTCAGCTCCAGCAGAATGCGGCGCACCTCTTCCGCTTCCTGCTCCTCGAGCGCGACGATGTCGTTATTGATCTCAACGGTCTCGAGCGGCTCGACGAACAGGCTGGCGCCGCTCGCCGACCCGCCATGCACGATGCCCGGGATCGCGGCGCGATGCTCGGCGCGGACCATTAACACGTGGCGGCCATTGCGATCGGTGACCACCTGCTCTTGCAGATACTTCGCATCTCGCCCGCGCAGGAACCCGTCGAGCGTCGTCCGCAGCCGCTGCTTCTGTTTGCGCAACCGCTCGCGAATCGAGGCGAGCGCCGGGCTGGCGTTGTCGGCCACTTCGCCCGACGGCTCGATCTTTCGCCGCACGTCGGCGATCTCCTGCTTGAACGAGGCGACGGCTTCGACCAGCGCGCGCAGCAGCGGAAACGCCGCGCCGACCTTGGTGATCGCCTGACGCGACTGCTCGATCGACTCGAGATACCCGGACAGTCCAAGCAGCCGCATGGGCTCGAGCCCACGGCCCTCGACGCCGAGCGCCTCGATGATCTCGTCGAGATCCGACGGCGCACGCAGCGGAAAGCCCGGATGATCGGCCAGAAAGCGCGTGCCCTCGGTGGTAGCCCGCTGCCGCGCGACAACCTCCGATGCCGTGGTCGATGGATGGAGCTCGGCCAGCCGGGCGCCGCCGGTCGGAGTGACGGCAAGCCCGGTGACGACCGAAACGATGCGATCGAACTCGAGGGCCCTCAGCGCGCTTGCATTCATGAGCGCTTCAACTTCCAACTTACCAAATCCCAACTCCCAACGACGCTCCAATTGCCAACACCCAAGTTTCTGAGGTTTTCTTGGGAGTTGGAAGTTGGGAGTGGTTGGGAATTGGTCGTTGGGAATTGGGAATTACAGATGGTTAATGCGCGAAGCGATGCAGCCGGCGCCAAAGCCGTTGTCGATGTTGACGACGGCGACACCGCTGGCGCACGAATTGAGCATCCCCAATAGCGCCGCGATTCCCTGATAGCTTGCACCGTAGCCGACGCTGGTCGGCACCGCGATCACCGGAACCTTGACCAGGCCGCCGACGACGCTTGGCAGCGCGCCCTCCATGCCGGCGACGACGATCAATACTCGCGCCCGTCGCAGTCGCTCGTGTTCATGAAGCAACCGGTGCAGACCGGCGACGCCGACGTCGTAGAGGCGATCGACGGTGTTGCCCATGATCTCCGCGGTGACCGCGGCTTCCTCGGCGACAGGAAGATCTGACGTGCCAGCGCATGCGATCAATACAGTCCCGGTGCCGGCGGAGATGTCACCCTGCTTGAGGGTGATTGCACGGGCCTCGTCGTGGTACGTCGCGCCGGGCACGACGAGACGAACGGCGTCCCACGCCTCCTTCGAGGTGCGGGTCACGAGGAGCGATTGCCCGCGCGCCACGATTCGCTCGGCGACGGCGGCAATCTGCGATGGCGTTTTGCCAAGCCCGAGAATAACTTCCGGAAAGCCCTGCCGAAGATGGCGATGGGTGTCCACGCGCGCGAAGCCAAGGTCTTCGAAGGGCGCGGCCGCAAACGCATCGCGAATGCGCGCCGCAGCCGCGTCGGCATCGAGCGTGCCGGCGCGCACCTCGTCCAGCATCTGTCGCAGGTCAGACTCAGTCATGCGAAGCGAAGGAAAAACAGTGAAAAGGGGCCTCTTTCTTGCATTCGCGCCGGACGAGGCTACTATAATCAGTCCCCGCAGAACGCATGACGCCTTCTGAGACGCTCATCCTCGCCACTTATTTCTTCGTACTCGTCATCCTAGCGGCATACGGATGGCACCGCTATTACCTCGTTTACCTATACATGAAGAACAAGGGACGGATGCCCGTCCCGGCTGGCGAGCTGAAAGAGTGGCCAGCGGTCACGATTCAACTGCCCATCTACAACGAAATGTACGTCGCCGATCGATTGATCGACGCCGTGTGTCTGATCGACTACCCGCGCGAGCTCCTGGAGATTCAGGTCCTGGACGACTCGACCGACGAGACGACCGGGGTGGCCGAGCAGGCCGTGCGCCGCAACGCCTCGCGCGGCGTGGACATCAAGTACCTGCATCGCACGGATCGCACCGGCTACAAGGCCGGCGCGCTCGAGGCCGGGCTCAAAGTCGCTAAGGGCGAGTTCGTCGCCATCTTCGACGCCGACTTCATTCCCACAGTTGACTTCCTGAAGCGCACCGTCCCGTTTTTCACCGATCCGAAGGTGGCGATGGTTCAGGCGCGGTGGGGGCACATCAACCAGGAATACTCGCTGCTGACGAAGATCCAGTCGATCCTGCTCGACGGTCACTTCGTGTTGGAGCATGGCGGGCGCAATCGCGCCGGCCTATTCTTCAACTTCAACGGTACGGCCGGCATCTGGCGCCGCACCGCGATTACCGACGCCGGCGGCTGGCAGCACGACACACTCACCGAGGATCTCGACCTCAGCTATCGCGCGCAGCTGCGCGGGTGGCGCTTTATCTTCCTGCCCGATCTCGTTGCACCGGCGGAAGTGCCCGTCGAGATGAACTCGTTCAAGTCTCAGCAGCATCGCTGGGCGAAGGGTTCGATTCAGACCTGCCGCAAGCTGCTGCCGCGTATCCTGCGCGCCAACATCCCGTTCCATGCCAAGGCCGAAGCCTTCTTCCATCTGACCGCGAACTTCAACTACCCGCTCATGTGCGTGCTGTCGGTGCTGATGGCGCCGGCGATGGTGATCCGCTACAACATGGGCTGGTACGAGATGATCCTCATCGACGTGCCGCTGTTCTTTGCGGCCACGGCGTCGGTGGCCAATTTCTACATGGTGTGCCAGCGTGAGCTCCACGCTGACTGGGTGACGCGCGCCAAATACCTCCCGTTCCTGATGTCCATCGGCATCGGACTCGCGATCAACAACACGAAGGCGGTGTTCGAGGCGCTCTTCAACAAGCAGAGCGAGTTCGCGCGCACGCCGAAGTACCGCGTCGAGACGGATGCCGACGAGTGGATCGGCAAAAAGTATCGTCAGAGCTTCGTCGTCCAGCCGATGATCGAGCTGGCGCTGGGCCTCTACTTCACGGCCACGGTGTTCTACGCGTTGGCCAACGGCATCTACGGCACGCTGCCGTTCCTCGTCCTGTTCCAGATTGGCTTCCTTTACACCGGCCTGCTCTCGATCATCCAGCAGTTCGCCGGTGACGTCGTACTAAAGCCGGTCGCCGAAGAAGAACTGTAAAGATCGTCAGGTCAAAGGGCAAAGGTCAAAAGGCAAAGGTTAGGTACCAAAGTACCTAGGTACGTAGGTACCAGGTGCAGTTGCTAGGTACCAGTCGTAGTTGTACGTGTAGGTGTGTGTCTATTGGACAAGAGACGCAACGCTGCATTGCTATTAACGGTTGGAGGACTGCTGGTCGCTCTTGAGGTGGGGTCCGCACAGGGGCCTTCGTTTGAGGTTGCGTCAGTGAGGGAGAATCGCAGTGGCGGCATGACGCGAGTCACCCCGGGACTGCAGCCCACCTTTGCCGAAGTCATTCCCACTCCTGCGCCGGGCCAAATATCGATAACGAATGCGACGTTGCGGCATATCATCGCGCTCGCCTACGGCTTCAATCTAACGCTCGAGCAGTACGCCCTGAGGGGTGGGCCTGAGCGGATACTGCAGGCTCGCTTCAATATCGTCGCAAAACCCCCTGAAGGTGCACCGCCGAGTCAAAGCCGGTCAATGCTTCGTACGCTGTTAACCGAGCGCTTCAAACTGAGAACTCATACAGAAACGCAGCAAATCTCGGCGTACGTCCTCAAGATGGTCACTGAAAGCAAGCTCGGCCCCGAGCTGCGACCTTCGCCAGACGACTGCACGTCTGCGTCGATGCCCGACAATTCCCAAGATCGAGCACGTCTCGGTCCTAAGGACGCGGACGGCCAATGGTCGGTAACCTTTTCGTTGTCCGATTCGCCGACTCCAGGTGCGGAGCCACCTGGAGTCTCGATTTTTACAGCTGTGCGAGAGCAGCTCGGACTGAAACTGGAGCAGGGGTCACGTCCGATGAACGTCATCGTAATCGACTCGGTTGAAATGCCAACGCCAGATTGATGTCCTCACCTTTGCCTTAGCCCGGAGCACTACCCGAACAGGTACTTGCTGGGTGCACGGCGGACTCGCAATAATGGCGCGCCGCCGCGGCCTTGACGCGGCGCCCGCGCCCATGACGCCGCGCGAGTCACGCACAGCCCGCTTGTCGATTTGCCACCGCGTCGCGGTTGCCGCGGCGATTGCGGTATTCGTGTGCCTTGCAGGCTCACGTCCGTCGGCCGAGGACTCGCTGCCCGACTACGTCCTCTCGGCCTGGGGAAACGAGAACGGACTGAAGCCCGGCGACGTGTTCGCCGTCGCGCAGGATGTTGACGGCTATCTCTGGCTTGGCACACCCAACGGATTGATCCGGTTCGATGGCTCGCGGTTTACGCCATGGACCGCGTTATCGCCCGAGAACCCGCTGCCGAGCGGCCCCGTGCACGCCATCGTGGGTTCAGCCGACGGCAGTCTGTGGGTCGGCATCGGCGGAGGCGCCGGCGTCGTTCGCGTCTATCAGGGCAAGGTGTACCAGCACGCGAAATCGGATGGCGCACCTCCAGGCGCGAACGCGATGATCCAGGATCGCCAGGGCACGATCTGGGTCGGCACGCGCAGCGGAGTGTTCCGGTTCGCCAACAGCCGGTGGACCGTGATGGGCAAGGCGCAGGGCTACAGCGGCGCCGAAGCCTTCAGCCTCTACGAAGACCGCGCGGGGCGGGTGTGGTTTGGTACGGCGGCGGGCGTCTATCGCCGCAACGGCGAGATGCTCGAGCTCGTTGATGCCGGCGCCACCAACGTCCAGAGCCTCACTGAAGACGCGACCGGCGCGATCTGGGTGACCGACTCTCGCGACATCGTGCGCAAGCTCTCGACGCATGCCGCGCCGCAGCACGAACGTGAGATCCGGTTGCCCGCGGGCGCCTGGCGTCTGCTGCGCGACAGTCACAACCAGATCTGGATCGCCGCGTTTGGCGGCGGACTGCTTCGCGTGCGGAGCCCGCTCGATCCGTCGCCGCTCGTCGAACGCTTCGAGTACGAGCATCGTCTCGCCGGATCCCCGCGATCGCTCTTCGAAGATCGCGAAGGCAACATCTGGGTCGGCATGCGCGGCGGATTGATTCGTCTCTCAACGGGTTCCTTCTCCAACCTTCGATCGTTGGAAGGGCTGACCAACGACGGCGTGCGCACGGCCACGGTCGGCGCCGATGGCAGCGTCTGGGTCGCCACCGGCCACGCGCTCAATCGCTTCTCGGGTTCGTCGCGGACCTCGTACGACGTCGCGCAGACGATGGCGCTGCACAGCGATCGGCACGGAACGCTGTGGGTGGCGAGCGGGCAGTCGGTGAGCCGACTTGCCGGCAACAGGCTTCAGGGGCTGACGCTACCCGACACGATTCGTTCGAGCCGCATCATGGCGTTGACCACCGACGCGCAGGACACGTTGTGGCTGTGCACCGCGCTCAAGGGTCTGATGACCTGGAACGGCAAGGTACTGTCGCGATTCGAGGACCAGGCTGACCTCACCAACAAGGCCTGCCAGTCGATCTTCACCGACAGTCAGGGGCGCGTCTGGATCGGGCTGCTGACGGCCGGCGCCGCGGTGTTCGACGGAGGCAAGTTTCGATTCTTCGGCGAGCACGAAGGGCTGCCGCGAGGTACGGTGCTCGCCATCACCGAGGACCGGCGAGGTGGCATCTGGCTGAGTACGACGACAGGCCTGAGCCGTTTTCATAACGGCCGGCTCACCGCGATCACTCAGGCGAACGCGCCGTTGGCCGACCTCGTGCCGGTGCTGATCGAGGACGCTGAAGGCTACATCTGGGTCGGGGTGAACTCCGGCGCGGCGGTGATCCGGTTCCATCCGACCGAGGCAGACAGGGTCGGCGCCAATCCCGCTCATCAGTTGGAGTACGCGCTGTACGACGAGACTGACGGCATGCAGCAGGGATCGCAGACCTGGCAGGCCGGTGTCGGCGGCGTGCGCGACATCGACGGCCGGCTTTGGGTGGCCACGGGCCTGGGCATGACGGTCATCGATCCGCGAAACCTGCCGTTGACGAGGCGTCCGCCGCCGCCCCGAATCGAGAGCGTCACCGCCGACGGCCGTACCGTGACGCCCGGCCGCGATCTCGCACTGCCGTCAGGAACGTCCACGCTGCGGATCGACTACGGCACAGTGAGTCTCAACTCCGCCGCGAAGCTCCGGTTCCGCTACATGCTCGAGGGCATGGACGATGAATGGGTCTACGCCGGGAGCACACGCGAGGCGACGTACACGAACGTGCCGTCGGGAAATTACCTGTTCCGCGTCAGCACAACCGCCAACGGCGAATGGACCGAGGCCGCGCGCTGGGCGTTCTCGGTGGCGCCGCCCTTCTACCGCACACCGAGCTTCATCACGCTCGCGCTGGTCGGCACTCTATTGCTGCTGGCCGCTGCCTGGTATCTGCGACTGCGCGCCGTGCGCAATCAATTCACGCTGGTGTTCGCCGAACGCGCGAGAGTCAGCCGCGAGATTCACGACACGCTGTTGCAAAGCCTCGCGGCGATCGGCGTCGAGCTCGAGACGCTCGCCACTGAGCTGGATTCATCGCAGACGCCGGCGCGCGAAGGCTTGCGCCGTCTTCGCCGCCAGGTCGGGCATTGCCTCCGTGAGGCGCGCGAGTCGATCCTCGAACTGCGCAACAACTCGATGAAACCGCGAGCCTTGGTCGATTCGCTGCGTGATCTGGCGGAGAACACGACCCGGTCGAAAGGCGTCACCACCGAGTTCCTGACGACCGGCCGGCCGCAGTGTTCGTCCGCAGACGCCGAGATGCAATTGCTGAGGATTGCGCAGGAGTCGGTGCGAAACGCGGTGCGGCATGGACGCGCTACACAAGTGCAGATCGCCTTGCGCTTCGAAGACGACCGCATTCTGCTGCGTGTCTCTGATGACGGGCGCGGGTTCGTGCCCGACGAGCACGAGGCAGTCGCGCGCGAGCGCGGCGACAACGGCGAACACCTGGGTCTGCTGACGATGCGCGAGCGCGCAGCACGCGTGCGCGGGCACATCGACATCATCAGCAGTCCCGGCCGCGGCACGACGATCGAAACTTCGGTCCCGGTAATGGCGGAATAAGTTCTCAATGCCCACATCCACGATTCGCGTGCTCTGCGCCGACGACCATCGATTGATGCGCGAGGGGATCGCGCGCATCGTCGGCGTGCAGCCGGACATGACGATCGTTGCGCAGGCGAGCGACGGCGAGCAGGCAGTCGCGCAGTTTCTCAAATACCGGCCCGACGTCACGCTGATGGACCTGGAGATGCCGACGATGAACGGCGTCCAGGCGATCCAGGCGATTCGCGCTCAGCAGGCCGATGCCCGCATCGTCGTGCTGACGATGTATCACGGCGACGAGGATATCCATCGCGCAATCGCGGCCGGAGCGATGGGCTACCTGCTCAAGGACACGCTGCCCGACGATCTCATTCGCGTCATCCGCGAGGTCCACTCGGGTCGTCGGGCGATCCCGCCGGAGATTGCCGCGGTGCTCGAACAGCGCGCCAGTCAGCCGACGCTGACGTTTCGCGAATCCCAGGTGCTTGAACTTCTGGCAACCGGTAAGCGGAACAAAGAGATCGCAGCGGCGCTCGGCATCAGCGGCGACACTGCGAGCGCGCACATCAAGAGCATCTTCCAGAAATTCAACGTGCACGACCGTACCGCCGCCCTCGCCGAGGCCCTTCGCCGCGGCATCATTCATATCCGATGAAATTGACGATGGACGATGGCCGATTGACGGATTGGAGCCGTCAATTCGTCAATTCGTAAATCGTCAATCGAAAATCTCCCGCACCGTTATCCCCCCCAATCAGGGGATATCCGCTCGCGCCTTGAACGTGGATGATTGGCGCCCTCGAACCCTTGAAGAATTTTTTGGGGAGATGCACGTGCAGCTGCCACTCGTGCGTAAAGCCGTGACCAGGGGCGGGAATGCCGTGACCACGGGGCTCGGCATGGCCATCTTCGGGATGATTGCGTTGACCGTACTGCCGGCGCAGCAGCAGGCACCGCGTCCCCCCCGAGCGACGCTTGCGCCGCGCGACTACATCGAGATTCAGCAACTGGTTCGCAAGTACGCGTGGGCGCTCGATGGCGGCGACAACTACGGGTACGCGTATGCGGATCTCTTCACGCCAGACGGCGTGTTTGTCGGCATGAATCAGGGACCGGACGGCCGGTCCTACCAGGGACGTGATGTGCTGGCGGCCCTCGCGCGCACGCCGGCCGGCGGCGCCAATAACCAGCGTCACTTCACGATGAATCACGTCATTACCCCTCGACCAGGCTCGGGGCAGGCGCCGGCCCCTCCACCAGGCTCCGGTCAGCCTGACACGGCAACGGGTCGCGTCTACGTCGTGATGCTCGACATTGGCATCGTGGGGACACCGAATGCCGTGAACCATGGCGGCCACTACGACGACGTCTACGAAAAGACGAGCGTCGGCTGGCGTTTCAAGAAACGGACGTATTGGGAATCGAAGGTGGATGTATGGCCAAAGTAGCGATTGGTCTTCTGGCCTGTGTGATCGTCGCGGGTGCGATCGTCGGAGCCCAGCAGCGAAACACCACGACCTCCACGCCGGCGCTCACGCCACAGGATTACATCGACATCCAGCAGCTCGTCTCGAACTATCCGTATGGGCTCGATGGCAATACCGACAACGGCGCGACGTACGCGAGTCTGTTCGCTCCCGGCGGTGTCTTCGGCCGGCCACGTACCGAAGGCCGTGACAACCTGGCGGCGCTTGCCAACAGAGAACCCCACGGCGCGAAGTACGTCCGTCACTTCATTACCAACCACGTGATCGAGGCGTCCCCAGGCGGGGCGATTGGCCGCGAGTACTGCGTGATCATCGACATCGGCGAAAACGGCGAGCCGGGAAAGATCTTTCTCGGCGGCCGCTACGACGACGAGTACGTGAAGACACCTCAGGGCTGGAAGTTCAAGAACCGTACGTTCACGCCGTCACGAGTGGAGGTGGGCGGACGTGGAACCGGGCGTGGTCAGGAGTGATCGAGGACCGATGCGAATAGCTCAAAGAATTTCAGCGGTCTTGCTGCTCGTGGTGGCGCTGTCCGTGCCATGTGCGGCACAGAGCAATCTCACGGCGCAGGATCGTGCCGACATTCAGGAGTTGAGCGCGAAATACGCGCGAACGCTCGGGACGTGCGCGGCGGAGGAATATGCCGACCTGTTCGCGCCTGACACCGGCTACTTCGCGAGCAACATCCGCGGCGAAGTCGTTGGCCGCGAACGTCTGATCGCTCTCGTTCGTAGTGAACGACACTGCGTCGCTCCCGCGCCTCAAGCAAGTGGCACGGCGAATGCGCCTCGCCCGGTGCCAACGGTTGTCATCGAAATCTCGTCAACTGGTCCGATCGGTCGCGCCGATCTCGGTGAGAAGGTGGGCCGCTACGACGACGAATACGTGAAGACCGCAAAGGGATGGCGGTTCAAGTCTCGGACGGTCATGACGGCGCAGGAACTCGCCGCTGGCTTGACGGTGCAGGACGTGCGGGCGATCCGCCGTCTAGCCGGCACCGATCTCGGGCAGTTCGACGACGTCTATGTGGCGGGGCAGGACGGCGTGAAGCGGTTCAGAGCGTCGGGTGTGGCGCTGGGGTTGTCGCAGGAGGGCGTGACCGGACGGGCCTTCCTCAAGAACAACGGCGGTCACTACGACGACGTGTATGTGAAGACACCAGCAGGCGGTTGGCGTTTCAAGTCCCGGGTGCACGTCGCTCCGTAGTGTCCGGCTTTAGCGGGACCGCGGGGTTGTCAGGCCATTGGAGGTTACCGATGTCGCGATTCACGCGTGTGGCGTTGCTGCTCGTCGGGTTCACGGTGTGTCTGCCGTTGATGGCGTACGCACAAGCGTCGATCACCGGTGTGGTTCGGGATGCGTCGGGGTCGGTGCTCCCCGGCGTCACCGTGGAAGCGGCCAGTCCCGTGCTGATCGAAAGAGTCCGTACCGTCGTCACCGACGGCAACGGCCAGTACCGAATCGTCGATCTACGCCCGGGCACCTACGCCGTCACCTTCACGCTGAGTGGGTTCTCGACGATTCGGCGCGAAGGCATCGAGCTGACCGGGTCGTTTGTCGCGACTGTTGACGTGGAACTGAAGGTCGGCGCGCTCGCGGAGACGATCACCGTCACCGGCGAATCGCCGATCGTGGACCTGCAGCGCAACACGCAGCAGCGAGTGTTCGATGCCGCCACGGTTGAGGCCATTCCCGTCGGACGCAGCCACATCAACATGGTGGTGTTGATTCCGGGATTGGCCGCATCGCAGCCTGGGCGCGGTGCGTTGGCCGACGTCGGCGGTACCAACAACCTGCAGAACACGCAGTTCTCGATCCACGGTGGCCGCACCAGTGACACACGGCTGCAGCTCGATGGCGTGAGACTCGGCAACGTGCTGTCGCCGGGCGAGTTCTCGAACTTCGTGCCCGACACGAGCGCGACGCAGGAAGTGGCCGTGGACTATGCGGCGGTGTCGGCCGAACAGCCCTTCGGCGGACTCCGCATCGACCTGATCCCGCGTGAAGGCGGCAACACGTTCCGAGGAACGGTGTTCGCCACGGGCGTCAACTCCGCGTGGCAGACCAGCAATCTCACCGACGAATTGCGAAACCGCGGGCTGCCCGAGCCCAACGAGATGAAGCGGGCGTACGACATCAACCCGTCCTTCGGTGGTCCCTTGTTGCGCGACAGGCTCTGGTTCTACAGCTCGGCGCGCTGGCAGGTGAATCAGAACTACATCGCGGGTCTGTACTACAACAAGAACGAGGGCGACCCGACCAAGTGGCTCTATGAGGAAGACCGATCGAAGCGAGGCTTCTTCTCGCTCGAACAGAATGGCGTGAACACCCGCCTCACCTTCCAGGCATCACCACGAAACAAGGCATCGTTCTACTACGACAACCAGGCCCGCATCTGGGACGATACGCGCGCGGGCGTCTCGCCCGAGTCAGCTGTCGCCTATCGCTTCCCCGTACTCAATCTGGCGCAGGCCAGCTGGACATCGACGCTCACCAACAAGTTGCTCTTTGAGGCGCGGTTCGCGCGCCGCGGTGAGGCCTTCGGCAACCAGTTGCCCGAAGCGGGCTCGGTGTACCGCGACATGATTCCGGTCCTCGAACAGTCCACCAACTTCTTCTATCGAGGCAAGGGTGGTGACGGCGGCGTCAGCGGCACCTTCGGCTACTCGAGTCAGAAGATCAACACGGCGGTCACGTCGATGTCGTACGTGACCGGCTCTCACTCGCTCAAGGTCGGGTTCAGCGACACGTGGGCATCGACGGTCAGCACGACAGAGTCGAACTCGTCGTACGTGATGTACCGCTTCAATTTCGGCCAGCCGAATCAGGTCACGATGTACGGTGTGCCGGTTCGCGGTGAATCGCTGGTCAAGGGAGAGATCGGCGTCTATGCGCAGGACCGCTGGACGATCAAGCGGTGGACGCTCAACGGCGGCATTCGCTACGACGGCTATCGCGGCGGCTATCCCGAGCAGTATCGCGGTCCTGCACCGCTGCAGCCGACGCGCAACTTCACGTTCCCTGCCGTCACCAGCATGAGCCTGCACGACGTGACGCCGCGTCTCGGCGTGTCGTACGATCTCTTCGGCAACGGCAGGACCGCGGTCAAAGCGAGCCTCGGCAAGTACGTGCTCGGTGTGTCCACGATCGGCAACCCGGCCGGTGTCAGCACGACGACGACCAGGACCTGGACCGACTCGGATTTCGACTTCGTTCCGGACTGCAATCTCTTGAACCTGCAGCAGAACGGCGAGTGCTCGACGGTCGCCAGCCTCGCCTTCGGACAGCTGACATCGATTCCGGAGTTCAACCGGGATACCCGCTTTGGATGGGGCAATCGCGCCTACAACTGGGAGTTCTCGACCAGCGTGCAGCATGCGCTGACGCCGCGTGTCGGAATCGACGTCGGGTATTTCCGCCGCTGGTTCGGCAACTTCCAGGTCACACAGCTGCGCGGTCTGACAGCCGCCGACTTCGACAAATACGACGTCACCGCTCCGCTCGACAGCCGTCTGCCTGACGGCGGTGGCTATCGCATCGAGGGGCTGTACAACATCAACCCGCTGAAGGTGGGCGCCGGCACCACGTACACGACGCTGGCGCGTGACTTCGGCGATCAGACGGAGTATTGGAACGGCGTTGACCTCAGTGCCAACGCGCGTCTTCGGAACGGTGTGGTGCTCCAGGGCGGCGTCAGCACGGGTCGTGCAACGACGGACAACTGCGACGTCATCGGCAACGACCAGGGGGCCGTGTTCGGTGGGGCAGCCCCGGGCGCGGGCCCGAGCCTTCGCGGGTGTCACGTACAAGCAGCGTTCCTGACACAGGTCAAGCTGCTTGGCACGTACCTCGTTCCTGTCGTGGACGTGAACGTGGCGGCGACGGTACAGAGCACGCCGGGGCCGGTACTGAGCGCGAACCGCCAGTTCCCCAACTCGGAAATCCAGCCATCGCTTGGCCGGCCGCTGTCTTCAGCCGCGCCGAACGCCACCATCAACATGCTGCTGCCGGGCGACATGTATGGCGACCGCGTGAATCAGTTCGATCTCCGCGTGGGCAAGACGATCAGGTTTGGCGGACGCCGCGCGGCGGTGAATCTCGACGTCTACAATCTGTTCAACGCGAACCCCGTGATGCAGGAGAATGCCGCCTTTGCAGTGTGGCGGACGCCGCAGCGGATAATGGACGCTCGTCTGTTCAAGGTGAGCGGACAGCTGGACTTCTGATGATGCGAACGTCGTTCGTCGTATTCCTCCTCGCGATCGCGGCATCTCCTGCCGCGATCGCGCAGACCACTCAGCCGTTGACCGCCCTCGACTACATCGAGATACAGCAACTCGCGTCGAAGTACGCGCGCGCCATCGACACGTGCTCGAACAACGGCTACGACTACGCTGACCTCTTTACCGCCGACGGTTACTTCCAGCCCGAGCAAGGGGGGAAGCTCGGGAACAAGTTTCAGGGGCGCGAGCGCCTCGCCGCGGCATCAGGCGGCGGATCGCTCGGATGTAAGAACGTCGGCTGGATCAAGCAAGGCGTGAAGCACATGTACGTGAATCACATCATCACCGCCTCGCCTGAAGGCGCCACTGGTACCGTGGACATGTTGATGATTGGCTTGAACGGCGATCCCTACAAGATCCGTCACGAGGGGTATTACGAAGATACCTACGTGCGCACGCCGCAGGGCTGGCGCTTCAAATCGCGCATTCATCACGTGCCGATGACCACGCCGCCTGCCGAAGCCGGGCAGCCCGCGCGGCCGGCGCAGCCGGACGCGGCCCGATAAAAACGCGCGAAATCTCGAACAAAATCGCCGATGTGTCACCCGATCAGGGCATTGATTCGCCGATAGGAAGTGGATACAACCGAAGGCGTATCGTGACCGGATCACGCCCGCGCCGCCTGCGCGCTCTGCGTTTCGGCGCCCTCATCGCGGCGTCCGTGTGGGTGCTCTCTGCCGGATGGGCAGTCATCGGCGCGTCGCAGGATGCGCCCGGGGCACAGACGGGCGCCGCCGCTGCTGCCACTCACAGAGCGGTCCTCGACCGCTACTGCGTGACGTGCCACAACCAGCGCACAAAGGTGTCGGGCCTCGCCCTCGACAGCGTCGATGTGGCGCGTCCGGGCGCCAACGCCCAGGTGTGGGAAGACATCGTCCGCAAATTACGGACGCGATCGATGCCGCCGCAAGGCGGGCCGCGGCCAGACAACGCCACGTATACGTCGCTCGTCAGCTGGCTAGAGACCGAGCTGGATCGCGCCGGCGCGGCGGCGCCGAATCCCGGACGGCCGCTGATCCGCAGACTCAATCGCAGTGAGTACGCGAATGCCGTGCGCGATCTGCTCGCCCTCGATGTGGATGTGTCGTCGCTCCTGCCGCCGGACGACTCGGCGTTCGGGTTCGACAACGTCTCCGACATGCTGATCACGTCTCCTGCACTGCTCGAGCGGTATCTGTCTGCCGCCGATCGCGTCAGCGCGCTCGCCGTCGGCGCGCCGGTTGCGCCCGGCTCGGACGTGTATCGCATCAGGCAGGACCGGTCGCAGGACCAGCACATCGAGGGACTGCCGCTCGGGTCGGTGGGCGGTCTCGTCGTCAATCACCACTTCCCGCAGGACGGCGAGTACCACTTCTCCCTGGCCCTCTACCGAAACAACCTCGAGGCGATTCGCGGCCTCGAGCATCCACATCAGATCGAGATCACGATCGATGGCGCTCGCGTCTTCATCACCACGGTCGGCGGTGAGGTCGAGAAAGGCGCGCCCGGCGAGGTCATCACCGATCGGATGGATGCGATCGATGCGCGTCTGCAGGTGCGAGTCCCGGTGAAAGCCGGACCGCACGCGGTCGGCGCCACGTTCGTGCGCAAGATCGGCGAAGGCACCCAGCGGCTGCGGCCATTCCTGCGCAGCTCCGCCGGCACGTACGACTCGACCGGCCGGCCTCACATCGAAACGCTGACGGTTGCCGGCCCGTTCAACCCCACTGGTCCGGGCACGACGCCGAGCCGTGAGCGCGTCTTCTCGTGCCGCCCCACTGCACGCAGCCAGGAAGACGCCTGCGCCACGAAGATTCTGTCCACGCTCACCCGCCGCGCGTTCCGTCGTCCAGTGACGAAGACGGAAGTCGCGCGTGTGCTCGAGTTCTACGCGGCCGGTCGCAGGAAGGGGAACTTCGACAGCGGGGTTCAGCTCGCGATTCGACGCATCCTGGCCAGTCCGACGTTCGTGTTCCGCGTCGAGGAGGACGGGGCGAACAAGGCAGGCACGATTCATCGCGTCAGCGATCTCGAGCTGGCGTCGCGGCTGTCGTTCTTCCTCTGGAGCAGCATTCCGGACGAGACGCTCCTCGATCTGGCCGTGAAGGGCCAGCTGAATCAGCCTGCCGTGCTCGAGCGACAGGTGCGACGCATGCTGGCCGACTCGCGCGCGGACGCCTTGGTCAGCAACTTTGCCGGTCAATGGCTGCACCTTCGCAACCTGAAGACGATCGCGCCCAATCACGACGAGTTTCCCGACTTCGACGACACGCTCCGCGAGGCGTTTCAGCGCGAGGCCGAGCTCTTCTTCGCGAGCATCATGCGCGAGGACAGAAGCGTCCGCGACCTGCTGACCGCGAACTACACGTTCGTCAACGAGCGATTGGCCAAGCACTACGGCCTGCCCTATGTCTACGGCAGCCACTTCCGCCGTGTCACGGTCACCGACGATGCCCGCCGCGGACTGTTGGGAAAGGGCGCCGTCCTCATGGTGACGTCTCGCGCCGATCGCACCGCACCGGTCCTTCGCGGCAAATGGATCCTGGAGAATGTGCTGGGTACGCCGCCGCCACCACCGGTGCCCAATGCGCCGCCGCTGCAGGGCAACAACGAGGCGGCGCCTCGCACGCTGCGTGAGAGGATGGAGCAGCACCGCGCGAGCCCGACCTGCGCTGGCTGTCACAAGGTGATGGACCCGCTGGGCTTTGCGTTGGAGAATTTTGATGCAGTCGGCGCGTGGCGAAGCCGGGAAGCGGGTCGGCCCATCGATGCGTCCGGCCTTCTCGCCGACGGAACACACGTTGATGGCGTAGTGGCGCTGCGGAACGCGCTGGTCGCCCGGTCGGATATTTTCGTGCAGACGCTGACCGAGAAGCTGACGATCTATGCGCTCGGCCGCGGACTGCAGCCCTACGATATGCCGGTCGTGCGGGATATCGTGCGAAAAGCCGGGAAGCAGGACTATCGGTTCTCGGCGCTGATCATGGGTATCGTAACGAGTACGCCATTTCAGATGCGCGTGGCGGGTGACGAGGATCGATAGCCCGGAGTACGGAGCAGACGCATGTTCGTAACCAAGAGAGCCTTGCCCCGGCGGACATTCCTGCGCGGCGTCGGCACGACGATGGCGTTGCCGCTTCTCGAATCGATGGTGCCCGCGTTGACGGCGCTGGCGCAAACGCCGGCGACGCCGCCGATGCGCTTCGGGGCCGTCTACTTCCCGAACGGCGCGACGATGAAGCACTGGATGCCGGACGCGACCGGGGCGGGATTCGAATACAAGACCATCCTCAAGCCGCTCGAGCCGTTCCGCGATCGCGTGAACCTGTTCGGCAATCTGTCGCGTGCAGGTGGCAAGTCGGTGACCGACCATGCGGTCAGCTCCGCCGGCTGGCTCAGTGGTGCCGTCGCGAAACAAACTGAGGCCGAAGACATCAAAGTCGGCATCAGCATCGATCAGGTGATCGCGAAGCGGATCGGTCAGGACACGCGGCTGCCGTCGATGGAAGTCGCCACGGAGGACTTCAGCGGCTACGTTGGCGGCTGCGTGCCGGGCTACGCCTGCGCGTACATGAACACGATCTCCTGGGCATCGGAGACGCAGTCCAATCCCATGGAGATCAACCCGCGCACGGCGTTCGAGCGGATGTTCGGACGGCCGGGCACGCCGGCTGAGCGAGACGCTCGCATCAAGGAGGATCGCAGCATCCTCGATTCGGTGGCCGAGGAAGCGCGCGACCTGCAGCGCAAGGTCGGCGCGCGCGATCGCTCGAGGATCGGCGACTACCTCGATCACGTGCGCGAGATCGAACGCCGCATTCAGCGCACCGAGGCGCAGAATTCGACCAACGTGCTGGCCGTTGACGCGCCGCTCGGCGTGCCGGACACCTTCGAGGCGCACGCCGCATTGATGTTCGATCTGCTTGCCGTTGCCTATCAGTCCGACGTCACGCGCGTGTTCTCGTTCATGATGTCGCGCGAGGCAAGTCAGCGGACCTATCCCGAGCTGAACATTCCGCAGACGCATCACGACGTGTCGCACCACGGCGGCAATGCCGACGCGATGGAGCGCCACGCGAAGATCAACGTGCACTACGCACAGCTGTTCGCGGGATTCCTCGACAAGCTGAAGTCGATGCCCGAAGGCGACGGCACCGTGCTCGACAACTCGCTGATCTTCTATGGCGCCGGCATGAGCGATGGTCAGGCGCATGCGCCGTATCCGCTGCCGCTCGTCGCCGTCGGAGGCGCTGGGGGCAAGGTCAGAGGCGATCGCCACATTGTGGCGGGAGAGTGGACGCCCGTCGCCAATCTCTGGCTCACTGTGGCCGATCTGTATGGCGTTCGGCTGTCGAGTTTTGCCGAAAGCAACGGGCGGGTGGAGCTCTAACCGTGCGAAGGTGCGAGGGTGCGAGGGTGCGAAGGACCCTTGCCGCGTGTGCAGCGCTGATCTTGTGCGTCGTCTCGACGTCAGCAGCTGCGTCTTCCTATCCTTTGATTGACGCGGTCAAGACCGGCGACGCCGCGCGTGTCCGAGCGGTGCTCAAGCAGCAGCCGGCGGCGCTGAAACAGTCAGAAGCCGACGGGACGACGGCGCTGCACTGGGCCGTACGAGCTGACGATGCCGAGATGGTGCGCGTGCTGCTGATGGCGGGTGCCGATGTCAGTGCCGCGACGCGCGAAGGCATCACACCGCTGGCGCTTGCGGCGATCAACGGCAGTGCGGCGATGACCGACACGCTGCTGAAAGCGGGCGCGAAGCCGAACGTCGCCTTGCCCGAGGGAGAGACCATCCTGATGACAGCGGCGAGAACCGGGCAGCCGGACGTGGTGAAGCTGCTGCTCAAGGCCGGCGCCGATCTCAACGCACGCGAGAACTGGTTTGGTGAGGACGCGCTGATGTGGGCCGCGGCGGAGAACCATGCGGCCGCCGTGCGCGTGCTCGTCGAAGCCGGCGCCGACGTCAACGCGCGCTCGCGGGCGCTCGACGTACCGCGACGGCGCAACGGTCAGTCGATTCTTCCATTGGGCAGCTGGACGCCGCTGATGTACGCGGCCCGGCAGGGCGCGCACGATTCGCTCGGCGCGCTCATCGAGGCTGGCGCGGATCTGAATCTCGTCGATCCCGACGGCGCGACGGCGCTCGTCGTCGCAATCATCAACGCCAACTATGACGAGGCGGCGCTGCTCGTCGAGAAGGGCGCCAACCCGAACATCGGCGACAAAGAAGCCAACATGGCCGCGCTCTATGCGGCGGTGGACATGCATCGGCTGGCGATCGGTCACGGCCGACCCAACACCAAGCCCTCGGGCGAACTTGACGCAGTTGATGTGATCAAGCGGTTGCTCGCCAAGGGCGCCGATCCCAACGCGCCGCTGAAGGCGCCGCTGATGCAGCGCCATCACACGGCCGGCGACCGTGCGCTCGGCGATGGGTCCACACCATTCATGCGTGCCGCCAAGTCGGGCGACGTCGCGGTCATGCGATTGCTCTTGGCGGCCGGCGCCGACCCGTTGCAGAAGCAGCCGACTCAGGCGACGGCGCTCATGCTGGCTGCCGGACTCGGCTGGCGCGACGGCAGTCCGGCGGCGCCTTCCTACGATCAGGGTTCCGAGCAGGACGCGATCGAGGCGATCAAGCTGTGCATGCAGGCCGGGATCGACATCAACGCGGCGACCAATACCGGTGAGACGGCGCTGCACGCCGCGATTTCCGGCCGCGGCGCCGAGTCGATCGTCCGGTTTCTGGTTGAAAGCGGCGCGAATCTCCAGGCCAAGAACAAGCAAGGCCGCACGCCGCTCGACGTCGCCGTGGCCAGCCGTCGTGAGCTCGGTGGCATTGTCGCGTATCTGAAGCAGAAGACGAACGTTCCGTAGAGCGCAGGCTTCAGCCTGCGCCGTGACCGCGGGGGCTGAAGCCCCCGCTCTACGCAGACAAGAGCCGTGTTCCTGCGCATTCTCATTGCTTGCCTCGTGGTGGTCAGCGCGACGGCCGCTCTCGCGCAGCCGGCGGCGGAGTGCCCGACGTCTGTGTGCACCGCGCTGGCCCCGACGAATCCCGCCTACAAACAGCTGTGGCAAGACGCGGCTGCGATTCATCAGCACAAGATCTCGTTTGTCACGGCGCTGCAGCGGTTCCTTCGCGCACAAGCCGGCACATTTGGCGATGAAGGCGACGACCTGCGCGCCTCGCTCGAGGCCATGCGTGTCTCGCTCGTGCAGTGGGACGGGGCGCTTCAACGGTTTGAGGCGCAGGTCCGCCCCCAGCGTGATGCTGAATCGCAGATCGCCCTGGCCACCGTGTGGCTCGATCGTCATCGCCTCGACGCGGCGCTCGGGGCGCTCGCGGACGCTGAGCAGCTCGACGATCGCCGCGCCGATCTCTATGCGATACGCGCGCTCGCGTATGGCGCCTCGAAGCGGCCGGAGGAGGCCGTTCGGGCGCTGCGCCGGGCTGTTGCGCTTGATGCGCGCGATGCCACGCTCTCGTACTCACTGGTCCAGCGCCTCACCGAGTTGAACCGGCCCGATGACGCCGCGCAGGCGCGGCGGTCGCTGCAGCGTTCGCTTCCGACCGCACGACGCACCCCGTTCGCGCGTGTCGATCTGCTCAGTCAGTCGCCGGGAACCGCGCCGATCTTTCCTCTGGCACGCTACGCCGCGGGTTTCGCCGCGCTCGATGCTGGGGAGTACGACACCGCTCTCGAGAAGTTTGCAGAAGCCGTCGCGCGCGATCCGCTGGTGCTGAGCGCGCCCGCTGTTCGAGCCGACATCGCTCGCGCCGCCGCCGTGTTGAGGACTGGGCAACTGGACGCGGTGATCCCTCACCTCGAGACGGTCGTTGCCGCCAACCCCGACGCGCCTGAACTCCGTCGTCTCCTTGGATTGATCTACTGGATCGACGAGCAGACGGGGAAGAGCATCGAACATCTGCGCGCAGCCATTCGGTTGGCTCCCGCCGACGACCGCGCTCGTTTGCTGCTGTCTGACGTGCTGGCATCGGACCGCAGGCTTGCCGAGGCCGAGCGCGAGCTGATGCTGGCGACAGAGGCTGGTCTCCGATCCGGCCAGATCGCTTACCGTCTCGCGCAGCTCTCTCAGCGTCAGTCGCTGCTGCCTCGTGCGGCGCAGGCGTTTGCGGACAGTGACGCCTTCGGCGCCGTCGTCGGACGCGATCGCTTCTATCAGGAATGGGGCAGTCTGCTCGTCAACCAGGCCGACTTCGACGCAGCGGTGACCGCGTATACGAAGCGGGTTGGCGTCAACGCCAACAGCGCGGAAGCGCATCGGCAGCTCGGGGACATCTATTTCCTGCAAGGTCGCAACGACGAAGCGCTCACCGAGTTCACCGTCGCCACCTGGCTTGATCCACAGGATGCCCGGGCACACGCCGCTGCCGGCCAGGTCTACGCGCGGCAATCGAAATGGCCCGACGCGATTCCCGCGCTGCAGCGCGGACTCACGCTCGACGGCCGCCTGCGCGAAGCCCGCTACACGCTTGGCACCGCGCTCAGGCGCAGCGGCAGGACCGAAGAGGCGAGGCGCGAGCTCGATCTGTTCGCGCGGCAACAGGCCGAGGCCGAGGCCGCGGGGCAGCGCGAGTTTCAACTCGAGGCCCTCCGTCGCCAGGCGGCGAAAGAGGCGCTGGCGGGTGACCACGACCGCGCGGTTGCGCTCTTTCGTGAGGTCGTGTCGATCGATCCAGGACCGAGGTCACAGAGGGATCTCGGGCTCGCGCTACTTCGTGCAAAGCGTTTTGCCGAGGCGATCGAGCCGTTGGCCAGCGCGCAGAAAGTCGAAGAGACCCTCGACGGATTTGTTTATCTGATCGACGCGCTCACAGCGTCAGGCAACACGGACGAAGCGGCTCGTCAGCGGGTGCTGTATCGGGAGCTCGTACTACGA
>Ga0111539_10002324_pt1 | contig 25316 bp, 20 predicted proteins | sample RhiMethybrSRZTD1_FD_79667 | JGI IMG/M metagenome (GOLD analysis project Ga0111539, IMG submission 79667) | Populus rhizosphere microbial communities from Tennessee, USA - Rhizosphere MetaG P. TD hybrid SRZTD1 (version 2) (version 2) | ecosystem: Host-associated > Plants > Roots > Rhizosphere >...
CGGCCGGAGCAATGGCGTGAATTCCTCTACGATGCGTGCATGACGATCGACCAGGCGCGAGCGCTGATGCATGAATGGGTGCAGAGCCCGGCCTTGCGCGGCCACATGGAGGCGGTCGCGGCATGCATGGGCTGGTACGCAACGAAGATGGAACCGCAGCAGCGCGAGCGGTGGATCGCCTGCGGCCTGCTGCACGATTTCGACTACGAGAAACACCCGTCGAAAGAGGAGCATCCGTTCGTCGGCGTCCGGCATCTCGAATCGATCGGCGTGGACGACGAGATCCGCACGGCAATCCTCGGGCATGCCGAATACAGCGGCACCCCCCGTGCCAGCAACATGGCGAAGGCGCTGTTCGCGGTGGACGAACTGGCGGGCTTTATCGTCGCCTGCTGCAAGGTGCGGCCGAATGGCATCGGCGACTTGGAGCCTTCGAGCGTCAAGAAGAAATTGAAGGACAAGGCCTTCGCTGCGGCGGTCTCGCGCGAGGACATCGCCACGGGCGCGGCTGAACTCGGCGCAATGCTGAACATCGATCAGACGCAGCACATCGCCAACTGCATCGAGGCCCTGCGCGCGGAGCGCGAGAGGCTTGGAGTCTGAGGCTTCGAAACCGCAGCCTCAACCTTCCGCCAGCCACCGGTCAATCTCTGCTTGCGATCTCAGCCGCACGTGCCTTTGCGTGGTGAGTTCATCAGACAATTCCGCGCGGCGGGGCCGGTCGCTGGTGATCGCCCACAACAGCAGCGAGTCGCGATGTGCGAATGTTCGCCGCAGCGTCTCGAAGTTGCCGTTGCAGCACGGCTCGCGTCGAAGGCTTCGCCGCATGCAGCGGGCAAGCACGCGAGGCAGCGTCACTCGAAGAGGCAGGTCGAGCCAGACGAACAGTTCGATTCGGTCGGCGAATTGGCGGCGTAGCTCCCTGTAGTTCCCGTCGACGACCCAGCGATCCCGGTGCATGATCGGCTGGATGCCGGCGGCGACCTCATCCATCGATGACTTGACCCATCCCGGGTTCCAGAAGATGTCATCGAGGTGAGTGGCTGCGACGCCAAGCCGTGCCGCCAGGTCATCTGCGACCCACGACTTGCCTGAGCCGCACGGGCCGAGGATCCAAAGTCGTTGCGGCAAGGCCATCAAACGCCATGAGACTGGCGCGATGCTGCGGGTGCAAGTACGTGTTCGCCGCCGAACTTCGCGACGTACGATTGATCGGACGCGTTGAGCCGCCTGCCATGACGATTTTCGCGGACTCGTTGACCCTCCGGCAAGCCCGCACGGCGTTTTTTGCCGAGAACCTCGCGGTCTTCGGCCCCGAGGGCGGTTACGACAACAAGTGGATTCGCGTCGAACTCGGACCGATTCCCATCTACTACCCCAACATCCTCGGACGCGATCGCGCGGTGCGCCTGCACGATCTCCATCACATTCTCACCGGCTACCAGACCGACATCATTGGCGAGGCCGAGATCGGCGCGTGGGAAGTCAGCAGCGGCTGCGGCGACTTCTGGCACGCCTGGTTCCTGAATATGGGCGCCTTCGCGATGGGAATGCTGATCGCGCCGCGACGGATGTTTCGCGCCTTCGTTCGCGGCCGGCGCTCCACCAATCTCTATCACCAGTACGAACGACTTGATGAGTCGCTGCTCGATGAAAACGTCGGCGGCATGCGCGAGCGCTTGCGCCTGGCCGATCAACACCAGCCTGTGGCCGCTGGCGACTATGTGGCGTTCTGGTGGTGGGCAGCGCTCAGCGGCGCGGTCGCGGCAACGCCCTGGCTCATCGGCGCCGGCGTCTTGGCGCTGCTGATCTACTTGATTGTTCGATGACGGCGCCGCGGGATCCCGGACACGCCCGGGCTACGTCGCCAAGCGCGCGGCTGGGCTGCGCTCCTCGGCCCGTGCCACGACCTCGACCACGCTGGCGGGCTTGCTCGCGGCGGACGGCAGGCGATCCAGCACCTCGCGCACGGTGCGCGCGATGGCTGCGGCGTCGATACCCGCCTCCGCCAGTTGCGCGCCGCGCTCGTCCTGGTAGATCCACGTTTCCGGCAGCCCCATGCGCGTGATGAGGCGCGCATCCAGGCCCATTTCCAGCGCTGCATCGGTCACGCACGCGCCAAAGCCGCCGGTCAGTGAGTGATCTTCCACAGTGATGACCGGAACGCCGCGGCTCAGCAGGGAACGAATCCGCTCGCGATCAACTGGCTTGGCGAAGCGCGCATCGTAGACGTTGACCTTGTACTCCCGGCCGCCGTTCAACTGTTCGAGCGCCTTCATTGCTTCGATCGCCATCACGCCATAGCCGAGGATAGCAATGTCTGGCTGCGCATGCTCAACGAGCGCCCGCGCCTGGCCGAGTTCGAAGACGGGGCACGGCTGCTTGGCGAACATCTCGCTGACCGCATCGCGCGGGTAGCGGATGGCGCTCAGGCCCTGGTCGTACTGCCGCATGAACTCAAGTCCAGCGATCAGGCTCGGCTCATCCATCGCCGCCATCAGCACCGCATTGGGGAAGACGCGCAGAATGCTGATGTCGCAGAAGCCGTGGTGCACAGCGCCATCGCCGCCGACGAGACCGGCGCGATCCAGACACAAACGCAGCGGCAGGCCTTGCAGCGCGATCTCCTGGAACACCTGATCGAAGGCCCGCTGCAGGAACGTCGAATACACCGCGAAGAACGGCTTCCAGCCCGTCTTGGCCAGGCCCGCCATCATGTCCGTCGCGTGGCTCTCGCAGATGCCCACGTCCCACGCGCGATCGGGGAACTCCTTCAGGACCTTCACCAGTCCCGTTCCGTCTGGCATCGCTGCCGTGCAGTTGACCGTCTTCGGATCGCGGCGCATGAGATCCATCATCGCCTCGCCGAACGCGGAGGTGAACGATCGCGCCGACTTGCGGATCTCCACCCGGCAGCCTTCCATCACCATCGAGCCGGGCGAGTGGAACTTGCACGCGTCCTCTTCCGCGAACTCGAAGCCCTTGCCCTTGACGGTGTGCACGTGCAGCACCATCGGGCGATCGACGTCCTTCACTTCCACCAGCATGTCGATGAGGCTGCGCAGGTCGTGCCCATCGACCGGGCCGACGGTGAGCAGGCCGAACTTCTCGAACCACGCGTCCTCGGTCAGCGCATCCTTGGCGAACTCGCCCACGCGGTGATACACGCCTTCGACGATCGCGCCGCCAGGCATGTCCTTGAGCACGCTCTTGGCCGCCTTCTTCATGCCGCGATAGGCGGGATTGACGCGCACCCGGTCGAAGTACGCCGCCACCGCGCCCTGCGGCTTGGCGATGGACATGCCGTTGTCATTGAGCACGACCAGGAACTGCCGCTTGAGCGTGCCGGCGTTGTTGAGGCCTTCCATGGCGACGCCGTTGACGATCGACGCATCGCCGATGAGCGTGACGACGCGCCGGCCGGCGGGATTCGATTCCGGATCGAACGCCTCGCCGTTGAGCGCATCGCCACGGGCCATGCCGACGGCGGTCGAGATGCCCGTGCCTGCGTGGCCGACGCTGAACAGGTCGTAATCGCTCTCGCGCGGCTCGGGGAATCCCGCCATGCCTTCGCGCGTGCGCAACCTGTCGAGCATCGACAGCCGGCCGGTGAGCAGCTTGTGCGGATAGCACTGATGGCCGACATCGAACAGCAGCCGATCGTGCGCGAAGTCGAAGACGTAATGCAGCGCGATGGTAAGTTCGACCACGCCGAGGTTGGGCGCGAAGTGGCCGCCGGTGCGCTTGACCTGTTCGGTGATGACGTGCCGGATCTCCGTCGCGACGCGGGGCAACTGCTCGATCGAAAGCGCCTTGAGGTCGGCGGGCGACTTGATGGTCGGAAGCAGTGTCAGGTCCATTCGTGGGCCTTGCGAAGCGATCAGGTCTCGGCGATGAGGGTAGGTCTACTTCGTTCGCACTGCCATTGCGTCGGCGAGATCGAGCAGCAGGCGTGAATTCGGCCCGAGCGGCTCGAGCGCCTGATGCGCGGCTTGGCGCAAACGTTCGACCTCAGCCTTGGAGGCTTCGACGCCGATCAGGCCGGGAAACGTCAGCTTGCCGGCGTCCACATCCTTACAGACCGCCTTGCCGACGTGTTCGGCCGACTGCGTGACGTCCAGCAGATCATCTACGATCTGGAACATCATGCCGATCGCCTGGCCGTAGCGCGTGAATGCGTCGAGTTGCGAATCTGAGGCGGCTGCGCAATGCGCGCCCATGCGGCAGGCGGCGGTGATAAGCGCGGCGGTCTTGTTGTGGTGCACCAGATCCAGGCGCTGGCGATCGCCCAGGCGCGGCGGGAAGCCGCCCAGCGTGTCGTACACCTGCCCGGCGATCATCGCTGTCGTTGCTGAAGCCAGTTCACGAACCAGGGCCGCCTGCGCGCGGGCATCGACCTCGGCATTGGCGAGCCATTCGACCGCGAGTGAAACCATCACATCGCCGGCGAGAATCGCCATCGCTTCGCCTGCATGAATGTGCAGCGTCGGCCGGCCGCGGCGAAGATCATCGTCGTCCATTGCCGGGAGATCGTCGTGCACGAGGCTGAAGCAGTGGATGAGTTCGATCGCGGCGGCAGGAGCGAGCGCTGCGGCGCGCCGGCCGCCGAGCGCCTCGCAGCACAGGACTGTCAGAATCGGCCGCAGGCGTTTGCCCGGACCCAGCACGCCGTACCGCGCTGCTTCGCGAAGGTTCTCGGGCAGTGCGGCAGCATTCAGGCGCTGCGAGAGATCGCGCTCGATGACTGGAACCAGTTCATCGAGCGCCTTCTGCAGCGCGACGGGAAGCGCCAATTCGGTTGCTGCGACAGGGGCCTGCACCGCGGGGATTGTATGGAATCGCGCGATGCCTGCCACGATTGCAGCCATGCCGGGTTGGAGGATTGCCGGTCCTACCATCATCGCAGCGAACGGATCCTGAAACGTGTTGCCGATGGATCCGAACAATCTCTGAGCGCGATGGCTGCGAAAGGACCTGCATGATCATGAACGAATCGACCACGGGGTTGCCGGCTGGTGCACGGATGTTGCCGATCGTGATTGCCGGCGGTCAATTCGCCCGAGCATGCATCATCGCAGCCTCGGTGGCGATCGCGTTTCGCGCCTTCGCGCAGGATGGCGCGCCGCCGACCCCGGACAGCACCGCGCCATCCACTCAGCCCGATCAGCCGAAGGCCGACGCGCCCTCGGCTCCCGCCTTCATGCGCGTGCAGGAAGTGAAGAACAAGTCCATCGAACTGCAGATCGCCACGCGCAACTACGTGCAGGCTGAAGGCAAGGGCCCGCGCGTCGGGCTCGTCGGCGTTGCGCACATCGGCGACGCCACCTTCTATCGCGAACTGCAGAAGGTCCTCGATCAGTACGACATCGTGCTGTACGAATCGGTCAAACCATCGGGCGCGAGCAAGCCCGGCGGCGAAACCGCCGAGCAGCGCATCGAATCCACGCAGTCCTCCATGCGCTTCGTGCGCGGCATGATCGAGACGTACAACCATCAGAAGGACGGGTACCCGGCCAATCTCGACGACGTGCGCGAATTCGCCGCCAAGCAGGATCCGCGCCTGGCCCAGTTCATGCGCGACGCCACAGTCGATGCGTGGGGTCACGACCTGCAATACGGCCTGTTGGCCGACGCCGCCAATCCGCAGCACGTCTACGCGCTGATCAGTTTCGGAGCTGACGGCGTGGGCGGCGGCGAGGACGAGAACGCCGACATCGACCTCGGCGACGAGCCCGCGCCCGATCCGCTGGCCCTGAGCAAGGAAGACGGCCTGCAATCGCAACTCGCCGAGGCGCTGGGGCTCGAGTTCCAACTCGATGCCGTCGACTACTCGCGGCCGACGTTCCGCTGCAGCGATATGGACATGGATGAACTGAACCGGCGGCTGGCGGCCAAGGGCCTCGACTTCGAAGTGCTCGGCGGCACGCTGGCAGGCTCATCGCTGCCGGGCAAGCTCATCAAGTTGCTGCTGGGCGTGATGAAACTGGCCGACACGTTCATGGACGGCGCGATCACCGACACGTTCAAGGTCGTGATGATCGAGATGCTGGGCGATCCGGCCCTGACCGACATGAGCATGAACCAGTTGGGCCAGGGCTTCGGCGAGGTGATCATCAACAATCGCAACGAGGTCGCACTGGCCGATCTGAAGTCCATCATCGAGCGCGAGCCGCAGACGAAATCCGTGGCGATCTTTTACGGCGCCGGCCACATGGGCGATTTCGATGCGCGTCTGCGCGAGATGGGCTACGCGCCCGCTGACGACGGCGAGCGCTGGCTGACCGGCATGAAGGTCGATCTCACGCAGTCAGCCGTCAGCCCGCGCGAACTCAATCAGATTCGCGCCATGATCAAGCAGGCCATTCGCCAGCAACTCCAGGCCCGCTGATCCCGCAGCACGGCTACGGCGCAGTGTTGCACTGGGCGTGCTTGAACTCCGGCGTGTCGGCGCTGTTGACCCACATCCGCATGCTGCTCAACTGGTTGTAGCCGGTCTGGTCGACGTGACCGTCGGCATACAGCACGGCGATGTTGTTGGTGTAGCGGGCGATCGGCGCGGCGGTGTTGCCCTGCAGCACGCGCACGGCGCCAGATGCGTCGCCCGGTTGCGGCTCCCAGCGGGCTGACAGCTCCATCATCGGCGGCATCACCAGGTGATAGCCCGCAATGTCGTCGCGCCGGCGGTAGGACCCCGGCGATGCGAAGTTCGATGACGAGCAGAACGCCACCATCTCCGAAGTGCGGAAGATCTGCGCGTGCGTGGTGGGAATGCTCAGGGCCCGCTTGCGCGCATCCACCGTGCAGTGGTCGTAGAACTTCGCGAACGGCGTATCGATGCCGTTGATCTTCACCATCTCCCACCACCCGCCGAGGTAGTAGCCGTTGTATCCAAACGCAGGCTGGTAGGCGACCTTCGAGCCTTCGCTGACAAGCGTTTCGTGATCGGGGTTCGGCTCGTCGAGGTATTGATGAATCAGGCGATGGTCGTAGGAGAGATATGACAGCAGTCGCCACGTCCACGGGCCGGTGAAATTGCCGGTGGTCGGCTGCAGGGAGTCGACGCCGTTGGGCATCTTGTAGTTGACGCCCCAGCCGCGCGAGACGTTGCGAACCGGCTCGGCCTGCACGTCGAGATCAAGGAAGCCGGGAAGTGCGGCGTCATTATTGGAGTTGGCGTACAGCATCCACGCGTTGCCCACGCTCTTGATGTCGTTCATCTCGCGCGTCTTGTAACCACGCCGCATCGCCCCTCCCAAAGCCGGCAGCACTAGCGCCAGCAGCACGCCGATGATGCCCATGACCACGATCAACTCCACGATGGTGAAGCCGGCGCGAGAGCGGCGATGGAGGGGCGTCACGGGCACCATCGACTATACGCGAATGTGCTTCACGCGGTTGTCGGCTTGGGCCTTTCGCGATGGTGGAACGCCAGCACGAACACCACCAGCACGCCCAGGGCGAACAGGCACGGTGCGAGCCAGAACTGCTGCCAGTGCTGGCCGCCTGAGGCTGCTCCAGATCGCCCATACAGCCAGCCCGAGGCTTGCGCTCCGATGAGCATGCCCAGGCCCTGCGTGATCAGGACCAGGAAGCCCTGGGCCGAGGCTCGAAGTTCCTTGGGCGCCTCGCGCTCGGTGTGGATGAAGCCGGTCACGAAGAAGAAGTCGTAGCAGATGCCGTGCAGCAGGATGCCCAGGAAGATCGGCAGCGCTACGTGGCTGTCGCCGATGATCCACGCCAGCGCTGCGCCATGATCAGCCGGCGCGTTGCCCGCCGCCCACCAGAACAGGCCATAGCGCACCACCCACGCGAGCATGCCCACCGCGAGCATCCACTTCACGCCCAGGCCCGCGAAGCACACGGGCATGATGATCATGAAGAAGATCTCCGACATCTGCCCGCGGCTCATGACCGCGCCCACGTTCGCCACGCCCTGATTGCCCACGAACGTGCCCGCATACGAGTAGTACGCCGCGAGCGGGATGCACACCAGCAGCGAGCAGACGATGAACACCGCGAACGACGGCCGCTTGAGCAGCGCCAGCGCATCCAGGCACAGGGCATCGCGCGCGGAGAACGGCTTGCCCTTGGCCGGCGGCGGCGTGTGCGGCAGCGTGAACGCGTACAGGCCCAGCACGATCGCGGCCGCGCCGCCGAGGTGATATTGCCCCAGCGCCATGCTGCCCAGGCCTTCGATGACGCGCTCGCCGCGATCGACGCCCAGCCAACTCACGCACAGGCCCGCGACGATCCAGCCGATCGTGCCCCACACGCGCACGAGCGGAAACTGCGTTTCTGGATTTCGCATCGCGTGGAAGGCCACGGTGTTCGTCAGGCCCAGCGTCGGCATGTAGCAAAGCATGTGCAGCAGCAGGCAGCCGATGAACGGCCCTTCGCGCAGGAACGCGAACGGGCCTTCGGTCGGCGCGCCTTCCCAGTGGTGATTCGCCATGCGCGGCGCGAGCAGCAGCCCGATGCCGCCGAGGATGTGCAGCGCTCCCAGCACGCGCTCGCTGGCGAAGAAGCGGTCGGCGACCATGCCCAGGAAGAACGGCGAGATGATCGCCGCGATCGGCCCGACCGTATACGCCCAGAAGATCACGTTGGACAGGCCGTGGGCCTCCATGTAGGGCCCGGTGGTCACGTACCACGCCCCCCACACGAAAAACTGCAGGAACATCATGATCGAAAGGCGAAGGCCGGCGGCGGCGGGCGCGGCCGTGAGGGTTGACGTCATGCGCGTATCGAAACGTCAAAACGTCGAAACGTCAAAACGCTACGCCGCTTTGTCGTGCACCGAGTCCGGATGAATCGGCAGTTCCTGCACGCCGCCGGGCACCGTCAAATCGGCGATGGGCGTGCCTTCGGGAATCACCTTGCCATCGAGCGAGCGGATCACGACCTGCGGATTCTCCGCTTCATGCGCCTCGAGGGCCTTGACCAGTTTCGCCTGCACCTTCTCCTCGAGTTTGGCGAAGGGCATGCGGCCCTTGCATTTGGGGAAGGTGGAACAGCCCAGCCACGGCCCGCGCTTGCCGCGACGCAGGTTCATCGGGCTGCCGCACTTTTCGCATTTGAGTTCCTCGACGCGCAGCGGCGGCACGGCCGGGTACTTGATCTGTTCCTTCTTGTCGAGGTTCACCACGCACTTGGTCTCGGGATAGTTCACGCTGGCGAGGAACTTGCCGAAGCGGCCGGTGCGCAGGACCATCGGGGAACCGTCCTCCGGGCACGCGACGTTGACGCGCTCGGGCAGCATGGGATGGCCTTCGCGATCGATCGGCGCTGCGTACTCGCACGTCGGATAGGTGCTGCACGAAAGAAACATGCCGTTCTTGCCGAAGCGGTACACCGTCTTGTGGCCGCATTTGGGGCACGCGTAGGGCGCCGGCTGCGTCTCGGCCTTGGCGTGCTTCATGTTCTCGTGCGCGTGCTCCAAGGCCTCGGCGAACGGGGCGTAGAACTCCTCGAGCATGTCGATCCAATCCATGTCGTGGTACGCGATCTGATCGAGTTCCTTCTCCATCAATCGCGTGTAGCCGACGTCCAGCAGTTGCGGGAATGCTTCGATGAGTTTGTCGGTGACGACCTCGCCCATGGGAGTGGCGAAGAATCTGCGATCAACCTGCTCGACGTACTCGCGATCCTGGATCACGTTGATGATCGAGGCGTACGTCGAGGGCCGGCCGATGCCTTCCTCTTCGAGTTTCTTGATGAGACTGGCTTCGCTGTAGCGGGGGGGCGGGGAAGTGAAGGTCTGCTCGACGTCAATGCCGAACGGCGCGAGGGCCTGCTTTTCCTTGAACTCCGGCAGCATCTGCTCATCGCTCGAGGTCGGGATGCCGGTGGCGCGATAGAAACCTTCGAACACCAGCACGCGGCCGGTGGTGCGCATCACCGCGCCGGTCGGCTTGTCGCTGCGCTCGAGCATGACCGCGGTCGAATCCCACTGCGCGGGGACCATCTGGCACGAGACGAAGCGATTCCAGATCAGCCGATACAGCCGGGCCTGGTCTGCGGACAGCGCGCCTTCGAGTTTGTCGGGATGGCGGCTGACATCGGTCGGCCGGATGGCTTCGTGGGCCTCCTGGGCCGATTCATTCGACGAGCCGTAGAAGTTTGGCTTCTCCGGCAGGTACTTGTCGCCGAAGGTTTTCTTGACGTATCCGCGAACCTCGTTGAGCGCCTCGCCGGAGAGGTGCGTCGAGTCGGTTCGCATGTAGGTGATGAGCCCGACCTGCCCCTCGCCCTTGACGTTGACGCCCTCGTACAGCCCCTGGGCGGTGCGCATGGTTCGGTGGGCGCCGAAGCCGAGGAAACTGGCTGCCGCCATTTGCAGGGTCGAAGTAATGAACGGCGCCGGCGGCCGAGTGGTCGTGCGCTTAGTCTCGATCGACTTGACGCTGTAGCGGGCAGCCGGATCGACCTCGCCTTCGACGAAACGCAGCGTCGCAGCCGGGCCCTTGCCCTTGGGATCGTCCTCGATGCGCGTGCGCACGTTGATCAGGCCCACAGCCTGCGCGACCTTCTCGACATCCTTGGTGAGATCGCGGTTGTCGTCCGCCTTGCCGACGAGTTCGAACTTCTCGCCGGCGACTTCGACCAGTTCAGCCCGCACCGCCTTGCGCTCGGCCAGCCAGGCGTTCTGCGACTTGATGGTCGGAGCCTTGTCCTTCTCATCTCGGGCGGCGAGGAACTTGTTCCACTCATCGCGCAAGCGAGGCGAGGCCGCGACATCGGGCGTCAACTCCGCGCCAACCTTCCAGATCTCATCCGGCACGAACGCGCGAATCTCGCGCTCGCGATCGACGATCAATCGCACCGCGACGCTTTGCACGCGACCGGCTGACAGCCCGCGCGCCACCTTCTTCCACAACAGCGGCGAGACCTGGTAGCCCACGATGCGGTCGAGGATTCGCCGCGCCTGCTGGGCGTTCACCAAATCCTCGTTGATGGCTCGCGGATTGTCGAAGGCCTTCTGAATCTCGCCCTTGGTGATGGCATCGAACACCACGCGCTTGGCGCGATCGGGCTCGATCTCCAGTTCCTGCGCCAGGTGCCAGGCGATGGCTTCGCCTTCGCGGTCAAGGTCGGTGGCGAACCACACATCGGCCGCCAACTTCGCTGCCTTCTTCAGATCGCCCACTACCTTCTTCTTGTCGGGCATCACCTCGTAATGCGGCTTGAACCTGTTCTCAAGATCAACCCCCGGCACCGGCTGCTTCGAGCCCTTGGGCGCCCTGGATGGCAGATCGCGCACGTGGCCGACGGAGGCCTGCACGACGAAGTCGGGGCCGAGGTAGCGATTGATGGTCTTGGCCTTGGCGGGCGACTCGACGATGACCAGATGCTTGCCTGTGGCGTCGACCTTTCGTCCGCCGGTCTTTCCGTTGCCGCCATCGGCGCCGGCCCCGCCGCGCGAGCGCGCAGTTCTCTTGCGGGCAGGTTGCTTGCTGGTGGCTGTGGTGGTTTCGGCTTTGGCCATCGTTGCTTGCAGTGGGCTATCGGTCAGGATTCGCGGCTCAATGCACACAGCAGCGGGTCGAATGCATCGCCAACCACGTCAATCCGGCCCTTCCGGGGTGTTGAAGGCGGGAGAGGCTACGAACGTGCCCGCCGGCGGTCAAACCAGATGCAGCCGCCACCATTGATACGTCAACCGGGTTCGCCCCGCGAATGTTCGATTGCTGCAAGCGCTTGATCTGCAAGGCTTTGCGTAGATTGCTCGGCCGCATCCAGCCACGCGCTGGGCTGCCACGCTCGAAATCGCCGCAGCCACGTTCTTTGCTGCTTGGCGTAGCGGCGAGTGCGTATCTTGATTTGTTCGATCGCCTCCTCCAGCGACATCCGGCCTTCCAGGTGATCGATGATCTGCTTGTAGCCCAGTGCCTCGCGCGCATTGCGGCCGAGCCGGCCCTCGTCAATCAAGCCGCGAACCTCATCGATCAGCCCCGCCTCGATCATCCCCTTCACGCGCGCGTTGATGCGGCGATTGATCACCTCGACCGGATACTCCAGACCGACGATAAACGTGCTCGAACGCGTCTGGCCCACGGCAGTGTGTGGGCTTCGCTCCCACTGCGACTGCATCGCACTCAACGTCGAGCCCGTCTGCTCGAACACCTCGATCGCGCGGATCGTTCGCTTGCGATCGTTGACATGAATGCGCCCGGCCGCCACCGGATCAACTTCCGCCAGCCGCGCGCGAAGCCTTTGCGGCTCCATCGCGTTCAAACGCTCGCGCAGTTCCTCATCGGGCGGCGGCAGTTCGTCGGCCAGCCCACCCACCAGAGCCTGCACATAGAGATTCGTTCCGCCGACGACGATGGCAACCTTGCCGCGCGCGCGAATGTCGTCGATCGTCTGCCGGCACACTTCCAGCCAGCGATCGACGCTGAAGGAATCGTCGGACGGCTCGACCAGGTCGATCAGGTGATGCGGCACTCCGCCGCGCTCGTGCGCGGGCGTCTTGGCCGTGCCGATGTCCATGCCGCGATAGACCTGCATCGAGTCGGCGGAGATCACCTCGCCCGTGCCCAGACCCGCGCTCGGCAATCGCCGTGCCAACTCGATCGCCAGCGAAGATTTGCCGCCCGCCGTCGGGCCGAGGATGACCAGCGCCGCTGAGCGCACGGGGGTTGAGGCATCGGCAGCGGCTGAAGGTTGCGGCATCGTGCACGACAATAGAACGCCTCTCCTTGAAGGGTTGGAGTGAGGCGTGTCAGCGATGGACGGATATCGCCGTCACGGCGATGCCTTGACGCTCCAGCCCAGCATCGCGCCCGTCTGGAACACCTCGGCAAGGCCGGCGCTGGCGCCGCTGATGAACCTGTCGCCGCGCTGCGTCAGGCCGTGCGTTCCGCCGAAAACCACGTTGATGGCGCCGGCGTCGGACACGACGCCGATGTTCTCGCGCGGCGAGCCGACCGCCAGATCGCTGGCGCCGTCGCCGTTGAAGTCGCCGGTCCACAGCGACTCGCCGAATCGATCGTCAGGCTCTGCGCGATCGAGGATGCCCTGCGAATCCTGCGTAAGGGTGCGCACGAGCGAACCGACGAGCCGATCTCCCGAGCCGCGGAAAATCACCACGGCGCCGGCGGCGCCGACCAGACCGACCGGCCTCCGCGGCATGCTCACTGCCAGATCCTGCCGGCCGTCGTGATCGAAATCGCCCGCCGCCAGCGCGAAGCCGAATGCATCGGGCGAGGCGGGGCCCAGCAACAATCGGCTGTCGGAGGAGAGAAGCCCGATGTTCGATCCACGCAGAACGTGCACGGCACCAACATTCAGGAATGCGCCGTTATCTTCAAACGGCGCGCTCACAGCGAGATCATCGCGGCCGTCGCCGTCGAAGTCGGCGGCAGCCAGCGCGAAGCCAAAGGAATCGCCGGGGTCAGCAACGTCGTCGATGCCGGTGGAGTTCTGCGACCACATGGTGCTGCCGGAGCCGTTCAGGCCGGTCTGCGAGCCGTAGATGACGAACGCGGCGCCCGCGGCGCTGGCAAACCCGATGCCCGGCATGAGGGCAATGGCCGCGCCCGGTGCGCCAATTGCCAGGTCATCCCGACCATCGCGATTGAAATCGCCGGTTGCCAGCGCAAGGCCGAAATGATCATTCGGCCCGGCAATGCCCGGCACGCCGCCGGAGTTCATCGTCCACACTTCATCGGCGAAGGCCCGCAGCCCGTTCGCCGAGCCATACAGCACCTGGACAGCGCCGGCATCGGGCGCAACGACATCGCTGGTCAGCAGGTCCTGGCCGATGATGCTGATGGCAAGGTCGTCGTGTCCATCGCCGTCGAAGTCGCCGGCTGCCAGCGCCCAGCCGAACTGGTCGTTGAACTGCGGACTGCCCAGGAGGCCATGCAGGCCCTGGGCGAATACCTGGGCATCGTGCACGCCGTCATCGCCATCCAGGCCGTGCGGCGAGCCGTACACCACCGTGACACTGCCGGCGTTGGGCACCGTGCCGGGCGCATCAACATCTTCCGAAGCGGCGCCGATTGCCAGGTCATCGAAGCCGTCGCCATTGAAATCGCCCCACGCCAGGGCCGAGCTGAAGCGGTCGGAATCCTCCGGCGAATCAGGAATGCCATCACTCGCCTGCGTCAGCACGAAGTGTTGTTCGAGCGCCGGCCCGGCAGCCGAGCCGTTGATGATGAGCACAGCGCCAGCGTTGACGCGACCGCTCACATCCAGGTTCGGGACGCCGATCGCCAGATCGTCAAAGCCGTCCCCATTGAAGTCGCTGCGCGGGGGGGCCGGCGAGGCCATGGCACACGCGCTCGCCAGGCCGATGCCCGCCCAAGCGGCGCCACAGGCGCGGACCAGCACAATCAGCGCTGACGATGGCACGACGCCCATGCACTATCCTACGACACCCGCGGGCGCCCATCGATTCCGGCTCCTGCTCTCGGTTCAACGGCTCGCCATGCCCGCCGCCCGCATCGAACTTCGTCTGCGCGACTTGAACCAGATGTTCAACTCGATGGATCCCTCGCCCTTTCGCGATCGGGATCTGGATGATGACGCCGAGGAGTTCATCGTCGGCTGGGCCCGGGAACTGCCGACGGATCAGCCGCTGGAACTGGTCATTCACTTGGAGCGTCTGCCCGAGACCGAGCCGACTGATGAAGCCTGCGCCCGCGATGTGCAGGAGGCGGTGCAGCATTTCTTCCTGCACAAGGCCGAGCACGAGCGGCGCGAGTTCAGCGAACTCATGCGCATCGGCCGCACGAGCCTGCTCATCGGCCTGGCGTTCCTTTCGGTGTGCATCCTCATCAGCCGCTTCTTTGACGAGGAAAAGCCCGCGACGTTCATCATCCGCGAAAGCCTGGTGATCGTCGGCTGGGTGGCGATGTGGCGGCCGCTGGAAGTGTTCCTGTACGACTGGTGGCCGATCCGCCGCCGCATCCGGCTGTATCGCCGGCTGGCCAAGGCGGCCGTGACGGTGCGCGTCGCCGGCGATGGCGGGTGATGCGCGCATAGACTTGATCAGCGATGACGCGCCGTTAACGCCACGCGCGCGTTGCCGTGCGGGCCGGGCGATGCCGGATCACGACATGACACGCACGGAATCGAACACCTGGCCGGTTTGGCTGGTCGTCGTGGCGTGGGCAGCGCTCGTCCTTAGCCTGAGTGCCCTCGGCGTGTTCGCGATGGATCCGAGGAAGCCGCCTCTTCCCTTGCTGGCCGCGGTCCTGATTCCGCCAATCCTGTTTCTCGTCGCGTACGCGCTCTCGGCGAAGGTTCGTGCGGTTGCGCTGAGCCGCGATCTTCGCCTGTTGACAGCGCTTCAAGCATGGCGGGTCATCGGCGGGATGTTCCTGGTCCTGATGTGGCTTGGCCTGTTGCCCGGGACATTTGCCTGGCCAGCGGGGGTCGGCGATCTCATCGTGGGCGCCTATGCCCCCTTCGTGGCTGTCGCGGTTTCGCGCCACACACCAGGTTGGCGCACGCAGGTTGTCGTCCTGAATGTTCTCGGTCTGCTTGACTTTGTCGGCGCTATTGGCGGCGGCGTGATGAGTGGCGGTTCGCCCCTGGGGATTCTTCGCGGCGACGTGCCCGCCGACATCATGCAGCAGTTGCCCCTCAGCATCATCCCAACATTCGGCGTGCCATTCTGGATCGTTCTTCACATCATCTCGCTCATCAAGATACGGAATCCGCAGACGGCAGCGGACAAGCCTGCGGCATAGGCCGTGCCTGGTCTGCCGCATCCGGCTGAATCGCCGGCTGGCGAGGGCGGGGTGACGGTGCGCGTCGCGGCCGAGTAGCAACTCATCCAGACCTCGAAGCGACACACACAACCCCGCGCGCCGCAGCGCGCGTACATGTGTGAGTGTTGTGTCTGAGTACTGTGTATGAGTGGTGTGAAGTGGCGTTCGCCTATTTCACGAACGGGATTTCGCCTCCTCACGAACGGAGCTTCGCCCATGCATCGCGCAAAGCCCTTCACGGTGAACGCCGATTCGTCACGAAGCCAAGTGCGCATGCCTCGCCTCGGCTGACATGGACATGCAGCCATCGGTATCATCTTCCCCCCAATCATTTGGCCGTTCGCTTACACCGGGCCCTTGCACCATGGCGAAGAAGACGATCGATCACATCGACGTTCGCGGCAAGCGCGTGCTCATGCGCGTGGACTTCAACGTGCCGCTGGATGAGGACAAGACGCCGCCGACGATCACAGACGATCGCCGCATCCGCATGGCTTTGCCTTCGATCGAATCGGTCATCAAGCGCGGCGGGCGATTGATCCTCATCAGCCACCTCGGCCGGCCCGAAGGCAAGGGCTTTGAGCCCGCCGGTTCGCTCAAGCCCGCGGCTGATCGGCTGGCCGAGTTGCTGTCGCCCCCCAAGTCGAAGGTCGTCTTCCCCAGCAACGACTGCACCGATGACAAGGCCAAGGTCGCGGTGAACGCGCTGAAGGATGGCGAGATCGCGGTGCTGGAGAACCTGCGCTTCCACAAGGGCGAGAAGAAGGGCGACCCCGCCTTCGCTGAGAAACTCGCAGCCTTGGGTGAGATCTACTGCAACGACGCCTTCGGCACCGCCCATCGCAACGATGCCAGCATGTTCGCTGTGCCCAGCGCGATGAAGAAAGCGGGACGACCGTGCGTCGCGGGATTGCTGCTGCAGAAGGAGTTGAAGTATCTGTCGGAGGCGATCGCGCAGGCGAAGCGGCCGTTCGTCGCGGTGCTGGGCGGCGCGAAGGTGTCGGACAAACTCGCAGCCATCCGCAACCTCATGCCGCGCGTCGATGCGATCCTCATCGGCGGCGCGATGGCGTACACCTTCCTCAAGGCCCGCGGCCAGAACGTCGGCAAGAGCCTCGTCGAGGAAGCGATGCTCGGCGAAGCGAAGTCGCTGCTCGCGATGAGTGGCGGCAAGGGCAGCGCGAAGATTTACCTGCCATCGGATCATGTCTGCGGCAAGAAGATCGAGGCCGGCACGGCCACGCAGACCTTCACCGGCGACATCGGCAAGGGGGGGGATGGCGAGTGGATGGGACTCGACATCGGCCCGGCGACGGCAGCGGAATACAGCCGGGTGCTGAGCGGTGCGAAGATGATCGTGTGGAACGGCCCGATGGGGGTGTTCGAGACGCCGCCGTTCGATGCCGGCACGAAGGCCGTCGCCCAGGCGATGGCCAAGGCCACGGCGGCGGGGGGCGCGGAGGGCGCGGTGAGCATCGTGGGCGGCGGCGACAGTGCGGCAGCAGTGGAGGAGTTCGGCCTGGCCGAGGGCTTCTCCCATGTTTCCACCGGCGGCGGGGCGAGCCTGGAGATGCTGGAGGGCAGGGCCTTTGACAGCGTGGCTGTGCTGGATGACGCGTAAAGGCGGCCTTTACATGCCTTGGCGAGGCTGACGGGCCCGGCTTGAGCCGGTCTGCCGGTGTGGGAGGAGGCGTTCGAGGGGGTTTCAGGTCCGCATTTCAAATTCCTGTTGCGGGAACAAAATGCCTGATCTACTGTTGAACATAGAGGAGGCGGTGCGCTGTTGTTCCGCGCGCCGGCCTCTGGCATTTCTTCAGATCAGACGGACGCTGTGCGATCGCTTGCCCGATCGCCCCACCTTTGACGGGTCAACAATCGAAAGGAACACGCACATGAAGGTTCGAACGCTGCTGAGTGCGGTGACGGCGCTGGGCCTGACCGCCGGGGCCTGGGCGCAGGAAAAGGTTCTGGGCGTGGGCGATCAGGCCCCCGGCCTGGACATTGAACTCTGGACGCGCGGCGAGGAGACGAGCATCGAGACCGGCAAGGTCTACGTGATCGACTTCTGGGCCACCTGGTGCGGCCCGTGCAAGGAGTCGATCCCGCACCTGACCGAACTGCAGAAGGAATACGGCTCCAAGGGCCTGTCGATCATCGGCATCTCCTGGGAGGAGCCCGACCTGGTGAAGAAGTTCACCACGCAGTGGTCGGGCAAGATGGATTACACCGTCGCGGTCGATCGCCGCGAGGGCACCAAGCGCGCCTGGTTCGACGCCGCCAAGCAGGACGGCATCCCGTGCGCGTACATTATCGATCGCAAGGGCAAGATCGCGTTCATCGGCAACCCGTTGCCGCGGGCCAACAGCGGCTTCGATGACGTGCTCAAGCGCGTCCTGAGCGGCCGGTACGATCCGAGACTGGAGAAGCAGGCCCAGCCCGGCATCAAGGGCGCCGCCAGTGCGCGCAAGGCCCAGAACTGGCGCATGGCCAACAAGTACTACGACGATGTGATCAACCTCGACTCCTCCGTGTTCGCGACCGTTGCGCTCGACAAGTTCGAGATGCAACTGCTGGACATGGACGATCAGAAGGTGGCGTACGAGTACGCCAAGACGCTGATCGATGAGAAGTTCGCCAACGACTCCGGCGCGCTGCAGATGCTCTCGGACAAGATCGCCATCGATTCGAAGATCGCGGCCGATCATCGCAACCTGGATGTGGCGCTGGAAGCCGCCGAGGCCGCGCGGCGCCTGGAAGGCGATGACAACCCCGAGGCCCTGGCTGCGGTCGCCCGCGTGCGCTATGCCCGCGGCGAGGTCGCCCAGGCCATCGACCTGCAGAAGCAGGCGTACTTCAAGGCTGCGCCAAAGGCCAAGCCCGCATTCAAGCGCGACCTGGAGATCTACCAGCAGAACGCCGAGCGCCAGGCCAGCCTGAGCAAGAAGGCCGGCTGAACGAGCGCCGCACGCAGGCGCGTGGATCGCAACGATTGTTGACCGTTCGACACACACGCAGCGCCTTGCGGCGCTGCGTGTGTCGTTTTGGCCTGTGCATGAAGCGACGAGCAGCGGCAGCGTGACGGTCGATTGACCCGCCGCGCGGCCACGGCTACTGTCTGCCCCCTTCCGCCGGGGCGGCGCGCCTCGCGCTTCGCGCAGCCGCCAGCGGCGTCCTAGCATTCCGACTCTCTCGCTCCCGCACCCGGATTCGGATTCCATGCCATCAGCCTTCACCTCCTCCTCCGACGCCTTCGAGTCGCGACGTGACGCCTTCGAGTCCGAGTACTTCCACAACAAGGATGTGCAACTGGTCGAGAAGCTCAAGGGCGTGTTCAACCGCAAACTCGATCGCGAGGCGCTGCGCAAGGCCACCGGCATCAGCAACGACGAGGTGATTGATCGCCTGCTGGCGGTGAACGCCAAGGGCGAGTTGCTGCTGGCGTTCCGGCTGTACCCGCTGGTGGAGATGGCGTGGGCCGATGGCGTCGCGGATCAGAAGGAATGCGACGCAGTGATCGCCGCTGCGATGAAGATGGGTGTGGGGCCCAACAGCGAGGCGCTGTCGGCCCTGAAGGCGTGGCTCAAGCGCGGGCCCGCGCCCGATGGCCGCGTCGCGTGGTACGCCTTCGCCGCGGAACTTCGCAAGACGCTCAATCAGCAGGAACTGGAGAAGTTCCGGCACGACCTGATCGAAGGGGCCAAGGCCGTGGCGAAGGCCAGCGGTGGCATCATGGGCGTGATGTTCGAAATCAGTGCCACAGAGCACGCGGTGCTGAACAAGATCAGTGAGGCCCTTTCGGCCGCCAAGCGCCAATGACACGTTCGCCTTCACGACTCCTGACGCAGGCCATGGGGGGCGGGTCGGGCACGCTGATCGCGCCGTCGATTCTCTCCGCCGATTTCGCCGACATGGGAGCCGAGTGCGAGGCGGTGCTGGATGCTGGAGCGGACCTGCTGCACCTGGATGTGATGGATGGTCACTTCGTTCCCAACCTGACGATGGGGCCGGCCCTGTGCGCCTCGCTGCGCCGGCGTTTCCCCGATGCGTGCCTCGATGTACACATGATGGTGCGCGATCCGCTGCTGCTGATGCGGGCCTTCGCTGATGCGGGCGCGAGCAACTACACGTTTCACATCGAGGTGGTGCAGGATCCGGCCGCGGTGGCCGACGAGATTCGCCGCGCGGGCATGACAGCTGGGCTGGCGATCAATCCGCCGACCAGCGTCGAGAAGATCCTGCCGTTCGTCGAGGCCGTGGACCTGGTCTTGATCATGAGCGTGAACCCGGGCTTCAGCGGACAGGCGTTCATCAAGGAGGTGCTGGAGAAGGCGCGGCGGGTCAAGCCGCTCTTGCGGCCAACGCAGAGACTCGAGATCGACGGCGGCGTGAACACGAAGACCGCGCCGGCCTGCCGCGAAGCCGGCTGCGATGTGCTGGTGGCGGCGTCGGCGATCTTCGGCGCGAAGTCACGCCGCGAGTATCCGCGCATCATCGCCGAGCTGCGCGGCGGCGAGATCTCACCACCGAGACACCGAGGCGCCGAGACGAGGAAGGAAGCACGATCATCGCGGTGATGCGTCTCTGAGTCCATGGCCAAACGATCCTCCATCACCCTGATGCTGATTCGCTGCGGCGAGACGACCTGGGATGCGCAGGGACGCGTGCACGGCGCCACCGACCTGCCGCTCAGCGAAGGCGGACGGGCCGCTGTGATGGCCGAGGTGCAGCGCCTCGGCGGGGCGCGTTCGACGATCATTCATCATCCGCAGGATGAGGCCGCCGCCGACACCGCGCGGCTCTGCGCGATGGCGGGCGAGAAGTTGCGCGACGTCGCAGAACTGGCCGATCCGAACCTTGGCCTGCTCGAAGGTCTGACCGAGCAGGAGTTCGCCGAGCGCTTTCGCAGCCGTTCCAAGCAATGGAAGGATGATCCGATCACGCTCTCGCCGCCGGAGGGCGAGGATGTGTCAGCGGCCGCGGGGCGGATCATGCGCGCCGTGGCGAAGATCATCCGCAAGTCGCGCGGCGAATCGGTGGCGATCGTGCTGCACAACCTGGGCTGGTCCATGCTTCGCTGCTGGATCGCGGAGAAGCCGCTGTCATCGATGCGCAGCATGGAAGACGGGCCGATCATCGAGCGCGTGATCATCCCCTTGTCGATGATGGACTCGCTGGAGAAGGCGGCCGACGGCCTGGTAACGGCGTGAAGGCGGCGAGGGGCGTTCCTGACCGGCATTTTTGACGTTTGGACTTTTGCACGTTTAGACTTTCCCCATGACTCAGGCGCCATTGCAGCGAAGTTGGGCTGACGAGCCGGAGGAAAGCGCGCCGGGCAAACGCTCGGTGCCCGAAGGTGTGTTCATGCGCTGCCCCGAATGCAGCGAGATGAACCCGCGCAAGAGCATCGAGGCCAACCTGTGGGTGTGCCCGCACTGCCAGTATCACCATCGCGTGTCGGGCGCGCAGCGCGTCACGCAACTGGTGGATGAGAATTCCTTCGAGCCCATGAACGCGGACATGCACCCGCAGGATCCGTTGAAGTTCGTGGACCTGCAGCCATACAAGGATCGCGTTCGCGCCGCTCAGAAGAAGACGGGCCAGAACGACGGCGTGCAGACGGGCCGCGCGTTCATCAAGGGTCGCAAGGTCATCCTCGCCGCGATGGACTTCACGTTCCTCGGCGGTTCGATGGGCAGCGTCATCGGCGAGAAGATCACGCGAGCCATCGAGGCTGCGGGCGAGCAGAACCTGCCGCTGGTGATCGTCTCGTCCTCCGGCGGAGCGCGCATGATGGAGTCGGGCTTCTCGCTGATGCAGATGGCCAAGACCGCGGCGGCCCTGGCCCGCTTCGACGAGCAGGGCGGGCTGTTCATCTCGATCCTGACCGATCCGACGACCGGCGGCGTGACGGCGAGTTTCGCCATGCTGGGCGATGTGATCCTCGCCGAGCCCAAGGCCCTGATCGGCTTCGCCGGCCCGCGCGTGATCAAGGAGACGATTCGCAAGGAACTGCCCGAAGGCTTCCAGCGAAGCGAGTTCCTGCTCAACTGCGGTTTCATCGATCGCGTCGTGCCGCGAGGCGAACTGCGCAGCGAGATCAGCAGCATCATCGACTACGCCGGCAAATGATGCGCTTCGCGACGCTGCTCCTGGCCCTGCTCCACGCCGCGTTGACCGTCGCCGTCCTTCCGCCGCTGAACTTCTGGCCGCTGGCGTTCCTGGTTCCGGTTCCGCTGGGGTTGATCGCCGTGCGCACGCGATCGTTGCGCAGCATCATTCTGCCCGTGCTCGCAGCGCAGATGCTGATGTGGCTGTGGCTGCTGCGCTGGATCATTCCCGTGACTGCCGCGGGCTATCCCGCGCTGGCGCTGTATCAGTCGATTCACACATTGCTGGCGGTGTGGGTGCTGCAGCGAGCGTGTCGATCGCCGCGGCTGGCGCGGATTCCAATGGCCGTGCTGCTGCCGCTGATCTGGACGGCGTCGGAGTACTTCCGCGGCGACATCGCCTTCAACGGCTACCCGTGGTACCTGCTGGCCCATCCGCTGATCAACTGGCTGTCGTTCGCGCAGTCGAGCGATCTGTTCGGGGCGTACTTCGTGTCGTTTCTCGCAGCGATTCCGGCGGGCGTGGCGCTGGATGTCGCGCGCGTCACGCCGGGTCTGACGAAGGAAGACCCGGATCGCGATGTGAGCACGGCCCGCGCTCGATCCGGGTCTTCCTCCTTCGTAGTCAGACCCGACGTGGTGGCTTTTCTGTTGCTGATCGCCAACGTCGCCTACGGACAGTTCCGGCTGCGCCAACAATCTCCGCTCGCGTCCGGCCCGCGCATCCTCGCGATTCAGACCAACCTGCCGCAGGACAACAAGATCGGCTGGACCCCGGAACAGCAGGCGATCGACCTGCCTGCCTTCATGCAACTGACGCGAGAGGCGCTGGCATCAGTCGGCGGGCCCGAGGCCGTCGATCTGATCGCGTGGCCCGAGACAATGGTCCCGAGCCTGGGCTTCGAGCAGGCGACGCGTGATGCGGTGTACCGCTTCGGCGACAACTGGTCCTACCTTACGCGCTGGGCCGATGCCGTCGAGGCGCTGAGCCGCGACGAGCTCGCGACGCCGATGCTCGTCGGATCGGGCGCGTGGGTCGGCACATCGATCAAGATCGATGACGATGACATCGCTCATCTTGAGCGTGAGCAGGAGTACAACAGCGCGTATCTGCTGCAGGGCCAGCCTCCGTATCAGCGCTACGACAAGGCGGTGCTCACGCCCTTCGGCGAGACGATGCCGTACATCAGCGCCTGGCCCTGGCTGGAGGGGAAACTGCTGGTCCTGGGCGCGGGCGGCATGCAATTCAATCTCGACGCGAATCCGAACGTTCAGATCCTGCGACTGAACGCCTCGTCGCGACCCTTCTCGCTTGCCGCGCCGATCTGTTTCGAAGACACGGTTTCATCGCTGTGCCGCAGGATGGCGTACGCCGACGGTGGGAAGCGGGCGGACATCTTCGTGAATATCAGCAACGACGGCTGGTTCGGCGCATCGAAGGCCGATCGCATTCTGCACGCGCAGGCCGGCCGTTTCCGATGCATTGAGAACCGTCTGCCGATGGTCCGGTGCGTGAACACCGGCGTCAGCGTGCACGTCGATTCGTGCGGCAGGCTGGTGAACGCCGCGGCTGGGTCCGGATATGGAGCGATCAATCAGCCCGCGTGGCTGCTTGCGAACGTGATGACTGACAGCCGCGTAACCTTGTTCGGCAGAATCGGCAACGCGTTCGCAGCCGTCTGCCTGCTGCTCGCGCTGGGCATGCTGATGATCACGTTCATCAGGCCGGCGCGCTCAACGCCCGCTTCCGGAGCCGCGACATGACGATTCCCCGTATCCGCCGATCTGGCTCGACGCTTCTCGCTTGCGTTTCCGTGGTGGCCGGCTGCAAGAGTCAGCCTGCCGCGCAGCCAAAGACTCAGAACACGCGCCCGACCGACGGCTGGAGCAGCAAGGAGGAGTCGACCGCCGCAGCGATGCCCGATCGGCCGGAGATCAATCTCGGCCCCGCCTTCGCGGTGATGGTGGATGAGACGAATCTGCGGCTGGCGGCGATCGACATCCTGCAGCGGGCGGTCGATTCGACCAATCCTCTGTTGCGCATGAACGCGATCGAGGGTTTGCGTTTCGCGCCGGAACTCGCACCCGACGCCATCCGCAAGGGTCTGGGCGACGCCAACCGGGCGGTGCGCTTCGTTTCGACGATGCTCGTGGGCGAGTTGAAGTTGACGAACCTCCGGCCGCTGGTGGAGCCGCTGCTGCTGGACGAGAGCGACTCGGTTCGTGCCGCGGCCATCTACGCGGTGCGCCGCTGCGGCGGCAAGCCCGACATGAATCCGCTCTCAGCCATGCTCTTGGGCGAGAACGTCGAGGTGAAGGGCAACGCGGCCCTGGTTCTGGGCCAACTGGGCGACCAATCGGCCGTGTCGCTGCTGCGCTACGCCCTGGGGCGCGGACTGCTGCTGACCGGCGGCGCCAAGCGCAAGATTGTCGAGATGCAGATCTCCGAGGCCATGGTGAAACTCGGCGACCTGCAGCAACTGGAGGTCATCCGCGCCGCGCTCTTCAGCCGGCCAGAGGAAGGCGAGATCACCGCCCTCGCGTGCCAGATCTGCGGCGAGGTGAAGGATGAAGGCTCGCTGCCCAACCTGCTTGACCTGGCGACGAGAACCGGCCGGCAGCAGCAATCGGCGGAGATTCGCATGGCGGCGGCCCTGGCGGTCTCACGCATCGACCCGCAACGGTCAGTCCTGGCTGTGCCCGATGCCTACGTCACCAGCACGCGCTTCGAGTTGCGTGCCCAGGCTGCTTCCACGCTCGGCGGCAGCAAGCAGCGGGCGGCCCTGCCGACCCTTGGTCGCATGATGAAGGACGCCAATCCGCTGGTGCAGGTCTCCGCGGCAGCCGGCGTCCTTGAGATCGGCGAGTGACAAAAATACCCGCTGAATTCACTTTCAAATCAAGGCCGGAACACCTGTCGGGATTGACACGAATCTGGCATATCGGTACAAGAATAGGGCTGTCGGCGACGGTCGCGGAGATTGACCATCCACGGGAGGTGGGGGGGAGGATGGGGGAGAGGATGGATGAGCGTCGTCGCGATCATCCGCCAGCGCCGATTGTTGCTGCTGCATTGTCCCGCTGCCGTGCGGGATTGGCTTGTTGTTGAGGATTCACCCCTGTGCACGTGCTGACCAAGATCTTCATCGTTCTGGTGTCGCTGCTGGCTGTGATGCTCGTTCCGCTTGTGGTCGTGTACGCGCACAACGAGAACAGCTACAAGAGCCGGCTGGTCGACGCCGAAGCCAAGTCTGCGTCATCGGCGATGGCGCTGACCGCTGCCGAGGCGCGCTCGGCCTCGCGCGAAGCCGGGCTGCAGTCGTCGATCGACGAGTACCGCGCCCAGATCGGCACGCTGCAGCAGAACCAGGCCGCTTCGGAAGCCGAGGTTCGACAACTGCAGTCGCAGGTGACGACCTCCAACGCCGCCAACGCCGAGATCAACACGCACATCCAGACCATCGCCAGCCAGATCACCGCCGGTCAGCAG
>Ga0111539_10002328_pt1 | contig 25290 bp, 27 predicted proteins | sample RhiMethybrSRZTD1_FD_79667 | JGI IMG/M metagenome (GOLD analysis project Ga0111539, IMG submission 79667) | Populus rhizosphere microbial communities from Tennessee, USA - Rhizosphere MetaG P. TD hybrid SRZTD1 (version 2) (version 2) | ecosystem: Host-associated > Plants > Roots > Rhizosphere >...
AAGCCGATGCATTGGGGAGCCTCCCTGTTCTAGGGAGGCAGCATAGTCGCGCCCGCTGCCGGGTGGAAGGAACTATTCACCCGCGCGGATCGTCACCCGGAGCTGCTGCGCTGCTTCTAGGACTTGAGCGCCTTGAACCGTATCCGGTGCGGCTGGGCGGCCTCCTCGCCCAGGCGCTCGAGCTTGTCCTCCTCGTACTCGTGGTAGTTGCCCTGGTAGAGCATCCACTGCGAGTCGCCCTCGGCGGCGAGGATGTGCGTGCAGATGCGGTCGAGGAACCAGCGGTCGTGCGAGATGCACAGCACCGTGCCGGCGAACTCCGAGAGCGCGTCCTCGAGGGCCCGCAGCGTCTCCACGTCGAGGTCGTTCGAGGGCTCGTCCAGCAGCAGCACGTTGCCGCCGTCGAGCAGCGTCTTGGCGAGGTGCAGGCGGCCGCGCTCGCCGCCCGATAGCTGGCCGGTGAGCTTCTGCTGGTCGCTGCCGCGGAAGTTGAAGCGCCCGAGGTAGGCGCGCGACTGGATCTCGAACTTGCCGATGGTGAGGATGTCCTGGCCGCCCGAGATCGCCTGCCAGACGTTGTCCTTCTCGTTGAACTTGCGCGTCTGGTCGACCACCGACATCTTCACCGTGTGGCCGATGGTGATCTTGCCGGAGTCGGGCTTCTCCTTGCCGGTGATCATGCGGAAGATCGTCGACTTGCCGGCGCCGTTGGGGCCGATGATGCCGACGATCGCGCCGGCCGGGATCTTGAACGAGAGGTTGTCGACGAGCACGCGGTCACCGTAGCTCTTGGTGACGTTCTCGAACTCGATCACCTCGTTGCCGAGGCGCTCGGCCACGGGGATGAAGATCTCCGCGGTCTCGTTCCTCTTCTGGTACTCGTAGTCGTTCAGCTCCTCGAAGCGCTTCAGGCGGGCCACGTTCTTGGTCTGCTGGCCCTTCTGGTTCTTGCGAACCCACTCCAGCTCCTTCTTGATCGCCTTCTGGCGCGCGCTCTCCGAGGATTCCTCCTTCTGCAGGCGGTCGCGCTTCTGCTCGAGCCAATCGGTGTAGTTGCCCTTGTACGGGTGGCCGCGGCCGCGGTCGAGCTCGAGGATCCACTCGGCGGCGTTGTCGAGGAAGTAGCGATCGTGCGTGACGGCCACCACGGTGCCGGGGAAACGCGTGAGGAACTGCTCCAGCCACTCGACGCTCTCGGCGTCCAGGTGGTTCGTGGGCTCGTCCAGCAGCAGCATGTCGGGCTTGGAGAGCAGCAGGCGGCACAGCGCCACGCGGCGCTTCTCGCCGCCGGAGAGCACGTCCACCTTCTGGTCCCACGGCGGCAGGCGCAGCGCGTCGGCGGCAACTTCCAGCTGCGTGTCGAGCGTGTCCGAGTCGGCCGAAGCGAGGAGCTTCTCGAGCTTCTCCTGCTCGGAGGCGAGCTTGTCGAAATCGGCGTCGGGCAGCGCGTATTCCTCGTAGACCTTCTCGAGGCGGCGCTTGGCCTGGAAGACCTCGCCCAGGCCCTCCTCCACCGCCTCGCGCACCGTGTGCCCGGGCTCGAGCTGCGGCTCCTGGGGCAGGTATCCGATCCGGATGCCCGGCATCGCCTTGGCCTCGCCCTCGAAGTCCTTGTCGATGCCCGCCATGATCTTGAGCACGGTGGACTTGCCGGCGCCGTTCAAGCCCAGCAGGCCGATCTTCGCGCCGGGATAGAACGCGATCGAGATGTTCTTGATGATCTCGCGCTTGGGCGGGACGACCTTGCTCACGCGGATCATCGAATAGACGTACTGGGCCATGGGATAACGCCGTGGAAGCTCTACGGGGGTGGGTTCAGCGGGGGAGGCGAGATTCTACTTGAACTGGCGCAAAAAAACGGCCGGCGCGGATTCCTCCGCCCGGCCTCAAGGAGCAGGGAAGGTCGGTGGCTTACCTGCGTTCTTCGAAGATGACGACGCGCGCGGGCGGGGCCGGAAGCTCGGCCACCGTCGTCGCGGGCACGCCGAGGTTGTAGACGGCGACCTGCTCGGCGAAGTCGTCGCGAATCCAGCGACCCTCGACCCAGACGTGGCGGGTGGCGTCCCACTCCCAATGCTGCGGCGACCAGATCCACCCCGGCCGCGATTCGGGATAACCCACGACGGCGACGCGGACGGGCTTGCCCACCTGCGCGTACCACTCGAAGTCGGGGCCCTGCAGCACGCTGCCGGTCGGATAGTGGCTCGTCGCCGGGAAGACCGGCATGGCGGCGCTCGCGATCGCGACGGCGGCGAAGCCGGTATAGATGACACGCTGGATGATTTTCATCGCCTTGCCTCGAAAGCCATGGACGTTGGTCTCAGGCTATCGAGAGCGCGTGGGCGAATCTGCCAGCCGCGTCCGCTTCGCGCGTCGGGCGCCCGCAGCCCTGCGCGTCGGCTTGGCGCCGACATGCGGCGCGCGCGGGGCCCTGAAAGGAGAATGCCGGCGTTTGAGGCGCCGGCATTCGTTCGTGGCGAAACGAGGACCTTAGCGGAACGCGCTCGCCGCGACGGTTTGGGCGGCCGTGGTGCCGCCCGAAGCGGGAAGGTGCCGCGGGAGCGACATCGCCGCCGCAGCGACCATCGTCGCCAGGAGCAATCGTCGAGTCCACATGGTCGCCTCTCGTGTCTGGGTTGCCGAGATTCCAGCGTAGCGTGTCCCCCACGCGCGCCCTGCCGGCCGATTCCGCAACAAGCGTCGGAGACTGCCGGCAGGAACCATGGGGATGCGTCCTACGCCCACTTGGTCGTCAGCGCCAGTACGGGTTGTTGGGCCGCGCGTCGTAACGGTTGGGGACGCCGTCGCGATCGTTGTCGCGCCAGCCGGCCGCCTGGTAGTGGTAGCGGCCGTTGTGATGCTTCCAGCGCACCGGCTCGTAGTAGTGGCCGGGGCGATGGCGCGTCCAGTGGCCCTTCACCCAGTAGTGGCGGCTGTAGCGCCAGTCCCAATACCCGGGCACCCAGACGTAGCCGGCGCGCGGCGCGGGAACGTATTCCACCGGTGCGACCGGCGGGGCGAAGTTGATGGAGAAATCGACGTTGGTGCGGGCCGCGGCCGGCAGGGAGACACCGGCGATGGACGCCGCGATCAAGGTTCCGAGAATCAGCTTGCGCATGTGCAATTACCTCCTGCGTGATCAACGCACCCGCGCGGCGGCCGGTTTACGGCGAAAAGAAGCGGGGCGCCCGCAGGCGCCCCGCAATTTGCAACAAGTTGTTTCCTAGTAGCGGTACGGGTTGTCCGGCCGCGCGTCGGCGCGGTTGGGAACGCCGTCGTTGTCGCGGTCGCGATCGTAGCGATCGGGGACGCCGTCGCGATCGCGATCGCCGTAGCCGTAGCCGTAGCCGCGGCGCGGCTCGTAATAGGCGTAGCGCTCGCGATGCCACCCGCCGGATCGCATCACCCAACGACCGTCGACGTGTTCCCAGCGGCTCGGGTGCCAGTAGTAGCCCGGGCGCTCGGCCACCCAGTAGCCCTTGCGCCAGTAGTGACGGTCGCCGCGCCATTCCCAGACGCCCGGCTGCCAGACATAACCGGGGCGAGGCGCCGGCACGACTTCATAGCGCGGTGCCGGGGGCGCAACGTCCAGGTACACGCTCACTGCGGCCGAGGCCGGCAGCGGCACGATGGCGATGGACGAAACGGCGAGCGCGGCCAACAGCAGCTTGCGCTTGATCATGGTGTGACCTCCTTCGTGTGGATGCCTGGGTAGGACACCCGCGTTCACGCCGTGCTCGCACGCATAGGCCGATTCGCGGGTCGGCCCATTCCGACAACGGTGTAAATTGTGGGCCTCACCGGAGACCGCCATGACCCTGCTATCGGACCAGCTGCGCCTCGCGCCCGCCGAGCTCGAGGCCTATTGGATGCCCTTCACGGCCAACCGCCAGTTCAAGTCGAAGCCGCGCATGATGGCGAAGGCCGAGGGCATGTACTACACCACCGTCGAGGGCCACCGCCTCCTCGACGGCTTCGCCGGATTGTGGTGCTGCAACGCCGGCCACGGCCGCAAGCCCATCGTCGAGGCGATCCAGAAGCAGGCCGCGACGATGGACTATTCGCCGGCATTCCAGACCGGGCATCCGCTCGCCTTCGAGCTCGCCAACCGCATCGTCGAGCTCGCGCCCGGTTCCCTCGACCACGTGTTCTTCTGCAACTCGGGTTCCGAGGCCGTGGACACGGCGCTCAAGATCGCGCTCGCCTGGCAGCGCGCTCGCGGCGAAGGCGCGCGCACGCGCCTCATCGGGCGCGAGCGCGGCTACCACGGGGTGGGCTTCGGTGGGATCGCCGTGGGCGGGATTCCCGCCAATCGCAAGATGTTCGGCGCGCTGATGGCGGGCGTGGACCACTTGCCGCACACGCTCAACATCGAGAAGTGCGCCTTCACGCGCGGGCAGCCCGACTGGGGCGCCCACCTCGCCGACGAGCTCGAGCGCCTGGTCGCGCTGCACGACGCATCCACGATCGCCGCGGTGATCGTCGAGCCGATGGCGGGCTCGACCGGCGTGCTCATCCCGCCCAAGGGCTACCTGCAGCGCCTGCGCGAGATCACGAAGAAGCACGGCATCCTGCTCATCTTCGACGAGGTCATCACCGGCTTCGGCCGCGTCGGCGCCAACTTCGCCGCCGACCTCTTCGGCGTGGAGCCCGACATGATCACCTTCGCCAAGGGCGTGACCTCGGGCACCGTCCCGATGGGCGGCGTGATCGTCTCCAACGCGATCCACCAGCAGTTCATGTCGGGGGCGCCCGGCGCGATCGAGCTCTTCCACGGCTACACCTATTCCGCGCACCCGCTCGCCTGCGCCGCGGGCGTGGCCACGCTGCAGCTCTACAAGGACGAGGGCCTGTTCGCGCGCTCCGCGAAGATGTCGAAGAAGTTCGAGGACGCGCTGCACTCGCTCAAGGGCACGCGCCACGTGATCGACATCCGCAACGTGGGCCTGGTGGGCGGCATCGAGCTCGCCTCGCGTGAGGGAGCGCCGGGCGCCCGCGGGTTCGAGACCTACCTCAAGTGCTTCGAGCGCGGGCTGCTGGTGCGAAACACCGGCGACATCCTCGCCCTCGCCCCGGCCTTCATCGTCGAGGACTCCCAGATCGACGAGATGGTGTCCACGATCGGCTCGGTCCTCAAGGAGCTCGCATGACGCAAGGCAAGGTCGCGCTCGTCACGGGGTCGAGCGCCGGGATCGGCAAGGCAAGCGCGATGGCGCTCCTCAAGGACGGCTGGAACGTGGTGTTCACCGCGCGGCGGCTGGAGAACATGGAAGCGGCGATCAGGGAGGCCGGTGTCGGCCCGGACCGCGCGCTTGCCGTGAAGAGCGACGTGGGCGATCCGGAGTCGGTGAAGCAGCTCTTCGCCAAGACGAAGGAGAAGTTCGGGCGGCTCGACCTGCTGTTCACCAACGCGGGCATGGGCGCGCCGGCGGTGCCGGTGGACGAGCTCCCGCTCGAGAAGTGGCACGCGGTGGTCGCGGCCAACCTGAACGGCACCTTCTATTGCTGCCAGGAAGCCGTTCGCATCATGAAGGCGCAGCAGCCCCACGGCGGCCGCATCATCCTCAACGGCTCGATCTCGGCGCACGCGCCGCGTCCCATGTCGGTCGCCTACACGGCCACCAAGCACGCGATGACCGGCATCACCAAGACGCTGTCGCTGGACCTTCGCAAGCACGACATCGCGGTATGCCAGATCGACATCGGCAATGCCGCCACGGAGATGACCGACCGCATGGTGCAGGGCCAGGGCGTGCCGCAGGCCCACGGCGGCTTCATGATCGAGCCGCGCATGGACGTGAAGCACGTCGCCAGCGCGATCGTCTACATGGCGAGCCTGCCGCTGGACGCGAACGTGCAGTTCATGACGATCATGGCGACTAAAATGCCGTTCGTGGGCCGGGGCTAGGCGGAGATTGCGGCTGGAGGGGTGGTCTCTTCTTTTTTGAAAAGTTGAATTCCTAATCCATTGGATCAGGGTTGGAATCAGCCCATCCGAGTTGACGTCCCTTACCCTGATCCAATGGATTAGGAATTCAACTTTTCAAAAAAGAAGAGACCACCCCTCCAGCCGCTAGCCTCACTAGCCGGCCTTCGCCTCGCCCTTGCCTGCCTTGACGGCGAGGTATTCCTCGCGGCTCATCTCGTGCAGCTGCTTGGCGTATTTCTCGGTCGAGGCGAACCACTTGTCGAAGCGCGCGGTGGCGGGCTTGCCGAGCGTGTCGAGGTAGGCGTCGATGGCGAGGAAGTAGCGCATCGTGTTGCGCTCCATGATGCCGCGCGTGCCGCCCACGAGCTTGCCGTTCTCGCTGGTGAAGCCCACCTTGTCCGCGCCCGAGGTCGAGAGGTAGGTCTTCATCGCCATCTGCGACATGGCGCCCGTGGAATAGCCGTAGTGCATGTGCACCAGCGTGCGCTTGTCGTCGAGCGGCGTCGCGGCGAACGTGATGAGGTAGTCCTTCGTGCCCGCAGGCCCGCTGGGCGCGGAGAGCTTCACCTGCAGGTGATCGGCCGTGCGCGCCGGGACCGCGTACGAAAAGTTGATCTTCGTCGCCTCGTCGATGGGCGAGGTGGGCTTGCGGCCGATGTAGAGCGTGAGGCCCTTGCCGCCCTCCGAGTCGCACTTCTGCACGTTGAAGGGCAGCACCAGCACCTCGCACCACTGCTTGGCCGAGCCGAGCCCGTCGGAGACGCGCTTGAACGGATGGTCGAGGACCGCGTAGACGTCACCGGTCATCTTGCCGTTGGCGTCGCCCGAGTCCAGGTGCAGCGGGCGTCCGAAGGCGCTCTTCTCGAGCTGGGCGCGGATCTGCTCGTACTTCGCCTTGAGCCCGCCGGGGCCGGCCTCCTCCTGCGCGGCGATGATGACGGGGCTGGCGTAGGCGGCAAGGAGCAGCGCGAGCAGGGCGACGATGCGCATGGCGGGATCCCGGTGAGGAGAGGTGGTTCGCGCTCGATTTGAACACCGGCGCAGTCGACAAAAAACCCCGCAACGGCGGGGTTTTTCGTGGGAGGAGAACGCTTCTTCAGGCCGGAAAGCGCTGGCGTTCCAGGGCGTCCATGCGGGGCGGGGGCTGCGCCGGCAATCCATTGCGGGGCAACCTGCGGACCTCGTCCTTCTCGCGGGCCCGGCGTGCCATCTCGGCGTACGCGCGCTTCACCATCTCGAAATCGTATTCGTACGTCATGGGTTGGCTCCTCTTGCGGTGACACGAGCACCCAGTCTGGTTCGCGAACGGGAAGCTGGCTATCAGAATTGTCCTACGCCATCGAGTTTTTTCCCGACGCGGGCTAGTATGTGCTCACCATGAACATCCCCCCGAACCCCTTCAAGCACGCGATCCTCGCCGGAAAGCAACAGATCGGCCTGTGGGTGTCGCTCGCCAGCAACTACGGCACGGAAATCGTGGCCGGCTCGGGCTTCGACTGGCTGCTGATCGACGGCGAGCACTCTCCCAACGATCCGCCGCTGGTCCTGCAGGCCCTCCAGGCGGCGGCTCCGTACCCGGTCTCGGCCGTCGTCCGGCCCGCCTGGAACGACAAGGTGCTGATCAAGCGCTATCTCGACATCGGGGCCCAGAGCCTGCTCATTCCCTATGTGCAGACCGCCGAAGAGGCGCAGGCCGCGGTTTCCGCCGTGCGCTACCCGCTGCGCGGCGTGCGCGGCGTGGCGGGAATGACGCGCGCGTCGCGCTACGGCCGGGTCGCGGACTACCTCAAGCGCGCCGAGCACGAGCTTTGCCTGCTGGTCCAGATCGAGACGCGCCTCGGACTCGACAACCTCGAGGCGATCGCACGCACCGACGGCATCGACGGCGTGTTCATCGGACCGGCCGACCTCGCCGCGGGCCTGGGCCACCTCGGCGACATGCAGCACGCCGAGGTGCAGAAGGCGATCGAGGACGCGATCAAGCGCATTCGCGCGTGCGGCAAGCCTGCGGGCATCCTCTCGAGCGACGAGGCCGCGACGCGCCGCTACATCCAGTGGGGCACGAACTTCACCGCGGTCGGCATGGACGCGATGATCCTCGCGCGCGAGACGGAGAAGTTGGCGAAGCAGTTCAAGGGCGCGTAACCGCGAGAGTCTGACCCCGCCGCCGGCCACAAGGGCCGGCGGCGTTCGTCATCGAACCCGTCCACCGCGCGCAGGCGTCCCTGCAAATCGCGGGCCGGGCGGCGACCCGAAATCCTCGTTAGGCGGGCCGCGCACAGCCCGCGAAGTCGCCGGTTTACAGCACTCGTTACACCATCAACCAATCCCGCAGGGCGTGGCGCGCTTCGTCCTCGAAGCGCGCGTGGGCGTTGGCCACGCGCTCCGGAACGCCGGGACGCCGCCCGGCCTCGTGGAGCGCGAAGCCGAGTTGCCTGCGTTTCACCTTCCTTCGCGGCGGGAACCAGTTCCACGCCGCGTTCCTTCTTTTCGTTTCCATCGTCGCAATCCCCATTTTTCGCAGCGTTTGGTCGCCAGAAGCACAAAGCCCGGAGGTCTTTTCGGCTCTCCGGGCTTTGCGGGGGAATTCACGCTGATGGATCGCGATCTATTCCGCTGCTCTCCCGGAGAAGGACCAGGCCATTACGGCCAGTCGATCGGAGCCGTGCACGAAGCACGGACCGAGCGCCAGGCGCTTGGTCGGTTGGTTGATGTAGGCGATTCGCATCATTTGTCTCTCGGAAAAGCTCTCGGGTAATTCGATGACCGAATGCTGCCATGCAGCATTCGCAAGCGTCAACCCCTGCACGCGAAAAACTTGCGAGGTGTTGCGGAATTGGAACTCCACTCGCCGCGCGGCGTCGGACTAGTCGCTGCCGCAAACAAGGACTCGGGTATGCGTTCTCCCTCATCTCCGGGCAACAACGGCGCTCCGCGCCCTCGGGGCGCGATCCGCACCCACCTCGGGCGCAAGCGGGTCGGCGCACGCGGGCGCCGACTGGGCTTTCCCGCGCGTCCCGGCGAGCTCGACCGCCGCGCGCAGGAAGACCTGTTCGACCAACTGCTCGGCCGCTTCCAGTCGCTGTTCGAGGAAGCCGGCGAGCGCACCGCGGCCGCCTTCGACTCCGCGCTCGACCGCGCCTGCGACACGCTGGTGGCCGCCGGCGAGTTCACCGCCGACAACGCCGAGCGCCTGCGCCAGTACCTGCGCCGCGACCTGCTGCACCGCGACCATCCCGCCATGACCTTCAAGACCGGCGACATCACCACCGCCGGAACCCTCACCTGCGAAGGCTGCGGATGGACCATCCGGACTACGCGCACCACCTTGCTGCCGGCCTGCCCCCAGTGCGCGGAAACCACGTACCGCAAGACGGGCTAGGGCGGGCGTCGGAAGGCCCGCACTGACATGGGCTCGGTCCAGCCCTTCCCCGGCAAGCAGCCCGGGACACTCGCCGACGTCTGGCGCCTGGCATCGCTCGGCGCCGAGCCGCCGCGGGTGCGCAACACGCGGCGCGAGGACTACGCCGCCATTCGCGCGGTGCAGCGCGACAGCTCGCCGCACGTACCGCCCTGGTCGCTGCGCCAGCTGGAGGCGCAGGTCCACGCGTTCCCCCAGGGACAACTGGTAGCGATTGCGGACGGGGATGTCGCAGGGGCGTCCGCCGCGCTCGTGGTCACATGGAACGAGCACGAGATGGGTCACACCTGGCGCAGCATCACGGCCGACGGCACGTTCGCGACCCATCAAGGCGCGGGCGACACCCTCTACTGCGCCGCGATGGTGACCGACCCCTCGCGTCGCGGCTTCGGCGTGGCGCGCACGCTCGCCCAGGCGCAGCGCCGCCTGTGCCGGCGCCTCAACCTGCGACGCATCATCACGACCGCGCGCCTGGCCGGATATGCACCGCATGCCAGCGAGATGGCGGTCGAGGACTACGCGCGCCGCGTCGTGTGGGGCGAGATCGAGGATGCGGGGCTGCGTTTCGCCCTCGCGCACGGCTACCAGTTCTGCGGCGTGCTGCCGGGCTACCTGCCCGAGGACGCCGAGTCCCAGGGCAACGCGGCGCTGCTCGCCTGGCTCAACCCGCTGCACGCGCCGCCCCAGCCCCCCGCCTCGATCGTCTCCGAGCGCCGCCGCCGGGCTGCCTAGCTCGCCACGATCCGCGGAGGACAAAGCCCGCTATTGCGGGCTTTTTCTTGCGTCTCTACTAAGGTCTTGGGTTTCCCAATATGATGGCCGCCGGCATCCATTCGGAGCACCTCATGGTCGCGCGACTCGCCGCCGCACTCGCAGCACTCGTCCTCGCTTGCCCCGCGATCGCCCTGGCGCAGGCCTATCCCTCCCGTCCGGTGCGCATCATCGTGCCGTTCGCCGCCGGCGGCCCGGCCGACATCTACGCGCGCGCGATCGGCGAGAAACTGCAGGGGGCGCTCGGGCAATCCTTCGTGGTGGAGAACAAGCCCGGCGGGGGCGCGGTGATCGGAACGATGGACGTGGTGAAGAGCGCCGCCGACGGCTACACGCTCCTCATGATGTCGAACACGCACACCGTCAACGAGTCGCTCATCGGCGACAAGCCGTACCAGCTGCTGCGCGACCTGGCGCCGGTCGCGCCGGTGAACTACTCCGACCTCGTGATGGTGGTGCACCCGAGCGTGCCCGCGCAGACCCTGGCCGAGTTCCTCGCGCTCGCCAAGTCGAAGCCCGGCGGCCTCAACTACGCGTCCTCGGGTCCGGGCACGCCGTACCACATGGCCGGCGAGCTCTTCAAGGCGATGGCGGGCGTGGACATCGTGCACGTGCCCTACAAGGGAAGCTCCGGCGCGCGCACCGACATGCTCGGCGGCCAGGTGCAGATGATGTTCGACGCGATCACGACCATGGCGCCGCATGTGCAGGCCGGCAAGCTGCGCGCGCTGGGCACCTCCGGCAAGGCGCGCTCCCCGGTGCTGCCCGCGACGCCGACGGTGTCCGAAGCCGGCGTCCCCGGCTATGAGGCGGTGATCTGGCTGGGCATCATGGCGCCGGCCGGCACGCCCAAGCCGATCGTCGATCGCCTCAACGCCGAGATCACCAAGGCGACGGGAGCGGCCGAGATGCGCGAGGCGTGGGGCAAGCAGGGGGCGACGGCGATGTCGATGTCGCCTGAGGAGTTCGCGCGCTTCATGCGCGAGGACATCGACAAGTGGGCGCGCATCGTGAAGATCTCCGGCGCGCGGCCGGACAAGTGAGGCTGCGCCTCGTTTCCGCCGGCGCGGCGCAGGGGCTGGTCGACGAGATCGCGCGCGAGCTCGACATCGCGGTGGGCGGCACCTTCGGCGCCGTGGGCGCGATGCTGGAGAGGCTCGACGCCGGCGAGCCCGCCGACATCGTGATCCTCACGCGCGCGCAGATCGACAAGCTCGCGGCGCAGTCGCGCGTGGTGGCGCGCAGCGTGGCCGACCTGGGCCACGTCGCGACCGCGGTCGGCGTGCGCATTACCGATCCCGCGCCCGACGTCTCCACCGAGGCGGGGCTGCGTGCCGCGCTGCTCGCCGCCGACGCGATCCATTTTCCCGATCCGGGCCGCGCCACCGCGGGCATCCACTTCGCGAAGGTGATCGACCGGCTCGGCATCCGCGCCGAGATCGAGAAGCGCCTGCGCACGCATCCCAATGGCGCCACCGCGATGCGCGCGCTGGCCGATGCCGGCGGCCGGCCGATCGGCTGCACGCAGGCGACCGAAATCCTCGCCACGCCGGGGGTGCGCCTCGCCGGCCCACTGCCTCGCGGATACGAGCTCGAGACGCTCTACACCGCCGCCGTGCACGCGCACGCAGCCGACCGCAAGGCCGCCAGCGCGTTCGTGCAGCAACTCACCGGTGCGCAGGCGCGGCAGCGCCGGACGGCGGCAGGCTTCCGCTAGGGCCGACGATCCCTCTAGGCGGCAAGTCCCGCGGCGCGGCCCGAGGCCCACGCCCACTGGAAGTTGAAGCCGCCGAGATGCCCGGTCACGTCGACCGCCTCGCCGATGAAATAGAGTCCCGGCACTTCGGCCGCCTCCATCGTCTTCGACGAGAGGGCGCGCGTGTCGACACCGCCCAGCGTGACCTCGGCCTTGTTGTAGCCGAGCGTTCCGGAGGGCTGCACGCGCCACTCGGACAGGGCATGTGCGGCCTCGTCGAGCGCGCGGTCGGACAGCTGCGCGATCGGCAGTGTCCAGCCGTGGCCCTCGCACCACTGCTGCGCGAACCGCTTCGGCAGCTTTTCGGAGAGCAGCGCGGGCAGGGTCGCGGGCGAGCGGCGCTGCTGCGTGAGCCATTCGCGCGCCTTCGTGCCCGGGAGCAGGTCGATGCGGATGGGCTCCGCACCCTCCACCTGCTGCCAGTACGACGAGATCTGCAGGATCACCGGCCCCGAGAGGCCGCGATGGGTGAAGAGCAGGCTCTCGCGGAAAGACCCGCGCGCGCAGCGCGCATGGGCCTCCAGCGACACCCCCGCGAGATCGCCGTAGCGCGCCAGCAGCTCCGGGTCGAACGCGAGCGGCACGAGCGCGGGTCGCGGGGGCACGACCGGCAGGCCGAACTGCCCGGCCAGGCGGTAGGCGAAGGGAGTGGCGCCGATCTTGGGCACGGTGAGCCCGCCGGTAGCCACCACGATCGAAGCGGCGTGCAGCGTGCCCATCCCGGTGCGCACCTCGAAGCGGCCCGGCTCGTAGGCCACTTCTTGCACCGCGCACGGCTGGCGCCACGTGACTTCGCCCACGCGGCACTCCTCGACCAGCATGTCGATGATGCGTTTCGAGCTGTCGTCGCAGAAGAGCTGCCCGAGGGTCTTCTCGTGCCACGCGATGCCGTGGCGCTCGACCAGCGCGATGAAGTCGCGCGGGGTGTAGCGCGCGAGCGCCGAGCGGCAGAAATCAGGGTTGTCGGAGAGGAAGTCGCGCCAGGTGGCGTGCAGGTTGGTGAAGTTGCACCGGCCGCCGCCCGAGATGCGGATCTTCTCGCCCAACTTGGCGTAATGGTCGACGAGGACCACGCGGCGGCCGCGCTGTCCGGCGGTGGCCGCGCACATCATGCCCGCGGCACCCGCGCCGATCACCACGACATCGCAGTGCATGGATCGATTTTCTCATGCGAGGCTGCGTGCCCGCCGAAGAGCGCGTGAGGCGCTACTTGAGCGCCTCGAGCTTCGCCAGGTCGAGGCCGTTCACCGCCGACTTGAGCGCCGCGATGTCGGCATTGCCTTCGGCCGAGACCACGAAGCGGTTGGCGAGCACCACGGTGTAGTGGTTGCGTCCGCCGAGCTTGTCCACCTCCTCGTGCACGATGCGCGTGCCCTCGCGCCGCGTGCTCTCGCGCCGCTTCGAGTCCTCCTTCTCGCCCTGCACCCCGAGCCACGCGGCCATGCCGATGAGGCTCGCCGCCCCGCCCGAATCGGTCACGTTCAGCTGGGCGTGCTTCTCGCCCTCGCCGTAGACGCCCTCGGCCTTGGCCACCATGAGCCCGGCCACCCCGCTCCTCTCGGTGCGCAGGTCGGTGCGCGGCAGGCCCATGAACTTCTCCGGCATGAACGGCTTGAGCGCGTCGATCTGCACCGGGTCCACGGGCTTGCCGCCGGACAGGGCGGTGCCGAGCGCGCCCAGGGCCGCCTCCATCTGCTTGCCGGTGTCGCCGCTCTTCTGGGCGTCCTCCATCTTCTTCGCCTGCTGCTCCATCTTCTTGCCGAACTCCTCGAGCTTCGCCATCGAGCTGTCCTTCTGGTAGCGCACCTGCGGCGAGCCCATCATCGCGGCCGCCCCGATGAAGGGGCTCATCACCAGCGTGGACACGAACGCCACCACGACCCAAAGCACGATCGCCGCCAGCACCACGACCGCCGTATAGCCCGCGGCCTTTTCCTCCGGCGCCTTCATGAGCTTCGGCAGCCCGAGGTAGAGGAGGTAGATGGCATAGATGCCGGCCAGCAGCACCAGCACACCCAGGAACGGGAGGATGTTGACGATTCCCACCACCCAGACCGGCGTGAAGGTGTAGGCCGCCACCTTGAGCGCCTGGGCGGAGTTCTTCTGCGCGCCGAAGCTGGGGGCGAGCGCGTCGGCGATGAGGCCGAGCAAGAACACCATCACCACGGCCATCACCACGCTCATGACGAGGCCGATGAGGCCCGCGACCAGGCCGAACCGCACCGTCCCGATGATGGGCATGCTCACGCCGACGACCACCTGGCCGATGAACGCCGCCACCGCGGCCACGGCGGCGAGCGGCAGCACGTAGGTCACGATCAGCTGCTGCGTGGGCGTGGTCTCCGCCGCGATCACCTCCCATTCGGTCTTGGGCGTGAGTAGGATTTTCTTGGCGCGATCGACGAGGTTCATGGCGGGGCTTCCGGATTTCGAGACCGCGAGTCTACTCGCCACCCCACTGCCGGTGAAGCGCGAAGGCAAGGTTTTCGCCGATAATCGGGCTCGCATGATCCAAGCCGAAGCCGATCACCTGGTGCGCGTCCGCGGGCTGCATTTCGCCTACGGGCGCAACCGCATCCTGCGCGGCATCGACCTCGACATCCCGCGCAGGCGCGTGGTCGCGATCCTGGGCACCAGCGGCTCGGGCAAGTCGACGCTGCTGCAGCTGATCGCCGGCTCGCTCAAGCCCGCGCGCGGCACCGTCGAGGTGGTCGGGCGCGACGTCCACGCGCTCTCGCGCGAGGGCCTCTACCAGCTGCGCCGCCAGATGGGGATGATGTTCCAGCAGGGAGGTCTGTTCAGCGACCTGTCGGTATTCGAGAACGTCGCCTTTCCCATCCGCGAGCACACCAAGCTGCCCGAGGACATGATCCGCGACCTCGTGGTGATGAAGCTGCACGCCGTGGGCCTGCGCGGCGCCCACCAGCTGATGCCCGGGGAGCTCTCCGGCGGCATGGCGCGCCGCGTCGCCCTCGCCCGTGCCATCGCGCTGGACCCGGCGCTCATCATCTACGACGAACCCTTCGCGGGCCTGGATCCGATCACGCTCAACGTGGTCTGCAAGCTCATCCGGTCGCTCAACGACGCGCTGGGCGCGACTTCGGTGGTGGTGACCTACGACGTGCACGAGGCGGTGCGCCTCGCCGACTACCTTTATATCCTCGGCGAGGGTGTGATCGTCGCGCACGGCCCGACCGCGGAGATGGCCGCCTCGGCCGATCCCTTCGTGCACCAGTTCCTGCACGCCGAGCCGGACGGCCCGGTGCGCTTCCATTTTCCCGCCCGCCCGTTCGCCCGGGAGCTGGGCCTATAATCCCCGGCGCCATGGCACCCGTCTCCGTCCCGGAGCCCTTCGACGCGGAGGGCTTCCTCGCCGCCTTCGCCGGAAGCTCCGGCGCGGTGGTCTCCTATGTCGGCGTCGACGAGCGCATCCGTTTCGTCACCGACGAGGCGGCGGCATGGCTGGGCCGCACGCCGCAGGAGATCGTCGGCAAGACCCTGCGCGAGCTGCACGAGCCGGCCTCCTACACGTTCTTCGAGCCCTACCTGCGGCGCGCCCTCGCCGGGGAGCGCGTCCAGTACGAGCGCAGCACCCGGCACGCCGACGGCCGCACGCTGTGGATGTCGGTGAGCCTCGCTCCGCATCGTGACGCCTCCGGCCGCGTGGCCGGGATCTTTTCCTGCGCCCTCGAGGTGCACGAGCTCAAGCGCACCCACGACGCCCTCGGCCGCGCGCTGGAGGAGATCGCCTCCCACATGGAGAACACCCCGCTCGCGGTGGTCGAGCTGGACGCGGAGCTGCGGGTGAAGCGCTGGTCGCCGCAGGCGCAGGAGATCTTCGGCTGGACCCTCGCGGAGGCGCTCGGGCGCACGCCCGTGGATCTCGAGCTGATCCACCCCGACTCGCTCGAGCACGTGCGCGAGCACACGCGCGCCATGGTCGAGGGCCGCGAGCGCCGCAACCGCATGCTTTGCCGCAACGTGACCCGCGAGGGCCGCACCATCTGGTGCGAGTGGTACAGCTCGGCATTCTTCGACGAGCAGGGGCGGCTCGCCTCGATCCTCGGCCTCGCGCAGGACGTGACCGTGCGCGTCGAGGCGGAGGAGCAGCTCAAGCAGGCCGCGGTGAACGACGCGCTCACCGGGCTTCCGAACCGCAACGCGCTCGCGGCGCGCCTCGAGCACGCGCTGCTGCGCGTGAACCGCGCCGGCGACCGGCTGGCGCTGCTCTTCATCGACCTCGACCGCTTCAAGAAGGTGAACGACACCCTGGGCCACGCCGCCGGCGACGAGGTCCTGCGCCAGGCGGCGGCTCGCATCCGCGCCTGCGTGCGTGAGGTGGACACCGTCGCTCGCCTGGGCGGCGACGAGTTCGTCGTGCTGCTCGAGACCGACGTGCGCCCGGACACGCCGGGCATCATCGGCGAGCGCGTGCGATCCGCCTTCGGCACGCCGTTCGAATATCGCGGCGCGGAAGTGCGCTGCGGCGCGAGCGTCGGCGTGAGCCTCTATCCCGACCATGCGCGCGACCCCGCGGCGCTGCTCGCCTCCGCCGACGAGGCGATGTACCGGGAGAAGATGGTTTCCGAAACCAACGAGGGGTAGCCGTGTTCCCGAACGGGTGGGAACACTACCTCGCGGTGGTCGTCTTCATGGCGACCGCCATCGCGACCGCGCACGCCGTGCCCGCTTTCGCCAGGAAATCCAGCACCCCCTCGGCGCGCACGCTGGGCGGCGCGGCGCTCTTCGGGGTAGGGTGGGGGCTGTCCGGCGTCTGCCCCGGGCCCGCGATGGCGGGATTGGGCGCCGGCAACTGGCCGCTCGTCCTCGCGCTCGCCGCGATGCTCGCCGGCGCCTACGTGCAGGGACGATTCTTCGGAGAGGTCAAATGAGGGTCCTCACCCGGATGTTGCTCGGCTTGTCGCTCGCCGGCGCGTTGCCTGCGAACGCGTACTGCCTGCAGAACGAGCTCAAGGACCGCGACGTCTTCGTCGAGCAGGCGCAGGTGAAGGACAGCCTGCGCGAAGACAGGATCCTGCGCCTGGCGCTCAAGCCCGGGCAGAAGGAATGCTGCCGCAACCTCTCGTGCAATCCCGGCGGGCGCAGCGAGACCACGGTGGAGCTGTACGTGACCGTGCTCGGGCAGCCCGAGTACAAGTGCGCCCCGGAGCGGCTGGAAACCGTCAAGATCACCGGCGACGGGCTGCTGCGCATCCAGCGCAACCCGCACAGGAGCGAGCTCTCGCCCTACGTCGTCCGCATCCGCAGCGGGGAGAAGGACCTCACCGGCCCGCGCGGAGTCACCTGCCTCGAGAAGAAAGGAACCAAGAAATGAAGCGCCGCGTTTTCGCCGTCCTCGCCCTCGCCGCCGCCCTCGCGCCCGCCGCGAGCCTGGCGCAGTCCGAGTATCCCGACCGCCCGATCACCATGGTGGTGCCCTTCCCGCCCGGCGGCGTGGCCGACATCACGGCGCGGCCGGTCGCCGCAGCGATGTCCACCTTCCTCAAGCAGCCGGTGGTGGTGGAGAACAAAGCCGGCGCGGGTGGCGGAGTCGGGATGCAGCACGTCGCGCGCTCCAGGCCCGACGGCTACACCGTGCTGCTCGCCCTCTCGTCGATCTCGATCATCCCGGAGGCCGACAAGGTCCTCGGGCGCGATCCGATGTACCAGCTGAACCAGCTCGTGCCGATCGCGCGCTTCACCGCGGACCCGACCGTGCTCGCCGTCAAGGCGGATGCGCCGTGGAAGAGCGCGGCGGAGTTCCTCGACGCGGCGAAGAAAGCGCCCGGCTCGATTCCGTACGGATCGTCCGGGAACTACGGAACGATGCACGTGCCGATGGAGATGCTGAACGCGTCGGCGGGTACCAAAATGCTGCACGTGCCGTTCACCGGCGCCGGCCCCGCGGTCGTGGCGCTGCTCGGGGGACAGGTGCAGGCGCTTTCGACCGGCCCCTCGTCGATCATGGGCCACCTGAAGGGCGGGAAGGTCCGGGTGCTCGCGTCCTGGGGCGAATCGCGCCATCCCGCGCTGCCCGACGTGCCGACCCTCAAGGAGCTGGGGTACGACGCGCAGTTCTCGCAGTGGACCGGCCTCTTCGTGCCCGCCGGCACGCCCGAGCCGGTGATCGCGAAGCTGCGCGAGGCCGCGCGCGCGGCGGTCGAGGATCCCGCCTTCAAGGGCGCGCTCGCCAAGGTCGAGACGCCGGTCCAGTACCTCGACCAGCCGCAGTTCAGGGTCTTCTGGGACGCGGATGCCCGCAAGCTCGCCGACGTGGTGAAGAGGATCGGCAAGGTCGAATGAAGGCCGCGCTCCTGGCGGTCGCGCTGCTCGCCACGCTGCCTGCCCTGGCTGCCGAGCCCGCCCGCGACGCGGCGCTGCACGCGCTTTTCGAGCGCGACTTCAAGCGCGGGCTGGAGGAGTTTCCCGAGCGCGCGACCCAGCTCGGCATCGACGGCTACGACGACCGCCTCGCCGATCGCTCGCCCGAAGCCGTGGCGCGCCGCAAGGCACAAACGCGCGCGTTCATCGCCGAACTCGAGCGCTTCGACCCGGCCAAGCTCTCGACCCAGGACCGCATCTCGCGCGAGGTGGCGCTGTACAACCGCCGCCTCGAGGCCGAGGAAGATGCGGTCTACGGGGACCTGCCGTTCGGCAGCTCCGACTCGTTCACGCCCGTCTCCTCCACCGGCGGCCCCCACTCCGCGCTGGTCGGCCTGGCGAAGGCCACGCGCTTCCGCACGGTCGCGGATTACGACAATTACCTCAAGCGCCTGGACTCGGTGCCGCGCCTGCTCGAGCAGCACATCGCCACGATGCGAGCGGGAATGCGCAGCGGCTGGATGCCGCCGGCCGAGGCCATGACGACCGCGACGGCGCAGTTCGCCGTGTTCACCGCGCCCGACGTGACGGCCACGCCGTTGTGGCGCCCGTTCGCCGAGTTTCCCCGCGACGTGCCGGAGGGCGAGCGCGCGCGGCTCGCGCGGCAGGGGCGGGAGGTCCTCGCGCGCAAGGTCCACCCTGCGTTCGCCGCGCTCAGGCAATTCGTGGAGGCCGAGTACCTGCCGCTCGCGCGCAAGTCGCTGGGCGCGACGACGCTGCCCGAAGGCGCGCGCTTCTACGAGGTGCGCGTGCGCCGGATGACCACGACGTCGATGAAGGCCGAGGAGATCCACCAGCTGGGGCTCGCCGAGGTAGCGCGCATCCGCGCCGAGATGCAGAAGGTGATCGACTCCACGGGCCACAAGGGCACGTTCGCCGAGTTCGTGTCGTTCGTGAACACCGATCCGCGCTTCTTCTTCAGCACCGCCGGCGAGCGCCTCGCGGCCTACCGCGACATCGCCAAGCGCGCCGACGCGGAGCTGCCCAAGCTCTTCGCCGAGCTGCCGCGCACGCCCTACGGCATCCGCCCGATGGAAGCGTACGAGGGCGACAACGCGGACAACTACTCGCGCCCCGCGATCGACGGCAGCCGCGCCGGCTTCTTCAACGCCAACGTCAACAACCTCAAGGACCGCCCCTCGTACGAGATGGAAGCGGTGCTCCTGCACGAGACGGTCCCGGGCCACCACCTGCAGATCGCGCGCCAGCAGGAGCTGAAGGACCTGCCCTTCTTCCGCCGCGCGAGCGGCTACGTCGCCTACAGCGAGGGCTGGGGCCTCTATGCCGAGAGCCTCGGCTACGAGATGGGCTTCTACAAGGATCCGTACATGCGCTTCGGCGCGCTCTGGGCGGAGGCGATGCGCGCCTGCCGCCTGGTGGTGGACACGGGCCTGCACACCAAGGGCTGGGGCCGCGAGCAGTCGATCCGCTACATGATGGACAACGCGGGCCTCAAGCTCGGCTTCGCCACCTCCGAGGTCGACCGCTACATCAACACGCCCGCGCAGGCGCTGGGCTACAAGATCGGCGAGCTGCGCATCAAGGCGATGCGCGCGAAGGCGAAGCAGGCCCTGGGCGAGCGCTTCGACGTGCGCCGCTTCCACAACGCGCTGCTGGACGACGGGCCACTGCCCCTGGCCGTGCTCGAATCGAGGATCGACGAATGGATCGCCAGGCAGCGCTGAACTTCCCCCGGCTCGCGCTGGCGTGTCTCGCGCTCGCATGCGCCTTTGCCGCCGGTGCCGCGCCCGAGCCGCCCCGCAACGAGGCGCTGCACGCCCTGTTCGAGCGGGAGTTCCTGAACTCCATCGAGGAGGCGCCGGAGCTGGGCACGTACCTCGGCCTCGAGGGCTACGACCATCGCGTGACCGATCTCTCGCCCGGCGCGATCGCGCGCCGCAACGCGCGGGTAGACCGCGTGAAGACCGAGATCGGCCGATTCGACCCGGCGAAGTTGAACCGGCAGGACCGGATCTCGCGCGAGGTCTTCCTCGAGCGGCTGGAGCGGTCGGTGCGCGAGCGCTCCTTCTATCCCGGCCTGCCCTTCGGGCCTTCCGACGGCTGGATGCGGGTGTCCTCGCAGGGCGGGCCGCAGTTCACCCTGCCGTTCATCGTCCGCGCGACGCGCTTCCGCGGCCCGGCCGACTACGAGAACTACCTGAAGCGCCTCGACGCGCTGCCGCGCCAGCTGGAGCAGGAGGTCGACCTCATGCGCGCGGGCATGAAGAGCGGGTGGCTGCCGCCGCGCGCGGCGATGCAGCGCGTGTCCTCGATGCTCGAGGTTTTCGCCGCCACCGACGTCACCGCCACCCCGCTCTGGCGGCCGTTCGCGGAGTTTCCCGCGGACATCGGCCCCGCCGACCGCGAGCGCTTCGCCGCCGCCGGCCGGCGCGCGCTCCAGGACCGGGTGCATCCGGCCTTCGCCGTGCTCAAGCGCTTCGTCGAGTCGGAGTACATCCCCGCCTGCCGCGACAAGCTCGGCGCCTCGACCCTTCCCGGCGGCCCCGCCTACTACGCGCACGTCATGCGCTCCCAGACGACGACCGCGCTCAACGCCGACGAGGTGCACGCGCTCGGCCTCAAGGAGGTCGCGCGCATCCGCGCGGAGATGGACAAGGTCATCGCCTCGACCGGGTTCAAGGGGACGTTCCCCGAGTTCAACGCCTTCCTCTACAAGGACAAGCAGTTCTTCTTCACCCGGCCCGAGGACCGCCTGCGCGCCTATCGCGACATCGCCAAGCGCGCCGACGCGGAGCTGCCCAAGCTCTTCGCCGAGTTGCCGCGCATGCCCTACGGCATCCGCGCCATGGAGGCGTTCGAGGGCGACAACTCGGACTACTACTCGGGTCCCGCGCTGGACGGCTCGCGCGCCGGATTCTTCTCCGCCAACGTGAACAAGCTCGAGAACCGGCCCTCGTGGGAGATGGAAGCGACGCTGCTGCACGAGGCCGTGCCGGGACACCACCTGCAGATCGCACGCGCCACGGAGCTGGGCGACCTGCCGCGATTCCGCCGCGCCGGCGGCTTCACCGCGTATTCGGAAGGCTGGGCGCTCTACGCCGAGAGCCTGGGCTTCGACATGGGCCTCTACAAGGATCCCTACCAGCACTTCGGCCGCCTGGTGCTCGAGATGCTGCGCGCGGTGCGGCTGGTGATCGACACCGGCATCCACGCGAAAGGGTGGACGCGCGAGCAGTCGATCGTCTACTTCGTGGACAACGGCGCGGGCGGGCGCGACTACGGCGAGGCCGAGGTGGACCGCTACATCGTGATGCCGGGGCAGGCGCTCGCGTACAAGATCGGCGAGCTCAAGATCCACGCGCTGCGCGAGAAGGCCCGCGCGGCGCTGGGCGCGCGCTTCGACCTGCGCCGCTTCCACAACGCCGTGCTGGACGACGGCGCCCTGCCGCTCGAGGTGCTGGAGCGGCGCATCGACGACTGGATCAGCCTGGAGAAGGGGAAGAAGACATGAAGAAGCTCCTTGCGGCCCTTGCCGCCGCATCGGCGATCTGCGCGCTGCCCGTGGCCGCGCAGCGGGACTTTTCCAGGGTCGAGGTGAAGGCGGTCAAGATCAACGACACGACCTACATGCTGGCCGGCGCCGGAGGCAACATCGGGCTCTCGGTGGGCGAGGACGCGGCGTTCATCATCGACGACCAGTTCGCCCCCCTCACGGCCAGGATCACCGCCGCCATCGCGCAGATCACGCCGAAGCCGGTGAAGTTCGTGCTCAACACGCACTGGCACGACGACCACACCGGCGGCAACGAGAACCTCGGCAAGGCGGGTGCGATCATCGTCGCGCACCACAACGTGCGCAAGCGCATGAGCACGGAGCAGCTGATCGACTTCCTCAACCTGAAGACCAAGGCGGACCCGAAGGACGCGCTGCCCGTGATCACCTTCGGCGCCGACATCTCGTTCCACCTCAACGGCGAGCAGATCCGCGCCATCCACATGCCCGCCGCCCACACCGACGGCGACGCGGTGGTGCACTTCACGGGATCGGACGTGTTCCACATGGGCGACATCTACTTCAACGGCTTCTACCCGTTCATCGACGCCGAGAGCGGCGGCTCGGCCGACGGCGTGGTCGCGGCCTGCGACCAGGTGCTCAAGCTCGCGAGCGACAAGACCCGGATCATTCCGGGGCACGGGCCGCTCTCCAACCCCGCGGAGCTCAAGGTCTACCGCGACATGGTGGCCACGGTCTCCGCGCGGGTGAAGGCGCTGGTGGCGCAGGGGAAGACGCTCGACGACATCAAGGCGGCGAAGGTCTCGGCGGACTACGACGAGAAGTGGGGCAAGGGTTTCATCAGGCCCGAGCGCTTCGCCGAGATGCTCGCCCGGCCGCTGCTCAAGCGCTAGGAGCCGGGCGTAGGAATGCGCCTACATTTCGACGGTAAGATCGGGAAGCGCCCCTTGTGAAGTAGCTCATAGCACGCGGGAGGGGGCAGGCCTAGATTGGACCCCATGGTCGACCTTCGCACACTCCTTGCCCTCCTCGCCGCCGCCGATGTGGTGCTCGCGGTTGCGCTCTGGTCTGGTGCGGGGGGCGTGCGTGCCGGCATGCTCCAGTGGTCGGCGTCGCTGGCCGTCCGCGCGACCGCCCTTTTCCTGATGCTCTGGGCGGCCCAGCCGCAGGCCGGCGCGCTGGCGCTGGGATGCGGGCTGCTCGCTCTCTCGGTGACCCTGCAGGCCGCTGCCCTGATGGCCTTCGCCGGCCGGCAGCTCCCCGCCTGGGTCCATACCGCCGCATTCGCCGCTGTTGCCGTCCCGATCCAGGTTCTGGGCACCGACGTGGCCTCGGCAACGCTCTTCGGCGGCGTGGTGCTGGGTGTGCTGCTCGCCGTGACCGGCGGCGTCGCCTGGCAGGTCGTCGGCGAGCCGGTGGAGCGCCCGCGGCGGCTGATGGTGGCAGCGCTCGGCGTGGCCGCGATCGTCCTGGCGGGGCGCGGCATCGCCGCGGTATTCGTGGCCGAGCCGGCGCGCCTGCTGCTGGCGCCTTCGGGCTTCGCGGCCGTCACGGTCGTGGCCGCGCTCGCCGCGCTGCTTGCCTCCACCTTCGCCTTCCTGATGCTGCACCACTCGCGCTCGCAGGCCGAAGCCACGCGCCTGTCGACGACCGATCCGCTCACCGGTGCCTTCAACCGCCGCACCTTCCACGAGATCGCCGAGCGCGAGATGTCGCGCGCCCGCCGCGCCAACCAGCCGCTGTCGATCATCATGCTGGACATCGACCACCTGCGCCGGCTGAACGACGACTTCGGCCACGAGGCGGGCGACGAGGTGCTGCTGCGCATCGCCGACCTGGTGCGCACGGCGCTGCGCAAGGAAGACATGCTGGTGCGCTTCGCCGGCGAGCAGTTCCTGGTGATGCTCCCCGAGGTCTCCGGCCCGGGCGCCGTGGTGGTGGCGGGACGGATCCGCCGCTCCGTCGCCGAGACGCCGATCGACGCCACCGGCCAGCTCCTGCACGTGACCGTAAGCCTCGGCGTGGCCGCTCGCCTCGACGAGGGCCCGGAAAGCGTGGACGGCCTGGTCGCACGCGCCGAGTCCGCCCTCGCGCTCGCCAAGCAGCGCGGCCGCAACCGCGTGGTCGCGCTGTCGCTCGGAAGATCGATCGCCGCATAAACTGGGGTCAGACTCCAATTAAGTTAATCAGGCGTTTTCAGGGAGAAAACTGCGCGATTAACTTAATTGGAGTCTGACCCCGTTTATTTCCGAACCACCATGCTCTCGCGACGCGCTTTCCTCTCCGCACTCACCGCCGCCGCCTGCGTGCCCGCGGGCGCTGCGCGCGCTCTCTCCGAGAAGCAGCGCCTCGAAGACTTCGACGCGCTCTGGAGCGCGATCGACCAGGGCTACGCCTACTTCGGCGGAGCCCGCGCGGATTGGCGGCGCGCGCGCGACGGCTGGCGCGCCCGTGCGCGTTCTGCTCGGACGCGCCCCGAGTTCGTGGCCGCGCTCGAGGGGGCGCTCGAGCGCCTGCATGACGATCACCTGTGGATGTCGGAGCACGCGCCCGACTCCCCGCGGCGAGTGCCGGCCGAAACCGACATCTGGGCCTCGTGGCGCAGCGAATCCGCCGTGATCGAGGCGGTGCGGACCTATGGCGACGCCGACGTGGCGGGATTGCGCCCCGGCCACGTCGTGCGCAGCATCGCGGGCCTCCCGGCGCCCATGGCGGTGCGTGACCGCATCGGAGCGGGCGAAACGGCGCAGGTCGCGCGCGACTGGGCCTTGCGGCGCGCGCTTGCCGGTCCGCGCGAGGGCGTGCTGCGGGTGGAGGTCGCCGAAGCGCAGGGACCGAAGGCCTACGACGTCGAGCGCAAGCGCCCTGCCGCAGCGAACGGGCCGGGCCTCATCGGGCGCCGAGTAGGGCAACAACGCGACCTGGGCTATGTCCGGCTCAAGGCCTCGCTCTCCGATCCCGCCTTCGTCGAGACCTTCGAGGGCGCGATCCAATACCTCGCCGGCACGCGCGCGATGATCCTCGACTTGCGCGACGTCACCGGCCCTTTCGATGACCCGACGCGTGCGCGCGCCGCCACGCTTGCGATCCTGCAGCGCTTTACCACGCGGCCGGGGCCTTGGCAGGCGCGCGAGACGCGGGCAGGCGAGCGGCTCACCGACTCGATCGCGGCGCGGCCGGGCACGTACCCGGCACCGCTGGTGGTGCTGGTGGATCGCTGGACTGCCGGCGAAGGCGAGGCGCTCGCGGCGGGGCTGAACGCCGTGGCCGGGGCGCGACTCATCGGCACGCGCATGGCGGGGCTTCGCGGCGCGTTGCAGGAAGCGCGGCTGCCGAACAGCTCGATCACGGTGCGCTATCCCGGCCAGAAGACGTTCCATCCCGACGGCACGCCGCGCGAGGCGCTGCGCCCCGAGATCCTGGTCGACCTCGCCGCCCCGCAGGGCGGCCCCGGCGACCCGATCCTCTACCAGGGACTCAAGCTGCTGGAGAAATAAACGGGGTCAGACTCCAATTAAGTTGATTGAGGGAAATAATTGGGGTCAGACTCCAATTAA
>Ga0111539_10002329_pt1 | contig 25289 bp, 22 predicted proteins | sample RhiMethybrSRZTD1_FD_79667 | JGI IMG/M metagenome (GOLD analysis project Ga0111539, IMG submission 79667) | Populus rhizosphere microbial communities from Tennessee, USA - Rhizosphere MetaG P. TD hybrid SRZTD1 (version 2) (version 2) | ecosystem: Host-associated > Plants > Roots > Rhizosphere >...
CGGGAAAGTCGAGCGCAGCCATCGCACCGACGAGGAGGAGTTCTACCGGCGAGTGACCTTCACGACCCGCCACGAGCTCGTCCGCAAGTTGCGCGTGTGGGAGCACGAGTACAACCATCGCCGCCTCCACCTCGCCCTCGGGGGTAAGACCCCAGCTGAGCGGCTCGTTGAACTCAGGATCGCGCCGGCCGCCGGCGTTCTGCGATCCGCTTGACTCTCACAGTAGGAGCCTCGGCTTCCTCGAGTCCCATTCTTGACTGGGCAGAACACCATCAAGGCTCGGGCCTTCGATAGGACGCCAGGAAGGGCAGGCTCTCCATTCCGCGCACTGTCCCCTCCAGAGCCTCACCGGTCTTGGTCAGGGTGAGGCTGATCGCGCGATTCGAGGTGCGACCAGCGATGTACAAACCGTGCAACTCGAGCCGTTCGCCGCTGAGAGTGGCGGTTCCAGTTGCCAGGTACTCACGGCGGAGGGTGAACATCTCCCACCGCAGTTCAGGGCCGTCTTGTTTCAGATAGAGCAGAGTGGCCACCGAATCGCGCCCTCCCTCGCGCCACAGGCGCCCCTGCCAGCTTCCGAGGAACCACTTTAGGGGGACGGGCTGCGGCCTGAGCGGCGACAAAGAAGGACTGGCTTCAGCTCGGGCGAGTGACTCCGGCTTTGCGCCCTCGACAAGACGCCGACGCATCACCTGATATTCTTCCTCGGTGATGCGACCACGCGTCTTCAGGTCGGCGAGGGCATCGAGCTGAGCCTCGAAGCTCAAGGCAGGATCACTTGAGGAGGTCATTGAGGCCGCGCTGGACGGTGGCGACGACTGCGCAGGCGGGAGGACTGCACTCGAGGGAGCGATCAACTGAGCGGGAGGCAAGGGTGTACCGAAGGGCCTCACTGGTGCGGTCGGCGTTGTGATGGAAGACGGCGTGAACTGAGTCGGCGCTGGGGCTGGCCCGGAACGCGGTGCCGACTGAGCGGGTGGGTCCAGCGTGGAGTCAGCTCGCCGAGCGGCGACATTTCCTGCCTGAGGGAGGGTGGCCAGCGCAGCTCGAATCTCACGATCACCGGTGACCGATGCGACGAACTGAGCGAACGCCGCATTGAGCATCACCTCGAACAGATCTATTTCGTCGGGCTTGCGGTTATAACCGGAATCCCGTGCTTCGATCTTCTTCTCGACTAGGCCGCGCCCCTTCCCATCCCTGAGACGAATGATTGCCCCGATATGAGCCTCCCGACCCCAGCGCGCCTCGGTCGAAAAGTTGCGAACTTCGGTCTCGAGCCGGGGGAGGGTTAAGAGTTGGTCAGGTGGAATTCCCTCGGCGCTGCGAGCGTAGATGCCCGCGCCTCGAAACTCAGCGACGAGCGCCTGAATGAGGCGCGGGGGCCAAGGCTCCGTCATCATGACCTTGGCCCAGCGGTTCCCGTAGCCGCCATACAGGCCGCCGACACGACGCACATCGCCTTGGTCACCCTCCTTCCCGCGGTTGTCCACGATGGGCATGATGACCAGTTCGGGCCCCGTCGCCGGGATCGCAGGCGGTGGTGTGTATCGAAGCGTCACGATGCGGTCGGCGCACCCGGCCAAGGACACGGCGAGTACGACTGTTACCCCCAAATAGAGGAGTTTCATTCAGAAACGATACTGAAGGCCGACAAATGGGCCGTAGCGCTCCGTCTTGGCACCTTCAAACTTCAATGTCTGCGTGCCGGTCAAAAGCCGAATATCTATGTCGCCCTCCCCCGACGCGAGCCTCGAGTAGCGAAAGCCACCCTCCACGGAAAACCCTTTCCCGATCGTATAGGTGATCGCTCCCTCTGCCTGAACCCCGAACCCTCCCTCCGCTGTCGCGCGAAGGCTCGGGTCCTGACGGAGAGCGCCATTCCCGCTAGTCCTCAAATGATGAATGTCCTCAAGTTCGAACTTCGACCAAGGGATAAACATCGCCTCCGCCTTGAAGCCAAAGCCCTTCGGAAAAGGAACCTGGTACCGGGCTCCAATGCGGATGCTCTGCCAAGTGAACTCGTCTGTGAAAACTCTACTGCTTTGCGGTGCCACCGGCAGCCCGAGAGGCGGCGACGCATTGCCTGTAAGCCCAAAGCCTTCGTACTTTTCGCGCCAGTATTGATAGCCTCCTAAGAAGTCAAAAAACCCGAGACGCCCATCCTTGCTGAGCCAACGGTAAGCGCGAATGCCGACATCGCCGTTGACGTAGAAAATGTCGCTCTCGACGCTAGATCGGGAAACAGAGACGCGGCCATTGTGGTCATCGAGGAGAAAGTCCTCGTCGATCAGGACCCCTTGCTCGCTCTTGCTCCACCCCACTGCGGCTCGTAACACGAGAAGCTTCCATGAGAAGTCAGCGTTGACTTCTGGAATTAGTGCATCAACGCCTCGCCAGCGAAGTTCGGACAGTGGATTGATGTGTGGATTTGGGAAGCTGTAACTAAACTCCGAATAGCCACTCGTCCACCAAGCGCGTGTCCCAACGCTGAACGAAAAGTCTGGTGGCACCGGGAGATCTTCAGTAGGAGTTGTCGGCGCGGCGGTCAGGCTTGCGTCAGCGGCGACCGCGGGGAGGGCGGAGCCAGCAAGGGTAGCCAAAGCTGTGAGCGCTGATAGCCAGTGCCGCATCGGCGTTCTCCTCTGTATGGGCAGATTAGGAACGGCGACGAGAGTATAAAGCAGGTTCAAGGCTAACTCAAAGGTAAGCCATATCTCTCCGGTGGTCCTCAAGTATAAGGTCATATAATCAATATTTTTACGACTCCGCCATTGCGAGCGCCGTGTGCTGAACGATCGGCAGATGCATGCGGCCCCGCTCGCCCGCCCTCAGCGTGATGATCCCGCGGTCCTGAAGGGAGACCTAGCTCCTATATTCGCGGCCGCCCGAGCTACGATGGCGTGCCGTAGCCCCGAAGCAAGGAGACCCACAACCCTCGCGGAGGAGGAACTCACCTTGCGCTCTAGGCTTGCTGGTTCTCATCACAACCTCGGCCCCGACCTCGGTCATCCAGAGCGCGGCGATACTTCCGCCGAGTGTCCAGTTCCTAACTGCTGAGAACACAAGGGGAGCCGAGCACGCCGGCCAAACTTTGGCCCAAGCCGTCCGTGACGCGCGAGAGGTCCATGATCACGACCGAGGGATTGCACTCCGCGGACACCCCGCCCAGGCCCGCCAGATGATCCGCAAGCTGCTGGTCGGGCGGCTGACGTTCACCCCCGACGAGGACGAGCGCGGGCGCTTCTACGGCATGCGGATCGGATGCAGCCGATTCGAGGGACGGTGCTTGCTAGAGCCATGGTGACCCCGGCGGGATTCGAACCCGCGATCTCGACCTTGAAAGGGTCGCGTCCTTGGCCAGGCTAGACGACGGGGTCCCTGGGCGTGCGGTCCGGACGTGAGACCAGCGCATCGTAGCAGGGGCCACGTCGCGTGACAACCGGCGAGCGCCGCGGACGGCGCGAGGCCCGGCGATCAGGCCACTGTCGTCATTCTCCGGGCGCCCGCCACCCTTTCGCCCAGCGCAGCAGGTCGCCGAGCGGCAAGGGCTCGGCGATGAAGTAGCCCTGGCCGGCCCCGCATCCCAGCTGGCGCAGGAACGTCCAGTCGGAGAGCGTCTCCACGCCCTCGGCCACCGTCTTGAGGTGGAGCCGCCGCGCCATGTCGAGGCTCGACTCGATGATCGCCTGGTGCTGCACGTTGCCCACGCAGTTGGTCACGAAGGACTGGTCCAGCTTGAGCTCGGTGAACGGGATGCGCGCGAGCTGCTGCATCGAGGAATAGCCGGTGCCGTAGTCGTCGATCGAGAGGCCGAAGCCCTTCACGCGCAGACGGGCCAGATTCTCCAGGCTGCGGCCCACGTCGGCCATGGCGGCCGACTCCGTGATCTCGAGGACCATCGCTCTCGCATCGAGGCTCGAGCGCCGCACGGCGTCGGTGATCCGCTCGGCGAGCGTCGGGTCGGACAGGGACGTGAGCGAGAGATTCACCGAGACCGATGCGGCTAAACCCTGCTCCTGCCAGTTCCTCGCGGCGGCCGCGGACTTTTCGAGCATCTGCCACATGAGGGCGTCCGCCTGGCCGGCCGTCTCGAGCACGGCGATGAACGCGCCCGGCAAGACGATCCCGCGCTCCGGGTGCCGCCAGCGCGCGAGCGCCTCCGCGCCCACGACCTTGCCGGTGGCCAGCTCCACCTTCGGCTGGAAGAAGGGCTCGAACTGCCCCGCGCGAAGCCCATCGAGCACGTCGGCGGCCGGGATCGCAACAGCGGGGGCGCCCTTGCGCCGGGCGGGCGTGATCCCGTGGCGCGCGATCAGGTCCCGGAGCTTCTGGGGCGTGGCGGGCTTCTCGATCGCGCCGAGCAGGTTCATCCCGTAGGCGGTCGTCATGCTCTCGACGGAGGCGATAAGATGCCGGTCGAGCGCGCTCGAGAGGATCACCGACACCTGCGTGCCCGCCTCACCGACGTGGCGGATGAACTCCATCCCGTCCATCTCGGGCATGTCGAGGTCGCACACGACGATGTCGACCGTGCGGCCGGCCTCCTGGAGCAGGTCGAGCGCGGCCCGTCCGTCGGCCGCCTCGAACACCTCGAGCGCGCCAAGGGAGGTCAGCATCCGCACGAGCGTCCGGCGCTGGAAGTCATGGTCCTCGGCGACCAGGAACCGTAGCTCCGAGATCTCCATCTACGGCCCCTTCGCGCCGACGTGCTCGAGATGGGCGGCGAGACGGGTGAGCTCGTGGCGCAGCCGCGGCTCTTCCGCCAGCACCGCCATGAGGTCCTCGGCCCGTCCTGCCTGCTCGATTGCCGCGCACACCGTGCCGAGATCCTGGGCGCCCACCATCCGGCTGGCCCCCTTGATGCGGTGGGCGGCCCGCACGATCGCGGGGAGGTCGCGCTTGGCGAGAGCCTCGCCCAGCGCCGCGGCGTCGGCGTCATTGGCCACCTTGAACTCGCGGAGGATGTCGCGCTCGATCGTTGGGTCCCCGCCGCTCAGCTCGGCCAGCACCGTCCCGCTGATGGCCGGCGCGGCGGCCGCGACATCCGGGGAGGCCCCCCGCGGCGCCGCCGGCGCCCCGTCGCCGGCCGCTGCTCCCGACGCCGCCCCCGCGGTGGGCAGGGGCAGCCAGCGGTCCATGGCGCGGGCCAGGGCCGCCATCTCCACGGGCTTGGCGAGGTAGTCGTCCATGCCGGCGGCGAAGCACACGTCCGCCTCCCCGGCGAGGGCGTTCGCGGTGCACGCGATGACGGGGATCCGCTTCGCGCCCGAACGCGCCACCTCATCGCCGCGGATCGCGCGGGTGAGCTCGTAGCCGTCCATTTCCGGCATGTGACAGTCCGTCACGACGATGCCGAATCGGCCCGTCCGGTAGGCCTCGAGCGCGGTCAGTCCGTTCTCGGCGGACTCGACGGCGTAACCCAGGGTCCGGAGCTGGCGCTCGAGCAGCGCGCGATTCGTGGGGTGATCGTCGACGACGAGCACGAGCGTGCCTTCCGCCTCGGCCTGCGCCACCGGCGGCGAGGCTCGACGCCCGCTCAGCATGGCCTGGGTGGCGGACAGCGTCCCGACGAGGTCCGCGCGGCGGAGGAGCGCGGGGTCGCCGATGGGCAGGGAAAGGGTGAGGGTCATGGTGGTGCCCTTGCCCAGCTCGCTGCGCATCTCCACCGCGCCGTCCATCATCTCGGCCAGCCGCACGCAGATCGCGAGGCCGAGTCCGGTGCCCCCGAAGCGGCGCGTGGTATCGGCGTCGGCCTGCACGAACGGCTGGAAGAGCTTGCGCTGATTCTCCGCAGAGACGCCGATGCCGGTGTCGGTCACGGAGAAACAGACGATGTCGCGCCCGTCACGGCGCTCGACGAGGTCGGCTCGGATCTCCACGTGCCCTTCGACGGTGAATTTGATCGCATTGCTGGTGAAGTTGTTGAGGATCTGCCGCAGGCGCAGTGGATCGACGATGAGCGCGGGGCTCAGGCGCCGGTCGACCACCCGGAGCAGGAGCAGGCGCTTGGCGCTCGCGGCCACGGAATAGACGAGGTACACGCTCTCGATCACGTCCGCCATCGAGGTCGGCTCCGGGCGCAGCTCGAGCTTACCCGCCTCGATCTTGGACACGTCCAGGATGTCGTCGATGATGCCGAGGAGCGAGCGCGCCGACTCGCGGGCGGTATGCAGGGTCGCGCGCTGCTCCGCCTCCAGCGGCGTGAGGGACAGGAGCTCCAGCATGCCGAGCACCCCGTTCATGGGGGTGCGGATCTCGTGGCTCATGGTGGCGAGGAATGAGCTCTTGGCGCGATTCGCCACCACCGCCGCTTCCTTGGCGTCGGCGAGCGCGATCTCAGCGCGCTTGCGCTCGGTGATCTGGCGCTGGAGCCGCCGGTTCCAGATGATGATGACCAGGATGACGAGCCCCACGGTGGCGCCGAGTGTGATGATCACGCCCAGGTACCGCCGCCAGTCGAGGGCCAGCCGGTAGGTCAGGCCGAGCCAGCGGCTGCGGATGGCCGCATGATCCTCATCGGTCAGGGACGCGATGCCCTTGTCGAGGATGCTACGCAGCGTCACCCAGTCGTCGCGGACACCGAAGACGAGGTCGGCCGCGATCTCGGACGCCGGCGCGGCCACACGCACCGATGATCCAAACTGCTGCTGCACGAGCGGACTCACGATGGCGAGCGGGGCAATGTGGGCAAAGGCGGTCCCCTCCGCCACGGCGGCGAGCCCGTCCGCGTCCGCCCGCACCGTGAGCAGCGTGATCTGAGGGAAGCGCTCCTGGAGCAGGACATGGGCCGCGCTGGCATTGGTCACGGCCAGACGTTTGCCCCGCAAGTCGCGCAGTCCGCCGACCGCCGGGGCGCCGGATCCCGTCACGATGACCCAGGGCATCAGCAAGACGGGGCGCGTGAAGACGAGGTATTGCCCGCGCTCTTCGTTGGGCGAAATGAGGGCCACCGCGTCCAGCTCGTGGAGCTTCAGGCGCGCGGCGAGCTCGGGCCAGCCGATCACGGGCTTCGTCTCGAACTCGAGGCCGAGCCGCTCACGAAGCAGGGCGACGTAGTCGGCCGCCATGCCCGAATAGTGACCGTTTCGATCGAGCGTCTCGATGGGATACTGGCCAGGCCGGACGCCGAGCCGGATCCTCGGATGCTGGCGAATCCAGTCGCGCTCGGCGACGGTCAACGCCACGGTGGGAGCGGCCGCGGAGGGGCGGCCGGCGACCCACCGGGCCCTGATCCGATCATGGTCCGTCTCGTCGAGGGTCCGCAGGGCCGCGTTGAGCACATCCTCCAGCGGCGGCAGCTCGCGGCGCACTGCGAACCGGAGCTCGGTCGTGGGAAAACCCGTCGAGCCGCGCACGTCGAGATTGGTCAGATAGGCCCGGTCGATGAGGTAGGCAGCGGCAACGAGATTGCCGACATAGGCCTCGGCGTCTCCGGAGGCCACCGCCTGCAGCGCCTCGAGCGTCCCGGCGGACTCGAGGATGACCGCGTCGGGGACGGCCTTGCGAAGGAAGTCGACGGCGACGTAGCCGCGCTCCATCGCGACCCTCTTCCCGGCGAGGTCCTTGAGGCCACGAATCGACGCGTCGTCGCGGCGTGCAACGACGACCGAGTGCGTCGTCGCGTACGGGATCGTGAAGCGCGCCATCGCCGCCCGCTCGGGCGTCTGGACCATGGAGCCGAGCACGTCGATCTCGCCGCGCCGGAACGCCTCGAAGGCCTCGGGAAAGGTGGCGAAGCGCACGGACTGAACCTGGAAGGCCGCGCGGGAGGCCAGCAGCCCGAGATAATCGGCGGTGATGCCGCGATGCTCACCGTCGGGACTGACCATCTCGTATGGCGGCCACGGCGTGTCGTAGATCCCCATGCGAACCTTGCCGTGGGATCTGAGCCACTCGCGATCGATCGCGGAGAGGGCGACTTCGCGGGCACGCGGGCTCGGATCCGCCGACGCCGCTCCAGCGAGCAGCGCGGAGGCGAGCCAGACCGCGCCGAGCCCGCGCAGCATTGTCACGTTCGTCGATCTTCGCTCAGCGGGCACGCACTCCTCAATGGCCCCTAGGGCGTATATCGATCCCCGCACACGAGGGAACGCGCCTCACCGCGAACCCTGGAAATTGTAGGAACAGCGACCTCGTCCTGCCGCAACCCAGCGAGTTTCCAGTGATCTTCCCCATGGCGCGGGCCTTGCTGTGTCTCCCCGGCAAGGAGACAACGCCATGAAGCTCAGTCTCAATCACAACACGCCGGGGAAGGTCATGACAGGTGACAAGCGACTGGCCGACGGCTACGGCCGCGGCAAGAGCGTGGGGCCCACATCGGACGTCGTCCATGGATACGAGCGCGTGCTCGTCCGACACGCGTGGGTGCACGTACCGACCGATTCACCGATCCGCTACTACGCGCACCCGCTGCGTCCGATGGACCGCATCCAGGTCTTCAACGAGGTCTGGTCGCACGCGCATTTCGACGGACAGTCGTGGCTGGTGACCGCGCGCACGCGCGGCAACGATCCCGCGTCGCTCGATACCTATCTGGCCCGGCTCAAATAGCCGTCGAGTGAAAAAACAATCCCCCTCACCCGCCCTCGCGGAGGGGTGAGGGGGCTCGCAGCCTGTTCCGTTCCGCTAGTTGCAGGCCTCGAAGAGTCCCGCCGCGCCCTGGCCGCCGCCCACGCACATCGTGACGACGCCGTACCGCGCCTTGCGCTTGAGCATCTCGTTGCCGAGCGTGCCGACCATGCGCGAGCCGGTCATCCCGAAGGGGTGGCCGATCGAGATCGAGCCGCCGTTGACGTTGAGCTTCGCGGGATCGATGCCCAGCCGGTCGCGGCAGTAGATCACCTGCACCGCGAACGCCTCGTTCAGCTCCCAGAGATCGATGTCGCTGACCTTGAGCCCATGGCGCTGGAGCAGCTTCGGCACCGCGAACACCGGGCCGATCCCCATCTCGTCCGGGTCGCAGCCCGCCACCGCGAAGCCCCGGAAGATGAGCTTGGGGGTCACGCCGAGCGCCTTCGCGCGATCCATGGACATGAGCAGGGTGGCCGACGCGCCGTCGGAGAGCTGCGAAGAGTTGCCCGCGCTCACCGTCCCCTGTCCACTGGTCTTGTCGAACACCGGCGGCAATGAGAGCAGGCCCTCGAGGGTGGTGTCGGCGCGGTTGCACTCGTCCTTGTCCACGTAGAAGTCTTCCTTGCCCACGATCTCGCCGGTCTTCTTGTCCAGCACGCCCCGCACGACCTGCATGGGGGCCAGCTCCTCCTTGAAGAAGCCGTCCTGCTGGGCCCGGGCCGTGCGCTTCTGGCTCTCCAGCGAGTACTGATCCTGCGCCTCCCGGCTGATCTTGTAGCGCTTGGCCACCACCTCGGCGGTCTCGCCCATCACCATGTAGGTACCCGGCCAGTGCTCCTTCACCCACGGATTCGGATCGGCGTCGCGCTTCATCATGGTGATGCTCTCGACGCCCCCGCCGATCGCCGCGTCGGCGCCGTCGTTCATGATGTGATGCGCGGCCATCGCGATGGCCTGGAGCCCCGAAGAGCAGAAACGGTTCACCGTGGTGCCGGCCACCGAGGACGCGAGCCCCGCGCGGAGCGCCGCCACGCGCGCGATGTTGTGCCCCTGCGAGCCATGCGGCTGCCCGCACCCGAGGATCACGTCCTCGACTTCCTTGGGATCGAGCCGCGGAGCCTTGCCCAGCACGTCCTTGATGCAATGGGCGGCGAGATCGTCCGGCCGGGTCATGTTGAACGAGCCGCGGACGGACTTGGCGAGCGGGGTGCGCGAGCTGCCGACGACGACGGCTTCCCTCATGAATGGCTCCTCTCAGAGGCGGTGAACGATTCCGATCCGGCTTGGCGAGAAGTATAACGCGATCCTGATGTCCTCGGGGTCGCTGCCATCGGTGTTTAGCCGGGGGCGACAGAATCCGGCCCGGGTGACCGAAATTGTAGGCCGGACCCCGCTTTCCGGGGGCGGATCCAGGGCAATATTGAAGGCTAACTGCTCAATATACAAGACTTCATGGAGGTTTGCGCCCCTGGTGGCACCGGGGTTGCTCCTCACTGGGCCGGGAAAGCACGCCAATGGGACAGAACGACATGCGGCGCGAAGTGGCCTTCGGGGGGCAGCGGGTCAGGCAGAAGATGATCCTGGCGCTGACGCTCTCGTCCGTCATTCCGCTGCTCATCCTGACCTATTGCTTCTACGCCTATCTCTTGCCGCTCTTCGACGGGGCGCGCCTGACGAGCAGCGACGGCTTCGCGGTCCCGATCCTGCTGCTCTTCACCGCCCTCCTGATGGCAGGCGGCGGCTACGTGATCTACGATCTCGCCACGGCCCTCTCGCGCGCCGCCACCATCGTGAGCGATGCCAAGCCCGACGCCGCCCCGGTCATCGACCGGGCAGACGAGATCGGAAGCCTGGTCGCCTCGTTCTCGAAGATGATGGCGACCATCGAGCAGCAGGCGCAGGAGATCAATCAGTTCCCGCAGAAGCTCGACCAGCTCACCCGCCAGGCCTTCCAGGACGCGCTCACCGCCCTCCCCAACCGGGCGCTCTTCATGGACCGCCTCGCCCACGCCCTCGCGCGGACCGAGCGTCGGGCGCAGCACGTCGCCGTGCTGTTCCTCGACATCGACCGGTTCAAGGTCGTCAACGACAGCCTGGGCCACGCGGTGGGGGATCAGGTGCTCGGCGAGCTGAGCCGCCGCCTCATCGACTGCGTGCGGCCGGAGGACACGGTGGCGCGGCTCGGCGGCGACGAGTTCGCGATCCTCCTCGAAGACCTGGACGAGCTGAGTGGCGCCACCGCGGTCGCCCAGCGCGTGGCCAAGGCCCTGGAGACGCCGTTCCTGCTCGAGGGCCGCGAGGTCGTGGTCACGATGAGCGTGGGCGTTGCCCTGAACACGCGCCGCCCGATCCTGCCCGAGGAGCTGCTGCGCGACGCCGATCTCGCGATGTACCGCGCCAAGGGCAAGGGCAAGAATCGCTATGAGGTGTTCGACACGGACACCGCGGCGCCAGCGATCCATCGCCTCGATCTCGAGCTGGACCTCCGCAGCGCGGTGGCGCGTGATGAGCTCCGCCTCCACTATCAGCCGGTGGTGCACCTCGAGACCGGGCGGGTGGAGGAGTTCGAGGCGCTGGTCCGCTGGCAGCACAAGGAGCGCGGACTGCTCCCGCCGGATGCCTTCATCGGCCTCACCGAGGAGACCGGGCTCATCATCCCCATCGGCCAGTGGGTGCTCACCGAAGCGTGCCGACAGGCGCGGCGCTGGCAGCAGGAGCGTCCCGGCGAGCCGCCGCTCACGATCGGCGTCAACCTCTCGGCGCGGCAGCTCCAGGATCCAGACCTGGTCAATCTCGTCTCGGGCGTCCTGAAGGACAGCGGCCTGGATCCACGGTGCCTCAAGTTCGAGATCACCGAGAGCGTGGTGATGCAGGACGCGCCGGCGACCCTGGCCACGCTGCATGCGCTGCGCGACCTGGGTATCCGCCTCGCCATCGACGACTTCGGTACCGGGTACTCGTCACTGGGATACCTCAAGCGCTTCCCCATCGACACGCTCAAGATCGACCGCTCCTTCGTCGAGGGCATCGTCACCGATGCGGAGGACTCGGCGATCGTGCAGGCGGTGATCAGCGTGGCCAAGAGCCTCGGGCTCTCCGTCACCGCGGAGGGCATCGAGAACGCGGCGCAGCTCCAGCGCCTCCGGGAGCTCGGCTGCGACCGCGGCCAGGGCTTTTACTTCGGACATCCGCGCGCCGCTGAGCTTGTGTTCGAGTCGCTCGCTGATCAGCACGACGCTCCGGCACGGCCGGTGGTGATCGCACCCTCCGACGCGGAACGGACGCGGCCGGTGGTGGCGGCGCCCTTCGAAGCGGAGCGGGCGCGGCCGGCCGTGCCCGCGGCTCCCGCGACGGCGGTGGTGACGGAGGCCCAGGTTGCGGTGGCCGAGGCGGAGCCCGCCCCCGTGGCCGCGCCGGTGGCGGCGCCCGCGCCTTTGCATGAGACGGACACGCGCCTCCCGAGCGAGATCCTACAGGAGCGCCTCGCGCAGCTCCTGAATCGCCGCTCGTAGTCGCCGCGTGGGTCCCACGTCGGTCCCGCCCCACGCCCCTTCCTCGCCTCTGCTGCGGTAGACTCTGCTCCATGTGTGGCCGCTACACGGAGACCGCCGCCTTCGAAGAGCTCGCGCGCCGCTTCGGCATCGAGGTGGAGGAGGCGGACAACGAAGAGATGATCTCGCGCTACAACGTCGCGCCCTCTCAGCCCGTGCCGATCGTGATCGCGCGTGAGGGTCAGCGCCGGCTCCTCACCGCGCGCTGGGGTCTCCGGCCCTTCTGGGCGCGCAACGGCGGGCCCGCCCCCATCAACGCGCGCGCCGAGACGGTGGCCACGAGCGGGATGTTCAGCGAGGCGCTCCGGCGCACCCGCTGCCTCATTCCCGCGGACGGCTTCTACGAGTGGCAGGCGGTGCCCGGGCAGAAGCGCAAGCAGCCGTGGTACCTGCGTCTCCGCGACGGTGGGCTCTTCGCATTCGCCGGCCTTTACACGCCGCCTCGAGCCGGCGAGGGACAGCGCGCCACCTGCGCCATCATCACCACCACGCCGAACGAGCTCGCGGCGCCCATCCACGGTCGCATGCCCGTGATTCTCGATCCCGACGGGGAGGCGGCCTGGCTCGACCCGCGCCTCACGGATGCGACGGCGCTCCTGCCCTTCCTCCGTCCCCTGCCCGCCGAGCGCATGGAGGTCTACCGCGTCTCCGCGCTCGTCTCCTCGTCGCAAAACGACGGGCCCGCGCTCGTCGAGCGCCTCTCCGCCTAGGCGTCGGCCGGCTTTACAGGTCGGCGGGCGCGCAGGCACTGCATTCCCTCGATCGTCCGTCTGACGCGGACTTCCGCGCTGGCATGGGCGCTGCAAAATTCCGCTCCGGAGGATCCGCCATGGAGCGATGCACCATCGTCGTCGGCACCCGTGACCGCTTCTCGACCCTGATCGGCTGCCTGGAGCGGATCCGCGCCTGCACTCCCGAGCCTCACGACCTCATCGTGGTCGCGGGCGGGGCGCCGGAGGCGCTGCGCCAGGAATGGCAACGCCGCTTCGGCGACCGGGTGAAGTTCATCTTCGAGCGCCAGTTCCTGAACCAGGCGCGGGCCCGCAATCTGGGCCTGCGCGCCGCCACCACCCGGCTCGCCGTGCTCATGGACAACGACGTGCTCGTGCGGCACGGCTGGCTGCGCCCGCTCGTGGAGTGTCAGCAGGAGACGGGCGCGGTGATGGTGGTCCCCGTGATCCTCGAAACGGAGACCGAGATCCATGCCGCGGGAAACACCCTCTACGTGACGTACATGAACGGGCGCGCGTACGGGCACAAAGAGCTCCGGATGCACGGCATGCCCTACCACCAGGGCTCGAACCTTCGTCGGGGGCCGGTGGACTACGGCGAGCTGCACTGCCAGCTCGTGGAAATCGAGCCCACCCTGCGCCTGCACGCCTACGACGAGGAGATTCTGGAAGTCGGCGAGGTCGACTCCGGACTCACCTGGGCGCGCGCCGGGCTGGGCCAGTGGTTCGAGCCGACGTCCGTGGTGCACTACCAGATCGACGCGCCGATCACCGCAGTCGACATCCGGCTCTTCGACTGGCGGTGGAACATGCGGTCGATTCTCGCGGGTTATCGCTACTTCGAGCAGAAGTGGGGCATCGACATCACCGAGCAAGGCCGCTTCCGCCGCTTCCTCTTCGGCTACAACCGCCAGCTCGGGCTCCTGCCGCGGCTGTTCCCTTCGCCGCTCGCACTCGGCGTCGACCGCGCGGCCGGCCGGCTGCGCCGCGGCGCTCGCGTGGCGCTGGCCCCACTTCGGGCGCCGCAGTGGGTCGCGGCGAATCTCAAGGCCTGGTGGATCGGGTACAACGACTGGCCGCGCTCGACCGCCGAGTAGCGGCCGGGCGCGGCCACATCTGACGTGCGTGTCCTAGCGATACGCGCGGCGCTGCCAGCCATGCCCGTGATAACCCCAATAGCCTCCCCACGGGCGCGGCGCCACCACCACCGGAGCCGGCGCCACGGTGATCCGGGGCCCGGGCACGACCACGTGCGGAATGGGATCCCAGACCGCCACGCAGCCGCCCAGCAGCGAGGCGGCCGTAACGAGACCCATCAACCATGCGATCGAGCGTTTCATGCGTCACCTCCCGCATCGGCTTCTGCCGCAGCGGCTTCTGGAGGAATAGACGCAGAACCTGCGTGGATATTTACAGCAAGACGGCGGGAACTTCCGAGGTCTGTCGGGGGTTTAGGGCGACGGAACGATCGGCGCGGCCGCCGCGCGCTCGCGCCCTGCCGCCGGCTCGGGCACGATCGCGGGCTCCGCCACCGGAATGGACGCTCGCCCCGCACGCATCTCGGCGACCCAGATCAGCGCCATCAAGTACGCGAGCCCGAGCAGGAATCCTCCCGCCACGTCCAAAATCCAGTGCGCCTCGAGGTAGAGCCGGCTGGCCGCGACCATCACGAGCATGGTCGAGGCGCAGCAGATGCCGAGCGCGCGTGCCGCGCGATCCGAGCGCACGCGGCACAGGAGATAGGACGCGAGCCCGAAGAGCACCACGAGGCTCAGCACGTGTCCGCTGGGAAATCCTAGTGGCGCCATATTGGGCCGCGGGCGATCCGTCGTCCACTTCGCGGCCCACTGCAGCGCCCAGGTCCCCAGCATGATCGGGGGCAGCGCGGCGGCCCAAGCGCGGTGACGCTGCCACAGGGCCGCCGAGCCCAGCACAATGAGGGGAATCAGTCCCCAGCCGTCGCCGAGGAGGGACACCGCTCGCATCACGCCATCGAGCGCGGGCCCATGGGCGAGAGTCACCGTCGAGCGCGTACGCTGCTCGAAGAGGAAGACACCGCTGTGCGCGGCGAGTAGAGCGAGAACGAGGTACGCGGTGGATGCGACACACGAGGCGCCGAGGAGCTGCTTCCGGCTCACGGACCTAGTGTCACATACTTGGCAATGGCCGCGCGTTTGCAGTGTGCGCTTCACTCGTCTCCTCACGGTGCTCGGCGCAGTCCTCGGGCTGGCCCTCGCGCTCTGGCTCGTGGCCCACGTGGGCCTGGTATCAATCCTCAGCGCGATCGGGAAGATCCATTGGTGGCAGTTCGCGCTTATCTGCCTCGCCTATCCCCTCGTATTGATCGCCGACTCGATCGGCTGGCACTTTTCGTTTCCCCGCGGCTCGGCACCGTTTACCCAGCTCCTGCTCGCGCGGGCCGCCGGCGAGGCGGTGAACGCGGCCTCCGCGATCGCCCCGGTGGGTGGAGAGCCCGTGCGCGCCTGGCTCGTGCGGCCGTGGGTGCCCTACGAGGAGAGCGTGCCCTCCATCGTCGTCGCGAAGACCGTCAACACGCTGGCCCAGGTGCTCCTTATCAGCCTGGCCCTGGGCTTCGCGCTCGCGACGCTGCGGCTCGACCGGGGGATTCTGCTGGGCATGGCGGGGCTTCTCGTGTTCGAAATCGTCGCGATTGCGATCTTTGTCGCCACCCAGGTCTGGGGAGGCATGAGCGGGATCGGACGGCTGCTCAAGCGCTTCGGGATGTCCCGGAGCGCCAGCTCGGCCCAGCGCATGGACCAGATGCTGGTGAGCTACTACACCCAACATCGCGGCCGTCTCGTCGTGGCCCTCGTCTTCCACTTCATCGGGCGCATGCTCGGCGCGGTGGAGGTGGTGCTGATCATGTGGTCGCTGCGCATGCCGGTGTCGCCGATCGTGGCGCTCACCGTCGAAGCCATCGGCGCTGGTGTCCGCTTCGCGACGTTCTTCCTGCCGGGCAGCCTGGGCGCGCTCGAAGGCGCCAATGCGGCCGCGTTCAGCGCGCTCGGCATGGGCGCCAGCGCGGGGCTCGCGTTTATCCTGTTGCGCCGAGCGCGTCAGGTGGTGTGGATCGGGCTGGGGCTGGCTGCCATCGCGCTGGCGCGCCTGCGCGCGCCGCATAACGCGGCCTGGGCCCGGCCGATGGCGTAGCCGGCAACGCCGCCGCCATCGCGGGCGGCACCACCAGGGGGAGCGCGCTGGAAAGCATCCGCACGTCCTGGGGGGCCTTGCCCTCCTCGAACACTCGGATCCGGCGCCCCCGGCACCGGCGGAGCCCGGTCTGCGCGTCGCTCAGGCCCAGCAGCAGCCCGAGGAGTCGAGCCCATACCCGCGGCCGCGACGCCCGCTCCATCGCCACTACGTCGAACCACCCGTCCGCGGGCGAAGCCTCGGGCGTGAGGCTCAGGAAGCCGCGGTAGGTCTCCACGTTGGCCACGGTGACGATGACCGCGTCCCGACAGAACAGACGCCCGTCGACTTCGACGCGAATCGACGGCAGCGGCAGGTCGAAGAGGATCTGTCGCGCCATGCGGTAGTACGCGAGATGGCGCCACCGCCGCTCGCGCGGCTGGCCCGCGCCGTCCTCCACCGCCTGTTGGACATTGGCGAGCAGGCCGTAGCTCGCGTGGCAAAGGAACACCTCGTCGCCCGCGACGCCAGCGTCCACGCCCCGCACCGCCCCATGCTCGAATGCCTCCAGCGCGGCGCGCGGCTCCATAGGGACCTCAAAGGCCGCAGCGAAAAGATTGCCGAAGCCGGTGGGCACGGGGAACAGCGGCACGCCGTGCCGCATCGCCGCCACCGCCGCCGCGCTCTGTGTGGCGTCGCCGCCGATGGCGATGAGCCGCGAGAAGTCCCCTGCGCACGAGGCGCTCCACGCGGCGAGGTCGCTCAGCCGCTTGAACGACGCTAGGCGCACGCGTTCACCATGCGCCCGGAGCCCCTTCGCCAGGCGCCGCGCGAGGGCCGTCGCGCGGCCTTCACCGGATCCCGGCGTGTAGATGATCTGCACCGGCGCACGCGCGATCGACGCCACGGAGCCCCGCCCTCGCGATATAGACATGCGCGGGAAGACTGCAAGGCCGCTACCAGCGGCCCTGACCGCGAACCCAGCGATTTAACGTGCAATGCGACCTCGTCGCGTCGAGCCGCATGGGTAGTCCGGTGCGCGGCGGGTAGGTCCGACCCACCCCCTGCACAGTTCCGCACGCCATGCGGTGTCGCTCGTAAAAGATCCAGCCCCTTGTGGGAAAAGCGATTCTGGATTGCGCCCCCGACCCAATCGTGCGATCATCCCTGATCCATAACGGTTGGAAGACAGGAGCTCACCCGCACCAAAGGGTCGGCCCACCCCATGCCTGAGCGGAAGGAGACTCCCGAGGCCGGGCGCAAGGCGACAACGGAGCGCCGCTGCCCGTACTGTCAGAGCGCCGACCAGATCAAGGCGCTGGGGCAGGTGTCGGTTTACGGTGGATGGGTCCGCGCGTTGTACTGTTGTGCGGATTGCGACCGGGCATTCTTATTCTGTCGTAAGCCGTTCGACTTCAAGTCTCAGTTCTAGGCACTCAACTGAACGACCCGGCTTCACCAGTAGCTGCCCATCCACGTAGAGCCGCGATCTGAGACAGTACATACGATCAACGTCAGACGCTGATCGCGGGCATCGCCGTGACGGGGGTAACGAGTGGGCAACTCGCTTCTGCTACACTGCCGCGTCGTTCCGAAGGCCCCGCGGCTTCTACGTCCGCTGATTCAAGACTTGGCGACGTCCTTACTCTTGTTCGCTACGTACCCCGTATATCCCAGGGAGACTCCGAATAGGGTGACCGTTGCCGCCGAATCGATCTTGCCATAGTAGGACAAGGTCCCCACGACGGCGAGCGCAATGATCGGGACCGCCGTCTGGAGCATGAAGGATTTCGCTGACTCGGACGCGCCGGCAGACGTGAGGGTGGTGTAGAGCATCTCGAACACGTAGAGCAAGCAAAGTAGTACGAAGACGATTAGGTGGTTGAACTCGATAGCGCGCGGTTCAGAGGGCGGCCAGACAAATGATACGGTCCAAACGAGGAGGATTCCCAGCAACAGAGATCGACGGATCGCCGCGTTGCGGTTTCCCGCCCTGTCAGCCCCTGCACGTGCCTCCGCGATCCTGGCATTAGCCTCAGCGATTCTGACTGCGGCGTCACTGGCAGATTTGTCGATCATGGCGATCTTGCAAGCGCGGACGTTTGACGAACGGACGCGATACCTTCAGGTATCACCGGTGGGCGAGTCTAGTCTCTCCTAGGACCGCTGTCAACCGCGCGCCGCTCTCAAGATACTGGTTGCCGGAGGACGGGAGATCGCAGGAGGCAGGCGCGCGTAGCGAATCTTCGGCATGATGCTCTGCTCCCCGATTCGCTAGACAGATGGGGATGTGAGTTCGCAGCGTGCTGACGTCGCCGCCCGGTAGTCGGCCGGGCTCCGCATCCCGAGCGCCGAATGCGGCGCTTGGCGGTTGTAGTCCTCGATCCAGCCGCCGAGCTGGGCGAGCACGCTCTCCGCATCGCGTAGCTCGTGGACGTTGACGTAATCACGCTTGAACGTGTGCACGACGGCTTCGGCCAGGCCGTTGCTCTCCGGGCTGTACGCCGGCGTCGTGATCGGCACCAGGCCTAGTTCGTGCGCGTAGAGCACCGAGGCCGTCGCCGTGTATTGGGGGCCGTTGTCGGAGAGCCACTGGATCGCGTGCGGCGCCGTCGCTACCGTCTCGCCGAACCGCGCCCAGAGGGCTTTGTCCATGAGCGTGCGGATGTCCCCGCCGTTCAGCGGCCGCGCCGAGGCCGACCAGGCGAAGACCTCGCGGTCGTGACAGTCGATCGCGAACGCGACCGAGAGGACCTCGCCGCTCCAGCACGGAATCAGGAGGATGTCCGAGCACCAGCGTTGATTCGACGCGGGCTGCTGTACCTGGCCGAGATGCGGCCGGCCGTGCCGGCGGTGGCATCAGACCGTGCATCCGCATCAGCCGCCGAATGCGCTTGCGGTTGTAGCCCGCCCGGAACTGGCGGTTAACCATCGCCCACACACGGCGATAGCCGTAGGTGGCGCGGCGGTTCGTGACGGCGCGGATCTGCTGGAGCACGGCCTCGTCGTCGAGCCGCCGATAGAAGCCTGCCCCGGGCCGTGTAATACGCCGTCTGCCGTGCCATCCCGAGCGTGCGACAGATGGCCGCCACCGGGTGCTGCGTCACCGTCCGGACCCTTTGCGCAACCATGGACTTGTTCTTACAACCTCCTGCGCCGCCTGCAGGATCTCGATCTCCATTTGCTTCTTGCCCAGCAGCCGTTCGAGCTCACGAATTCGCTGGTGCGCTTCGCGCAGGGCGCTCACCGGGACGACGTCCTCGTTGGTCGCGACGGCCGCAGTGGCCCCGGCGTCGAACCGCCGCCGCCACTGCCGCACGACACTCGGCTGGATATCGAGCTCGCGCGAGACCTCCGCGAGCGTCTTCTCGCCCTTCAGGAGCTGCTGAACGACGCCCCGCTTGAACTCCACGGTGAAGACGCGCCGGCCGTCCGACTTCCGTGGAAACTCGCCCATGAGGCCCTCCCGTCCTGCCCTCGCAGGATAGCCCCATCGGTGTCCAGGTCAATTGGGGAGCAGATCAGGCCGGGCTATCGCAAGGCGCGCCGCACAAACACGAAGGCTTGGTCGCAGTGCGCGCAGCAGTAAATCGAGCGGACCATGCCATTGATAACCTCAACGCGTCCGAGCGGCTTGATTGCGCTCGCACTATTGCACTGGGGGCAGCAGCGTGCCGTCGTCGCCCTCGGTTCGGACCTAAACGTAGCGGCCCCGTCACCACCGCGCGTGCTCGTTGACTCTGGCACGGCATCCATGAGCTCAAGGACTTTCGCACAGTTGCGATTCGTAAACAAGCCCATTCGTCAGCAGCATAGGTTGTGGATCGATGAGCGTGACGGTCACGCCCGTTGATCCGCCCCTTGATGCTAGCAGGCACCGCGCGGACCCGGGCCAAGGGCTCATTTTCTGCCCGACCGGAAACTCTTCCAGAGGTAGACGTCCAGGCTGGCGGCATCGGCACCGCGCGCTTCAGGGTTCCTCACCCAGTCAGTCCCGTTGAAGTGGCGGTGTGCCCACCGGCCCCTGACGACCTCGATGCGGTCGAGGAGATTCGTGCCCCGCACGAAGTAGCTGATCTTCGTGTCGCTCGACCTGGGCACCTGCACCCACCCGTGCGCTTCGAGCACGCGCAGGTACCCCACCAGCGTGGGTTGGCCGTCCACCCTGAGCTATGATTGCAATCGGGACACCACCTAACATTGGCCTAAAATCAAAGGGTTACAAACTTGCACTGACTCAAAGTCATCATGTCTGCGTGGCAGACTACGGTTTCTGCAGCCTGGCCGTCGCGGACGCGAGATCCAGAATCGCAGACATAGGAAGCACCGAATAGGTTCTGCCACAGTCTTCGCCCAGGTTACCTATGGGTTAATGCCGGGCGCATTTATTGCACCTTGCCGCTTTTCGTTCAATCTGCTCACACAGCAGGAATCCTCAATGCGGCAATGGCTCGTCGGCTTGGCGCTTGTCTTTGGATTTGTGGTCTCCGCGGAAGCCGCGCCGGTCACCGAGCTTGAGGCCGACGGCACTGCGGTTAACAACTCTGCGGCAACAGCTCAGACGATTCCGACGAGCGCATTCACTCTTCCCGTGCCGTCGACGGTATTCGACCCTCCGGGCTTTCCGACCGCGACACTGTTTGGGAGGGGTGGAGGTTCGGACGTCGATCTCTACCGCATCTCCGGGCCATGGCACGATACTGCTTGATGTCAATAACGAAGGAATTGGGTTCCTCGACACGTACTATTCCTCTTCGACAGTTCAGGAGCGGCGCTCGCAGTTGATGACGACGCGACGGTCGACCCAGGAAGCGATACCCTACACGACTCACGACTCTTGTTCGACCTTCCTGGGCCCGGTGTCTATTTTGTCGGCGTCATACGGTTCGGCAACTGGCCGGACTGTGACGGTGGGTCTTGCTCCATCGATGATTTCTTTGTTTCCAATGGTCCGCAGCCCAGCGGAGACGACGCCCAAGGATATCGTCTTCACATCAGCCTGGAGCATCCACATCGCGTCCCTGCGCCGTCGACTCTGATTCTTGTGGGCGGGGTCTGCGGACTCGTGGCGATCCGGTTGGTGCATGCGAGACGGCGCGCTATGTTGAAGTCTGCTTCGATTCGCTTCTAACCTTCTTGATCCAACTCGAATCCGGCCAGCATCGAGCGGACGAGGCTAGGTGCTAGAGCGAGGGCTAGAACCGCGACGAGGGATCGCGTGGGTTACTTGAAGAGGCCCTTCGTGCCGATCCTTCCATTGAGAGTTTCCGCCCAGGCACTCAATTCGAGCTCATCGGAGATAAGCGCAATCATGCGCTCGGCTCCCCTTGGGAGATCGAGTCAGCCGGTTTCACTTGCGAAAGGTCCGGACCATATTCTACGTAGAGGGCCAATACGCGGCGATGGCCATGACCCTCGCTACCGGCACGTCTCCCCCGACCATCGGAAGGCGGCCATCGAGCGCCTTGTGGCTCGTGAGACGGCGAAGGAATCAACCTCGGCATTCGGTGCTCACTAGCACCGTAATTGGCACCAGCGCGAGGGACCAACAATGTTCGGGCTGGGAAATACCTAAAACTAAATGGTGAGCCGTGGTGGGATCGAACCACCGACCCCCTGATTAAAAGTCAGGTGCTCTGCCAACTGAGCTAACGGCTCGTGGGCGTTCACTCTAGCGTACTTGCAGCGCATCTGCTACGAGCCACCGGAGAAGTGGCGGCTGTCCATGCCGCGATGGTGGGAAGCAGTTGTGCGGCACCGTGGCGCCCTGCCCCTACGGCCCCGCGAGCAGCACCATTCCGAGAGTGAAGAGGCCGAGCACGAGCGCGGCGATCACGAAAACCACGCGCAGCGCGCGTCCGCCGCCGGGCGCCTCGGTGCCGGCGGGGAGCAGGAGCGCGATGGCCAGCAGCATGACGCTGACCGCCAGGAGCGCGAGCGCGCGGGCGACGATGGGGACCATGGCCTAGCCCTTCTTGCGGGGCTTGCCCTCGGGGGGCATGCCGGCGACGGTGTCCGCGTGCGGGATCACCACGAAGCCCTGCAGCCGGAGCGCGCCGTCGGTGAGGACAGCGGTGCGACGGCGCTCGCGGCCGCGCCGCTCGGCGCCGGGCGCGGGGCCGGCGCGACGGCGCTCGCCCTTGCGCCGGTCGAGGACGACCGTCACGTCCTGGTCGGCGGCGAAGCGCTCCTTGAGGAAGTCGAAGAGCCCGAGATTGTAGTGCGCGATCACGAGGAGATGGCCCAGCGCCTTGAGCTGGGCCGCCGCTTCTTCCAGCCAGTGGCGCATGTCCATCTCGCGGAACAGCGTGATGGCGCGGAAGATCTGGGTCTCCGCCTTGGCGTGATCGCCGCCCACCCGATGCATCTCCCCGAGTGACAGCATGATACGACCCAGCAGCGGCCGCATCCCGAGCTCTTCGGCGAGCGTGCGCGCCTGGGTGAGATCCTTCTCCGCTCGCGTGAGATCGGGTGGGTCGGCGCGCACGGCCAGCTCACCGAGGAGCCGGAGGGCGTACGCCTGATGCCCGCGCTCCTTGTGCGTGAGCGCGAGGTCGAGGGCGCGCTGGGCGGTCTCCCGCGCGCGTTCGGCCTGCCCCGCGGCGAGGAGCCCGCCGGCGAGGTTCACCGTCCAGCTCGCGAGATAGGCCTTGACGCCGAGCTCCTCGCTGAGCCGCACGCCGTCCTCGAGCAGCGGCAGGCCGTCCTCCGCGCGCCCCACCCGCGCGCGCGTGAGCCCCAGGAGCGAGGACGGGAGCGGCCGCCACACCGTGAGCTGCTTCTCGAGGCACGCTTCCAGGCTGCGCTCGAGGAGATGCAGGGCCTTGTCCATGTGGCCGCGGCGCAGGGCGACGAGGCCGGCGAGCGTCCACGCGATCGCCTGGGCGTAGGCGTGGCGATCGGTCTCGGCGGCACGCTGGCCGATGTCGGCATACGTGGTGGCGAGGTCGAACTCCCCCAGCTCGGCCAGCGCGAAGGCCAGCCAGCCCGTGGAAGAGGCGTAGGAGACGGTGGTCTGCGGGCCGCTCTCCCGGCCGCGCACCTCCTCGAGCCGCTCCACGTTCTGCATGAGCACGGCCTCGGCTTCGCGGTAGCGGCCCTGTGCGTGGTACGAGTAGCCCATGTAGCCGCGCGCGAGCGACTGGAGCGCCACGTCCTGCCCCGCCTCGCCGATGGCCAGACAGCGCTCGCCGTAGGCGATGGCGGCGTCCGGCTCGCCCTTGAGATAGTGGTAGTTGACGAGGTACGTGTAGACGCGCGCCAGGCGCGACTCGTCGCCGATCAGCTTGGCCATGTTCTCGGCCTGCTGGGACAGCGCGAGCGCCTTCTGGAGCTCGCCGAGCTGCAGGAGCGGCGGCCGCATCTCCAGCCGCACGTCGATGGCCGCCTCGCTCGTCTCGCGCCCCTCGGGCAGCCCGGCGAGGGCCACCAAGGCCTGCTCGAGCAGCGCCACCGCCTCGCGATTCGCCGAGCGCGCCGCCGCCTTCGCCCCCGCCTGACGCAGATAGGTCACTGCCTTGGGCCACACCTCGCCCTTGAACGCGTGGTCGGCGAGCAGCTCGATCTGCTCCGCCCGGCGCTCGGCGTAGATCCGCTCCATGGTTTCGAGGATGCGTCCGTGGAGCGTGCGCCGCCGCTCCTGGAGGAGGCCCCCGTAGGCGACGCCGTGGGTGAGCGCGTGGGTGAAGGTGTACTCGAGATCCGGGAAGAGGCCCGTCTCGAACAGGAACTCGGCCTGCTGGAGCCGCGTCAGCCGCTGGCGCAGCTCCTCCTCGCGCATCTCGCCGATGGCGGTCAGCAGGGTGAAGGCCACGTCCTTGCCGATGACGGACGCGGCCTGGAGGAGGCGCTTGTCGTCCGGATCGAGACGGTCGATGCGGGAGGCGATCACCGCCTGCACCGACGCGGGAACCTGGATGGCATTGAGCGGCTTGGCGAGCCGATACGCCGCCCGGTCCCCGACCAACACCTGGGTCTCCACCAGCGTGCGCACGCACTCCTCGAGGAAGAAGGGGTTCCCTTCCGTGCGCGTGACGAGCAGCCTCTTCACGGGGTTCAGGCTCTCGTGTTGACCCAAGAGCCCCTTGAGGAGGTCGCCGGCGGTGGCGGGAGGCAGCGGGTCCAGACGGAGCTGCGTGTAATGGCTCCGGCTCGTCCAGGTGTGCTGGTACTCGGGCCGGTAGCCCACGAGCAGGAGGATCTGCGCGGTGGGCAGGCTCTCGACCAGGCTGTCCAGGAAGGCCTGCGTCTCGGAGTCGATCCAGTGCAGGTCTTCGAACACGAGCAGCAGCGGCTGCACCTGGCTCTCGCGCAGGAGCAGGCGCTTGAGCGCGTCCAGGATGCGCTGACGGCGATGGGGCGAGTCCGGGCCCGGCCACTCCGGATCATCCACCGGCACGTCGAGCAGGGTCAGGAAGGCAGGCAGCGTGGGCCGCAGGGCCTCGTCGAGGGTGAGGAGCTTGCCCGTCACCTTCTCGCGGATGCGCCGGCCGTCGTCGCGCTCGTCGATCTGGAAGTAGTGCCGCAGGAGCTCCACCACCGGGAAGTACGGCGTCAGCTTGCTGTAGGAGACCGCGGCGGCCTCGCCCATCAGCCAGCCCTGCGTGCGGTGCGAGTGCGTGAACTCCCAGAACAGCCGCGACTTGCCCACGCCGGGCTCGCCCACCAGCGCCACCACCTGCCCGTGCCCCTTCCGCGCGCGCTCGAGCGCCTGACGGAGCCGGTCGAGCTCGGCGTCACGGCCCACGAAGGGCGAGAGGCCGCGGGCCGCCGAGGCCTGCATGCGCGAGCGCACCTGCCCGGCCCCGACGATCTCGAAGATCTCCACGGGGTCGGTCATGCCCTTCACCGGCACGGGACCAAGCGCCTTCACCTCGACGTACCCCTCGGCCAGACGCAGGGTGTAGTTCGTGATGAGCGTGGTGCCGGGCCGGGCGAGCTGCTCCATGCGCGCAGCGAGATGCGTGGTCTGGCCCACCGCGGTGTAGTCCATGTGCAGATCGCTGCCGATCGAGCGCACCACGACCTCGCCCGAGTTCAGGCCCACCCGGATCTGCACGTCGATACCCTGATTGCGGCGCAGCTCCTCCGCGTAGTGGCCCACCGTGTCCTGCATCCGGATGGCCGCGTAGGACGCCCGCACCGCGTGGTCCTCGTGAGCGAGCGGCGCGCCGAACAGGGCCATGATGCCGTCGCCCATGACCTGGTTCACCGTGCCTTCGTAGCGGTGCACCGCCTCCATCATCCGCTCGAGCACGGGGTCGAGGAGCCGGCGCGCTTCCTC
>Ga0111539_10002330_pt1 | contig 25283 bp, 20 predicted proteins | sample RhiMethybrSRZTD1_FD_79667 | JGI IMG/M metagenome (GOLD analysis project Ga0111539, IMG submission 79667) | Populus rhizosphere microbial communities from Tennessee, USA - Rhizosphere MetaG P. TD hybrid SRZTD1 (version 2) (version 2) | ecosystem: Host-associated > Plants > Roots > Rhizosphere >...
CTTCTTGCTCTGTACCTTCACGATCGCCGCCGTCAGCGTCGTCTTGCCGTGGTCGATGTGCCCGATCGTCCCCACGTTCACGTGGGGCTTGCTGCGTACGAACTTCTCTTTCGCCATCGTTCTTCCCTTGGGTCAGACGCCTCTTACCTTCGCTACGATTTCTTCCTGAACCGAAGTCGGGACCGGTTCATAGCGCGCAAACTGCATGGTGTACGTCGCGCGGCCCTGAGTCTTGCTCCGGAGGTCGGTGGCGTAACCGAACATGGTCGCCAGCGGAACCTCGGCCGTGACCACCTGCGTGCTCGTGCCGCGCTGCTGCATACCCAGGATCTTTCCGCGGCGCGAGTTCAAGTCGCCGATCACGTCGCCCATGTTGGCCTCGGGCGTGACTACCTCGACCGCCTTCACCGGCTCGAGCAGGTGCACGCCTGCGCGCTTCGCCGCGTCCTGAAACGCCATCGACGCCGCGATCTCGAAGGCCGGGCCCGACGAATCGACCTCGTGGTAACTGCCATCGAACAGCCGCGCCTTGGCGTCGATCAGCGGGTAACCCGCCAGCACGCCGCGCCCCATGGCTTCGCGGATGCCCTTCTCGATCGAAGGGATGAACTCCTTCGGGATGATGCCGCCGACGATGTCGTTGTCGAACTCGAAGCCGCCGCCGCGCGGCAACGGCTCGATGTCGATCTTGACGTGGCCGTACTGGCCGTGGCCGCCGGTCTGGCGGATGAAGCGGCCTTCGGCTTCGGCCTTCTTGGCGATCGACTCGCGGTAAGCCACCTCGGGTTTTCCGACGTTGGCCTCGACCTTGAACTCGCGCTTCAGCCGGTCGACGATGATCTCGAGGTGGAGCTCGCCCATGCCGGCGATGATGGTCTGCCCCGTCTCCTCGTTGGTGAACGTGCGGAACGACGGATCCTCGTGCGCGAGCTTCTGCAGACTGAGGCCCAGCTTGTCGAGATCGGCCTGCGTCCTGGGCTCGATCGCGATCGAGATCACCGGATCCGGGAACGTCATCTTCTCGAGCAGGATCGGCGCTTTCTCGTCGCACAGCGTGTCGCCGGTGCGCGTGTCGCGGAGCCCGACCGCGGCGTAGATGTTCCCCGCGTGGCACTCCTTCAGCTCCTCGCGCTTGTTGGCGTGCATGCGCAGGATGCGGCCGATGCGTTCGCGCTTGCCGCGCGTCGCGTTCAGGAGGCTGGTGCCGCTCTCGACGTGGCCGGAGTAGACGCGGAAGTAAGTCAGATTGCCGACGAAGGGGTCGTTCGCGATCTTGAACGCCAGCGCGGAGAACGAATCCTCGTCGTCCGCCTTCCGGATCTCCTTCTTGTCGGGCTTGTCGGCGTTCACGCCCTCGACCGGCGGTACGTCGACTGGCGACGGCAAGTAGTTGATCACGGCGTCGAGCAGGAGCTGCACGCCCTTGTTCTTGAAGGCGGAACCGCACACCACCGGCACGAACTTGAACTCGACCGTGCCCTTGCGGATCGCGGCGTGGATCTCGTTTTCGCTGATCTCCCCGCTTCTACCTTCGATGAACTTCGCCATGATCGCGTCGTCCGCGTCGGCGCAGGCCTCGATCAGCTGCTCGCGCAGCTCCTTGCACTTGTCGGCGATGTCGGCCGGAATCTCTTCCCAGTCGAATTTGGCGCCCAGCGACTCGTCGTTGAAAATCGCGGCTTTCATCCGCACTAGGTCGACCATGCCGCGGTGCTTGTCTTCCTGCCCCACCGGCCACTGAATTGGCACCGGACGCGCCCCGAGCCGCTCGCGGATCGAGTCGAGGTTCATCTGAAAATCGGCACCGACCTTGTCCATCTTGTTGATGAACGCGATCCGCGGCACGCGGTAGCGATCGGCCTGACGCCACACGGTCTCGCTCTGCGGCTCGACGCCGTTGCCCCCGTCGAACACCGCGACCGCGCCGTCGAGCACGCGCAGGCTGCGCTCGACCTCGATCGTGAAGTCGACGTGACCCGGAGTGTCGATGATGTTGATTCGGTGCTTCTTGCCTTCGAGCGGGCCGAATGCCGGCGTCCAGAAGCAGTTGGTGGCCGCGCTGGTGATGGTGATGCCGCGCTCCTGCTCCTGCACCATCCAGTCCATGGTCGCAGTGCCCTCGTGCACCTCGCCGAGCTTGTGGCTGATCCCGGTGTAAAACAGGATCCGCTCGGTACACGTCGTCTTCCCGGCATCGATGTGGGCCATGATGCCGATGTTGCGCGTGCGCTCGATTGCGAATTCCCGGGCCATTTTGCGTTACTTGGGGTTCGTCTCAGACAAAACCCCCTCCGGGCCTTGGCTCCCCGCGTTTTGGGGAGCGCTACGTTCCGGAAGGGGTTCGGGGTGCGTCGAATGCCGTTCGCTCGGAACGGGACACCGGAGGCTCCGGCGTCTTCTCGCAACCCGATGTTATGTGCGGAGGATCATGCTCTCTCGAGATCTCCCTACCAGCGATAGTGCGCGAAGGCCTTGTTCGCCTCCGCCATCTTGTGCGTGTCGTCCTTCTTCTTCACCGCGTTGCCGCGCATCTGCGAGGCGTCGACCAGCTCCGAAGCCAGGCGCTCCTGCATCGTCTTTTCACCGCGATTGCGCGAATAAATCACCAGCCAGCGCATCGCGAGCGCGACGCGGCGCTCGGGCCGAACCTCGACCGGGACCTGGTAGGTCGCACCGCCCACGCGCCGGCTCTTGACCTCGAGCTTCGGCTTCACGTTGTCGAGCGCGCGCCGGAACACCTCGAGCGGGTCTTCCTTGAAGCGGCTCTGGATGATGTCGAACGAGCCGTACAGAATCCGCTCGGCCACGGACTTTTTGCCGCGGCTCATCAGCGAATTCATGAATTTCGCGACCAGCTTGTCCTTGTGCTTCGGATCGGGCGTGATCTTGCGCTTCGGTACTTCACGACGGCGGGGCATTGGCGGCTCTCTCCACTACTGCTTCGGCCGCTTGACGCCGTACTTCGAGCGCTTGCGGTTGCGGTTCGCTTTGTTCGTACTGCTCGGACCGAGCGCCCCGGACGCGTCGAGCGTGCCTCGCACCACGTGGTAACGGACGCCCGGCAGGTCCTTGACGCGACCGCCGCGGATCAGCACCACGCTGTGCTCCTGCAAGTTGTGCCCCTCGCCCGGGATGTAGCTCGTCACTTCCATCCCGTTGGTCAGCCGCACGCGGCAGACCTTGCGCAGCGCCGAGTTCGGCTTTTTCGGAGTCGTGGTGTAGACGCGCACGCACACACCGCGTTTCTGCGGACAGGCGCGCAGCGCGGGCGACGCCGTTTTCATCAGGATGGCGGTGCGGCCCGAGCGGATCAGCTGCTGAATCGTCGGCATTTGAAGACAGGGATAGCGAGTCCCGCGGGTTTGCGGGGACCGGGAGGGTAGCCGGGGCGGCCCTTCTGTCAAGCGATCAGTGAGGAGGGGCGGGACCAGCGAGATTTGGCCGCTTCAGCGCGCCGCCAGGGCGGAAACGAGGACCCGAACCTGCCCCGCTCCACCCCAGCGCGTCGGTTGGTAGTGGAGCTCCAGGGCCTTCGGCAGCGGTTCGGGGACGTCGAATAGCACGAAGCCCCGCATCACCTCGTCCTTCTTCAACCAGGCCACCCCGAGCAACGGCAGGCATCCGCGTATTTGGCGGTCGAGATCCAGGCTGCCCTGAAAAACCACGCCGCCGCTGCCCAGGCGCAGCTCGCGCGGCGAGAACGTCAGCTTCGCTTTGGCCCGGATCTCGACTTCGGCGCCGATCACCTTGGCGCCGCCGGGGCTCACGTCCCCACAGGCACGCACCGATGCGGCCCTGAACCAGAAGACGTCTCCTTCCAACCAGTCGCCGACGGGGCCCTCGGTCTTGAGCTTGCGCGTCGACGCGGGGGCAGTGGACTTTTCCGGGGGCGTCTCGTAGCGCGCGTCGGCGGGGATGCCCAGGGCTTGGCGCAGCGCGGCCGGCCCCGCGGTCGGAGGCGGGACCGCGGGCTGCCGGCGCTGACCGGGACCAGGAGCTTTTTCCTCGGTTCCGCGCTGGCAGGCCACGAGCGCCAACGCGCAGGCGATCGGCAACGTCCCGCGGCGTCGGGAATGCCGGGCCAAGCTACTCGGCCTTCCGTGGCGCCAATCTCAGGCCCGCTTGGAGCTCGTGCTCGTAGCGCTCCTGGATCTTGAGCTTGTGACCGTCGTGGATCCCGCGTCCAGCGAGAACGTCGGCCACGTCGTCGCTGGCGATCTTCCGCAGCGTGGCCTCGATCTGGGACTTTTGCTGCGGATCGGCGCCCGGGTACAAGTCGATCAGGTCGGCGATCAGGGCCTGTCGCTGCTCGTCGGTCAGTTTCGCGAACTCGTCGGACTCCGCGAGCTCGGTGAAGCTTTCGACCAGAGCGCGGCGGGCGCGCGATCGCTTCTCCATCAGCATCAGATCGCGGCCCTTGTCGAAGGTCTCCGGCGTCCATTGCTCGGCCAGGCTCTGCACGATCTCGGGCCACAGCGCGTCACGTTCAGGCGCCGTTTGATCGGCCACGACCGCCTCGAGCAACCGTTTGAGCCGCAGCCCAGGCGCTTGCTCCGCACCGAGCAGGTCGAGCACCAAGCGGCGGGCCGGAAGCGCGCTCGAGTCGTTCGCCCACCGCGCGTAAAGCTCGACCAGCCGCCGCGTGGCTTCGGCGCGCGGCTGGCGAGCCGCGGCGCGCACCTCCAGCACGCGAGGATCCTTTTCCGAGACTGGACCCGCCGCTGCGCCGGCTTGGTGCGGCCGGACCCGCGCCGGCCCTCGACCCAGCCACCACAGGCCGGCCGCGCCGATCGCCAGCGCCGTGATCGCAAGTGGCAGTACGCGGCGCAGAAAGCTCGCCTTCATTCGGGACCGGGCGTCCTGAAGATCGCGCTCAGCGCGATCGCGCCGTGTCCGACCTGCGGAAAGCCCGCGGCCTCCGTGTTCTTCGGCAGCAGGTTCGACGCCGTGTCGTCCGGCCCGAACAGCACCAAGCTGCGCAGGAAGGTGATCAGCCAGTTCTGGGCGTTCGCGGGCAAGGCGACGAACGCGGCGCGGGCTGCCTGCGCTTCGCCGCCGTGGCGCAGGATGACGTCGAGCAGTGTGCCGCTGCGGCCGTCGTGACCGTAGGGCGGAGTGTCGCCGACGCCCCAGAGCGGCTCGGTGATGTGCTGGGTCACGAAGTTGAGCGGCGGCGTCGGCGGCGGCTCGACGGGGAGCGGAGCGCCCGGTCCGGGTCCGAAGCCGCTAACCTGCGCGACGAAGTTCGCGTAGTTGCGCTCGTGGAAATTGGGACCGAGATCGTGACGTTTGAAATCGGCGAAGAAGTTTCGCACGACGAACGAGTTGCCGGCCGGCATGAGCCCGGCCGGTTGCTGGGTCGAGCCGTCGGGATTCAAGATCGCGGGGATCTCGGGATCGTTGACGGCCAATACCGTCGCGGTCGCGAACATGTTGTTGAGCGGATTGCCGGAAGTGGGGTTATGGACCGTCTCGACGTCGGCCACCCGCCGATCGCGATCGATCGTCAGGTTCGGGACGTGGCAGCTCGTGCAGCCGACCTGCGTGAACAGAATCCGGCCGAGCGTGGCTTCTTCGGACGGCTTACCGAGCGCCGGCTTGAAGTAGTTCAGGAGATAGAACTCCATGAAGTCGACGATGCTCACCGGAATCTCGTTGACCACGCCGTCGCCGTCACCGTCGACCGTGGGCGACTGCACCGGCGCGTTCTCGACGAAATCGATCCGTCCATCGAGCACCATGCCGGCCGGGGTGACGACGCTGTTGGTCTGGGCATTGATCAGATCGATGTCCGGACTCTCGAGGCCCATCTCCGCGTTGAAGGCGCCCACCAGAAACTCGCGGATCGAAACCGTGCCGCCCTGAAAGAAGAACGGTCGAACCCGCAAGTCTCCATTGATACCTTGCACCCCCGAAACGTCGAAGGTGCCGTTGGGATTGGCGACGATGCTACCGAAATTGAGATTCTTCGCGGTGAGCACGCGCGTGACCGGCGTGTTGATCAGCTGAGCGATCGTGAGAGCTTCGGCGCGAATGCTGCGAAGCTCCGTGGTGATTTCGTCGGCCAGCATTTCCTGCAGACCGAGCCCGAACAGGTGCGGCGCGTCGCGGCTGTCCGGCCGCGTCGCCACGTCACCGCCGAACCCGGCCGAACCGCGCGGGCGGCCGTGGCACGCCGCACACGAATCGGCGAAACCGGCGGAGCGACTGACGTCCGCGCCGCTGCTGCCGATGCCGTCGTCGGTGGTCGGTCCGTTGCCCTGAGCGATCTGGAATTTGCGCTGAAATAACTGGCGACCGCGGCGCACGGCGCGCGCCGGATCGCGCGCGATGATGAAGGCCGAAGAGCCGACCAGATCCACGCTGCCGTGATCGTTCGGGGAAGCGCCTTTTTGCGCATCGTACGAAATGTTGATGCCCGCGCTGTCGCCGGGGTGACCGGGCACGCCCGCGATGTCGGGATTCTGCGTCACGTCTCTGAGCTGCGCCGCGGCCCCCGCCGCCAGTGTGACACCACCGACGATCGCCGCGAGTCCACCAACTCGCCCGTGTAGCTTCTTCATGACGAGCTCCTCTCGCTGGCGAACGCGTTCGAAGTTCGCCAAAAGCATCCCTAATTTTCACCAATTTCGACTTTCACCCACACGTCCGCGTCGTACGTGAGCCGCCCCACTGTTCCTTAGTGGTCCTGCGCCGACCAAACGTAACGAGAAAAGCGTATTCACCAGAGAGCCTTCGTGACTTTGCCGAGATCGCGGCGACGCGAGCGAATTCACGCGCCAAGCTGCCACGCTCGCTCACGGAAATCCGTCGCTGGTTTCTTGCCGCTCGATTCGAACAATCACCACGCGTTCGATTCGGCTCAAGCAATTTTGGCTCGACAATTAACTGGCTGGATCACTCGGCGAGAGAACACGAGGAGCAGCATGCCGCACCGTTGCGAAGAAAAAGAAGTCGGTTGTATGTTCGCGTGTACTGAGGAGAGGAGTGGGGCAATGCGGACACTCACTTCGATCGATTGCGCGATCTTGATCAGCGCCCTTGCCACGGCTTGTTCGGCCGAGGAAGACGCCGCGAACATTGCGATCGGACCCGGTGAATCGGCTTTGACGGTTCCCGCGCCCGCGCTCGATCGGTACGTGGTCCTGGCAAACCACGGCGCGAGCTTCGGCGCTCGAACACGCGTCGCGGGGGGTGCGATCGGCGTTCGACCCGGGGCCGGCGCCTTCGACAACGCGCTGCTCGGCGGCAACGATGCGCGCCTGGCAGTCGGTCAGGTGCTACTGGCTCCGCGGGTGCTGCTGCTGGCGCGCGCCGTCGCCGGTGAGATCGGCGCGAACCGCGTCGACGCGCTGCTCGCGAGCACGGGGCCGCGCTCTTCCTACGTCGCGCCACCGGCGTTGCCCGTGCCGGCGCAGTTCACGGCTGGAAACACTGCGATCAACGTCGCCGCGGGGCAAACGCGGACGCTCGCCGCGGGCAGCTTCGCCGGCGTGACGGTGAACGGCACGCTCAATCTCGGTGGTGGCACTTACCAGTTTCAAAACCTGTTACTCGGACCCGGAGCGCGCGTGGTCGCTCTGGCGCGCGCGAGTTTGCGCATCGCGGGCAGCGTATTCTCGGCCGATCGCGCCCGCATCGAGGCGCTCGCCCCGCTGCGCGCGGGCGACCTGCGTCTGTCCGTCGCCGGCGCCACGGCAACGTTCGGCACCGACTCGCGACTCAGCGCACTGTTGATCGCCCGCCGCTTGTTCGTCGCCGGCGATCGACTGCTGGCGAGCGGAGCGATCGCCGCCGAGGACGTGTGGCTCGGCAACGACTCGAGCTTGACGTACGAGAGCGGCTTCGGCTGCAGCGCCGCGGCGCAGTGTGACGACGGCAATCCCTGCACGCTGGACGCGTGTATCGACGCGGAGTGCATCCATGCCAGCGTCGCGGACGAGACTTCGTGCAGCGACGGCGACGCCTGCACGCGGAGCGACGTTTGCCGAGCCGGCAGCTGCACCGGCAGCGACCGCGTCGAATGTGAGCCGCTCGACCAGTGCCACGACACCGGCAGCTGCGACCCGGCGACCGGGACTTGCTCGAACCCCGCGAAGCCGGACGCTTCAGCATGCGACGACGGCGACGCCTGCAGCCACGGGGACCGCTGCCAGTCCGGCGTATGCACGGCCGGCAGCGAGCTCGCGGTCACCGAATTTTTGACCTCGCTGGCGAGCCCGTCGTCGATCATTTCCGGCCCGCTCGGCAGGCTCTGGTTCGTCGCCCCGGAGATCTTTGCGGGCTCGCTGTCCGGTGCCCTTTCGCAGATCACACCCGCCGGGGTCGTGACCCCGACCGAGCTGCTCGGTCGTTATCCGGAAAGCATGATCGAGGGGCCTGACGGGATGCTTTGGATCGGCCAGCGCATGCTCGGTGGCTTGCCGGCGCTCTCGCGCTTCGATCCCGTGACCCTGACCTCGCTGTCCGACTTCGTGGGAATCCTGGCGCTCGACATGGTGGCGACGAACGGGAGCGAAGGGCCGATCGTCTGGTTTACCGGCGGTGAATCCGTCGAACGCATCACGCCGGGGGGGACGCGTTTGGCCGCCGTACCGACACGAAACCCCACGCGCGCCATCGCCGCGACTGCCGGCCCATCGCCCACGGTTTGGATCACCGAAGCCAACACCGGGAGCGCCCTGGCCTTGATCGGGCGAATCGAGTTTCCGCACCTGTTGCAGTTCCCGATCGATACACCGGGCGAGCTGAGCGATATCGTCATCGGCCCAGACGCGGGCATTTGGTTCACGGACACCGGACTGAACGCGATCGGGCGCCTCTCGCCGAACGGCAGCGACCTCGCGACCTACCCGATTCCGAGCCACGCCGCCGACCCGCGCGCGATCGCGGTCGGGCCCGACAACAACCTCTGGTTCACGCTCCGTGGCACGAACAAGCTCGGCCGGATCAGCGCGGACGGAGCGATCACGGAGGTTTGCCTCCCCACGCCGGACAGCCAGCCCACGCACGTCACGGCCGGACCCGACGGCAACGTGTGGTTCACGGCGTCGCGCACTGGCAAGATCGGACGGATCCGGCTCGCGCCCTGAGCGCTACTCGCAGACGTAACGCGTGCCCGCGAACGTTCGTTCGGCCTTGCAGCTGCTGAGCGAGCCACAGCCGCATTCGCCGTCGATGCAGGTGTCCGCGTTGGGGACGTTCGCGCAATCCTGGTTTTTGGCACACTGGCAGCGGCGGCTCGCCAGATTGCACCGCGAGACGCCGGGCCCGCGGCAATCGGCGTCCGCGGTGCATTCGCAGAGGCCCGTTTCTCGGTTGCAGAGCGAGCCGTTGCGATCCGGAGTGCATTGCTGGTCGCTCTTGCACGGCACGATGCACGCGCCCTCCCGACATTTGCGGCTGGCGTCGGCGCATACTCGAACCGTACCCGAGCCCGCGAAGCGAGGTAGCTCGAGCACGTCCGGAACCGGAAATGCACAACCACCGGCAGCGTCGTTCGGCGCCGACCTCGCGCAACGGCCGACGCCCGCGACGCTCACGCACAGGTCGTCGTCGAAGAAGAAGCAATCCTGATCCGAAGCACAGCTCCAGAGCCACTGGCTGGCGCCAGGAATGCATTCGACGTCCGAAAGACACGGCGCTGCGAAGCCCTCGCAACGAGCGCTCGATCGATTGCAGTGAAACGCCTGGCTCGAGGCCACGCTCCGGCAGTCGGCATCACGTTCGCAGCGCTCGCCGCAGCGCGTGGGTTCCGCGGCGCCGCCGGCTGCCCCAGCAGCCGCGCCTCCCGTACCAACCTCGCCGGCGCTTCCCGCGCCCGCAGCGCCCGCTCCAGTATCGGTGGTCCCGGCCGCGCCCGACTCTCCCGCGCCCTCGGTTCCCGAATCCGCCCTCCCAGAAGCGCCCGCCGCACCGCCGCCGCGTGGCTGCGGAGGCATCTCCGCGGTTCCGATCGAGCTCTCTGTTTCGGGTTCGCATGCCGGCGCGGCTCCCCAGCCCGCCCAGGCGATCGTCAAGCAGAGGAGCCGCGACCCACTCATTGCTCATTCGCCGACGCCCACCGCGGCACTCAACTGAACCCACACTCCGTCTCGCAAGGCGTAATCGCACACAAGAGCACGCGTGCGGTCGCATCCCCGGTCGACATGAAGGCGCAGGTGCCTGACGTGTAGTTGCAGCTCCCGAGATCCTGCTCGCGCGCCAGACAATCCGTACACGTCGTGCACGCCTGTTCGGCGCGACAGGTCTTCCACTCGTTGCAGCAGTTCGCCTTGACGCAGGCCGTACAGACGTCGTCCGCGGGATTGGAGCCGCAGTCGCCGCCCGGCCCCGCCTCCGCAGCGCCATCCGTGTTCTTTCCGCCATCGACGTCGGCGCTGGTCGTACCCACGCCGGCCAGCGGCGGGTCAGCCGCTTTTTCGCAGGCGAAAGCCGGCGCTAGCGCGAGCGCGACGAGGCACGCCGAGCGCGGCACGCCGCGGCGCACCGCCCAACCTTGTCCCAGCACCACTCGACACTAACACAGGACAGCGCAGCTTCGAGTGCGGCAGTCTGCGACTCCATCGTTCTATAGACGCAACAACTCTTGATTCCAGCGTGGCAGTAGCAGCGATCTGTAACGCGCAAAATCAAGAATCCGACTGCGGCCGCTGCATCGTCCACAGCCGTAGATCGTTCACCTTGGGCAGCACGCCGTCGCTCACGATCCGGAATCCGTGACGCTCGTAGAGCCGCAGATTCGCCTCGCGATCGGTCTCCAGATAGCCGATGACGCCGTCGCGATCCGCCCGCGCCGTGAGCCGCGCGAGCAACTGACTACCCAGCCCGCTCCCCTGCAGGCTCGGTTCGACGCCCAGGAAAAACAGGTACCAGTGGGGCGCGCGCGGATGCAGGCGCTGCATGTACTCACCCACGCGCAGATAGCGCAGCGTACTCGGCATGCCGGTCCGCGCGACTCGTACCGACATCCCGAGCTGCGCCGCGATCGGAGGCGGATAGGCACCGGGACCGAAACTCAGCGCTACGGCGACGACGCGCCCCGAGCGCAGCAAGACCTCGCACGTGCCATGGCGCCAGGAAATGTCCACGAAGGCCTGGATCGCGCGCAAAAGTCCGCGCTTTCGCTGCTCCGCGCTCGCGCCCGCGAAAATCGCCAGCGTCGCCGGGTTGTCGTCGAAAGCACGGGCGAGGACGCCCGCCGCTTCGAACGCGCGCCGCGCATCGAGCGGCTCGACCTCGGCCTCGGCGCGCGTCATCGTGCTTGCCACCGCGGATCGCCCTCGAGCAACCACGCCCATTCCGACGCGATCGCCTCCGCCACTTTGCCGTCGTAGGTGTGCCCGATGTTGCCGCCGAACGCGACGTGCGTCGCCACGTTGTCGCGTTCGAGCAGCGCGGCGACGCGTTTGCCCGTGTACTTGCAGGCCGTCTGCCCGCAGGCGAAAAGCACGCGCTCGCCTCCTCCCTTGGCGTAGCTCTTCGCCATCGCCGCCGACCAGTTTTCGTAACCACCCTCGGTGAGCACGGCGCGCGGAAAAGTCTGCGCGTGCTCCCTCACGATCTTCGCGCCGTAGATCGCGCCCAGCGAGAAGCCGGTGTAGAGCAATGGACCCTCGGCCACGTGCTCCGGAAAGCGCGCTCGCAGCGCGTCGATCCCGGCCATCAGCTCGTCCTGGGTCTTCTTCAGCCCGCCGTAGGTCCAGCGGTTCTCGCTTTTCGGCGCGTCATCGCGCGGGATGCCGCGCGGACAGAGGATGAACGGGAATCCGCCGGTGATTCCTTGCCAGACCTCGCACTGCCACTCGGGCCGATCGTAGTTGCCGTGCAGCGCGACCATGATCGGCCGCCGCGACGTCGCGCCGAGCGGCACCGACACGATCGCCGCGCGAAAGTTCGGTACGTCGAGGCTCACGAAGCGCCCTGGTGCCACAAGTGGCACTAGCGCCGGAGCCGCATCGGAGCCTGCATCGGATTCGGCAGTCACCGGCGCGTCGACGTGACTCGAAGCGACTGCGGTTTCGGCAATCTGTGGCGGCGAGTCCGAGTGCTCGGGCGCCGACGGTGAACGGCACGCCGCGAGCAGTAGAAGGCCGCCGAGCACGAGGCGCATGACGCCGGCAGAGTAGCCGAGACGACCCTGGCGCGCTTGCCACGGAGCAACGAGGCTGCGAAGCTGGTGTGGCGATGCGAACGGGACGGGAAGCGTGGGTCGGGGCGTTGGGAATCCTTGCGATCGCTTGTTCCTCGAGCGACGAAGCGACGGACGTGCGCTGCGGCCCCGGAACTCGCCTCGAACGGGGCGTGTGCGTGGCTCAGGTCCCGGATGCTGGAGATGCTTCTGACGGCGGGCGCGGCGGGCGCGGCGGCGCTTCCGGAAGCTCGGGGCGCGGCGGCACTTCCGGAAGCTCCGGCGACGGTGGCGCTGCGGGAAGCTTCGGAAGCGGTGGTGTGGGCGCAGCGGGAAGCGGCGGAACCGGTGGGACGATTCCGGACGCGGGCGCCGACGTTTCGCCCGATGCTGTCGGAACCGGTGGCTCCGGAGGCTCCAACCAGGACGGGGGCGGCTGTGCTTATGTTGCCGTGGCCGCCGAGCCGCGGCTTTCGCCCGTCGATCTGGTGGCAGCGGTGGACAGCTCCCTCAGCATGTTCACCGAGATGACCGCCGTACAGGCGAGCCTGAACGGTCTGGTTCAGTCGATCACCGCTTCCGGGATCGACGTTCGCCTCGTTCTGTTGGCGGCTCACTCGACCAGCGGAGGAATTTGCGTTCCCGCGCCACTCGGGTCGGGTTCATGCCCCGACGACAGCAAGCCCCCTGGGCTGTTTCATCACCCGAACGCCGTGGTGGACTCCTCGAATGGAGCAGTTCAATTCGTCGAGCGGTTCAACGACTACAAGCCAACACTGCGCGCTTCGTCCAAGAAGCACCTCGTCATCGTCACGGACGACGACTCGAGCGGGCCAACATCGGGGGTCTACAAGAACGACGCTGCGCGCTTCGTCACCGATTACACGAATCTGGATCCGAGCCTCAAGGCTCCTGGCGGCGGCCCCGCGTGGCGGATGTCGGGCATGTACGGTCAAACGCAATGCGCCAATGCCTCCAACGTCGGCCAGGTCTGGAAGGCCATCATCGATCGCACGGGCGGCATCCACGGCGACCTGTGCGAGTGCGGAGGAGACGTAGCCATCTGTAACTCAGCCGTTCAAAGCTTTATGGCTCGTGTCGCGGGAAGCGTGATCAACGACGCCGTGCTGCTGGAATGCGAATGGAAATTCCCGGTGCCGCCCTCCGGCCCGGCGCTCGACCCGAGCCGGATAAACGTCCAGCTGATCAACACTGGACCGCCGGGAACACAGAAGATCCTGCCGCACGTGGCAGCCGGAGCAGCGTGCGACGCTCGCGGCGGCTGGTACTACGACAACGCGACGTCGCCCTCGGCAATCATTGCTTGTCCCGTGAGCTGTGACGAGATCAAGGCCACGCCGCAGCGTCGCGTGGAGATTCTGGCCGGCTGCAAATCGATCCCGCCCGGGCTAGGCTTTCACTCCGTTTTCCAGCGCGGATCGTCCGCGACCAGAGCCTGAAAGCGCGGCTTGATGGCCGCCGCGGCGCGGCCGTCGAGCACGTGACCGAGGTTCCCGGCATCGACGAGCTCGGCCGGAGCGCCGCCGCGCTCGGTGAGCCGCACCGCGGTGAGCGCCGCGGGCTTGCAGGCAGGCTGAGTGCACACGAAGACCATGCGCTTGCCGCCGTTCTTGGCGAACACGGCGCCGAGCGTCGGCGTGAATTCGCGCGCGCCGCCCTCGACCAGCACCACGCGCGCGAAAAACGACGGCTCCTCGCGCAGGATGTTCACGGCGTGCGACGCCCCGAGCGAAAACCCGGTGAGCACCACCGACCCCGGTGCGACGTACTCGCCGAAACGAGCCTTGAGCGCATGCAGCGCGCTGCGCAGCTCGCGTTCCGTGTCCGCGACTGATTTCCAGGTGTAACGCGGGGCGGACGCCGGATATCCCGGATGCGGCACGCCGCGCGGGCACACCACGAACGCGCGGCCGGCGATGCCGGTCCATGTACCGCATTGCCATTCGGGCCGATCGCCGGCTCCGTGCAACGCGATCACGATCGGCCGCGGCTCGGTCGCGCCGAGCGGCACCGAGACGCTGGTCGTACCGAAGCCCTCGAGCGCAAGCTCGACCAGCCAGCTCTCGGCCTTGAGCGGCGGCAGTTTCTTCTTGGGCGGCGCCGCGGACGCCGACGCGGACGCGCTGGCAGCGGCGGGTGTCTCCACGGACGAGCCGCACTTGCAACCCGGAGTCGAAAGCAGCAGCGCGAAAAGCGCTAGCGGCCTCGTCTGCCGGTTCAAGTCCTGCCCCGTGCCGTCGCTCCGCTCCAGCCCGAGCCAGGCCTTCGACCTTCGCCTCGGCCTGACGGCCTCGTCTGCCGGTTCAAAGCCGGACGCGACCTCCGGTGAGGTCCTTCCAGAGCTCCGGGGTGAGCTTCACGTAGCCGTCGTCCTGCCGCAAAAATAGCGGATCTTGTACGCGCGTCGGGTCGACGCCGTCCTGGCGCAGCTGTGTCTTCTGGATCTTGAAGGTGCCCGTGGTGTCGAACTGGCTCAGCACGCGCACGAAGCGCGGCTGCGCGTAGGCGGGCAAGCCCTGTGCGACGCGCCAGAAGCTGCCGCTGTCGAACGGGCCCTCGACGACCACGGCCGCGAGGCCGGCCTGGCCTTCCATACCGGGAACGAGCACGCTCGACACCGCGGTTTCGCGCACGCCGGGCGCCGCGCCGATCACCTCGGCGACTTCGGCCGTGGATACGTTTTCGCCCTTCCAGCGGTAAGTGTCGCCGATCCGATCCACGAAGTAGAAGAAGTCGTTGTCGTCGAAGCGCATCAGGTCGCCCGAGCTGAAGTAGCGGTCGCCGGGCTCGAACACGTTCTCGAGAATCTTTTTCTGCGTGGCCTTGGGATCGGTGTAACCGGCGAACTGACCGAGCGCGCTCTTCGGATTGACTTCGAGCTTGATCAAGAGCTCGCCGACTTCGCCCGATCCGCATTCGACGCAGAGACCGCGCTCGTCGCGCACGAGCTCGTCGCGCTCGACGTCGTAGCGAGCGAGCTTGAGCTTGCTCAACCGGCGCACCGGGACATGCCCGACCGAACCCACCTTGCCCATCAGGTTGAAGATGAAACCCGGAGCCTCGGTCGCGCTGTAAAACTCGCGGATTTTGGCGATCCCGAAGCGCTGCTGAAAGACCTCCCAAACGTCGGCGCGCATGCCGTTGCCGACCGCGACGCGGAGCGGGTTGTTGCGCTCGGCGTCGCTGGGTGGCGAATTGACCAGATAGCGCGCCAGTTCCCCGATGTAGAGCATGGCCGTGGCGCGATAGCGCTGCACGTCCGGCCAGAACGCCTTGGCGCTGAAGCTCTCCCGCATCGCGAGCGGTGTACGGGTCAAGATGCACGAGCCGACGCCGATCAGGAGAGCGCTCGAGTGATAGAGCGGCAACACCGAGTACACCTTGTCGCCCGGACGTAGCTCGAACATCAGATTGCCGAAACCCGCCCCCGCCAGCAGCGAGCGCGCGTGCGTCACGCGGCAGGGCTTGGGCAAACCGGTCGTGCCCGAGGTGTAGATGTAAACGTAGTCGGCCGTCACGCTCAGCGGCACGCGCTCGAAAGGCTCGCCCTGCGTCCGCGCCATCCGCTGCTCGAGCGCGCCCTTGTTGTAGGAGAGCACGTGCGAAAATTGCTGCTTGGTCTCGGCGATCGCGTTCACGAGACTCGTGAAGCGCTGCTCGACCAGCAAGACGCGCGCGGTCGAAACACGCAGCGCGTGCGCGAGCGGAGCGCCCTCGAGGTGGCTGTTGATCAGCGCGGCCGTGGCGCCGACGCGGGTGATCGCGAACAGCGCCATCAGATAAAACGGCGAGTTCGTGCCGAGCAGCGCGACGACGTCGCCCTTGCGCACGCCCAGACCGGACAACACGTGCGCCGCCTGGGAAGTGAGCGTGTCGACCTCGCGCCAGGTGAGCCGGACGTCGTCCATCTCCCACGCGAGCTGATCCGGAGCTTCTTTCGAATGCTCGAGAATGATCTTGAGCAGCGATTCGTCGCGCTCGTTGCGCGCCTTGATCACCCAGGGCAACGCCGAACGCAGCGCTTTCGGAATGATCGCGAACTGACCCCGCAAGAGCTCGTGCCACTCGGGATCGCCCGCCCTTCGCACCCAGTCGCCGAGCGTGCCGCTGACCGCGCCTACCTTGCCGTTCATCGCCTTTTCTGCCATCGAGCCGCGGAGTCTACATATTGACCCAAGACGGTGCCACAGCAACGCGAAACTACAGGCGGAATTGGCGCGCGGCACCCTCGTTTTGACTGTTTTTCACGTTTTTGAGCATGCGCGCGCCGATCGCACCACGCTCGGCGGCGGAGCTGCTAAGTCTCCCCGCGAGGTGGCATAGAGAATCATGGATATCTCCAACGGCAACGCTCAGATCGCGGACACGCTCGCCCGCGCGCTCGACCTCAAAGGTCCGCCGATCGCGGTGTGCTTCGGCGCCGAAGTGGCCGCCGAGCTTCCCGATTTCAAAGACCGTGTACCCGCGGGCTGCGCGTTCTGGGAACGCGCGTTCAAAGGCGGTTTCTCGACGACCGCGCGCGATCACGAAAACTGTGCGATCGGGACTTTTACCCACGGCATGGCCGCTTCGAGCGCGGCCCACGAAAGCGAACGCGCGACCGCGCTCGCCACTTTCGCCGAGCTCGGCTACGTGCGACCCGACGACATTCCACAGATCCCCCGCATGGATCGGCAGATCGAAATCGTGAGCTACCTGCCGCTGGCCGCCGCACGGCACCGTCCGGACGTGGTTTTGATCTTCGCGAACTCCCAGCAGGGGTTGATCATGACCGAAGCTGCGCAGCAGCTCGACCAGGGCGCACCGCCTGCGCTGGGCAGGCCCGCGTGCGCGATCGTTCCTCAGGTGTTTCGCACGGGACGCGCGGCCTTGAGCCTCGGCTGCTGCGGCGCGCGCGCGTATCTGGACGTGCTGCGCGACGACGTGGCGCTGTGGGCGCTTCCTGGACACCGGCTCGAGGAGTATGCGACGCGCATCGCCGAGCTCTCGCAGGCGAATCGGGTCTTGTCTCGCTTCCATGCGCTGCGCAGGAAGGACATCGAGGCGGGCGGCACGCCGAGCGTCGCCGAGTCGCTGGCGCGCCTGGACGCGGAGTGACTCGACTCCCGACAACCGCCGCTTCGAGTTACCGGTAACCGAGCTCGCGGCGATCGAAGAATTCGGGCTATTTGCGGGATTTTTGCGGGTGGCTCGAGTCCTGCTAGCTCCCTTTGGAGTCTGGCACCGAAACGATGGCGGTAACTCGGACGCTCGATCACCCGCGCTATGCGTCGGGGGAGCTGCTCGGCCACGGCGCGCAGGGCTTCGTGCTGCGCGTCGCCGACCGCGAGGCTCCGTCGCTCGCATTGGTCGCGAAGGTGTGGATACCGGGTGCCTTCAGCGCCGATCTCCTGGCAGGAGAATTCGCTTTGCTGGCGCGGCTGCGCGCGCCCGGGCTCGTCCGCGCCCATGACTTCAGCCGCGATCGCGCGACCGGAGCGCCGTTTCTGGTGGAAGACTTCGTCGACGGGCCGGCGGCAAAGGACTGGTTTGCCGGCTTTGCGCCAGCCGAACGCTCGGAGCAGCTGTCGCGCCTGCTGCGCGGCGTGGCGCGGTCGCTCGCCGCACTTCACGACGCCGGCTTCGTTCACGGCGACGTGAAGCCAGCGCACGTCCGCGTTCGTGAAGACGGACGCCCGATGCTGCTCGATCTGGGCGCGGCGGTTTCTCGCGCCAACCGGCATGCCGACGAAGGCGGCCGCGCCCTGACTTTCGCCTACGCGGCACCCGAGCTCCTGGCAGGAGCGCGACCGACGCCGAGCAGCGACCTCTATGCGCTCGGCGGGCTGGCCTGGACGCTGTGCGTGGGCTCGGTCCCCGAGCGCGAACGGGCCCGGCTGCAGAGGCACGCGCCCTGGCTGTTGCCGGCGCTCGCCGAGCTGGTCGAGCGATTGCTGTCGGCGCATCCGGCCGATCGCCCGGGCGATGCGCGCGCGCTCCTGGCCGCGCTCGGCACGATCGAAAACAACGCCGGCTACGCCACGGCGCAAGAGCGACCCGGAGCGGAAATCGAAGGCGCTTCCACCTTGCGGCGCCGCGAACTGTCCGTGTTGCTCGCTGCACGGGCAGGCGTTCGCTACGTGTGCGGCGCGCCGGGCATGGGCAAAAGCGTGCTGCTGCGCGAGCTCGTCACCGAGGCTTTGCTTTCGGGGAGAGCGGCCCGGCTGCTGCGCTTTCCGCTCGATGACTCCGAGCTCGTGTTGCGACTGATCGCGTATTTTCGCGGCACGCGCGCGGCGTTCCCGTTCGGTTCACTCGGCGCGGCACCGCTCCTGCTCGCGCTCGACGATCTCGAAAAGGCGCCGGAAGAGCTCCGCGCCGCGCTCGACGCTTATCGCTGCCGGCCCGGACAGGAGCTCGACGTAATTGCCGCGCAGCGCCGAGCTCCCGAAGCGGCGGAAGCGCTCGAGCTCGGTGCACTGGGCGGCGCGGAGCTTTCGTCGCTTTGCCGCGAGCTCGGTGTCGATGATGACGAGCGCACGGCCGAGCTCGTGCGGGCGTGTGAAGGCAATCCGATGTGGATCGTGGCGGCGCTCGGCCAGGGATCCTTGACGCGGGAAAGCGCCTTGTCGCGAGCGCGGGCGCTGAGCGAGCCGGCGCGGCTCCTGCTCGCGTTGTTCGCCGTCGTCGCAAGCGTCACGCCGGAGGACCTGTGCCTCGCGCTCGCGGGTACGGACGCGGAACGCGCGCTGGCCGAGCTGTCGAGTGCCGGCCTTTTGACCCGGCGCGGCGGCTCGTCGCAGACCAGCTATGCGCTCGCGGAGCCGATGCTGGCGCCCGCGCTCGCCGACGCGCTGGCCGACTTCGAGGTCATCGATCGGATCGCGGCGGCTCTGCTCGAGCAGCCCGCACCACCCGCGCGAATTTTGCTCGCGGCCGCCTTCGCGCCTCATCCGCCCTCACGCCGCAGCGAGCTGTTGCGGCGCGCCAGCGAACGCGCCGATATCGAAGGCCTGCGCGGCACTCAGATCGAAGCGTTGCTCGCGCTCGCCGCCGATCCCAGGGAACGCAGTGCCGCCGCGCTCGCCGCGCTCGATCGGCTGACGCGCGGCGGCGGCAGCGCGGGAATGCATCCCGAGGTGGTCGCCTGGCTCGAAGAGGCGGCCGAACGCGAACCGGCGCTGAAGGTGCTCGCGCTGCGCCGCCTCGCCGAACAAGGCGCTCGAGCCGGTCGCTTCGACGAAGCAGAGCGCCTCGCCGAACAGGCCCTCGACACGGCTCGCGCCCGAGCCGATCTGGCCGCGATCGGGCTTTCGCACTCGACGTGCGGGGCGATCGCGCTCTACCGAGCGGACTGGGCCAGCGCTGAGCGCGAGCTCAACGAGGCGAACCGCACCCTGGCTTCGGGCGCGATCGCCGATGCCGAAGAAGTCGCCCGGCTCCACCACAATCGCGGAGTCGTGTTGCTCTACCGCGGCCGCGTCGAGGAGGCGCGCGCCGCCTTCGAGCAATCGCTCGCCGCGAAGCGCGCCCTCGGCGACCGCGCGGGGGTTTGGGCGTGCCTTTTGAACCTCGGGCTGGCACTGACCAAGCTGAGATGCTGCTCCGACGCGAACGCGGCGCTGGGCGAAGCGCTCGCGCTCACGCGTTCGCTGGGCCAGCGCGCGGGCGCCGGCTGGTGCCTCGCGGCGCTCGCGGACGCCGCGCTCGGCAGCGAAGACGCACGCAGCGCGGAGCGCTGGATCGCGGAGGCCGAGCATCTGGCCGATGTGCTGCCGGCCGCGGTGCGCGCCGACCTCTCGATCCTGCGGGCGCGCGTGGCACTGCTCGACGGCGACGCTCCCGCTGCGCACACGGCGCTCGGCGAGCTCCCGAGCGAGCTCCGGCAAACCGATGCGCTGATCGATGCACGCGCGCTGATCGCCGAAGCGCGGGCGCATCTGATGAGCTTGCCGGCCGATCGCCGCGGCGCGGCGCGGCGGGCGATCGGAGCCGTCCGCCGCGCGCGAGCGGCCGGGCTCCCGGAGCCCGAAACCGAGGCACTCGAGGTGCTGGCGGCCGCTCGCGGCAAAAAAACGACCTTTGGCCCGGCGCCGCCCGAAGCCGAAGCGACAACGCGCTACGATGAGCCGGTGCGCGGCGCGGGCGAACTGTGGGGGTTGATCGAACGGCTCGCCGCGGGCGAACGGGCCGACCAGATCGCGCTCGAGCTCGCGCGGATCGTGCTCCGCGAAACCAATGCCGAGCGCGCATTCGTCGCGTTCGTTTCGCCGGCGGGAGCGGTGAAAGCGGCCTGGGGCGTCGATCTCGACGGGCTTCCGTTCTCCGACGCGGCCGAGCGCTTGCCTGCCGACGTCTGCGCAACGGCTCTCGAGCGCGAGGTACCGCTGTACCAGCCCGCGATCGAAACGCGTGCCGGCACGGGGTCGCGTCTGACCGCGGCGCTGCGCGACAGTTCGGGAAAGGGTTCTGTCGTCGTCGTCGAGCATCGCTTCGCGCCCGCCCGCTTCGACGGCGTGAGCGGCGAAACCGCACGCCAATGGGCAACCGTTGCGTCGCTGCTCGGCCGCATGTTGCCATCGGAAGCGGCCGCGCCACCCGTCGCCGCGAACAACCAGCCGTCGGAGGCGATCGCAGAACGCGCTCGCGAGCCGACGACCGCGCTTCCAATACGCCCCCGCCAGCGCGATTTCGCGAGCCTGGTCGGCAAAAGCCCGGAGCTTGAACGCGCGCTGGCCAGGCTCGACGCTGCCATCGACAGCCAGCTGCCCGCTCTGATCTCGGGGGAGACCGGCGTGGGCAAGGAGCTGTTCGCCCGAGCGCTCCACGACCACGGTACGCGCGCGGGAAAGCCGTTCGTCGCGGTGTGTTGCGGTGCGATACCCGATTCGCTGTTCGAAGCCGAGCTGTTCGGGCACGCGCGCGGTGCGTTCACCGGCGCCGAGCGCGCTCGCCCCGGCCTTTTGGCGCGCGCCGAAGGGGGAAGCATCTTTCTCGACGAAATCGCCGAGCTTCCGCTGCCGCGGCAGGCCACGCTGCTGCGGGCGCTGGCAACGCAGAGTTATCGACCGGTCGGCAGCGACGAAGAACGGCGTTTCGACGTGCGGGTGATCGCCGCAACCAACCGCGACCTGACGCGCGCGGTGGCCGACGGGAGCTTTCGCAAGGATCTCCTGTATCGGCTGAACGTGCTCGAAATCGACGTACCGCCGCTGCGCGAACGAGCCGGCGACGTCGCATTGCTGGCGCGACATTTTCTCGCGGGCGCGGGCTCGAACGCCGATCTGACGGCGGCCACGCTCGGGGTGCTCGAAAGCTACCGCTGGCCGGGCAACGTGCGCGAGCTCGAACATCAGATGCAGCGGCTGGCCTCGCTCGAGCTCCGGAGGATCGAGCCACACCACCTCTCGCGCGAAGTACGCACGGGCGCAAAGCACGACGGGCCCAAACGCCGCCCGGCGCCGGTGGCGGCCGCAGCCGGTAGCGAGCGCGATCAGGTGCGGCGCGCCCTCGAGCGCGCGGGCGGCAACATCACGCGGGCGGCCGAGCTGCTCGGGCTCACGCGTCAGGGTCTGAAAAAACGCATGCTGCGCCTCGGCATGCGCGCGGCGCAGGGCGGGGTGCGCGAGGCCGGGGCGCGCGCCAAGGATCAAAAGCGATGAGCCGCCACGCGCTCTTGTTGCTCGCGGTCGGTGCGCTGGCATGCACTGACGGCAACGACCCCGCCGCCGTCGCGACCGACGCCGGCAGCGAGAGCAGTCCGGACACCGGCGGCGTGGGAAGCGGCGGCAGCTCACAGAACCCCGATGCGAACGGCGGCGCGGCCGGGAGCTCGGGGAGCGCGGGATCCGCCGATTCCGGCCCGAGCTGCAGCCTCGCCAACGTGACGAACATCGCGGTCGCGGCCATCGATCTCGAGGGCTACCCACCGTACGCGGTCGATGCGTGCAAGCTGGCATACGTGTCGGCGACGAGCGGCGCGCTTTTGCTGCGCGATCTCGCCACGGGGAGCGACGTCGAGATGGCTCCGGCGAGCGAAGCACCGCGGCGACCCACGCTGGCGGGCGACGTGCTCGCCTGGCAGAGCGGCGACGGCGTCGGGAGTCAGGTTCGCGTTTCGTTCGGCGGGCAGGTCCGAACCGCGACGGGCGCGTTCGTTCGTGCCGGCGAGCCGCGTGCCACCGTGGACGCCGTGGTTTTCACCGGTTGGCTGACCGACACCGATAGCGACGTGTTTCAGGTGCGCGCCGCCGGCCCTGCGCAAGTCGTCCTCGGCGGGTCAGGGCAGCAGCGTTTTGCAGACATTTCACCGACCCACGTCGCGGTCAGCGACTTCTCCGAGGATCCTTCCGGCGTCTATTCCGGAGACGGAACCTCGCTATCGGACCTGGTGCTGATCGAGCGCGCGACGGGCGCTGTGCGGCGCCGAACCGCGGCCGGAAAGCAGGCCTTTCCCCTGCTCGGCGTGCAAAATCGCATGGTTTTTCTGGAGTGGGTCGGCGTGCATCCAGTACCGAAGTTTCAGGAGTACGCGCTGCGTGCGCTCGATCTGAATGCGCTCGACGCCGAGCCGCTCACCATCGACCAGGTGACGAGCGATCGGCCTACCGTGCGGCCCGTCGCGCGCGGCGAGTTCGTCGAGTGGGTGGAGCGCCCGGTCGACAGAATGGCGCTTTTCTTTCGCGCAAAGCTCGAAAGCGCCGCGACGCCCGTCGCGATCACCGGTCTCGAGGGCCTGGAACTGTTCGCGCCCGCGGCTTCCGATACGATCACGGTCATCGCCGTACGGGCGGCCACCGGCGGACCAACGCTGCGCGCCATCGAGCGCTGAGGTTCAGGCGAGCTCGAACAAGGTCTCACCCATCGAAAGCTCGTTCGCGAGCGCAACCTGGCGTGCAACCCCGCGCGGCAACAGCGCCACCACCGTCGAGCCGAAAGCGAAGTGGCCGATCTCCTCGCCCTTGGCCAGCTTTCGCTCGAGCCGCGTCGGTATCCGGCGGGCCCATTCCGCACGCCGGAAACCGGCGAGCTCGATGCCGCCGATCAGGCTGGCTCCGACCATGATCACCAAGAATTCGAAACCTCGGGCGGCTCGACAGCGCAACACCGCGCGCTCGTTGCGCTCGTAGATGCGCGGGATGTGCTCGAGCGCCACCTCGTTCTGCGGGAAATAGCGGCCCGGGATCCAGTACACCTCGGCGAGCTCGCCCTCGATCGGCATGTGCACGTGGTGGTAGCCGCGCGGCGTCAGAAACACGACGGCGAAGCTTCCACCCTCGTAGGCGCGCAGATCGATGCCGTGGCTGCGGCCGTTCACCAACCGCTCCAGGCTGAGTCGCTGCTTCTTGACGACGAGCGGAGCCGCCAGCGAGGCACGGCCAAGAGCGACCAGCCGCCCGTCCGCGGGCGTCACGAAACCTCCGGCGATCGGCCGCGCGCCGGGACGCAGGCGGCGCAAGAAGAAGTCGTCGAGCGATTCGAAGCGCCGCTGTTCGAAGTCGCCGAGCTCGATTCGATCGAGCCGCGTCCAGAGCGCGACCATCGCGTCGACCAGCCAGCCCGGCCCGCGCGCGGCGGTGATCCGCGCCGCACCGCGATTGATCAGCCGGTGCGGAAAGAACGCGTAGCTTCGTAGAAACGGCGCGCGCTTGTGCAGAGCAGTCACCGGCGATGGCCGAGCGTCAGATTGACGCGCTTGAGCAATAGCCACGAAACCACCTTCGAACGGTCGCCGCGGCGCCGCCAGACGAAGGCGTGGCTGATCAGCGCGGCTCGCTCGAGCACGCGTTCGAGCTCGCGCTCGGAACCGACGAAGGCGAGCGGGGTCACGACCAGATCGAACTCCATGTGGCGCGAGCCGTCGAAGCTTTCGACGCGGAATTCGACGTCTTCGCACGCGATGCCGCGGGCGGCGAGGTGAGCCCGCGCGCGAGCCACGTTGTCGGCGCTCCTGTCGATCACGGTGAACGCGGTTGCCGGCAACAGCTGGCGCAGCACGATCAGCGAGCGCGGGAACAAGCCGCCACCGACGATTGCGACCCGGCGCGGCTCGAAGCCGAGCCCCGCGAGCAGCTCGCCGAGCGCACGCGCATGGCTTCGCAGCACGAAGCGCTGGATCAGGGAGCTTTCTAGCGCGATGCGTTCGAGTGCGCACAGCGCCGATACCCGCAACAGCTCGGCCCAACGAAACAGCGGCGGCGTGTCGCTGGTCGGCGCTGCGATCTCGCCCCGCCGAGCGGGCAGACGCGTCCAGTGTTCCGCGGGGCATGCGTGGTGCTCTGCGTGGTAGCCGTCATTGAAACAGAGCTTGTTGTAAAGGGCTCCGTAGTGGCTCATGCCCCGCAGAGCCCGTTCATCCAGCGCGTGTTCCATGTCGCCCTGCAACCTGCAGAAACCAAGACCGAGCAGCAGCCCCGGCAAATAACAGCACAGGAACGCAACGGGCACGAACCAGAGCAGCGACAACCAGAGCGCCGTGATCGTGAGGATCTCGGGCAGCGCCGCTCGCGAAAGCCGCGGCTTGCGTAGCGCCGGCTCGCCGGCGTGGTGCCACAGGTGGCGCGCGCGCCACACGCTCTGCGGAATGCCCGATGAAACGCTCAGGAACAGCGAGAAGAACCGGTTATGCCGGCGCGATCGAAACAGCGGATTGTGCAGATGGTTGTGCGCCACCGTGTTCGAGCTCCAGCACAGCGCGACGGCCAGCATCAGCGTGCCGGCGACCAGGCCGCCCCAACCGAAGCGCGGCAGCCAAAGCAGCGCGACGGCCAAAAGCCCCGCGTGGAGCAAGCTGGCCGCGATCAACCAGGCGTCGGCGCTGGAGTGCCGGAGCAGCCTCGAACGGCGCTGGACCGGTGCCCACGCCACCGCGGCGGGCATCGCCATTTCTCAGCTCCGCCGCCGGCGCAGTCTCAAAAGCGTCATCAGCACGAGACCGATGCCGGAGGCCGCGCCACTCCTGATCGTGCCGACGCTGCATCCTCCCGAGCTTTCTGTCTCGCGTGGCGCTGCGGCAACCGGCGCGCCGCCGGTGCCGGTGCTCGCATCGGCGACCGAGCCCTTGCCGCCGGCGCCGCCGCTGCTGCTTCCGCTTCCGCCGCTCCCCGGCGGGCTGCCTCCCGCACCGACGCCCGCGCCACCGCCGGTTCCACTC